>Ga0075420_100000344_pt1 | contig 35695 bp, 36 predicted proteins | sample SoiMetdeltSBSDD4_FD_75296 | JGI IMG/M metagenome (GOLD analysis project Ga0075420, IMG submission 75296) | Bulk soil microbial communities from a Populus tree surrounding site in Tennessee, USA - Soil MetaG P. deltoides SBSDD4 | ecosystem: Environmental > Terrestrial > Soil > Tree plantation...
AGCTCCACCACGTCCCGCAGTCCCTCGGGCCAGCCGTCGGCGAACCCGGTCAGCCAGCCCACGATGTCGGAGACGAAGTAGAGCAGCACGCCGAACGCAGCCGAGAAGATCACCGCCGAGATCAGCGCCGGGACCAGCCCCAGCGCCAGCAGCCGCGGGCTGCGGGCGTACCCGCCGATACCCCGCGCGAGCAGGCCCACCCCGACGAAGAAGCCGGTCAGCTTCATTGGGCCAGCCGGACGCGTACCCGTCGGTTCGCCTTGCCCTTGCTCTCGACCTTGGCCACGACGAGCTTGCCCACCTGCGCGGTGGACGCCACGTGCGTGCCCCCGTCGGCCTGCACGTCCAGCCCGACGATGTCCACCACGCGGATCTCCGCCTCATCGTCCGGGATCAGGTTCGCCGAGGTACGGATGATGTCCGGGATGGCCAGCGCGTCCTCGCGCGGCAGCACCCTGGTGACCACCCGCCGGTCGGCCGCGACCTCGGCGTTGACCAGCTCCTCCAGCCGCGTCTTGAAGTCGGCCGGCACCTGCGGCAGGTTGAAGTCCATCCGCGCCTCGCCCGGCTCCATGTTGCCGCCGGTGACCAGGGCGCCGAAGTCCCGGAACACCACGCCGCAGAGCACGTGCAACCCCGAATGGGTACGCATCAGCAGCGTGCGCCGCTCGTCCTCGACCGCGCCCACAACGGTCGCGCCCACCGGGGGCAGCGGGTCGCCCTCCACCGGGATGAGGTAGAGGTCGTCGCCCTTACGGGTGCCGGCGATCCGGGTCTGCACGCCCTGCCACAGCAGCACGCCGTGGTCGGGCGGCTGCCCGCCACCGCCGGGGTAGAACGCGGACCGGTCCAGCACGATGCCGGCCTGCGGGTCGACGTCGAGGACCGTGCACTCCCACTCCCGCAGGCTCGGGTCGGCGAGGTCCAGGCGGTGGGTACGTCCATGCTGCGTCACGCCCATGCGTCCGCACCTTACCCGCCGGGCGAGGACGCGGCCCCACCCTCCTCGCGGCCGGGGGCCTCGTTGGGGAAGCCGTCAAGGAAGCCGGCGTCCTCGTTGAGGAAGGTCGAGACGCGCCGCCGCAGGTCGTCCCGGTGTGCCCAGAGCAGGCCCGGCTCGTCGTACACGTGCAGGGTCGCCCGGGGCAGCGCGGCGGCGAGCCGCTCCGCGACGGCGGCCGGGTGCAGGTCGTCCCCTGCGGTCGCGACCACCAGCACCGGCGCCCTCACCTCCCGCAGGCGGCTGGGGTCGGCGACGGCCACCTCATCGGGGAGCGCGGCGAGAGCCGGCGCCAGCCCGTCCCGCATCAGCTGGTCGACCCGCTGGCGCAGGTAGGCCCAGCCGGCCGGGGTGCTGCGCACCTGCGGTGGTACCTCCGGCAGCACCGCCTCGGCAACCGCAGCGGCGTCGCCGGCGGTCGCCGCGGCCAGCAGGGCGGCGAGCCGCTCGCGGGCGGCCGTGGGGCGCGGGGTGTCGAGGACCGAGGGGAGGAGGAGCACGACGCGGGTGAACCGGGTCGGGTGGTCGGCCAGCAGGTGGCACAGTGCCCCGGCGCCGAGGCTGACCCCGACCGCCCGGGTGGCGCCGGACAGGTCGGCCACCGCCCGCAGGTCGCGGGCGAGGTCGGCATAGGCCCAATGACCATCTGGTACGGCCGAACGCCCGTGCCCGCGGAACTGGAAGAAGACCTTGCGCCCGGTGACCCCGCTGCCGAACGGGCGGGTCTGCGCGATGCCCTGGCCCAGACCGTGCGCGAACACCGTGACCGGCTCGCCGGCACCGGTGGCCAGGCACTCCAGCGCCACTCCGTGCGGGGTTCGCACCAGCTCGGTCGGCGGGCTGGGCAGCGTCGGCCGGCCCGTACGCGGGGCGCTGTTACCCGGGCCGTAGGGGCCTGGGGCGCCGCCGGGAGGCGGGGGCCAGCGCAGGTTCACCACGGGCCTTTGCCGCCGGTGGCGTCGCGTAGTGCCGGGCGCACATCCAGCAGGTACACGGCTGAGGCGATGACGGCGATGAAGGTGAACAGGCCCAGCGGTCCCGAGCGGAACAGCAGTGAGAGCAGCAGCGAGATGCCGATGATGGCCAGCCAGGCCCCCTTGGGCAGGGTGCCGATGGCGGGGAAGGCATCGGCCCGCTGCAGCAGGCAGTGGATGAACGCCCACAGCGTCACGCCCAGCGTGACGAAGAGGAGCACAAGGTTGATCACGTACACGACGGTGGTGTAGAAGAGCGGCGCAGCGAGGGCCATGGGTCGAGCTTATGCCGCGGTGCGGCCAGCGCGCGCAGCGCGCCAGCCGCACCGCGGAGGGTGTTACCCGGCCGTGGTCGACCGGTTCTTCTTGGCCGGACGGCTGGCCGCCTCGGCCACCGTCGCCATGGCCTCGACCGCCTCGGCCGGGGCCGGCTCAACCACTGCCGGGACCGGCTCCTCCTCAACGGCCGGCTCGCCGGCCGGGACCGGCGTGACCGAAGAGGACGGCGTGACCGAGGAGGACGGCGTGACCGAAGAGGACGGCGTCACCGGGGGGACGGGCTCGGCCATGGCGGCCGGCTCGATCGGGGCCGGCTTTGCCGTGGGCGAGGTGTAGCCGGTCTCGCCGGCCACGACGCGCTTGCCGTGCTGCACCAGGTCGGTGTAGACGGCGGCGGCGCGGTGCTGGGCGGCCTGGGCGCCAGCCTGGGCGGAGCCGAGGAACGACTGGGCGCCGCGGCGGGTGCGCTCGCGCACCTTGCCCAGCTCGTCACGCAGGTGCAGCTCGCCGGCCTTGGGCGCCAGCGCGCGCAGGCGGCGGTACGCAAGGTCGCCGGCGCCTGCGGCGGCGTAGATCGGTGCGGGAAGCTTCGGCTTGGTCCGGCTGGTGGTCATCGGTTCTCCTTCTCATCCTTACGGCCCGCGTCGCCATCAACGTCGTCGTCAGCGTCGACGCCGGGATCTGCGTCGGCGTCGAAGACGGCACCGGCGTCAGCGGCCTCGTCGGCACCGGCCGGGCTCGGCTGCCCGGTGCGGGCGTTCTCACGGCGGAACGTCTCGTAGATCTGCGTGAGGGACTGCTTCTGGGCGAGGGTCAGGTCCGGGTCGGCCGCGATCGCGGCCAGCACGTCCTGGCCCTCCTTGCCGTCCAGCAGGCCCGCCCGCAGGTACATCAGCGGGGTGGAGACCCGCAGTGCGCTGGCGAGCTGCTGGAGCACCTCGGCGCTGGGCTTGCGCAGGCCGCGCTCGATCTGGCTGAGGTACGGGTTGCTCACTCCGGCCCGGTCGGCGAGCTCGCGCAGCGAGATCTGCGCGCCACGGCGCAGCTCACGGATGAACGAGCCGATGTCGCGGGGCAGGTCCCGAGGTGGGTTCACGCCTAGGACGCTAGTCCTGGTGTGCTTGCAAAAGCAAACAAACGCTAGCTCTAGCTAGCGTGAGCTACCCCACTACCCGGACCTCGCCCACCGGCTCGCCGCCGCCGAGCACCCGCGGGCTGGCCAGCTCGTCAAGGACCGGCGCCCGCACGCCGAGGCGGCGCAGGACGGCCACGGCGACCGCGCCGACCGGCCGCTTGGCCCCGTCGTCCACCTTCAGCGCCACGGCACCCATGCCGGGCAGCGCGACCGCGAGCACGCCTTCGGCCCCGCCCTTGGCCAGCAGCCCCGGTACGCCGGCCATCAGCCGGCTGTCCTCCCGCTCCGGGCCCGCCCCGCCCACCAGGTGCGGGTAGGCCCGCATGGCATCGGCGACCGTACGCTCCAGCGTGGACTGACCAGCCGTGACCAGCCGGAGGAACCCGCTGGCGAGCGCGGCCAGCGACATCGAAAAGAGCGCCGCGCCGCACCCGTCCACGCCCACCGCCTCCGCGCGCTCCCCGCACAGCTCCTCGACGACCGCGCCCAGGTGCCGCTGCAACGGGTGCTCCGGCACCCAGTAGCCCTCGCCGGGCCAGCCGGCCGCGAGGCAGGTCAGCAGCATGCCGGTGTGCTTGCCGGAGCAGTTCATCGCGATCCGGCGGCGAGGAGCACCGGAGCGCAGCCAGTCCCACCGGGCCTGCTCGCCGATCGGCCAGTCCGGCGGGCACCGCAGCTGGTCCTCCTGCAGCCCGGCCCGGTCCAGCATGGCGGCGACCCGGTCCAGGTGCTCCGGCTCGCCGGAGTGGCTGGCGCACACCACGGCCAGGTCGGCCGGGTCGGCCAGGCGCAGCCCTGCCCGCAGCATGCCGACGGCCTGCAACGGCTTGTTCGCGGAGCGGGGGAAGACCGGGGCGCGAACATCCCCGACCTCGGCGACCAGGGCGCCGTCCGGTCCGAGCGCCACCACGGACCCGCGGTGCCGGCTCTCCACGAAGCCGGAGCGCACGACCTCGGCGAGCACCGGCCCACCCTGGTACGCGCCTGCCACGGCTCAGGCCACGCGCGGGCGGATGCCCAGGAGCTGGCGCGCCTCGTCCGGGGTGAGCGGCGGGCGCTGCGCCAGCTTGGCAAAGGCGACGGCCCTGGCGACCAGCTGCATGTTCGAGTCGACCGGCTGCCCCTTGGCGTAGCTGACCGTGTCCTCCAGGCCGACCCGCAGGTGACCGCCTGCCGCGAGCGAGGCGAGCAGCACCGGGACCGAGGTGCGGCCGATGCCGGTGGCGGAGAACGTGGTGCCGGCCGGCAGGTCGCGCATTGCGTGCTTGCACGCGACCAGGGTCTCCGCAGTGCCCGCCATGCCGCCCGGCACGCCCATCACCAGGTCGACGTGCACATGGCCGCCGGCGGGCAGGCCGTACCTGCTGAGCAGCCGCTCGAGCGCGGCCAGGTGGCCGAGGTCGAAGATCTCGTACTCCGGCACGACACCCCGCTCCTGCATGCGGGTGTGCAGCTCCACCACGAACTGCCACCGGTTGAGGAACACGTCGTCGCCGAAGTTGACCGTGCCCATCGTGCACGAGGCCATGTCGGGCGCGGCGTCCAGCACCGCCAGCCGGTCGGCCTCCGGGTCGGTCACCGCACCGCCGCTGCTCAGCTGCACCACCAGGCCGGTGGCGCCGCGCAGCGCCGCGACGGTGGCGCGCAGCCGCCCCAGGTCAAGGGTTGGCTGCGCCTGGTCGTCGCGGATGTGCACGTGGATCACGCTGGCGCCGAGCGCCTCGCACTCCTTGGCGGTGGTGACCAGCTCGTCGAGGGTGACCGGCAGCGCCGGCATGTCGGTCTTGCTCAGCTCAGCACCGGTCGGCGCGACCGTTATGAGCGTTCCTGCGGTCATGCCCGGATCCTCGCACGAGCCGCTAAAGCTCCGCATCGACCGCTGCCGCGGCGCCGGCCACCCGCAGCGGCGCGTCGTCCGGGACCGAGCGCCGCAGCAGGGCGAGGGCGACCATGCCCAGCTCGAAGTGGCGCAGCGCGGTGCCCACGAACCCCACCGCGCGCCCGTCCGGCGTGGTCACCGGGGTGTGCCGCGGCGGCGGGTGGTCGGTGCTCACCCCGTCCAGGTGCAGCAGTACGAGCCGGCGCGGCGGGCGCCCGAGGTGGTGCACCCGGGCCACCGTCTCCTGGCCCCGGTAGCAGCCCTTCTCCAGGTGCACCGCGGCGGCCAGCCAGCCCACCTCGGCCGGCAGCGTGCGGTGGTCGGTCTCGAACCCGAGCCGGGGCACCCGGGCCGCGACCCGCAGCGCCTCGTACGCCCACACGCCGCACCGGGGCACCGCCAGGGTGGCGAGCACGTCGTCCCGCGCGGCCCGGGGCACGAGCAGGTCCACGCCGAGCGTGCCCCGCCGGGCCCACCCGCCGGTGCCGGGGAGCGGGCTGACGTCGTACCCGGAGGTGGGGCGGACCGGCACGGAGCCGGCGGCGAACTTCGGGCCGGGCGGCGCGACCACATCCGGGTCCCGCAGCGTACCGGCGCCCAGCACCGCGACCGCCTCTGGCGCGGCCGGGCCGGCCAGCGACAGCAGTGCCCACCCGGCGGTGGCGTCGGCCGGTTCGACACGCATCATGAACCGCATCCGGTCCAGGAACGCAAGCAGCTCGGGCGCCGCGCCCGGCTCCACGTCCAGCCAGGTCGTCGCGCCGTCGTCGGTCACCATCGCGTGGTGCTCGATGTGCCCGTGCGGCGAGAGCACGAGCAGCTCGGTGCCCTGGTGCGGGGCGAGCGTGGACACGTGCTGCGTGGTGAGGCTGTGCAGCCAGGTGAGCCGGTCGGCGCCGGGCACCGCCAGCACGCCCCGGTGCGAGCGGTCCACCACGCCCACCGCCGAGGCGAGCGTGCGCTGCTCGCGCAGCGGGTCGCCGAAGTGGGCGGCGGCCGGCGCATCCGGCGAGGTGGGGTCGAGCAGCCCGACGGGGACGGCGCTCATCGCCGCGCCCCGAGGCGCGGGGTCATTCCCCGGCTCCGCACGTCGCGCAGAGGCCGAACAGCGCCACGTGGTGGATGTCCACCTCGAACCCCTGCTGCCGGACCAGCTGCTCGGCGAGCGGGCGCAGCAGCTCGGGCGCCACCTCGTCGACCGCGCCGCAGCCCCGGCACACCAGGTGCACATGCTGCTCCTCGCCGGCCGCGTGGTAGGTCGGGGAGCCGTGCGACAGGTGCGTGTGGGTCACCAGGCCCAGCTCCTCGAGAAGCTCAAGAGTGCGGTAGACGGTGGTGATGTTGACGCCGGCCGCCACCTCACGGACTGCCGCGAGGACCTGCTCCGGCGTTGCGTGGCCCAAGCCGTGCACCGCCTCCAGGATCAGCTGGCGCTGGGCGGTCACCCGCAGCCCGCGGGCCCGCAGCAGGTGCGCCAGCGACGTGGAGGCCATGATGCGATCCTAGGTCGGGCCAAGGCGCGCCCCGCGCGGGTTAGGCTGCCGGCGTGGCGGATGCGGATCGGGCGACGTATGCGGATCGGGCGGCGGGTACGGACCGGGTGGTGGCCGTGCTTGGCACCGGCGTGGTGCCGGCCGAGACACCGATCCTGCGCGGGCATGACCTCGGCGTGCTGCGAGGGGACGGGGTGTTCGAGACCCTCCACGTACGCGACGGCGTGCCCTGGCTGCTGGACGAGCACCTGGCCCGGATGGGCCGCTCGGCCGCGCGGCTGGAGCTGGCGCTGCCGGCGCGGGAAGCCCTGGCCGGGCTGTCCGCCGAGGCGTGCGCGGCGTGGCCGGCGGGGGTCGAGGGGGCGCTGCGCCTGGTGTGCACCCGCGGCACCGAGGACGCCACCCGGGGCACCGCGAGCGCGCCGGGCGCGGCGACCGTCTTCGCCACGATCGGACCGGTCGGGCCGGAGACCCGGCGGGCCCGCCACGAGGGCGTGGCGGTGGTGACCGTCCCGCTCGGCGTCGCCGCGCGCTGGCGGCCGGCCGCGCCGTGGCTGCTGGGCGGGGCCAAGACGCTGTCGTACGCGGTGAACATGGCCTCGCTGCGGCACGCGCAGTCGGTCGGCGCCGAGGACGTGCTGTGGGTCTCCACGGACGGGTACGCGCTGGAGGCGCCCACCTCGACGCTGGTCTGGCGGGATGGTGACCGGCTGGTCACGGTGCCCGCCGAGGCGACCGGGATCCTGCCCGGCACGACCGCCCGCTACCTGCTGGACCAGGTGGCGCCGGCCCTGGGGCTGCGGGCGGACGAGGAGATGGTGGCGCCGGGGCGGCTGTCCGAGCTGGACGGTGCCTGGCTGCTCTCCTCGGTGCGGGGCATCGCCGAGATCCGCGCCCTGGACGGGGTGCCCCTCCGCCCGGCGCTGGACACCGCGCGCCTGCGTGACCTGCTCGGCTACTGCTGACCCCAACCGGCTACGGCTGACCACGGCCGGCTACGGCTGACCACGGCCGGCTACGGCTGACCACGGCCGGCCGTGGCGGCAGGCGCCGGCCGGTCAGTTCGCCAGGGCGAGGCGGTAGCCGACCCCCCGGACGGTCTCCACCGCCACCCCGTCACCGGCCGCCCGCAGCTTACGCCGCAGCCGCTTGACCGCCGAGTGCAGGATCGACGTGTCGCCGAGGTAGGAGCTGCCCCACACCTCGCCGAAGAGGCGCTCGTAGGTCCAGACGGTGACCGGCGGGGAGGCCAGGCTGCCGAGCAGGTCCCACTCCAGCCGGGTGAGCGGCACCGGTATGCCCTGCCAGGTCACCCGGTGCCGGGTCGGGTCGATGACCAGGTCGCCGAGGGTGCGCACCGCGTCGGGGTAGGCCGCCGCTCCGTCGCCGGGCAGGTCCAGCACGCCGAACTGCTCGGGCGTGGCCCACTCGGCCTGGCCGGACGGGCAGAAGACCGCCCGCAGCTCATCCACGTCGGACACCATGAGGACGATCCCGCAGTCGTCGAGCCGGCGGGCCAGCCGCTCACGGGCCCCGACGTCCGGCGTGATGCACACGACGAGCGGCACATCGCTGGTAGCCATGGAAACCCCTGCCCCCGGCCGGATGAGAGTTCAGGTAATCGCATCCCGGGTGCCGTGGTCAACCATGATCTCAATCTTTGTGGCAGGCCCGGCAGGAGCCAGCCATAGACCAGCCCGAGTACTGCCCATGAACTGCCCGTTTGGGGCCATTGATCGTCACCATTACAGACTCGGAGCATGACTCAGGGGCGCCGTCCGTGCACCGACCCGCACGTGAAACACGGCGTCTTCGCGTATCTCAGTGGTCTCGGACAATCTGGGACTATCTGTAGATCAGGGGAGGTAGAATGTCGTATAGCTACAAAAGGCTCGGCATCGGGCCGCCTCGCTTAGGCGGGCGGCGCAGCCGGGCAGCGGGGGTCGTTGCGGCGGTCGCCGTAATGGCCCTCGCCGCAACCGGCCTGCCGGCGAACGCCGGTCCGGCCGGGCCTCGGGCAGCGGTGGACAGCCAGCTGCTCAACCAGCTCCAGCAGGAGACCTCGACCGGGTTCCTGGTCTACCTGCGCGAGCAGGCCGACCTGTCCGGCGCGGCCGGGATCAGCGGCTCGGACGCGAAGGCCGAGTACGTCTACAAGCAGCTGGCCCGTACGGCAGAGCGTAGCCAGGCCGGCCTGATCGACGCGCTCGACGCCGCCGGCGCCAACTACCAGCCGTACTGGATCTCCAATGCGGTCTGGGTCGAGGGTGACAGCGCCCTGCTCGCGCAGATCGCGGCTCGCAGCGAGGTCCTCAAGATCGAGCCCGAGAAGGCGTACCCGGTGGTCCTGCCCCGGGTCGAGCCCGACGGACCGCACGTGAACGCGATCGAGTGGGGCCTTACCAACATCGAGGCGCCGCGCGTGTGGACGGAGTTCGGGGTCCGCGGCGAGGGCATCACCGTGGCCAACATCGACACCGGTGTGGACTTCGACCACCCGGCCGTGGTCCGGCAGTACCGCGGCAACCTCGGCAGCGGAACCTTCAACCACAACTACAACTGGTTCGACCCGTCCAACGTGTGCCCTGGTGACGACCCCTGCGACAACAACAACCACGGCACCCACACGATGGGCACGATGGTCGGTGACGACGCCGGCGCCAACCAGATCGGCGTGGCCCCCAACGCCAAGTGGATGGCTGCCAAGGGCTGCGAGTCGAGCAGCTGCTCCAACTCCGCGCTGCTCGCCTCGGCGCAGTTCGTGCTGGCCCCGACCGACCTGACCGGGAACAACCCGCGGCCGGACCTGCACGCCGACATCGTCAACAACTCCTGGGGCGGCGGCGGTGGCGACCTGTGGTACCAGGCCAGCGTCAACGCCTGGGTCGCGGCCGGCATCTTCCCCGCGTTCTCCAACGGCAACAGCGGCCCGAGCTGCGGCAGCGCCGGCTCCCCCGGTGACTACCCGCAGTCCTACTCGGCCGGTGCATACGACATCAACAACACCATCGCGAGCTTCTCCAGCCGGGGACCGTCCGACCTGGACGGCACGCTGATCAAGCCGGACCTCGCCGCGCCGGGCGTGAACGTGCGCTCCAGCATCAACGGCGGCGGGTACGGCAACTTCAGCGGTACCTCGATGGCGTCGCCGCACCTGTCCGGCACGGTGGCGCTGATGTGGTCGGCGGCACCGAGCATCAAGGGCAACATCGCCGCCACGCGTACCCTGCTCGACGACTCGGCGACGGACGTCAACAACCTGACCTGTGGCGGCACGCTCGACAACAACAACGTCTTCGGCGAGGGCCGGCTCAACGCGTTCCAGGCGGTCAACGCCGCCCCGCGCGGGCCGACCGGGCAGGTCGCCGGCACCGTGACCAACTCCGCGACCGGCAGCCCCATCGCCGGCGCGACGGTCAGCGCCAGCAATGTCAGCAAGATCACCGGTGCCGACGGCAAGTACACGATGCAGCTGCCGGTCGGCACGTACACGATGACGGCGCGGGCGTTCGGCTACGCCACCGGCACGGCCACCGTGACGGTGGTCGCGGACACGGTGACGACGCAGGACTTCGCGCTCACCCCGCTGCCCAGCGTGACCGTGAGCGGTACGGTCACCGACGGCTCGGGCAAGGGCTGGCCGCTCTACGCGAAGATCGAGATCGCCGGGCGCCCCGGCGGGCCGGTCTTCACCAACCCGGCCACCGGCGCCTACTCCTTCACCATCCCTAACAACACGACGTACCAGCTCACCACAACGGCGATCTACCCCGGTTACCAGACCGTGGTGCAGAGCGTCCCGGTCGGTGGGAGCGACCTGGTGCACAACATCGCGGTGCCGGTGGACCCGGCCTGCACGGCCAACGGGTACGCGGTGGCCTTCGGCACGCCGGCGATCAGCGAGCCGTTCGACACCACCTCGACCCCGGCCGGGTGGAGCGTGGTCAACCGCACCACGACCGGCGGCTGGCGGTTCGACGACCCGGACAACCGGGGCAACCTGACCGGCGGCACCGGCAACTTCGCGATCATGGACAGTGACTTCTTCGGCTCCGGCAGGTCTCAGGACAGCGACCTGGTCACGCCGGCGATGGACCTGTCCGGCATGCCGGCACCGTACGTGCGGTTCAACAGCGACTACCGCGCGTTCTCCAACAGCATCGTCGACATCGATGTGTCCGTCGACGGCGGTGCCAACTGGACGAACGTCTGGAAGCAGACCACGGTGAGCCTGCGCGGGCCGCGCCAGGAGGTGGTCCCGCTCGGGCCCACCGCGGCTGGGGCGACCAACGTCACCCTGCGCTTCCGGATGCGCGGCACCTTCGCCTGGTGGTGGGAGGTCGACAACGTCGAGGTCCTCAACCGCGCCTGCGTCCCGCAGCCCGGCGGCCTCGTGGTCGGCTTCACCTCCGACCGCACCACCGGTGCGCCGCTCAACGGGGTGACCGTCACCAGCGACGACAACCCCGCCAACACGGCCGTCTCGGCGGCGACGCCGGACGACCCGAACATCCCTGACGGCTTCTACTGGTTCTTCTCCAGCCTGACCGGGCCGCACCCGGTGACCGCCTCGAAGAGCCTGTACCAGTCGCAGACCAAGACCGTCACCATCGTCGACAACGGCACGGTCCGGGAGGACTTCTCGCTCGGCGCCGGCCGGGTGCTGGTGGCGCCGACCTCGCTCGATGTGACGGTTCCGTACGGCAGCAGCCGTACCGGGCAGCTCACGTTCACCAACACCGGCACCGCACCGGCACAGGTGCAGCTGCTGGAGCGCAGCGGCGGTTTTGAGATGCTCAGCCGCCTGCAGGGCGCGCAGCTCGTCATGCACCAGGTGGCGGGCGGCGTCAGCAAGGGCATGACGGGTACGCCGCTGGCCGGCGTCACCGGTGCCAGCCCGCAGATCGACCCGGCGTGGACGACCATCGCGAACTACCCGGCCACGGTGATGGACAACGTCGCCGCGACCAACGACGGCAAGGTCTACGTCGTGGGCGGGGCGACCGGGACCACCAACCCGACCCGGGCGACGGTCTACGACCCGGACACCAACGCCTGGACCGCGCTGCCGAACCTGCCCGTGGGCAGGGCCAAGCCGGCCGCCGCGTTCGTGAACGGGAAGCTGTACGTGTTCGGCGGGTGGGCCTCCGGTGGCGTTCCGGTCAACACCGTTGCGGTGTTCGACCCGGCCGCCAACAGCTGGACCACCCTGCCCGGCGTCACCAACCCGGCTCCGGCCGCGGCGGCGGGCATCGCGGTGGCCAACGACAAGATCTACCTGATCGGCGGCTGCCTGAACAGCTCCTGCACGACCAGCGACAAGACGGTCGTCTTCGACCCGGCCAGCGGTTCGTTCACCACCGGTGCGGCGTACCCGCACGCGGTGGCCTGGGCGTCCTGCGGCGGGATCAGCGGCCGGGTGTACTGCGCCGGCGGCGTGGACGCGGCGTCCTTCCGGGACGCGCACGTCTACAACCCGACCAGCAACACCTGGTCGCCGGCTGCCAACATGCCGCTGGACCTGTGGGGCTCGGCGCACTCGTCGGCGAACGGCATGCTCATCGTCGCCGGTGGCGTGACGGACAACTTCACCACGGTCACCAACCGTGCGGTGATGTTCGACCCGATCGCCAACACCTGGTCCAACCTGCCCAACGCGCAGCTCGCCCGCTACCGCGGGGCCGGCGCGTGCGGCTTCTTCAAGATCGGCGGTGCCTCCGGTGGCTTCACCGGCACCAACAGCTCGGAGAAGCTGGGCGGCCTGAACCAGTGTGAGGAGACGACCGACGTCCGCTGGCTGTCCGAGGCTCCGGCCACGTTCACGCTGGCACCGGGCGCGTCCCAGGTCGTCACCGTGACGTTCACCGCCACCTCGGCGGTGGGCGTGCTCCAGCCCGGCACCTACACGGCACAGATCGGCGTGCGCACCGACACCCCGCACACGATCGCGCCGATCCCGGTGACCATGCGTGTCAAGCCACCGGACAGCTGGGGCAAGCTCACGGGCACCGTCATGGGCCAGACGTGTGGTGGAGACACGGTCCCCGTACCGGCCTTCATCCGCATCAACGAGGCGCTCAACCCCGAGCGCGGGGTGAGCATCACGGCCGGCCAGGATGGCAAGTACGGCTGGTGGCTGCCGTTCGGCCGGTACGACGTCATCGTCAGCAAGGACGGATGGGCGTCGCAGTCGGTGCTGGTACGCATCGACCGCGGCACCGTCCTGACAAAGAACTTCCTGCTACAACCGTTCGAGCCCTGCCCGACAATGCTCGGCGGGGTGTGAGCTAGACCGTTCCACAGTGGTGCCCGGGGCCGCACGGCTCCGGGCACCACTGCTTTCAGCCCGGCTCGCAGCTCAGCTTCAGCCCGGCCCTCGGCCCGGCCGACCACGTCGACCCGACCTGCCCCATCCATCCACCCAGTCGCCGGACATTAAGTAGATTTCAGACATCTCTTCTGCCTTCTCGATCACGCCAACTTCAAGATCGCGATTTCAGACGTCAAAGGTTGAGCGGCGGTAAACATTCCCCACCCTGATCGCGATCTTGGAGACCATCGGGACTGCGCCAGCCACCCGGAGCCAAAAAATAGCCGCAAGCCGCCTATATCGGACCCACCTGCGACCGCTTCTGGGCCAGGCTTTGCGATCAAGAAGACTTGTGCCGGCATAACGTGCATAAGTCTTCTTGATCGCGAACCGACCGCCCCGGGGACCCAGGGGATCACCGCATACCGGATTAACCCAGACTCGACTGCGGCTATCAAGTCAGACAGAACAAAACGAATAGAACAAAATGCATGTAGCCCCAAAGGGGCCGGATCGGAGAGGCCGGATCGCTGGTGCGGCGGTCAACGCGAGAGCTGCGGGAGAACAGGCCCTTGCCGGCCGGCGCTCAGCCGGCCACCCGGTCGAGCTTCGCCGACAGGTGCGGCCGCAGCGGCTCCCCGACCGCCGCCATCTCGAACGCGTACAGCAGCGCCCGGTCCACGATCCCGTAGAGCCGGTGCCCCTCGGTGACCTCCTTGGCCGTACCCGAGCGCAGCACCTTGTCCGTGACCAGCTCGACACGCAGCCCGTCGACGCGCCCCACATAGGACTCGACGATCCCGGTCGGCGTCATCAGCTGCGCCTCGACCGCCTCGGTGCGCTTGTCGTCCTTGACCACCGCGCGCCAGAAGCCGACCTCGCGGGATGCCGGCCGGATCGGCTTGCCGTCCGCGTCGACCAGCCAGGTGCGCGACTCGTAGAACAGGAACGGCCGGCCGTCGTGGCTGAACCGCACCTCCTGGCCGAACTCGAACGGCGCGATCGTCGGGTACTCCCCGCCGCCCCGGCCGCGCCACACGCCGACGAACGGCAGCAGCCCGAGCAGCGCCGGGTGCAGGTCCGGGCCGGCGCGCAGGTCGTGGGTCTCGGTAAAGGGGTACGGGTCGACCGGCGCCGCGTCCAGCCACGGCGGCCGGTTCGCCTCGGTCAACCGGGGGTCCTCGCTCACCTGGGGTCCCTTCGTTCCCGGCCGCGCGAGATGCGGACCGCGAGATAGGCCAGGCCACCGGCGAGCGCGCCGAAGCCGGCGACGAGCAGGCTGACGAACCCGATCTCGGTGACCATAACGCCCCGATCCTATGCTGGCGGCATGGCCCGCACTCTGGTCGTCAAGGCCACCGCCGGGGCGGACGCGCCGGAGCGGTGCGCGCAGGCGTTCACGGTCGCGGCGACCGGGGTGGCCGCCGGCGCCGCCGTGTCGCTCTGGCTGACCGGCGAGTCCACCTGGTTCGCCCTGCCCGGCCAGGCCGCAAGGTTCGAGCTGCCGCACTCCGCCCCGCTGCCGGGCCTGCTGGACGCGGTCCTGGCGGCCGGGCAGGTGACGGTGTGCACCCAGTGCGCCGCCCGCCGCGGCATCACCGGGGCGGACGTGCTGCCCGGCGTACGCATCGCCGGCGCCGCCGCGTTCGTGGAGGAGTGCCTGGCCGACGGGGCGCAGGCGCTCGTCTACTGAGGACGGACGCAGATGGCGCCGCCGAGGACGACCGGGTGTGGCTGCTGCCCTGCTTCTTCGTCCGGCGGGACGCGCGCCGCGCCGGCATCACCGCCCCGCTCATCGAGGCAGCCGTCGACCTGGCCCGGTCGCACTCGGCCACCGCGGTCGAGGCGTTCCCGATCGTGGCGCAGCGGCGGGTCGGCGCGAGCCAGGCGTTCCTCGGCACCCGGGAGATGTTCGCCGGCTGCGGCTTCCATGAGGTCGCCCGGCCCTCGCCCAGCCGGGCGGTGATGCGCCGCGAGCTGTGACGGCCCGTCCGTGACAGCCAGGCTGCGGCAGCCGGGACGCGGCAGCCGGGACGCTAGCCGCAGCCCCGGGTCGCGGACGCCGTCACCACCCCGTCGTGTTCCCGCACCACCACGCCGAGGTCACCATCGCGGTAGGCGAGCAGCGCCGGCTCGGCCACCACCAGCCCGGCCGGCGCCACACCGCGCAGGGCCTGCGGTAACGGCCCGGGAGCCAGACCGGGTGCGCTGTCGGCGGCCACCGTCGTAACCGCGCCCCCGTCCGGGCACAGAACCGATCCGGTACGGCGTTGCGCCGCGCGCCCGCCGAGCGCCGACAGCACCGCATCCACGGTGGCGACGGCCCGGGCCGGAGCCGGGGCGGCGGCCGGGGTGAGCGGGGCCGCCGGGCGGCACCCCGTCCCCGCGCTCACCCGCAGCTGGCCGGGGCCGACCACGCCGCCGTGCACCCCGACGAACTCGCCGGCGTCGGCGCGCAGGGTCACGCTGCCGGAGGCGTGGCGCCGCACGGCAGGCTCCCAGCCGCGGGGCAGCTGCGCGGCGATCCGGTCGAGCACCGCCGCCTCACCGCCGGGTGCGGTGTAGAGCAGGACCACCCGGTCGAGCTCCTGCCCCTCCCGCGCCGAGGTGATCCGGCAGCCGGCGCGCAGGTCGTACCCGAGCACCTCAACCACTGTGGACGGCCCGGCGGCGCGGACCGTCTCGGCCAGCGCCCGGTCCACGACCGGCTGGGCCTGGGCGACGCTGCGCTGCTCGCGTACTGTCGGCGGGTCGGTACGGGCCGAGGCGAGGGCCGCCGCGGTGAGCGCCAGACCCCAGACCACCAGCAGGGCCCACCACAGGCGACGCCATGGCGGGTGGCCGGTGGGCTGTGTGGTCACGATGACCATCGTGGCAGGCGACCACCGGCCGGGCCGGCGTGGGTCAGGCGACCCGCCAGACGCGCCAGAGCGCGGTCGGGCCGTTCAGCGGGTCGCCGGGCACCAGACGGCTCCAGACCCGCCTCGCGCACCGTACGCCCCAGGTTGTGCATCCCGTTATGCGGGTCTAGTCTCCTGAATCAACCGGTTTAGTAGTTCACGCGACTTTCTCGTTGCGGTAGCAGAGCCGGGGAGGCGTGGGTGACACGGCGAGGTCGACCGACGATCTGCGATGTCGCGCGCCGGGCCGGCGTGTCGAAGGGCACGGTGTCCTTCGCCCTCAATGGTCGGCCACGAGTGGCGGAAGAGACCCGGCAACGCATCTCCGGAGCCGCCCGCGTGCCTGGTTGGGCGCCCGGCCACCGCCGCGGACAGGATCTCGTCCTCCAGGTGGTGCCGGGGTCGGACGAGGAGGCCAGCTACCGGCGGCTCGCCGCCGACGGACGGGGCGACGGTGTGTTCGTGCTCGACTGCGCGTGAACGACGGCCGGATCACCCTGCTCGAAGAGCTCCAGACGCCGGCCGTGGTGGTGAGGTCCGACTGGTGGCCATCGACGGCGCCCCCGTCCCAACCAGCACGGCGGCGCCGCCCGCCCGGTCAGCGACCGCCCAGCCCAACCGGATCGGAGAAGACATGAGACGCACCTTTCCAGCAGTTCTCCTGACCGTGACCCTCGCTCTCACCGCGGGCTGCGGCGACAGCGGTGGCGACGCGGACAAGGCCAACGCCGCCACCGGCCCGATCACCGTCTGGCTCTCCAACAACAAGGAGGAGCTGGCCTGGGGCAAGGCGATGGTCGAGGCGTGGAACGCGCAGCACGCCGACCAGAAGATCACCGCACAGGAGATCCCCGCCGGCGAAACCTCGGAGGAGGTGATAGGTGCCGCGATCACCGCCGGCAACGCACCGTGTCTGATCTTCAACACGGCGCCGGCCGCGGTGCCACAGTTCCAGAAGCAGGGCGGCCTGGTCGCGCTCGACTCCTTCGACGGCGCCGCGCAGTACATCGCCGATCGCACCGGCGACACGGCCAGCCAGTACAAGTCCCCGGACGGCAAGTTCTACCAGCTGCCCTGGAAGTCCAACCCTGTCATGATCTTCTACAACAAGCAGATCTTCGCGAAGGCCGGCCTCGACGCCGAGAAGCCGGCACTGTCCACGTACGACGAGCTCCTCGCGGCCGCCCGGAAGATCAAGTCCTCGAGGGCCGCCGCGGCCGCCATCTATCCCGCCCCCACCAGCGAGTTCTTCCAGTCCTGGTTCGACTTCTATCCGCTGTTCGCCGCCGCCACGGACGGGAAGCAACTGGTCCAGGACGGCAAGGCCCAGTTCAACTCGCCAGAGGGTCGCCAGGTCGCGGAGCTCTGGAAGACGCTGTACGACGAGGGCCTCGCACCGAAGGAGCAGTACAACGGCGACGCGTTCGGCGACGGCCGGTCCGCCATGGCGATCGTCGGTCCCTGGGCGATCGCCGTCTACGGCAGCAAGGTGAAGTGGGGTGCGGTGCCGGTGCCGACGCCCACCGGAAGACCGGCCGGCCAGGTCAAGACGTTCAGCGACGCGAAGAACGTCGCCATGTACAGCGCCTGCCAGAACCGGGCCACCGCGTGGGCGGTGCTCAAGTTCGCCACCAGCAAGGAGCAGGACGGCGAGCTGCTGAACAAGACCGGCCAGATGCCGCTGCGCAAGGACCTTGCGGCCGCCTACCCGGACTACTTCTCGAAGAACCCCGCCTACCAGCAGTTCGCCGACCAGGCCGGCCGCACGGTTGAGGTACCGAACGTGCCGAGCTCCGTAGCCATCTGGCAGGCGTTCCGTGACGCGTACTCGGAGTCGGTGATCTTTGGTAAGAAGCCGGTGCCGGACGCCTTCGCTGCGGCGGCGGCAAAGGTCGACCAGCTCGCCGCCGAGTCCTGATGTCCACCGCCCACGCCGGCGCCGCCGCCACCACCGGACCCGGAGCCCGTACCGGCGGCACCTCGCCGACCGTGGGCGGCCCGCTCCGTGCCTCGCGGAGCCGGGTGGCGGCCGCGCTCGGCCGCCACCCGGTGGGCATGGTCCTAGCCGCGCCCTACGCCGTGTACGTCGCTGTGGTGTTCGCGTACCCGTTCGGGTTCGCGGTCTGGATGAGCTTCCACGACTACTTCTTCGCCGCACCCGGCGCCGTGGTCGAACGTCCCTTCGTCGGGCTGGCCAACTACCGGGCCATGCTGGCCGACGAGGGGGTCCGCCGGGCCTTCGGCAACATCCTGGTCTTCCTGGTCATCAACGTGCCGCTCACTGTCGCGCTGGCTCTGCTGCTGGCGGCCGCGCTGAACGGGGTCGTCCACGCCCGGGCGTTCCTCCGGGTCGCCTTCTACGTCCCGTACGTGACCGCCAGCGTCGCAGTGGTCGGCGTGTGGCTCTTCCTTTTCAGCTCCAACGGAATGGTCAACACAATGCTCGGCCCGCTGGCGCCTGAGCCGTCGTGGCTGGTCAACGAGGCGCTGGCGATGCCGGTCATCGCGTTGTTCGTGGTCTGGAAGCAGCTCGGGTTCTTCATCCTGCTCTACCTCGCCGCGCTGCAGAACGTGCCGAAGGAGCTTTACGAGTCGGCCGCCGTCGACGGCGCGTCCAGGTGGCACCAGTTCTGGTCGGTGACCGTTCCGGCGGTGCGCCCAGCGACCGCGCTGGTGGTCATCCTGGCGACCATCACCGGCGCCAACCTTTTCACCGAGCCCTATCTGCTCACCGGCGGCGGCGGGCCGAGCGGGGCGTCCGCCTCCCCGGTGCTGGTGATGTACCAGCGCGGCATCCAGCAGGGACAGCCGGACGTCGCTGCCGCGATCGGCGTGCTCCTCGTCATCGGAGTGCTGCTCATCTCGGCCGTCAACCGGCGACTGATCGAGAGGGACTGACGTGCCATCAACATCCGGCCCGCGACGGCCCGGGCTCCTCCGGTACGCCGTCCTGCTCGCCGGCGCCCTGGTGTTCCTGTTTCCCTTCTACTACATGCTGATCGGCTCTCTGCAGTCCGAACCGGACACCTCGGTCGCGGGCGCATTTCCCACCTCAAGCCCCACCCTGGACAACTACGCCGACATCAACTCCCGGGTCGCCCTGCTCCGCTCCCTGGTCAACTCGGGCATTTTTACCGGAGGGGTGATCCTCGGCACGGTGGTCTTCGGTGTGCTCGCCGGCTACGCGCTGGCCCGCCTACACTTCCGGGGCAGGGGCACGTTGTTCGCGCTGGTCCTGCTGGTCCAGGTGATCCCGTTCCAGCTGCTGCTGATCCCGCTCTACGTGCTGATCGTGCGGGGCTACGGCCTGGCCGACTCCTATCTCGGCATGATCCTGCCGTTCGCGATCAACACCGTCGCGGTCTTCATCTTCCGGCAGTTCTTCCTCCAGCTGCCCGACGACCTGTTCTCCGCCGCGCGCATGGACGGCGCCGGCGAGCTGCGCATCCTCTGGTCGGTCGCGCTGCCCCTGGTACGGCCGGCGCTGCTGACCGCCGTCCTGCTCACGTTCATCGGGCCGTGGAACGAGTTCCTCTGGCCGTTCCTCGTGACGAAGCAGGCGGACATGCAGCCGCTAGCCGTCTCCCTGGCCAACTACATCAGCAACGTGGCGTCCCGAGCCGCGAACCCGTACGGCGCCATTCTCGCGGGTGCCTGCGTGCTGGCCGCCCCGGCCGTCGCCCTCTTCGTGGCATTCCAGCGACATTTCGTCTCCACCGACATCGGCTCGGGCGTGAAGGGCTGACGCGGTCTCCACGTCGTCCTGACCGCCCGGCCATCCGGTGAGCAGATGCCCCGGCGACGTCGCCCGACGTAGTGCCGGGTGTCGTAGGGTCGCCGGGTAGGTGGGCGAACTGCTGTGCCTCACCCCTGCAGATGGCCGACGTCGGTCCGGGCCATCAGGCCGAGCGCGCCGCCGCACCGGAGACCGGTTGGACGTCAACCCTGCTTGAGGTCATACCGTTCACTTCCATGGGCATCATCCGGGGCGACCTGAGGACCTTCTACCATCTGCTGGTCAGTACGCTGCTGGTGACAGTGATCAACTTCACCGTCTGGTTCGCGCTCACCTTCTACGTGTACCTGCAGACACGTTCGGTCTTCGCCACCGGCGTGGTCGCCGGGATCTTCCTGGTGATGACGGCGCTGACCGGTATCTGGTTCGGCAGCCTGGTCGACCACCACGCGAAGAAGACGATCATGCAGCTGTCGGCGGTGGTGTCGCTCACGATGTACGCCGTGGTCTTCGCCATCTACCAGGTCACCCCGCACAGGTCGTTCACCGACCCGACGAGCGTCGCGCTGTGGGCACTCATCGTGCTGCTCATGGTGGGGGTCATCGTGGGCAACATCCGCACGATCGCGCTGCAGACGCTGGTGACCGTGCTGATCGCCGAGGACCGCCGGGACCGGGCCAACGGGCTGGTCGGCACCGCCACAGGCGTCTCCTTCCTGGTCTCCTCGGTCATCAGCGGCGTACTCGTGGCGGTCGGCGGCATGTTCTGGGTGCTGGTCCTGGCGTTGGTGGTGCTCGCCGTCGCCGTAGCGCACCTGGCCCTCGTCCCGGCGCCGGTGACCCGGATGGAGGCGAGCGCCGCCGGTACGCCGCCGGCGGCGCCGGGCGCGCCCCCGGTGGCCGGCGGGGCTTCGGGAGTATCCGGTGAGCCGGCGTTCACCGGGAAGCGCACGGTGGACCTGCGGGGCACCATCCAGGTGGTCCGCGGGGTGCCGGGGCTGGTGGCGCTGATCGGTTTCTCCGCGTTCAACAACCTCCTCGGTGGCGTCTTCATGGCGCTCATGGACGCGTACGGGCTGTCGTTGGTGTCGGTCCAGGCGTGGGGCCTGCTGTGGGGGATCCTGAGCACGGGCTTCATCGTCGGTGGGCTGCTCGTCGCCCGGACCGGCCTGGGCCGCAACCCGGTCTGGCTGCTGCTGATGGTGAATGTGGTGCTGTGGACCGTCACCCTGCTCTTCCCGCTGCGGTCCTCGATCGTGCTGCTCGCCGTTGGGATGTACGTGTACATGCTGCTCGTGCCGTACGCGGAGGCCGCGGAGCAGACGATCCTGCAGAAGGTGGTCCCCTACGAGCGGCAGGGTCGGGTCTTCGGGTTCGCGCAGAGCGTCGAGCTGGCCGCCTCGCCACTGACCGCGTTCCTGATCTCACCGATCGCACAGTTCGTGTTCATCCCGTTCATGACCGATGGTGCGGGGGCCCGGGCGATCGGCGGCTGGTTCGGCACCGGCGCAGACCGCGGCCTCGCGCTCGTGTTCATGCTGACCGGCATCGTGGGCCTGCTCGCCACGGCCATAGCGCTCCGCAGCCGCCCGTACCGGCGCCTGAGCCACCGCTATGTGCACGCTCCGATGACCACCGCCGAGCTCAGCCCAGCCGGTCAGAGCTGAACCACCGGACCGCCTGCGTGACCTGGGCGCAGGCTGTCAGCCGCGCGCTCCGGAAGTCACTCAGCTGCCGCGGAGCGCTTGGTCAGGTGTGGGCTGCGGGGGAACCGCCTGGTCGGCCGAACCACTGCCCGACGCAGTACGACGGGTACGATCGGGAGCGGCGCGGCCCGCGCGCCGTACCCCCTGACCGGTGGCCCACGCACGCCGGCGCCGCGGGGGCGAAGGTGGCCACCATGCCATCGCGGAGCGACCGGCGAGGTCGTCCATGTCCAGCCGCGAGCTGCCGGACGGGGCGCGGCGAGCCGGCGTGGGCGCAGTGCCGCTGCCACCGTCCTGGACAGGACATGACGTGACCGAACAACGGCGACTCAAGAAGCTGGTACGGGAGCGCATGGCGCGCACCGGCGAGTCGTACACCACCGCCCGCCGCCATGTGGTCCGGCCGGAGCTGCCCGCGCTGCCGAGCGGCCTGGTTCCCGGCTACGACACGTTCGGGCCGGGGCAGCACCGGCGCAGCTCGCTGGCCGTGCACCTGCTACGCCAAGCCGGTATCGAGTGCTCCGAGGCGTTGGTGTGCGGGCTCGCCGGCGGTGTCGGCTTCATGTACGCGGTCTTCGAGTACCGCGGCATGCCCCCCATCATGACGATCGTGGCCCAGCACCACCCGCAGCCTTGGGTCGAGTCGGCGCTGCGCCGCCTGCCCCTGTCGTACGTCGAGGAGCACAGCACGTCAACGCCGCGCGCACTGGCGGCGCTGCGCACCGCCATTGAGCGGGGCAAACCGGTCTATGTCAGCGTCGACCGCAAGCGGCTGCCCTGGCACAGCGACGAGGCGGCGCTCGCGACCGAACCGTACGGCGTGGTGGTGGCCGGCATCGACGGCGACACCGTGCTCATCGACGACTCCGCCGCGGTGCCGCACCGGCTCTCGACCGACGAGCTCGCGGCGGCGTGGGCCGGGCACAGGAAGGGGCGCCACCACCGGATCGTGCTGGAGTCCGTCCGCGCCGGCCAGCCGGACCTCGACGGCGCCATCGCGACGACCGTCGCCCACCTCACCGGGCCGGTACTCGGGCACAGCTTCGACGCGAACTTCGGCTTCTCCGGCATGCGCCGGCTCTCCGGTCAGCTGCGCGACGGCCGTACAAAATCAGGATGGGTACGCAGGTTCGCCGCGCCGGAGTCGTTCAGCGCGGTGATGCGCCGGCTCTACGAGTGCCTCGAGGTGTCCCACACCGCGCCCGGCGGCACCCGCCCGCTCTACGCGGACTTCCTGGACGAGGCGGCCGGCATGCTCGGCCGGCCGGCGCTGACCGACGCGGCGAAGCTGTTCCGCGAGTCGGGCGCGCACTGGTCGGCGCTTGCCGCCCGGGCCGAAGCGCACGCAGGTGAGTACGGGGAGCTGTGCGAGCGCCGGATGCTGCTCGCCATGATGGGCACTGACGTACGCGAGATCGACGAACGCATCGCCACCCTGCCGCCAGCGCCCGACCTGGGCGTCGACGGCCGAGCCGCGCTGTTCGCCGAGATGGCTGACCTGGTCGACGCCGCGCACGACCTGGAGACCGCTGCGGTGGCGCTGCTCGCCGGCTGACACCACGCGCCTCCTGCCAGTCCGCCGCAGACCCTGAACGAGAGGCCCCGACCTGTGCTTTCAACAGGTCGGGGCCTCGCCCGCGCCAGGCCACGACCACCTCGAAGCTTCGGCACGGCTACGGTCGCCACCGCCGAAGGGGCCGGCGGATACGCCATAGCGGTCGGCGGTCCAGCGGCGGTAGCTGCAAGGCCCGCTCTGGTGCTCGAACGACGCTACGGTTGAGGACGCGGCCTGCCCCTTCGAAGGGAGCGCCCAACCATGATCCTTCCGAAGGTTCGGGACCCTCGCTTCGTCACGCTCCGTCGCGGTGGGACTCTCACTGATTCGGATCATCATCTCCTCGCTCTTTGGGCAGCGCTCTGCGCGGAGCACGTCCTTCACCTGTTCGAGTCGGTCCAGCCTGAGGACCCACGACCACGTCAAGCGGTCGAGCACGCCCGTGCCTGGGTGCGTGGTGAGGTCAGGATGATGCAGGCTCGCGCGGCGGGCGGCCAGGCGATGGGCGCGGCCAGAGACCTGCGTGGGGCAGCGCGGCATGCCGCGTACGCTGCCGGCCAGGCGGGGGCCGTCGCACACGTCGCCGCGCACGAGCTCGGTGCGGCCGCCTATGCCATCAAGGCCGTACGTGCTGCCGCGCCGGAAGGCGAGAGCGATGCCGCAGGGCGCCTGGAGTGCCGATGGCAGCGTGACCAGCTCCCGGACGCGGTTCGCGAGCTCGTGCTCGACGACCAGCGGCTGCGTAACGACATCTGCTGGTCGGTGTTTGACTGCTGAGCGGGCAGGCCATGCTCGCCGCCAACCCGCAGGCCCGAGCCGCTGCGAAACCTGACCGTAGCCGCCGGCGGGGCGCCGTGGATCCACGGATGACGCCGCCCGTCAGAGGTATCGCGGCTAGGGTGCAAGACGAAACTTCGTTTCGTGGAAGGAGCTTCCAGTGGCATCCCGTCTCAACCCGTACATCAGCTTCAACGGCGACGCACGGCAGGCCATGCAGTTCTACGAGCATGTCTTCGGCGGCGACCTGAGGCTGAGCACCTTCGGTGAGTTCGGCGCGCAGGACTCCCCGGATGCCGACAAGATCATGCACGCCATGCTCGAGACCCCCAGCGGGTTCACGCTGATGGGCGCCGACACCCCGACCGGGACCGACTACCGCCCCGGGACCAACATCTCGGTGAGCCTGAGCGGGGACGACGCCGACGAGCTAAGCGGCTGCTGGGAGAAGCTGTCCGACGGCGGCACCGTGACGGTCCCCCTGGAGAAGCAGATGTGGGGCGACGAGTTCGGCATGTGCGTGGACCGGTTCGGCGTAGCCTGGATGGTCAACATCACCCAGCCGCAGGTCTAGGCCGCCCGAGCAGCAGCAGGTCCAGCCGCCGGAGCAGCCGCTGGTCCAGGGCTGCCCGGCAGCGTATGAGGTCGCTCCCCCCAACCGCCCGCCAGTGCAGTTGGGGGGAGGACCCCGCTCAGTCTGCCGCCACCGACACGGCCACCTCGGTGACCCCCCGGTCCGCGGTCACCGAGGCGGTGCCGGCACCGGCTCGGGAGAGCACCCGCACGGTCCACGAGCCGGGTGCGGCGAAGAACCGGAACTGCCCGGCCGGTGACGTGACCACCTCGGCAGTGAACTCACCGTCGCGGTCCAGCAGCCGGACGTACGCCCCGGACACCGGCTCACCGCTCTCCGCCGCCGTGACGACGCCGGCGATGACCGTCTCCTTCGTCAGGTCCACGCCGGCCGGCAGGGCGACCGCCTGGTCCGGCGCTCCGCAGCCGGCAGCGGCAGCCGCCGCGGCGCCGGCTCCAACAGATGTGCTCATGTCGCCTCCCCCGGCTCGTCGCCGACCGCGACCGGCACGCCCACCAGCGAGCCGTACTCGGTCCAGGAGCCGTCGTAGTTCTTGACGTCGTCGTGGCCGAGCAGCTCGTGCAGGACGAACCAGGTGTGCGAGGAGCGCTCCCCGATCCGGCAGTAGGCGATCGTCGACCGGGACCCGTCCAGGCCGGCACCTGTGTAGAGCGCCCGCAGCTCGTCGTCGGACCTGAAGGTGCCGTCCTCGTTGGCCGCCTTGCTCCACGGCACGTTCAGCGCGGTGGGGATGTGCCCGCCCCGCTGCGCCTGCTCCTGGGGCAGGTGGGCCGGGGCGAGCAGGCGGCCGGCGTACTCGTCCGGGGAGCGCACGTCCACCAGGTTCTTGGCGCCGATCGCCGCCAGCACCTCGTCCCGGAACGCCCGGATGGAGTGGTCCTGCTCGCGGGCCACATAGCTGGTACGCGGCCGGGACACCGGGTCTGTCGTGAGTGGACGGTTGTCCAGCTCCCACTTCTTCCGGCCGCCGTCCAGCAGCCGCACGTCGCGGTGCCCGTACAGCCTGAGGTACCAGTACGCGTACGCGGCGAACCAGTTGTTGTTGCCGCCGTAGAGGACCACGGTGTCGTCGTTGCTGATGCCCTTGGCGGACAGCAGCGCCTCGAGCTGGGACTTGTTCACGAAGTCGCGGCGCACCGGGTCCTGGAGGTCCTTCTTCCAGTCCAGCTTCACGGCGCCGGGCAGGTGGCCGGCGTCGTACGCCGAGGTGTCCTCGTCCACCTCGACGAAGACGACGCCGGGCGCGCCGAGGCTCTTCTCGGCCCAGTCTGCGGAGACGAGGGCGGTGTCACGGCTCATGGATGCGCTCCTTCCGGCGGGTATGCCGAGATGGTCGGGGCAGGGCAGGTCCGGGCAGGCGGGCCGGGGCACGCCGGCACGGGCGCCTGGGCATAGGGATATGGCCGGACCCGGCGCGCCAGCCAGGCGCTGCGCCGGGGTCCGTGGGAATTTGGCAAGTGATGCTCCTCCAACGACCGACGGGTACGGAGTACGGAGTACGTCGGGCGGCGCCGCAGCGGGCGGAGAGCGGGCTGCCTAGGGCAGGCGCGTGATCGCCGCCGTTACCGGCGGCAACACAGGCAGGTCGCCACGCGGCACAGGTCGACCGCGCGCCGCTTGGTGAGCACCATGCCCATGGTTGCGCAGCCTAACACCGACCGGCCAGTCCGCCCAGGAGCGCGCGGCCAGCCACCGGGGCAGGAGTGCGCGGCCGGCTACTGGCCGGGCAGCGTGGCGCTACCAGACAGCGGCACCTGCTGCGCCGAGGCGGTGACGGCCAGCCCCTCCGGCCGTACCTGGACTCCCTCGACCTTCAGCCGGAACGGCAGCGGCGGCAGCGCGATGTCCAGCGCCAAGCGCCGCTTGTACTGGTCCAGGAACGCCTGTGCCTGGGACCCCAGGTTCAGCCCCTCGGCCCGGATGTCGGTGACCGCCAACCGCACCCGACCACCGGCGCTGGTGATCTGACCGGTCGCCACCGCGTTGAGCCGCTGGCCGTAGACGTCGACCGGCAGCTGCAACCGCAGCTTGCCGTCCTGTTCGGACAGCTGGAGCCCGGGGTGGTCGAACAGCGCCCGGATGCTCGCGTAGCCGATGGTCGCCGTACCCAGGATCTGCCGGGCCACCACCTCGCCCTCGCCCGACATCAGCGTGTTCAGCTCGGCCTTCACGTCCCGGGCGTGCACGTCGAGCTCGGGCAGCACCAGGCCGCCCCGGGACACGTCCCGCAGCACGATGTGGATGTCCTCGTAGTTGCCGCTGACGACCTGGGTGAGGAAGGGGAAGCCACCGACACCGACCTCCGGCTCGGAGCTGGAGATCTTCATCTCCCTGATCTCGCTGGAGACCTTCTCCGTGAGGGTCCGCTCGGCGGCCCAGGCGCCGGCCCGGTCGGCGGCGACCAGCAGCCCGCCGAGCACGAGCAGGAGCACCAGCAGCGAGGTCCCAAGCCGCCTGCGGCCTCGCGCCACGATGGCCTCCTCACCAGAAGTCGCCGGCTCAGAAGTGCCGGCTCAGAAGTTCGGTACCAGAAAGATCACGCTGATCACGTACGCCGCCGGGGCGGCGAGGGCGAACCCGCCGAGAGGACCCTGCAGGTGCCGGGCGAGCCACAGTGTTCCGGGCTCACCCGCCAGCACGCGGCCCGCCTCGGCGTACCCCACCGCAAGGTCCGCGAGCACGGCGGCGAGCGCCGCGACCAGGCCGACCAGCGCGCCCTTCTGGGGGTTGAACTCCACGATCAGGCTGCCCAGGAGGGCGGCGGCGAAGGTGCCGCCCATGGCGCCGGCGACGATGCCGGCGGCGCCGCGGGGCACGGTCGGGGCGAGCCGGGGGTACGGCACGATGGCGTCGGTCACCCGCGCCACCATCAGGCTCACGCCGGTCGCCGCCATCGTCACCACGATGGCCTGTGTACCCAGCGGCAGCCGGGTCAACACGATGAGCATCGCGAAGGCGACGACACCGATCACGACCACCAGGCTGGTGCCCAGCGACTCGGTCACCCGGATCCGGCCTGGCCTGCGGCTGAGCTGCCCCAGCACGGCGGTGACGAAGCCGCCCGCGGCAACGTACCCGATCGCGGCCGCGGTGGCCTCCTCGGGCCACACCGCCGCCACGTCCGCGGCCAGGGCGGTGACCACCCCTACCACGGCCACGACGCGCGGCGCCGGCGGGCGCACCGCGACCGTCCAGGCGAGCACGAAGAGAACCTGCACCCCGAAGATCACCGAGGCGTACGGCACCCGGGCCGCGCCCGGTCCGGAGGTCTGCGCGCCGAAGATCAGGCCGATGGCGAGCAGGCCGGCGAAGCCGGCGATGCCGAGCGAGAGCAGCCGGCGTACGGGCACCGGGTCCCCGGCCGGTCCGGCACCGGGTGGCGCGCCCGGCCCACGGCGCCCCGGGTCACCGCCGGGCTCGCCCGGACCCCGTGGGGCACGCCGCCCGGAGGGCCGCTCGCGGCGCTCCTCGAACAGGTCGTCGAGCGGGTCCCGGTCGGGAGTCCCTGTCCCATACCGGCCACCGGGCTCGCGCCGCGGCCCCGCGTCGCGCGGGCCCGTGTCACGCGGGCCGGCGTCCCGCTGCGGCCGGTCGCGCGCTGCGCCCTCCCGCGGGGCACGCGGCGCCCCCTCCCGGGCCGGGCCGTACCGGGAGTCGCGGGGCGCGGTCCCGCGACCGGGCCGGCCGGCTCGCGCAGGACGGTCGCCGCTGTCTGGCGGGGGGGCGGAGGGGAACACGCACCGATCGTGCCAGAGCGGGCCGGGCCTGGCACGCCGCCCTCGTGCGATCCCGTTCCGGCAGGTCAGCGCTGAAGGTATTGTCAAGGCTTACCGCCGGGAGCCCGCAGGGAAAGGCCGGTGTCCGGGTGGAGGTTCTGATACTGGCGGCTGCGCCCACCGTGCCGCCGGCCCGCGTGCTCCCCGCACTCGACCTGCTGACCCACTCGGCGCGCTGCGCGAACCGGGACGTGGGTACGCTGCTCGACCCGCCCAGCCCCGACGTGGTCCTCGTCGACGCCCGGGCCGAGCTCGCCGAGGCCCGGGCCACCTGCCGCCTGCTGCGCGCCACCGGCCCCGGGGTGCCGCTGCTCGCCGTGGTGACCGAGGCGGGCCTGGCCGCGGTCCACGCCGACTGGGGCGCCGACGACGTCGTGCTGGCCAGCGCCGGCCCGGCCGAGGTGGAGGCGCGGCTGCGCCTGGCCGTCGGCCGGCTGGCCGGGACGACCGCCGGTGCGGGTGGGCTGATCCGCGCCGGCGAGCTGGTCATCGACCCGGACACCTACGCCGCCCGGCTCAAGGGCCGCCCGCTGGACCTGACCTACAAGGAGTTCGAGCTGGTCAAGTTCCTCGCCCAGCATCCGGGGCGGGTGTTCACCAGGGACCAGCTGCTGCGCGAGGTCTGGGGGTACGACTACTTCGGCGGCACCCGTACCGTCGACGTCCACGTCCGGCGGCTGCGCGCCAAGCTGGGCTCGGAGTACGAGTCGATGATCGGCACGGTGCGCCAGGTCGGCTACAAGTTCGTGGTGCCGCCCTCGGCGCGGCAGCTGCCCGAGCCCGAGCGGGCGGTACGCACGCCAGTTCGTTGATCTGCCCCCGAAACCCCGGGAACGGTACCGTGAACGGGTGACCGGGGACCTGACGGCGGCGTCACGGGTGACCCGCCCGGTGGGGCGTACCAGCCGCCTGTCCCCCGCCGATGTCCGCGAGGTGCTGGAGCTGGCCCGCTCGGCCGGCGACGCGGACGGGGCGTACCCGCTCTCCGAGCACGTGGTGCTGCACCTGCGGCACGGAGGCGAGCCGGCCGCGGTGCACCTGCTGTGCCGGGACCCGGCCGGGGTCCTCGTCGGCTACGCGCATGTGGACACTACGGATGAGGTCGACGGGCCCTCGGCTGAGCTGGTCGTGCACCCGATGCACCGGCGCCAGGGGCTCGGCCGGGCCCTGGTGACCGCCGCGATCGAGATCGCCCGGGAGTGCGACCCGGCGGGCCGGCTGCGGCTGTGGGCGCACGGCGACCACCCCTCGGCCAACGCGCTGGCCCTGAGCCTGGGCTTCGAGCGGGCCCGGGTGCTGTGGCAGATGCGCCGCTCGCTCTATGCGCCGATCCCCCCGCCGCACCTCGCGGACGGGGTGGTGATCCGGGCGTTCCGCCCCGGCGAGGACGAGCAGGCCTGGGTACGCGTCAACGCCCGCGCCTTCGCCGACCACCCGGACCAGGGCCGGTGGACCCTGCGCGACCTTCAGGTGCGGATGGCCGAGCCGTGGTTCGACCCGGCCGGCTTCCTGCTCGCCGAGCGGACCGGGGAGCTGCTCGGGTTCCACTGGACCAAGGTGCACGGGGAGGTGCACACCCACCCCCTGCCAGACGGTGCGGCGCCGCACCACCACGAGCCGATCGGGGAGGTGTACGTGCTCGGTGTCGACCCGCGGGCGCACCGGCTGGGCCTTGGTGCCGCGCTCACCCTGGCCGGCCTGCGCCACCTGCGTTCCCAAGGTCTCGACCAGGCGATGCTCTATGTGGACGAGGCGAACACCCGGGCGACCGGCCTCTACTGCCGGCTCGGTTTCGCCCGCTGGTCGACTGACGTGAGCTTCCGCCGTACCGGATAGACATGCCCGCGGTGCGCCGAGGAGGTCGCAGATGGCAAGGGACGGCAGCGCCCCGCCGGCCGACTTCGTCGCGTTCGTGGCCCGGCGCGCTCCCGGCGTGCGGCTGGCTGCGCTCGCCCTGACCGGCAACGACCGTCTCGCCGAGTCCTTCGCCGGCGACCTGTTCAGCGCCGTGGCGCTGCGCTGGCCGCGGCTGCGCCACACCGGTGACGAGTCCGCGGGCGGCGGCGCGGACGCGTACCTCGATCGGATCTTCGAGCGTGAGGCGGCGGCCTGGCGGCGCGAGTCGGCCGACCCCGGCGCGCCAGCCGTTGACCTGAGCCTGCTGCGTCGCGCGGAGTACGGGCCGGACGCGGCGCGGCTGCCCGGGCCGCCGCCGGCCCAGCTCGCCGCCGCCGCGTGGGGCTCGGCCCGGCGTACCCGGCGCTGGGGCTACCTCGCGTTAGGGGTCGCCGCGGTGCTCCTCGCCGGGGTCCTGGTGCCCCGCGAGCAACCGGCCGCCCCGGAGCCGGCCGTCACGCCTCCCCCAGCAGCCGAGCTGCCCCGCTGGGTGGACGTGCTGCCACCACCCGCCGACTGGGCGGGCCTGCCGCAGCGGCAGACGGTGCTGCCGGCAGTGGTCGACCTCGGCTCGGCCGCCCGGCTGTCACAGCGGCCGGCCCGCCGGGCGCTGGCGCTCTTCGTGCTCAGTGACCGCGCGCCGCGGATCCTCGCCGACGACGGTGGCGTCCGCGAGCTGGACGACCCGCTGCTCGCCGACATCGGGCTGGTGGCGCGCGCCGGCCCCACGACTACGCGCGTTGCGCTGGCGCCGAACGGCGAGTGGGCCGCGTTCCCGGACGGCACCGGGATCCTCGTCGCCGACCTGCGCACCGGCCCGGTGCGCAGGTTCTCGTTCCGGTTCCGGGTCTCCGGCGCGGTGTGGCTCGGCCCGCGGGCCCTGCTCGTCGGCGGTTCGCGCGGCGCCGCGCTGCTGGATGTGGGCACGGGCGTGGCGACCGAGACCACAGTGGACGCAAGGCACGCGCTGACCGACCACGGCCGGTCCACGGGCACGGCGGCACCGGTCGGCCCGCCCGCATCCACCGCCTCGCCGGCCGGCCCGGTCGGGCTGCCGGCGTCCCTCGCCGCGCAGGTGGCGGAGCTGCTGCCCGCTGGCGACCCGGCGACCGCACCGGCCCGGGTACGCCGCTACCAGCGCTCCGGCCCGGATGCCGTGGTCCCGGTCGTCACCACCATCAGCGGTGACTGGACCGGCTGGATCGGACCTTGGACGGGGCCCGGCTTCCGGCACAACGGCTTGGCGGCGCGCGACTGCGACGCCCAGAAGCTGACGCTGCCGAGCGAGTCGACCGCCGTGTCCGCGTCCGTGGTCGTCGACCTCGCCACCGGCACGGTACGCCGGGCGCTGGCAGCTGGTCCGGAGGCGGTCACCGAGGGGCGGCCGGCGGTGCTGGGCTGGCTGGACCCGGGCACGCTGCTGATCGGGGCCGGCCAGTGGCTGCTCTCCTGGCGGCTGGCCGACGGCCAGCTGCGCCGGGTGGCCCATCTCACGGCGCGGGCCCTGGTCAGCGTCGCCCGCCTCGGCAGCCCCTAGCCCACCAGCACGAACCCGACCGCCGCACGCCCGCGTACGCTCCCAACAAGATCACCATTTAGCTGGGTGCACCTGCGTGTTCACGCTTTGTTCACAAAGGTCCGACTGGCCGGCAACCTACCGCTCCTACCGTCGGCCCTGTCGGGCCTGGGACGGACCGCGGGCCTACGGACAGACAAGCCTACGGGCAGAGAGGCAGTCACGGGGTGAACCGCAACGCGCTTTCGCGACCCGTCGCCGCAGGCGCCCTCCTCACCGCGCTCGCACTCGCCACTCCCGCCGCACTCGCCGGCTGTGGCGGCGATGGCGGCACAGCCGGCGGGCTCGCCGGATCGGTACTGGTGGACGGGTCGAGCACGGTGGCGCCGTTGAGCAAGGCGGCCGCGGACATCTACCGCGAGGAGCAGCCCAAGGTGAACATCACCGTGGGCACCTCCGGCACCGGCGGCGGGTTCGAGAAGTTCTGCAAGGGCGAGACCGACGTCTCGAACGCCTCGCGCCAGATCAAGGACAGCGAGAAGGCGGCCTGCGCCGCCGCCAACATCACCTACACCGAGCTGGTGGTGGCTAACGACGCACTGACCGTGGTGGTCAACAAGGCGAACACCTGGTCCGAGTGCCTCACCACCGCCCAGCTCAAGAAGGTCTGGGACCAGGGCTCGAAGGTGCGCAGCTGGAAGGAGGTCGACCCGTCCTTCCCGGACCAGCGGCTGGACCTCTTCGGGCCGGGCACCGACTCCGGCACGTTCGACTTCTTCACCGCCGCCATCAACGGAAAGGAGGACCGCAGCCGCGCCGACTACACCGCGTCGGAGAACGACAACGTGCTGGTCCAGGGCGTGGCCGGGTCAACCGGCGGGCTGGGCTACTTCGGGTTCACCTACTTCGAGGAGAACGCGGACAAGCTGAAGGCCGTCAAGGTCGACGGGGGTGGCGGCTGCGTCGCACCGAGCGTCGCCGCTGCGCAGGACGGCTCGTACCGGCCGCTGTCCCGCCCGCTGTACATCTACGTGAGCAACCAGGCGATGGCCAGCAAGCCACAGGTGCGCAGTTTCGTCGAGTTCTACGCCGGGCATATTGATGAAATTGTCGAAGAGACCCGGTACGTACCCCTGACCGCCGCGCAGAAGGCCGACCTCGGCGCGGCGCTGGACAAGGCGAAGGGCTGACGTGACGGCAGCTCGGACAGCTCAGGACAGCAGCACCCCCGCCGCAGCGCGCGTGTCCCTACGGCGGGGGCGCCGCCGGCCGGGCGAGCGGGTCATCGAGGCGCTGCTGGTGGTCGCGGCTGCGGTGTCGGTCGCGACCACGGTGGGGATCGTGGTCGCGCTGGTGGAGCCGACCGTGGAGTTCTTCGCCGAGGTCGGCGTCGTCGAGTTCCTCACCGGCGACCGGTGGACGCCGACCCTGGACCCGCGCAGCTACGGCGTGCTGCCGCTGCTCACCTCGACGATCATCTCGACCTTCATCGCCGTGGCGATCGCCATCCCGCTCGGGCTCGGGTCCGCCATCTACCTGGCCGAGTACGCGTCCGGCCGGACCCGCAAGGCACTCAAGCCGCTGCTGGAGATCCTCGCCGGCATCCCCACGGTGGTGTACGGCTTCTTCGCGCTGTTCGCCCTCAACTCGGTGCTGCGCAGCATCTGGCCGGGCACGGACCAGCCGGACTTCCAGAACATCCTGGTCGCGAGCATCGTCATGGGCATCATGATCGTGCCGACGGTGGCCAGCCTCTCCGAGGACGCGATGACCGCCGTGCCGGAGAGCCTGCGCGCGGGCGCGTACGCCCTCGCCTCCTCGAAGATGCAGGTCGCGGTCAGGGTGGTGCTCCCGGCTGCGGTCTCCGGGATCGTCGCGTCGTTCGTCCTCGGCCTGTCCCGCGCGATCGGCGAGACGATGATCGTCACGATCGCCGGCGGGCTCTCCTCGGACCACATCGAGCTGAACCCGCTGCGGGCGGCGGCCACCATGACCGCGTTCATCGCCAACATCGGCCAGGGTGACGTGCCGGTCGACTCGCTCGACTACCGCAGCATCTTCGCGGTCGGCTCGCTGCTGTTCGGCTTCACGTTCGCCCTCAACGCCCTGTCGATCCGGCTGGTGCGCAGGTTCCGGGAGGTGTACGAGTGACCGCCCCGCCCGCCGTACTGGCCGCACCCGCCCCCAGCGACCCGGGCGCCGCGCTGACCCGCCGGCGGGTGCGGGTCGGCGAGACGCTGTTCCGGCTGGCCCTGCTCTCCTGCCTGGTGGTCGCCTTCGCGTTCCTGGTCTGGATCGTCGCCTTCGCCATCTACCGGGGCTGGGACCGGCTGGACGCCCGGCTGTGGGAGAACATGCCGACCGGTCGCGTCTCGCGCATCGAGGGCGCCGGCGTGCAGTCCGCGATCACCGGCACCCTCTGGGTGATCGGCACCACCGCGCTGATCTGCCTTCCTATCGGCATCCTCGCCGCCATCTACCTCGAGGAGTACGCCAACAACGAGCGGTGGTACAACCGGCTCCTGGAGCTGAACATCCAGAACCTGGCCGGCGTACCGTCGATCATCTTCGGCATCCTCGGCCTCGGCGTCATCGCCCGGGCCATGGGCCTGGGCTTCACGGTGCTCACCGCATCGCTGATCCTGGCCCTGCTCGTGCTGCCGATCGTCATCATCGCCACCCGCGAGGCGATCCGGGCCGTGCCGCAGTCGATCCGGCAGGCCTCCTACGCGCTCGGCGCCACCAGGTGGCAGACCATCTCCCGGCAGGTGCTGCCGATCGCGGTGCCCGGCATCGCGACCGGCTCGATCCTGGCGCTCTCCCGGGCGATCGGCGAGGCCGCACCGTTGATCATGCTCGGTGCTGTCACGTACATCACGTTCAACCCCAACGGGCTGGACAGCGCGTACACCGTCCTGCCCGTCCAGATCTTCAGCCTGGTCATCGAGGCGCAGGCCGGTTTCCAGCGGCTCGGCGCCGCGGCGATCGTGCTCCTGCTCGGCCTCCTGCTGCTGATGAACTCGCTGGCCATCGTGGTCCGCAACAGGTTCCAGAAGCGCTGGTGAGGACCGGTGCGATGGGCAACCTTCAGGAGGGACTCGACATGATCTCCATCGCCAGTGACCGCCCGACAGTCCGTATCGCCGCCCCAGGCGCCGACCGGGCCGGCCATGCGGGCACCGCCGGGTCCACCGACGGGCCGGGCGGGCCGCCGGCCGTGGTGGAGCTGGACCGCGTCAGCGTGTTCTACGGCGACCACGAGGCGGTGCGCGAGACGTCGATGCCGATCCGCCAGCGCCGGGTCACCGCGCTGATCGGCCCGTCCGGCTGCGGCAAGAGCACCATCCTGCGCACGATGAACCGGATGAACGACCTGATCCCCAGCGCGCGGGTGACCGGCCGGGTCAGCTACCACGGCCAGGACCTGTACGCGCCGGAGGTGGACCCGATCGAGGTGCGCCGGCGCATCGGGATGGTCTTCCAGAAGCCCAACCCGTTCCCCAAGTCGATCTACGACAACGTGGCGTACGGGCCGCGGGTCACCGGGATGAAGGTCGGCAACATGGACGACCACGTCGAGCAGGCGCTGCGCGGCGCCGCCCTCTGGGACGAGGTGAAGGGCAAGCTCCGCTCCAACGGGCTCGCCCTCTCCGGCGGCCAGCAGCAGCGGCTCTGCATCGCCCGGACCATCGCGGTACGCCCCGAGGTGATCCTCATGGACGAGCCGTGCTCGGCGCTGGACCCCATCGCCACCGGCCGCATCGAGGAGCTGATGCACGAGCTGGCCCAGCACTACACGATCGTCATCGTCACCCACAACATGCAGCAGGCGGCCCGGGTGAGCCACTACACCGCGTTCTTCACCGCCGAGGTCGACGCGGCCGGCGTACGCCACGGCAAGCTGGTCGAGCTCAACGACACGGGCAAGCTGTTCACCGACCCCGATGACAAGCGCACCGAGGACTACATCACCGGCCGCTTCGGCTAGCTGGCTAGGCCCACGCCCGAGTCGTGGCGGGTGCTCTTCTGCCGGGTCGCCGACACCCGGCTGCGCTCGCTGCCGTGCGCGGTGACCGGGGTCAATGTACACATCAACTACGACCTGCCGTTCGCGTTGGTGGCCACGTGGGAGCGGCTGGGACACGCGCCGGACGGCAGCCGGCAGCAG
>Ga0075420_100000350_pt1 | contig 35420 bp, 34 predicted proteins | sample SoiMetdeltSBSDD4_FD_75296 | JGI IMG/M metagenome (GOLD analysis project Ga0075420, IMG submission 75296) | Bulk soil microbial communities from a Populus tree surrounding site in Tennessee, USA - Soil MetaG P. deltoides SBSDD4 | ecosystem: Environmental > Terrestrial > Soil > Tree plantation...
GCCGGGGCGCTGACGTTGATCGTCATCGTCAGGAAGTTCGGACTGGCGAGCCCGAGATTGTCGATCGCCTCGATGGCGATCTGGTTGCTGCCCGCCGCCGCGCCGGTGAAGTAGGTGACCTGGCTCAGATTGGCCGCCGACACCGTCACTGTGGTGCCGCTGATCTGTACTCCGTTCAGCCGCAGATGACCGGCGCCCGGCGAAGTGTCCGAGAATTTGTATTGTGCAACCGTGCCATCTGGATCATTGGCGCTGACCAGCGACGTGAAGCTGAACGATTGGTTGGTGCCCTGGTTGACCGTCGATGGGCCAGAGATGGTCGGCGCTTGATTGGCCGGGGCGCTGACGTTGATCGTCATCGTCAGGAAGTTCGGACTGGCGAGCCCGAGATTGTCGATCGCCTCGATGGCGATCTGGTTGCTGCCCGCCGACGTCCCGGTGAAGTAGGTCACCTGGCTCAGGTTGGCGGCTGACACCGTCACTGTCGTGCCGCTGATTTGTACTCCGTTCAGCCGCAGATGGCCGGCGCCCGGCGTGGTGTCCGAGAATTTGTATTGTGCAACCGTGCCATCTTGATCGTTGCCGCTGATCAGCGAGGTAAAGCTGAACGACTGGTTGGTGCTCTGGTTGACCGTCGATGGGCCTGAGATTGTCGGCGCTTGATTGGCGGGGGCGCTGACGTTGATCGTCATCGTCAGAAAATTGGAGCTGATGAGCCCGAGATTGTCGATCGCTTCGATGGCGATCTGGTTGCTGCCCGCCGCCGCGCCGGTGAAGTAGGTCACCTGGCTCAGATTGGCGGCCGACACCGTCACTGTCGTGCCGCTGATCTGAACTCCGTTCAGCCGCAGATGACCGGCGCCCGGCGTGGTGTCCGAGAATTTATACTGTGCAACCGTGCCGTCAGGATCGTTGGCGCTGATCAGCGACGTAAAGTTGAACGACTGGTTGGTGTTCTGGTTGACCGTTGAGGAGCCAGTAATAGTCGGCGCTTGATTGGCCACTTGAGCCTCCCATTCGAGCGGTGTTCAGCGAGCATCGCGTTACGTCGGTCCTGACGCGTTGCTGCTTTTCGCTCTCGTGTGAGCCGAAGCGTGTCGCGTTGTTTCTTGTGGCAATGGATGCGGTCCGGGTGCCGCCGACGCTGATCGGGTCAGTGGCGCTGGTCGTATTCGCAAAGTGATCGGCCATTAAAAATTCCCCGAAACCGAGGTGAAAAAAGACCAAAAAATTGCAACAACGACTATCAGACAACTAAAGAGTGAGTCAAATTACAGTATACTTTCGTGTTTATTGGGCTGTTGTCGCGCGAGCGCCGAGCGTGCGTGTTCTTAGAAATCGCGTGCGGGGACCATCCCTCCAGGCGGTTTTTTTCTTTTTGGCCTGGTCGCTGAGCGCGAGGCTGGGATCCGCACGCCCTCGCGTCGGTAACCATAAGCCGGACTGTTGAGCGGCCTCAGGTTCACACGCGGACTCTCGCCTTCTATCGTCTTGTTGCGGCGCAGGAAGGCGGCCCTCAGGAGGGCGCACCATGTTGGTATTCGATTGTCCGGTTACGAAAAACCATGTTCGCACCAGTCTTGAGACGTCGGCCGAGCAGCTAAAGCGGCTGGGGGAATTCCGGCTTTCGCTGTGGTGTCCGCACTGCCAGACCGGCCACCAGATCGTGGCAACCGACGCTCGTGTCATCGACGACGCGCCAAGCATCTCTCCGGCCAACCAGCCCACTGAGAAGATGTAGGGCGTCGGCTGGTTCATGGCTCTCGTCCGGCGGACGCAACCTGACGAGCACGCTCAACAGAAAAACCCGGGGCGATGAGCCCGGGACTTGAAGCGTTGGACAAGCAGCAATTGCCGAGCGATCAGCAATGTCTGACTCTCGGACCGCCAGTTGAAGCGCCACACGCGCTCGCAGCGGATCGGCTGCACGTAATTTCGTGGCAGCCGTCGCGCCGTCACAGAATCGACAACGTGCCATCTAGGCGAATCACTTCAGCCTGTGCATAAGTCCAATTTGTAAGTAGTGCACAGGTTTTTGTGAGCACGCGTCCGTCGAGTCGAGTGAACCCGTTCGTCGTGACCATGCGCCGCTAACGCGCGCCTTGCTCCCGCTGCCTGATGACCGATCAGCCTGCATTCCGCGAACTCGGCAAGATTGCCGAAAGATGGCTCGACCTCGCCGAGAGGCGGCGCGACCATTTCGCCGAGCTCTATCGCAGCGGCCGCTGGCGGCTTTATTACCAAGAGGATGTGTTCCGCGCCCAGGCGCGCGAGGTCGCGCGGATTTGCGATCATTGGGCATCGATCCTAGAACGGCACAAGCAGCTCCTGACGGAGCCGCAAGATTCGGCGCTGCAGCTTGCGGAGCTGGAGAAAGCGGAGCCGGAAGCCGCGGTAATCGATCGCGACGCTGCCTGAGTTTCCTGCGGCCGTCGGAAATCGTCCTCGATGGACTCGTTCGTCTTCGCTGCCGTGCTGTTTGCTGCGCTGTGCCACGCCGGCTGGAACGCTGCGGTCAAGCGCGGGCTCGATCCGCTCGCCACCACCATCCTGATGTCGATCGGCGGCGCGCTGGTCGGGCTCGCCATGCTCACGTTCACCGGGTTGCCGGCGAACGCCGCCTGGCCCTGGATCATCGCCTCGGTGCTGATCCATCTCGTCTATTTCGCGGCGCTGATCGAAAGCTACGCCGCCGGCGACATGGGACTCGTCTATCCGTTGGCGCGCGGCTCGGCCCCGCTGATGACTGCGACAGTGGCGGCGGTGTTGATCGACGAGCGGCTTGGGCTCCTGGGCTGGGTCGGCATCGCCGTGCTGGCCGCGGGCGTGCTCCTGCTCTCGCTGCGCGGCCGCCGGGATCTGGCCCATCTTGACCGGCGCGCAGTCGTTTTTTCGCTGCTGACGGCAGTGACGATCTGCGCCTACACGCTGGTCGACGGCCTCGGCGCGCGCGTCGCCGGCAGCGCGCCGGCCTATACCGCCGCAATGTTCGCCGGCATCGGCGTGGTGATGGCGGTGTATGCGCGGGCGCGGCGCGGGGCGGGGATCTTCGCGCTTATGGCAAGCCATTGGAAACTTGGCGCCGGTGGCGGCGTGATGCAGGTGACGTCTTACGGCATCGCGATCTGGGCGATGACCGTCGCGCCGATTGCGCTGGTCGGTGCGCTGCGCGAGACCAGCGTGCTGTTCGGCACCATCCTCGCCGTCGTGTTCCTGAAGGAGCCGCTGCTGATGCCGCGCGTCGTCGCCGCGCTGATGATCGTCTGCGGATTGGTGCTGATCCGGCTCACTTAAGCTATCGGGAAAACTCGTCCAGCAATCCGAGCCCGCGCAGCCGTGGCAAATCTTCGGGAAGATCGACATCCCATAACGTGACGGGCTCCTGCCACGCGAGCCGATGATAGCGCAGCCGACGGCGCGTTTCTTCCATCACCTCGGCGGTGCTCCAGCTCATGCCGGCGAACAGCGGGGGCAGGGGCTTGCGCATGCCGATCAACACGTAGCCGCCGTCCTCGGCGGGACAGACCACCGCGTCGGCGCCGCCGCGCAACACGTCCGCCGCCTTGCGCAGATGCGCGGGCATCATGGCGGGGCAGTCGGTGCCGATCACGATGGTCGGTCCGCCCGAGGCCTTGAGCGCGGCGAGGATGCGCGCGCCGAGGTCGCCGTCGGGCTGGCGCGCCAGTTCGATTTTGCGATGGGTGCGCAATGTCTGAAACGCAGCGTGGGCTTCATCCGGCGTTGCCCACACCGTCACCGGACCCGTGGCTGCGGCACAGGCGGTTTCGACCGTGCGCTCGGTCAGGCGCGCCTGCAGCCGCGCGGCGCGGGCGGCGCCCAAGGCTGGGATCAGCCGCGTCTTGGCAAAGCCCGCGACCGGCGCTTTCGCCAGCACCGCGATCGTAACCGGCTCAGCCGCCGCCATAGCGATATCGCCTCGCAAGTGCCGCCGGATCGGCACCGAAGAAATACGCGAGTCGCAGCCGCCACATCAGCCAGATGGTGCGAAACATGCCATGCTTTTCCCAACGCCGCCCGGAGGTGATGGCGCGCTCGCGCAGGCAGAGGGGCCGGCTGGTCCGCTTCAACCGCTTGGTCAGCGCGATGTCTTCCATCAACGGGATTTCGGGGAAACGCCCGGCGGCGTCGAACGCAGCGCGTTTGACGAAGATCGCCTGATCGCCGGTCGCGATGCCGGTGACGCGCGAGCGCAGGTTCATCATGAACGCCACCAGCCGCAGCATCGGATGGCGCCCCGCGATGGTTACGTCAAAGCGGCCCCAGTCATGAGGCGATTCTTGCCCCGAGCGCGCCAGTCCGTCGAGCACCAGCCGCTCGGCCTCGCGCGGCAGCCTGGTGTCGGCATGCAGGAACAAGAGCACGTCGCCGCCCGCTTTCGCCGCGCCGGCATTCATCTGCACCGCCCGGCCGCGCGGCGCTGACAGCACGTGATCGGCTCGCAGCCGTGCGCGCTGCACGGTCGCGTCCTGGCTGCCGCCGTCGACGACGATGATCTCGACGCCAAGCCCGCGCAACTCGGCGAGCGCATCGAGCGCGCCGGCGATGGCTTCGCCTTCGTCGAGCACCGGCATGATGATGGAAAGGCGGGCCACGGTGTTGACCGGGGTTGTTACTCCGCGGCAGCGAGCGCCCCGCCGCAGCTTGATCCTTGCCCGGCAGTGCAGCCATAGCAATGGCCCGCGACCCGGATCGGCCTGTCCGTGAGGTCGGCATCGAGCAGGTCGGAGAGATGCACGCGCGGCTGAGCGCCGTGGCGGAGCGGCAGATCGAGCATCTGGTTGAAGTCGCAGTCGTAGACGAAGCCACGCCAGTCGACCGAGATCAGGTTGCGGCACATGACATGATCGAGATTGGCGTCGGCGTGCGCGCTGCGCAACACGTCGAGATAGCGGTCAAGCTCGCCCTTGATCGCCAGCATCGACCCGAACCGTTTGATCGGCATATTGGCAAGGGTGAACAGCCGGTTGAACACGATGCCGTAGCGTTCGCCGAGCACGCGCTTGTAGTCGGCTTCGAGCGCCTCCTGCGGCGGCGGCAGCGACGCGCCCTGCGGATTGTAGACGAGGTTGAGCACCAGTCCCGCGCCGTCGCGGCCGTAGCCGACCGCGTTGAGCCGTTGCAGGCCGCGGATCGATTTGTCGAACACGCCCTGGCCGCGCTGGCGATCGACATTGTCCGCGAGATAGCAGGGCATCGACGCGACGACCTCGACCTGCTCGGCCGCGAGGAATTCGGCGAGGTTCTCCTGGCCCGGCTCTTCCAGGATGGTGAGGTTGCAGCGGTCCATGACATGGACGCCGCGCGCGCGGGCGCTTCGCACCAGCCGCTGGAACTGCGGATTGAGTTCAGGCGCGCCGCCGGTGATGTCGAGCGTCGTGATCTTCCGGCGTTCGAGGAACGCCAGCGCGATGTCGGCGACCGCCGCCGGCATTTCCTCGGTCCGGTGCGGGCTGGCGTCGACGTGGCAGTGCACGCAGCTTTGGTTGCAGCGATAGCCGACATTGAGCTGCAGCGTGTCGAGCCGTGCGCGCCGGATCGGCGGGAACGGGATTTGTTCGAGCAGCGGCAGGGTTTCGCGCATCGGCGCCAGTGTAGGCGCATCAATCGCCGCCGTCGCCGCCTGCGGCCGGGCGCACAATCAAATGTGAACGCGGAATCGGACCACTAGCGTGCGGGCGCGGGCGCGGGTGCGGCGGTCGCGGTTCCGTTGTCGATGCCGATCCGGCCGAAGCCCGGCAGCTTCACTGCGGGGTGCCGCAGGTCGAGGCCGGCGACCAGCGCGAGCATGTTGAGCTCGAGGCCCTCGACCCATCCGAGCTTGATGCCAAGGAGGCCGTACAGCGACAGTTCGACACCGGTGCGGCTATCCGTCAGGCCGGCATAGAAGCCATCGCGGAAATCCTTGCCGATCGCGTTCGGCGGCAGTGTGGTCGCCAGCTCCGGCGCCGCGCGCAGGATAGCCGCGATGAAGGTGTTGCTGTTCGGACCCGGCCACATCCGGTAGTCGCCGTTGTTGCGGTAGCGGTAGTCCTCGATCGCGCTCTGGATCTTGGGGATCATGGCGTTGGCGGGCGCGCCTTTGAGGTCGAGCAGCACGCGCGGGACGTTGCCGTACCAGTGACTGTCCGGTGCCCAGGCATTCATGCGCACTGGATTGCCCCAGCCGACCACGTCGTAGCGGTTCCAGGTGGTCGCGCCTTCGGCCTTGTAGACCACCCAGCTATGGACCGAGAAAATGCCCCGCCAGCGGCCGACGCGGCCGGCGAAGACGAGAAGCCGCGCGTCGCGATCGGCGCTCGCGTCCGGCAGCATCCCGACGCTTTCCCAATTCGCGGTGCGGAAATTCTCCGGCTGGTCTTGCAGCGAATGGACCACGGCGTGAGCGGCGAGCGGCAACAAGAAGAGGGCGGCGAGGCCCGCCAGGAACCTGCGAAGGGTGATAATGCGCATGGAGCCGATGATGCGTGAGGTTTCGCCGGAAATATGGCGTCGGCGATTACGTTTTCGCAATGACAAGGACGTGATGTCGCGGCGGCCCGCGCAGCGCTTGGTTATCTGACCCGATTGCCGCTCACCGTAAGATTGGCGTAGCGCTCGGCGCCACCGCGCATCAGGTCGCCAGTGACGATCCGCTTGCGGTCCATGCCGACGATGGCGCCGCGCTTGACGTCGGCGATCATGTTGTTGGCGATCAGCGCGGTGCCGGCGCCGGTCGCGACCGAGACGCCAATGCCGATGTCGGCCTGCCGCACCACGTTGCCGGTGGCGGCGACGTCGCGCAGGTGATGGCCCCAGCCCAGGATCATGCCGGCGGTCGGGGCGTTCTCGATGACGTTGCCGGTCACCGCGGTGTCGGCCTCGACGGCGATGCCGATGCCGGCGCCGTCGCCCGGGTCGGTGCCGGCCGGCCGCTTGGTCAAGAGGTTGCGGATGATGTTGCCGGTGACGCTGGCGAGCCGCCCGCCCTGGTTGAAGTTGGTGATCGAGACGCCGATCGCCGCGCTGTCGATGGTGTTGTTCGCGACCAGCGCGCCTTCGAAGCCGAACTCGGCATAGACCGCGACCTCACGCACGTCCGAAATGCTGTTGCCGGCGATCTGGAAGTTGGAGGCGGCGTTGCCGCGCACCGCCGTGAACGCGCAGTTGCGGATGCGGTTGCCGCGCACGGCCACATTGGCGGCGCGGAACACGTTGACGGCGTTGCCGTACTGGCCGGAGCCGCCCGAGCGGTTCTCGATCGCTTCGATGCGGTTGTCGGTGACGATAGTGCCGTCGTCGCCGGGACTGCCGCGCCAGACCTGAATGCCGTTGTTGCCGGCGCCCGCGATGGTGTTGCGCGCGATCAGCAGCGCCCGCGCATCGAAGGAGTGGATGGCGACGTCGGCGCTATCGGTGATGAGCGTGTCGACGATCTCGCCATCGATCGCGGTACAGGCGATGGCGGTGCCGCCGGCGCCGATGATTTCACAGTCGGCGATCTTGATGCGGCGGACGTTCTCGATGTGCAGGAGGCCGCGCCGGTCGGGCAGGCGGCGGCGCTGGCCGTCGAGCACCAGGCCGGAGAGCGTGACATGCTCGGCGCCGGCCACGCTGAACAGCGATGCGCTGTCGCTGAGGATGAGCTTGGTCGCGCCGCGCACGCCGACGATCTGCGCATTGGCGGGAAGCTTGAGATTGCCGACGCGATAGCTGCCCGGCGCGATCGCGAGCGGCGTGCGGTTACGCGCGGTCTCGTCGATGGCGCGCTGGAATGCGCGGCTCTGATCCTCGGCGCTGCCGGGATTGAGCCCGTAGCGCGAACCCTCGACGCCGAATGTGCCCATCGGTGCGCCCGTGGGCGAGGGGGCGGCGATGGCCGATGACGCGGCGGCCGTTGCGGAGGCAGCCATCAGGAATCGGCGGCGATCCATCTTGCTCATCGTGATCTCATGCCACGAGCACCAACGCTTCGGAGCGAAATCCCCGGATACCGTAAGCAGGTGCGGTTAACGGGCTACTTCTGGGCCTTCATACAGTGCGTCCCGCCGCGATGGCGGCGAGCACGATCGCTTCGCCGGCGCGCACCAGCCGGTGCAAGGTTAACGGCGCGCGGCGCGTACCGGTCGCACGAACGTTCGGCACGTGCACGAAGGCGGCGACCTTCGGCCCGCCTGGACATGCCGCGGCCTCGGTCGCCCGCCAGCACAGGTAGTTGCAAAGGTAACGGCCGGCGTCGTGCGACACGCGGGCCTTTACGCCGGTCGCTTGCGCCGCCTTCAGCAGCCGCCGCGCCGGGATGCGGAGCCCGCGCGTTGCCGCCGCTCCGGGTGCGATCGTACCGGTGCGTGGCCGATGTCCGGCCGCATCGGGAATGGTGCGGCTGTAGCTGTTGCGCGCGCGGGTCTCCATGCGCACGTGGCGGGTCCGCGCAGCGAGTCCGAACATGACCAGCACGTCGGGCTTGGTGCGGGCCAGCAGCGCCGGCAGTTCGCGGTCGACCGCCTCATAGCTGGTGCAGAAGACATGCGACGTGCGCCGCACGCCGGTGAGGGCGAGGCGGCGGCTGCGCATAAGCTTTTCAACCAGTGGTCCGGTCGGATTGAACGGAGCGCCTGGAAAAGGTCCGAATCCGGTGAGGAGGATGTTCATCGCGTCGTCTGGTCGGCTCTGTTGTCGCCGGCGCGCTTGCCAGTCGTAAACGTCACACAAGCTTTTTGCGTAAACCGCCGGAAAGGTTCTACCCGCATCGCCATCAAGGAACCGCCAACACTCGGCCGCTATACCGCGCCGGCTTCGACGCGGCTGCGGTCAAACCCGACTTAGTGCATCGCATCGGCAATTTCGCAAGCGGGGGCCGACTGATGTTGCCGCAGGATCCGGAGCGCGAGGCCATTGGGCGCAGCATCGCTGCGCTGCTGATAGCGCAGCAGATCAAGCGCACCGGTCAGGTTCATCCCGAAACCCTGCTCACCGAGATCGGCGCGCTGGCCGGCTTCGCGGTGCAGATGTCGATCCGCAAGTCGGTGATCGAGCGGCAGAAACTCGATCCGGACGCGATCCTGGTCCAGGTCGCCACCAAGAACGACGAGGTCTATTATTTCAGCGACCTGTTGAACTGGATGCTGTTCGAGAATACGGAGCAACCGCCCTATAGCGTGTGGAGTTATGTTGCGGCCGCGGTGCCGCCCGAGCACCAGCGCTTGCTGCCGGACATTTCCGATATCGTCAGCAACGCCGCGCGCTCGATCGGCACCAAGCGCTACGGGGTGCCGCGGCTTCCGCCCGAGCACATGCCGCACAAGCTGCCACGTGCGGCGCTCGAGGAGCATTGGCGCGCCATCCGCGCGGAGTTCGAGGCCTCCCACCGCGATCCGTCGCATTGGCCCTACGACGTTGCCGCCGCCGCGCAATGGCAGATGCTGACCGGCCGCGGCACCATCGATCCGCCGCTGGCCGCGCGCATCGTGATGGAAGCCGCGATCCCGATGTCGAAGGTCGATCCGCGCACGATCATCGGTGCGTGAGCTTTAGGCCTGAACTTCACGGTCTTTTGGCGGGCGCCTCGACGACGACGATGCCAGCGTCGGGATCCTCTTTCTCGGCGGCCGCGCGGGCGAAGGCGAACAGCTGCTCGGGCGTCGAGATCCGGCAGGTCGTCTCCGGCGACTTGACGCAGAACCGTTTGCGCGTCGCCTCGTCGACGTCGTCCTCGGTCACCGGCAGCATCAGGAACGCGCCCTCCGCGACCTTGCGCAGCAGGAAATAGGTCACCGGGCGCAGCCCTTGCTGCTTCTGCTTCGGAGACCAGGTCAGCGCGCTCTTCCACTGCACCACCAGGTCGCGCCCTTCGAACGGATGGGCGCTGAATTCGATCGGCTGGGCGCGGCGGCCGGGCGTGGTCACGTAGCGGTCGCGCCGCCATTGGAAGTCATGGCGGACCACGGTCCGGACCCCGTCCTTGGGCGCACTGAAGATATGGAGCTGGCCGCGCTCCCCCAGGATGGCCCTGGCATCACTCAGGATAGGCTCGGTCGAGCTGACGCAGGCGCTGGTTGCAAGGGCGAGGCAGAAGGCCAGGGCCAGGAGCGGCGCGCGGCGTTTTAAGGGGTGGTTTTCGGTCATTTTTCCCAGGGACGTCAGAGACATGGCGGAAGAAGCGAAATTTTCTGGCGGGAGCATGTCCGGCGTTGAACTTTCCGGCTGTGCCATTCGACAAATTATGTATCATGCCTCTCGGTGGGGGCGGCGGAGGGATTCATGAGTCGGCACTCGCTGACGGCCACCATTGTGGTCGTCGCCATCCTCGCTGTTTTCAGCAATACCCCAATCCAAGCGCAAGACCTGCAGTGGCAAGTCGAGAACCCGTTCCGGTTCTTCAAGAGCACGCGCTCGTTCGCCCTGCATGAGGCGGCCTTTAACGCGGCCCGCGGCAAAGGCGACATGCCCCGCGACGTTGTGTGGCGGACCGAGCGCCGGCTCAACGACCCCGACTGCAAGGACTCCTCGTCGCCCGACCGTTGCGCCGCAACGGCCGGAAAGCGCTATCAGCAGAGCCGGATCGGCTGGGCGGCGCAGACGCTGGCCGACACCTGCTACGACCGCAATTCGCGGCCGCGCCGCTATAACGCCCAGTGCGAACGCACTTATTCCTGGGGCAAGTCGCGCGAGGACTATGTCCTGCCCGAAGCGCACACCGTCACCATCTGGATCTCGCCCGAGAAGCTCGATGGCGTGACCGGCGATTGCACCTGGATGTGGCGCGGTCGCCGCGACGGGGGCAAGGTCGACACCAAGAAGCAGACATGCGCCAACAAGCTCACGATCTCCCGCGTTCCTTATTCGCGCGATGCCGCGACGTCGGGCGTTTCAGTCGCGGTGACGCTGCCGGACGGCCGCCAGTTCGCCGACCGTGACGTCGTGGTCGAGGACATTTTTGTCGTCGCGCTCGGTGACTCTTTCGCCTCAGGCGAGAGCAATCCCGACCGGCCGGTGCAGTTCAGCCCGTCGCGAGAAATGGTCTACGACCCGACCCTGTTGCAGGACGAGGTTGCGGCCGGACCGCAGACCGAGATTCCGCCGGTGCGGGGATTCGGCCTGTCGTCGGGCGATGCGCAGCTCAATCCGAAGGTGCTCCCGCGCCGGCTGATGGAAGACGAGCTCGCCGAGCGGTTCCTCCGGCTGTCGTCGCCGGAATTCCGCAACGCGTTCGACCGTGCGCAGGCGCAGTGGCTGAGCAACGACTGCCACCGCTCGCAATACGGCTATCCGGTGCGCGTCGGCCTCCAGCTCGCGCTGGAGAACCGCCACCGCTCGGTCACGTTCGCGACCTTCACCTGCTCGGGCGCCGAGATTGCGCACGGCCTGTTCCTCGAGATGGACCCGCGCCAGGGTTTCAGCGAGCCGAACGGCAAGAAGGTGCGGTCGCAGCTCGACCAGCTCACCGAGCTGCTCTGCCGCGGTCCTGCGCGGCAGCAGGCGGCCTATACGTTGCCGATGTACGCCGCCGGCAGCACGTCGATCTCGCCGCAGCGGATCAACATGAACTGGTGTCCGCCCAACCAGCGCAAACGCCCGATCGACATGGTGTTGATGTCGGTCGGCGGCAATGACGTCGGCTTCGGTGGCCTCGTCGCCTACGCCATGACCGAGGGCGCCTCCGACCTCGCGCCGATCGCGGCTTGGATCGGTTCGTCGATCCGCTTCAGCCCGCAGGTGTCGCGCGTTTATCTCAACGTGCTCGACGAGCGCATGAAGGCGCTCAAGGACGCGCTGAACCAGGGCTTCGGCATCGAGCCGTCGCGCGTGTTGCAAACCACCTACGAGCCGATCCAGTACGACGAAAACGGCCAGCTCTGCGGCGCGCAGCCGACGCTCGGGCTCGACGTTCATCCCGGGCTGCAACTGCACCGTGGACGCCTGAAGGAAACCGCCGACTTCCTCGACGAGTTCCTCGGACGGCTCCAGTGCATCGCCGGCAACGGCCGCAACTGTCCGGGCAATCTGGCGACCGGGTCAGGCACCGGCTTCCGGCTGATCACCGACCACGTGCCCGAGTTCGCCCGGCGCGGCATGTGCGCGCGCGATCCCAAGCGCACGCTCGCCGACGGCGTCAACATGCGGGTGCCGCGGCGCCCTCCGGGCGGCGACGACTTCCGGCCGTACTCGCCGGCTGCGACGCTGCCCTATGCGCGTCACTGGCGTCTGTTCCGTACGCCCAACGACGCGTTCCTGACCGCGCACACCCATCGCGAGGGCGTGTCGGCGTTCGACATCCTGCAGCCGGCCTATGCCGGGCTCTACAGCGGCGCGATCCATCCGACCGCGGAAGCGCATGCGATCGTGGCGGACTACGTCATCCGTCACGCCCGGACCGTGGTTGATAAGCCTCGGCCCCCGTCACAGGCCGCCGCGGCGCAGTAGTAGTGTGATGTTTCCGCTCGTCCCCGCGCAAGCGGGGACCCAGTCTTGCGTAAGATTTCTGGATTCCCGCTTGCGCGGGAATGAGCGGAAAGGGCAGCGCTCAATTCTCCAGATAGTCAGTTCACAGGATCATGCCCCGCGAAAGCGGGGCATGATCATTCCGGGACCATCTTGGTCGCCGGGTCGCCGGGAACGAGTGCGGCGAACAGCTTGGCGGGATCGCTCACCTTGTCGATCGAGCATTCGTACTTGTCGCTATGGACGACGCCATGCGCCGACAGCACGGCCGCATCCTGCTTGTCGCACTGCGGCAGGTGGAGCAGCATCTCTTTGCCGTTCCGGGTGAGGATCAGGTAGCCGTAGGCCTGCTTCTTTTCGTCCGGCTTCGCCTGTCCGACGATGACGCCGTTGCCCGCGTCGTGGAATGAGATCGGCAATACCGTCTTCCCGCCAACGAATTCGTAGGACCCGTCGAGCATCGGCTTCACCGTCACGATACGCTGCTTCTGGAACTTGCCGTTCCCGACATGCTCGAACACGACGTAGCGTCCGCCGGTGCCGAATACCGCGACCGCCGACGATGCAGGGAACTTCGGTTGCTCCGACGAGAAGCATGCGGACAGCAGGATACTCAACGCCGCCACGGCGAGCAGCGGTATCGCTTTACGCATGATTGAACCGTCCCCCGTCGTCGGCTTGCACGACGCATGCCGATCCGGATCAGGTCATTCAATATTGTCGCTTTCGGGACGCTGGCCGCCGAAGATCGCGCTGCCTTGCGGTGACAGATGCGATTGGAACGCGGTCCACGGCACGAACACGGTGTAGGGCCCTTCGGCATAGGCGCCGACCGCATATGGCGAGTAATGGAAGGTGAGGCCCGAGCTCTTGTTCGGTTCCGTCGAAGGCGCGAGCGAGATCGGACCGATCTTGAGCAGCGAAGGCTCGATGCCTTTTGAGATGAACTGGTCGAGCTTGGCGAGGCTTTCCGGCGTGAGCTTCTCCTTCGGCACGTCGACGTTGATCGTGTCGCGTTTGAGCTTCTCAGCCGCGACCGCGAGGCGCGCGAGCTGCGCCAGCGCCGTCATGGTCGGACCGTTATTGGCGGTTTCGCGGAACAGCGGGCGGATGTTGATGCGGCGGCGGGCGTCGCTGTCCCAGAGAATAGTATTCATGTACGAATTGGGATGCGCGCCACCGGTATAGGTGCCGTCGTCGCGCAGCACGCTGATGTAGCGTCCGACCGCGGAGCGCAGGTTATAGGAACGTTCGAAGGTCCAGCGCCGTCCCTCCTGGAAGAATTCCGGTTCGTCCCGCTTTGTCTTCGCGGCTTCGGTGCGGTTGCGCGCGGCCCAGCGGCGCCCTTCGGCGAGATTGTCTTCGAACAGCCCCGGATATTTGCGCAGCGCCGGATCGACCGTGACGCTTACCACGACCGCGTTGGTGCTGATCTCGACCTGCGGTTTGGTCTTGGTTTCGGCGTGCGCGAAGACCGCGCTGGCGACGACAAGGAGCGGCGCAAGCAGCCGGCAACAGGTGGTCATGCTCATTCTAAATCTACTCCGCTGCCTGTGCGTGTCCGAGGCGTTTGTTGAGCGCTTGCAGCAATCCTTCGGCTGCCTGCGCGATCACGGTGCCGGGCGGGAAAATCGCCTCGACGCCGGCGTTCTTGAGCGCGTCGTAGTCTTGCGGCGGCACGACGCCGCCGACCACGATCATGATATCGCCGCGCCCGAGCCGTTCGAGCTCGGCCTTCAGCTCCGGGATATGGGTGAGGTGGGAGGCGGCGAGCGTCGAGATGCCGACGATGTGCACGTCGCCCTCGACCGCCTGTCTCGCTGCTTCCTCGGGTGTTGCGAACAGCGGGCCGATCACGACCTCGAAGCCGAGGTCCTCGAACGCCGACGCGATCACCTTCTGGCCGCGGTCATGGCCGTCCTGTCCGGTCTTGGCGACCAGGATGCGGGGCGGGCGGCCCTCGGCCTCCGCGAACGCCGCGGTGAGCGTGCGCATGCGCTCGACCGCCGCCGACACGCCGGCCTCGTGGCGGTAGATCCCGGAGGTCACCTTGGCTTCGGCCGCATGCCGGCCGTAGACCTGTTCGAGCGCGGCGGAAATCTCGCCGACGGTGGCGCGGGCGCGCGCCGCGTCGATCGCCAGCGCCATCAGGTTCTCGTTGCCGCCGCCGGCGGTGCGGGTGATGGCGGCCAGCGTCTGCGCGACCGCCTCGGGGTCGCGCTCGCGCCGCAGCTTTTGAAGCTTGGCGATTTGCGCTTGCCGCACCGCGGCGTTGTCGACCTTGAGCAATTCGATCGCCGCATCATGGTCGGGGCGATGGCGGTTCACGCCGACGACCGCCTGCTCGCCGGCGTCGATGCGCGCCTGCGTGCGCGTCGAGGCCTCCTCGATGCGCATCTTGGGTACGCCGGCCTCGATCGCCCTGGCCATGCCGCCGAGGTCCTCGACCTCCCGGATGTGGCTCCAGGCGCGCTTGGCCAGTTCGGCGGTGAGGCGCTCGACATAGAACGAACCGCCCCAGGGATCGACGGTACGGGTGATGCCTGACTCGCGCTGCAGCAGAAGCTGGGTGTTGCGGGCGATGCGCGCGGAGAAATCGCTCGGCAGCGCCAGGGCCTCGTCGAGCGCATTGGTGTGCAGCGATTGCGTGCCGCCCTGGGTCGCGGCCATCGCCTCGATGCAGGTGCGGACCACGTTGTTGAACACGTCCTGCGAGGCCAGCGACCAGCCCGAGGTCTGGGTATGCGCGCGCAGCATCAGCGAGCGCGGCGACTTCGGCTCGAACGGCTGCATCAGCTTCGCCCACAGCATCCGCGCGGCGCGCTGCTTCGCGACCTCCATGAAGAAATTCATGCCGGAATTCCAGAAGAACGACAGCCGCGGCGCGAAGCGGTCGACGTCGAGGCCGGCGGCGAGCCCGGCGCGCACATACTCGACGCCGTCGGCGAGCGTATAGGCGAGCTCGAGGTCACAGGTCGCGCCGGCCTCCTGCATGTGATAGCCGGAGATCGAGATCGAGTTGAACTTCGGCATCCGTTCCGCGGTGTAGGCGAAGATGTCGGAGACGATGCGCAGCGACGCCTTGGGCGGATAGATATAGGTGTTGCGCACCATGAATTCTTTGAGGATGTCGTTCTGGATGGTGCCGGTGAGCTTGTCCTGCGGCACGCCCTGTTCCTCGGCGGCGACCACGTAGCTCGCCAGCACCGGCAGCACCGCGCCGTTCATGGTCATCGACACGCTCATCTCGTCGAGCGGGATGCCGTCGAACAGGATTTTCATGTCCTGGATGGAATCGATCGCGACCCCGGCCATGCCGACGTCGCCGGCGACGCGCGGGTTGTCCGAGTCGTAACCGCGGTGGGTCGGCAGATCGAACGCGACCGACAGGCCTTTCTGCCCGGCGGCGACGTTACGCCGGTAGAACGCGTTGGAATCCTCCGCCGTGGCGAAGCCGGCATACTGCCGGATCGTCCAGAGCTGGGTGACATACATGGTGGGGTAGGGGCCGCGCAGGAACGGCGCGATGCCGGGATAGGTGTCGAGGAAGTCGAGCCCGGCGAGGTCGTCCGCGCTGAAGGCCGGCTTCACCGCGATGCCTTCCGGCGTGCGCCAGGGCGGGGCTGATGGATGGGAGGGTTGAACGTCGATCTTGCTGAAATCGATATTGGCAAAACTGGGAATGGCACTCATATCTCGGTGCCTTGTCTTCGGCTAACGCGCCGCTCGATTTCTTCAACGATGTCGTTGATTTCGCAGAGATCGATATGCATCGAAGCGTTGTCGTCCAGTCGACGCACTGATTCCTCTGATTTGCTGCGGATAGACAGTAATGCAAAGAGAGGCAGGAGCCATGCTTCTCCTCCTGCACCGCTCCGAAGAGCGGCGAGAAATCGGTACGCACCCGGGTGACGTATCGGGCCCCGGGAACCTAGGAATGACCACCGCGACCACCAAGATTTCTTTAATTTGTTGGCGGCTTCGTAGCTGTTCCAAGCAGTCTCAAGACGCGTGGCCAATTCAGCATCGCTGAGCTTGGCCAAGTCGCTGCGGAAGTTAATGCTCAGGCCCATCAGTCGTAGCCGTTTGCTGGCGATTCAATAATATCCGATGGCAGAGCAGGATTTGCCAGAGGCCAATTCCGGGTGAAATTTTCGTAATTCCTCAAAGGGCGCAGAATTCGCCCGCGCAATGCCGTGTTTGCGGGACATCGGAGCGGGCCCTGCCACTTCAATCCGGTTTCCCACTTGCTCCAGCCTCCACCTCACCGATCCGAGCCCAGCGCCGCCGCCAACTGGGCGCCGCTCACCCGATTCATCGCGGTCGAAGAGCGCCTGGGCCGGTGGGCGAGCCAGGGTAGGGTGACGGCGTTCGCCTATGAATTCTTGCGCTTCGGGATCAAGCAGGCCTGGGCCTGCTTGTTCGGCGGCGCGATGGTGGCGCTGATCGTCGGGACGTATCTCTGGTATCCGCGCGACGCGACGTTCGGCCGTTATGACTTCATGTTTCTGGCCGCGCTTGCGATCCAGGCCGCGATGCTGGCCTTCAAGCTGGAGACGCTGGAAGAGGCCAAGGTCATTTTCGTCTACCACGTCGTCGGCACGATCATGGAAGTGTTCAAGACCGACGTCGGTTCCTGGATCTATCCCGAAGAAAGCATCTTTCGGATTGGCGGCGTGCCGTTGTTTTCCGGTTTCATGTATGCCGCGATTGGAAGCTACATCGCCCGCTGCTGGCGGCTGTTCGATTTGCGTTTCCTGCATCATCCGCCGCTGTGGCTGGTGTATCTGCTTGGCCTCGCGATCTACGTGAATTTCTTCACGCACCACTACACGTTCGATATTCGCTATCTCTTGTTCGCGGCAGCAGTGCTGATCTTCGGCCGCACCTGGGTCTACTACAAGATCTGGCACGAGCATCGCCGCATGCCGTTGCTCGTCGGACTGGGTCTCGTCTCGCTGTTCATCTGGATCGCCGAGAATCTCGGCACCGTCACCCGTACCTGGCTCTATCCGCACCAGGCACAGGGGTGGTCGGCGGTTTCGTTCGGCAAGCTCGGGTCGTGGTTCCTGCTGCTGATCATCAGCTATGCGCTCGTCGCGGCAATCAACCGGCCGGTCGCGATCAAGCCGGGCGAGTCTTGAGGCTCGCCAGCCTGGCGGTCTCGTCGGCGGCGCGGTTCATGGTTATGTAGTATAGTCCCGGAGTTCCATGATTTCACGTCATGGATCGGCCGATGGATAATGGCGATGAATGAAGCCTTGCCGCCGAACCGGCAATTTGCCGCCGCCCAATTTGCCGCCGCCAATGCGGACCCGGACGAGTTTCTGAGCCTGCCGGGCTGGCTCTATCACGACGCGGAGTTCTTCGCGCACGAGGCCGAGCGGGTGTTCCGGCCGTCGTGGCAGGTGGTCTGCCACGTCAACGACATCCCGCAGCCGGGCGACTATCACACCTTCGATTTCCTCAATGAGGCGATCGTCGTCATCCGCGGCGACGACGGCGTGGTGCGCGCGTTCCATAATGTGTGTCGGCATCGCGCGTCGCGGCTGGTCGACGGGCCGTCCGGGCATTGCAACGTGCGGCTGACCTGCCGCTATCACGCCTGGAGCTACGACCTGCGCGGCAACCTCGCCGGCATCCCGTTCCGCGACACCTTCGTCGGGCTCGATCCGGCCGAGCACGGCCTCAAGCCGGTCGCGCACGAGATCTATCACGGGTTCATTTTCGTCCGGCTCGCCGGCGCCGGGCCGTCGGTTGCCGAGATGATGGCGCCCTACGAGAGCGAGATCGCGCCCTATCGCATGGAAGAGCTGGTGCCGCTCGGCCGCGTCACGCTGCGGCCGCGCATGGTCAACTGGAAGAACATCGCCGACAATTATTCCGACTCGCTGCACATCAACGTCGCGCATCCGGGGCTGACGCGGCTGTTCGGCCGCGGCTACGGCATCGAGGCGCGTGAGTGGGTCGACAAGATGTGGGGCTATTTGCGCGACCAGCCGTCGACCAACCGTTCGGAGCGCATGTATCAGCAAATCCTGCCGCAGGTGCCGCATTTGCCGGAGGATCGCCAGCGGCTGTGGATTTATTTCAAGCTGTGGCCCAATGTTGCGTTCGACATCTATCCCGACCAGGTCGACTTCATGCAGTTCCTGCCGCTCACGGCGACGACGACCATGATCCGCGAGATCGCCTATGTGCATCCGGACGCGCGGCGGGAGATGAAGGCGGCGCGCTATCTGAACTGGCGCATCAACCGGCAGGTCAATAAGGAAGACACCGCGCTGATCGCCAGCGTGCAGCAGGGCATGACGTCGTCGAGCTATGACGTCGGGCCGCTGGGTTCGACCGAGGTCTGCCTGCGCAGCTTCGCGCGCAAGTATCGCGCCCTGATGCCGGTGGTGCGCAACCGCCAGGCCCCGCCGCCCGGCTGGAGCCAGCGCTCTCCCGCTTAGTGCTTAGGTGCCACTCTCGAACGGCGCGGCGAACCGCACCGGTGCCAGCGGCTCGCAGGTCACCGCGGCCGGGAAGAGGTGGTCCAGCGTTACGTGCGGCACGTCGAGCACCGGCACGTCGGCGATGCCGGGATATTCGCTGGCGCCGATCAGCGCTTCTTTCTTGTCGGCGAGGGCGCGTTCGCGCGCCGCCCGCGCCACCGCTACTTTGGCTTGGATCAGTCCCCGTTCGAGCGCGACGGCAAGACCACCGGCCGCTTCGATCTCCTGGAACAACGCCCAGGCCGCATGGCAGAGCTTGTCGGTCAAGTCCTCGCTCCAGCCGATCCCGGCGGTGGGGTCGGCGACATGGGCGATGCCGGCCTCCTCCAGCAGCACAAGCTGCGTGTTGCGCGCGACCCGCCGCGCAAAGCGGTCCGGCAATCCGCGCGCGGCGGTGAACGGCAGCACCGTGATCGCATCGGCACCGCCGACGCCGGCCGAAAACACCGCGATGGTCGCGCGCAAGATGTTCATATAGGCATCGTCGCGCGTCATTGACCGCCACGCGGTCTCCGCCTCGACGAAGGCGGGAGCGGGTGTGAGACCGCAGCTTTCTTCCACCCGTTGCCACAGCCGCCGCAGCGCGCGGAATTTCGCGATCGTCAGGAACTGATCGGCGTCAGCGGTCATCCGGAACGCGATCATCCGGCGCGCGGCGTCGAGCGCGATGCCGCCTGCTTCCAGCCCGCGCAGATAGGCGACAGCGCTGGCAAGCGTGAACGCAAGCTCCTGCGCTTCGGTGCCGCCGGCATCGTGGATGACGCGACCGTCGGCGACGGTGAACGGGCCTTTGAAGCCGCGCCGCGACAGGTCGGCGGCGATCATGCCGATGCGCGGCGGCCGCTCGCGCCAGGGCGCCGACGAGCGGCCATGCCGCGCGAATGCGCCGAGCGGATCGACGCCGAAGCGGATGTCGACGGCGGCCGGAGACAGCCCTTGGCGCTCCACAAGTGTCGCGAGCGCCACCGCCGCGCCTGGATCATGCGGGCTGAATTCGAGCGCAATCGCAATCCCGGCGTCGAGATGCATGCCGGCCAGCACCCGTTCGATCGCGTCCGGTGTCGGTGCGATGCCGTAGCCATGCGCGCCGATCGCACCGGCCGGGATCAGCACCAGGCCGTCGGCTCCGTTATCAAGCTCGTGCAGGACTTCCGCGTTGCAGGCGTCCGGGTCGGGATGGTCGATGCGCTGCATCACCTGCCAGCGCGTGCCGCCGGCGCGGCCGGCGACAGGCGTCGCGTCAGGCGCGCGTGGGTAGAGCGGCTCGATGGTCAGGCCGTCGGCGCTCCTGCTTTGCAATGTCTCGAACGGCGCGCCTTTGAGCACGCCGTCGACCAGCTTGCGCCACTGCTCGTACGTGGCCGGCGGAAATTCGGCGGCAAGCGGCAGATCGTCGGCGTCGCGAGTCATGGCCGGACTGTGCCACGCTGGACGGCGGGCGATCTATCTTTTTTGCGTCGTTAAGACGGCAGACTACATCGCATCCCGGTCCAGCTGCAGCCGGCGCTGCTGCATCGTCATGAAACCGAGCAAGGTGAGGTTGCCGGCACAGACCACGATCATGGCGATCGCGATCAGGTCGGCCAGCCGGCTCTGGGTGAAGACCGGAATAGTCAGGTTGGTCGGCGTCGCGAGTGGAGAGAAGAACGTGGCAGCCATCGCCGTGAAGTGCATGGAGCCGATCGCGAGTCCCTGCACGACGCCTCCGGCCAAGGTCATCCAGATCGTCCGCCGGTAGAACGCGAACCATAGCGCTGCCATGGATGCGCCAATTGCAATCGCGACCGACGCCGCGACCAGGATTGGATCGTAGCTCAAGCCGCAGCCGCGGATCGCGCCCATGCCGGTGTAGTGCATGCTGCCGATCGCCAGTCCCATCGCGATGCCGCCGCCCACGATGCTGAAGCGTCCCAGCCGGTTCTTGCTGACGATGTAGAGTCCCGCCGCCGTCCCGAAGATGGCGAAGCAGATCGAGAGGATCGTCTCGACGATGTTGTAGTTGATCAGTACGGGAAACTCGACGGCCATCATCGCGATGAAGTGCATCGACCAGATGGTCGTGCCCATGATTAGTCCGCCGTTCGCAAGCGTGAAGCTCGACTCCACTGAATCGCTTTCCGCATCGTGCAATCCTGACGTCAACGTTAGCGCCGTGAGCGATCCGATGACGCCGACAAAAACCGCTAGCCACACGAGGTGAGGTTGATAAGTCACGAGCATGTTGATTGGTTCCCCGTTTTTGAATCACGCGCGCAACAATGATTGGCACTGTCGCCTCGTTAGTGCCGCATTAATCCAAAAAAGTGAGAGGAGTAGGGCGAAGGGGAATGTCGCTCATGTATTTGTCAGCGTGTTATCGATCATCACTCTCACAAGCACAGCACCACACAAGATCTTACCGGCAGCGCGATCGTTGGTATCGATTTACAGTTCTTGTGGCTGTGCTCATGCTTCTGTTCGGATGGAGTACGGAGCGATCCGCTCTCGCGCAGCCAAAGTCGCAGCGCGCCGCGCAACAGAAGAAGGTCAACGAGAGCGCGTTGATGATCTTGTCCGGTCGGCCCGGCACGACCTATTTCACCATGGCGCGCGACATCGTTGCTGCTGTCGGGGAAGCCAATGATCTTCGGCTGATGGCCGTCGATGGCGCCGGTGGCGCCGACAACATCCGAGATCTTCTCTATCTTCGCGGCATCGACTTGGCGCTGGTTCCCGCGAACCTGGTCGCTCATCCCAGCACCGCCGCGGCATTCGGACCCAATGTTCCGCAACGGCTGCATTATATCGCGCGGCTCTATGGCGAAGAAATCCACGTCCTGGTCGGTCGCGGCATCGAGTCGATCGCCGATCTGCGGGGCAAGAAGATCGCGGTACCGCTGCAGGACGGCAACGCGGAATTCAGCGTCAATGACCTGCTGCAGAATCTTCAGATCGAAGCCGAAGTGGTCCCGATGGCGGCCGCCGACGCCATCGACGAGGTCCGCTCCGGGACATTGGCCGCGCTGGTGACGATGGGCGGCAAGCCGTTGCGGTTCGTCGCCGGCTTGCCGAAGGACGGCAGTCTTCGGCTGTTGCCGTTGCCATACGGCGAACAGCTGGGAGATGCTTACACACCGTCCGCATTTCGTTCGACCGACTATCCCGCATTGATCGCGGGTGGACAGACCGTCGAGACGCTTTCGGTGGGCGCCGTATTGGTCGCGAACAATCTGGCGAAATCCGATGAGGGCTATCGCAGGATCGCGAAGTTCGTTCCGGCGTTCTTTTCGGCGCTGTCGGAACTCGCCGGCCCGCAGTGGCATCCGAAGTGGAGCGAAGTAAACCTTGCGGCCGACCTTTCCAGCTTGCCGCGCTTCGCTGCATCCACCGAATGGCTCGGCAGGATCAGGCGACAGCAAGCGGCTTCGATGCAGCAGGGCTTCGAAAAGTTTCTCAGCAGCTCAGGCGCACCGGGCCCGTCGGCCTTGTCGCCCAAGCAGCGACGCGAGCTGTTCGAGGAGTTCGTCAAGTGGACACGCGGATCTGCTGGTACCTCGCAGCAGCGCCCCTGAGGTTGTGGTGGTCGGGCTGGACCATCACAGGCGTTCTGGAGCGGGCACGAGGCCAACGACATAGCGGGATACGACACAAGTCTATCATGGAAGGACGTACAGGATGTCGATCAAGGAGGCAGCGCGATCATTCGCACCGGCCGGCACCGCGGGCTTGTCAGCGTCACAACTGCGCGACGGCACGACGGGCGATTTTCAGGACTCGGCCCAGATCGCGGCCTTGAGGAGCCGCCTGGAACGGCTCGAGCACTTCGAGCTTGCCTCGGGCCAGCAGCCGCGGTCCTGGCGGGAGCCACCGCCGCCGCCGGACTACCGGGATAGCCCGTATGATGACGCTACCGCTCCGGCACTGCTGCGGGCACGTCGCAGCAATGCGGGCATCAGCCCATGGCTGTTCGTGATGGCCACCGCGCTCAATACGTTGGTTGCTGCGGTCCTGGCGGTCATCATTACCCTCGGGGTCGTCGAGGGCCAGTCGCGCGAGAATCCGATCGGCACGGCGGCCTACGCCAAAGTGAACACCGGGTATGCAAGCGAGGCGCCGCGGCCCGCCGGAACACAATCTCTCACCATGCAGCCGATCGGCTCGCGTAATCAGCCCCTGCGGCTCGAAGCCCGCAAGCCCGCGCGCTTGCCGTTGCAGATGCAGCCGGAGAGCGCAGCGCTCGAACCTTACATCGTCGTGCTGGGCGGTGCCCCCGCCGGGACGACACTGTTGGGCGCATCGCGGATGGGAACCGATACGTGGTTCCTGCCGGCCGGTTCGGCGAGCCGGCTGGAAATCGCCTTGCCCGAATGGTCGAGCGCGCCGTTCGAGGTGGCGATCGAGTTGCGGCGAACCAACGGCCAGGTGGCGGGTGAGACCAAGGCCTGGATTGCGGTGCCGCCGCCGGGCGCCGCGGAGGCAAACGCGACGGGGGCCGACCCGGCTGCCGCGAAGGAACTGCTGGTGCAGGGCAGCCGGCTGATCGAGCGCGGCGAGATTGTTGCGGCGCGTTCGGTGTACCAACGCGCTGCGGACATGGGCAGCGGTGAGGCGGCGCTGGCGCTCGGCTCGACCTACGATCCGAACCGGCTTTGGTCGCTCGGCGTGCTCGGGATGGTGGGAAGCAAGGAACGGGCGAAGCACTGGTACGCGCGCGCCAACGATCTCGGGCACCCCGAAGCGAACGGCAGGCTGCAGCTTCTCGGCAATTAACGCGGCCGCGGCGGCAGCCGTTCGATCCCGGTCGCGTCGATCCTCGCCAGCGCGTCCTTGATCCGCACGCCGGCGATCGCGCGGTCCGAAGCGATGTCGTTGAGCGGCACCAGGACGAACGCGCGTTCGAACAACCGTGGGTGCGGCAGCACCAGGTCGGCATCGTTCAGCGCGACGTCGTCATAGGCGATCAGATCGATATCGAGCGTGCGCGGGCCCCAGCGGCGCTCGTTGGTGCGGTCGCGGCCGAACGCGCGTTCGACGTCTTGCGCGCGCGCCAGCAACGCGTGCGGCGTCAGGCTGGTTTCGAGCGCGGCGCAACGATTGACGAACGGTGGCTGGTTCTCCACGCCCCAGGGCGGGGTCGCATAGTCGGAGGAGCGGGCGATCATGCGCACCTCGCCGCCGTCGCACAGCATCTTGAGTGCGCGATCGAACGTCTCGCGGATGTCGCCGATGTTGCCGCCCAGCGCGATCAGGACCTCAGGCATTGCCGCGGGCCTGGCTTTGGCGCGTGCGCACGATCGTCACGCCGACGTTGGAAAAGGTGGCCGCGATCGGCGCGTGCGGCTTGTGGACCGTGACGCGTACCGACGTGACTGTGGGAAAGGTGGTGAGTATGGCCTCGGCGATCGCCCCCGCGGCGGCCTCCACCAGCCGGTAGCGCTGGGCGCAGAACGTCCGGCTCGCGACGTCCACCGCCTGATCGTAGCCGACGGTGTCGGCGATCCGGTCGGAGCGGGAGGCTTGCGTGAGATCGATATCGAGAACCAGGTCGATAAAGAACGTCTGTCCGACGCTGGCCTCATGCTCCATCACGCCGTGGAAGGCGTGCAGCGCGAGCCCGTTCACATAGATGGAGTCCGTCATGTCGCTCCCTCGATGGCGGCGGCGACCTTGAGCGCCTGCACGGTTTCCGCGACGTCGTGGACGCGGACGATGGCGGCGCCCTGCGCGGCCGCAAACAGATGGCTGGCAATCGAGCCGCCGATCCGGCGGTCGGGCGAGGCAGGGGAAACGGAATCGATGAAGCGCTTGCGGGACGCGCCGACCAGGATCGGCCGTCCGAACGATTTCAGCTCCGCCATCCGGGCGAGGGCGATGATGCTTTGCTCCGGCGTCTTGCCGAAGCCGATACCGGGGTCGAGCACGATCCTGTCACGGGCGATGCCGGCTCGGTCGGCGATCGCGAGCGAACGGGAGAAGAACGCCGAGATGTCGGCCATGATGTCGATCGCCGGATCGGCGGCCTCGCGATTGTGCATGACGATCACCGGAACGCCGCGCTCTGCGACCACGCGCGCCATGTCGCCGTCGCGCTGGAGCCCCCAGACGTCGTTGGCGATGGTGGCTCCGGCGTCGAGCGCCCAGGCCGCGACCGGCGCCTTCATGGTGTCGATCGAGACCGGAATGCCGAGCCCCAGCACTGCGGGGAGAATGGGTTCGAGGCGGCGCAGCTCCTCGTCCGCCGACACCGCGACCTGGCCGCCATAAGGACGGGTCGATTCTGCGCCGATGTCGAGGATATCGGCGCCCTCGGCCACGAGCCTGCGGGCATGGTCGATGGCGCGGGCGGGATCGATAAAGTGTCCGCCGTCCGAGAACGAATCCGGCGTCACATTGAGCACGCCCATCACCGCCGGCCGCCCAAGGGCGAGCAACCCGGCCAGCAGCCGCGCCAACGGGTCCGGCGCGCCGTGGTTGGCGCGCGATGTATTGGAACCTGGAGGATGAATCTGGCTCACGCGGTCGCTTTGCGCCGCGGCGGGGAGGGGTGTCAAGACGCGCCTGCCAAAGACCGCCGGTTCCCCCGACGCGGCAACCGCAACGCCAATGACGTCAGTGGCTTATTTCTTATAGGTGATCTTGAGCGAGAGCTTCTTGGCGTGGTCGATCCAGCGCACGACAAGCTTCTCGGACGGCAACAGGCGGACCAGCTTCTTCTTGCGGTTGGCCTCGGCCATGGCGCTGACCAGGTTTTCCGGCTTGCGGTAGCGCAGCTCCCTTACGGTGTCGACGCCGACCTCCCGCAATAGCAGGACATAGCCCGGGCCCATGCCGTTGATGCGCAGGTGGTCGCATGCATTGGCGAATGTCAGCAGCCGCTTCTCGCTGATCGCCGTCTTGGCGGCGATGAACGCGCGGCCCTTCGGGCTCTTGGCATCCTCGAGCAGCCGCTCAGTGGTGCGGATGCCGATGGCTTTGAGCGACTTGATCTCGTCCACATCGAGCCCCTCGATGTGGGTGAGCGGATACGACATCTATTTCTCCTCGACTCCCCCCCGACCGTCCGCCTGACGCCCCCCAGCGTCAGACGAACTGGCCGAGTCCGGGGATCGCGCCGACTATCTCGCCGACTGCGTCCTCCCCGAGCTTTTCTCTTGCGTAGTTGATGGTCTCGCGGGTGACGGCCTGGACCTGACCCATGCTCAACCCGGCCGCCATCATGCGGGTGCCGGCGGCCATGACACCGCCGCCGAACATTCCGCCTGAACCAGAATCCTCTCCGGCACTTTGAATTGCCGCTTCCGCGCCGGGCAACTTGTCGATCAACTGCTGGACTTTGTCCGCAGGACCTTCCTTGGCGAGGAATTGCAGGATAATGCCGACCGCGGTGATCGCGGTCGCTTTGTCGACGCCGACATTGGCGACTAACCGCCCAATGAGTTCGTCCATCTGCCCCCCACCAGCCCCACGCTTGCGGCAGCTTAACCATATATTGTCTTGCAGCGATTGCTAAAACAAGCGCGCCCAACCTTCGAAGTCAAAAGGCGTGGCATCTTTGCATCACCTTGCGAAGTTTGCCGCTAACGACAACGCCTTAGCGTTTGCTGACGCACCCGTTTCGTAGCCGGCGGCGCTAACCCTGCGACAACGAAACGCGAACAGGGCGCGATCGCACTACGCGCGTACCGACATGGACGCCGCGTTCGTGCCTATGATCAGAAGACACAGATTTCTGGATGGTGGTTGCGTTGAGCCGCGGCTTGCCAGTTCGTTTCAAGTCTGCACGCGTCGTCGTCGTCGCGGGCGAGGAGCGGGCGTTGGTCGACATGCTGCGTTGCATGGGCATCACCGACCTTTGCTGCGCTAGCGAAATGGCGAACGTGCAGTCGCTCTGTGATGCAGGGGCGGTGGATGCATGCCTCGTAGTGCTGCCGCGGGCGTTGCCGGACGACAAGCTGGACTGGGATGCCAGGATCGATGCGCCAGAACGGGGGCGCATCCCCTCGCTGCTATTCGCGGAGGCCGCGACGCCCTATGTCCGGCGCGCCGCCGCTGACGCCGGTTACCGTGCGGTGATCCCGCTCACGGTGTCTTCCCGGATGCTGTACCGCCGCGTCGGCGCATTGCTCCAGGCGGGGCGCCGGCAGCGCAGTGGCGTGAGCAACAAGTCACGCGCCCACACCCCGGGAATCGGCGACACCCGCGCTTTCGGCCGGGAGACCTCTGGGCCGGGCAAGCTCAAGCTTCAGTAGGACGTCCATAAATTGAGCCGCGCCGGAGCGCGGGCGACAAATTCCGTCGCCGCCATGGTGCTGTCGCAGGTTTCCGACAATGCCAGGGACGCGATTGACCGCGTCGTCGGGCCTGTGACAATGGTCCCGAAACGCCGGCGCGGCGGAAGGGATGATTCATGGCGAAATCGACCGCAAAATCAAAGTCCACCGCAAAGCCGGCGGCCAAGCCGGCCGCTTCGGCAACGGTGATCCTCGACGATGGCAAGACCATCTTCGTCGGCCGGGGCGAGAAGCCCGAATACCTGACGCTCGCACTCGCCAACCGGCATGGGCTGGTCACCGGTGCCACCGGCACCGGCAAGACCGTCACGTTGCAGGTCCTGGCCGAGGGTTTTTCGAAAGCGGGCGTCCCGGTCTTTGCCGCCGACATCAAAGGCGACCTGTCCGGTGTCGCGGCGGTCGGCGAGGCCAAGGAGGCGTTCGTCCAGCGGGCCAAGGAACTGGGGATCACGTACCAGCCGGACGAATTTCCGGCGATGTTCTGGGACCTCTACGGCGAGCAGGGGCACCCGATCCGCGCCACCGTCGCGGAGATGGGGCCGCTTCTGCTCTCGCGGCTGCTCGATCTCAATGAGACCCAGGAAGGCGTGTTGAACATCGCGTTCCGTCTCGCCGACGACCAGGGACTGGCGCTGCTCGACCTCAAGGACCTGCGCGCCATCCTTGCCTTTGTTTCCGAGCAGGCCGCGGAAATCCAGAAGACCTACGGCAACGTCTCGGGCGCTTCGATCGGCAGCATCCAGCGGCAATTGCTGGTGCTCGAGAACCAGGGCGCCGACAAGTTCTTCGGCGAGCCGGCGCTCAATATCGAAGACTTCATGCGCACCGACCGCGACGGCCGCGGCGTGATCAGTCTGCTTGCCGCCGACAAGCTGATGCAGAACCCGCGGCTCTACGGGACCTTCCTGCTGTGGATGCTGTCGGAACTGTTCGAGGAACTGCCCGAGGTCGGCGATGTGGATAAGCCGAAGCTCGTGTTCTTCTTCGACGAGGCGCATCTCCTGTTCACCGATGCGCCCAAGGCGCTGCTCGACAAGATCGAGCAGGTGGTGCGGCTGGTCCGCTCCAAGGGTGTCGGCGTCTATTTCGTCACCCAGAATCCGCTCGACGTGCCGGACAAGGTCGCGGCGCAGCTCGGCAACCGGGTGCAGCACGCGCTGCGCGCCTTCACCCCGCGCGACCAGAAGGCGGTGCGGGCGGCGGCCGAGACCTTCCGGCAGAACCCCGATCTCGACACCGCGACCGTGATCACCGAACTGGGGAAGGGCGAGGCGCTGGTGTCGTTCCTTGAAGGCAATGGCACGCCGTCGATGGTGGAGCGTTGCATGATCTGCCCGCCGTCGGCGCGGGTCGGCCCAGTCACGCCGGCCGAACGCCAGGCGATCATCAACAAGAGCCCGGTCAAGGGGAAGTACGACACCGCGATCGACCGCGAGTCCGCGTTCGAGCTGTTGCAGAAACGGACCCAGGATGCATCGGAGCCTGGCGGCACCGCGCAGGGTGAGCCGGCGCCGACCGGCGGCATCATGGGCACTATCGGCGGGATGCTTGGCGGCCTGTTCGGAACCGACCGGCCGCGCGGTCAGGTGCTGTCGCCGACCCAGCGGGTGGCGCGCGAGGTCACGCGCTCCGTCACCAACCGGGTGATCGGTGGGGTGGCCGGCAGCATCGGCAAGTCGGTGGGCGGCTCCATGGGCAACACCATTGCCCGCGCCATTGTGCGCGGCACGCTCGGCGGGATTCTGCGCCGATAGTTCGGCAGGCTACCCCCGGCCCGGCGATGCCATCGTCCGGGCTGGGCTCGTTCATCCTCACCTTGAACTTGAACTCCACCCTTTTTGTCACGGACCCCCACCATGGCGCTGAATGTCATCGCGATCGAAGAGCATTTCTGGACTCCCGAGCTGCAAGGCCTGCGGCCCGTCGGGCTGATCCGCGATCCCGAACATGCGAAGCGGCTCGACGATATCGGCGCGCTTCGCATCAGCGAGATGGATGCGTCCGGCATCGACATGCAGGTGCTCTCGGAGACCGCGCCGGCAGTGCAACAGCTCGATCCCGACAAGGCGATACCTTTGGCGCGTCGGTCCAACGATTATCTGCACGAGCAAATCAGCAAGAACCCGACACGCTTCGCCGGCTTCGCGTCGCTGCCGGTGGCGGACCCCAAGGCTGCCGCCGACGAGCTCGAGCGCGCGGTGACCAAGCTCGGCTTCAAGGGCGCGATGTTCATGGGCCTGTGCAAGGGCCGCTTCCTGGACGAAAAATTCTTCTGGCCGATCTTCGAGCGCGCCGAGAAGCTCGACGTGCCGGTCTACCTGCATCCGTCGAAGCCGCACCAGGCGGTGGTCGACGCTTATTTCAAGGATCACCCGAGCCTGATGGGACCGTCGCTCGGCTTCGGCAACGAAGTGCTGACCATGGCGGCGCGGCTGGTGGTCGCCGGCGTGCTCGACGCTTATCCGAACCTGAAGGTGATCATCGGCCATCTCGGTGAGGGCCTGCCGTTCCTGCAATGGCGCATGGACCGCTCGCTGGCGCGCGACGCCAAGCTGCCGAAGAGCTTCACCGATTATGTGAAGCAGCACTTCTGGATCACCACCAGCGGCAACTTCTCCGACGCGGCGCTGCTCTGCTCGATCGCCGAGCTCGGCATCGAGAAAGTCATCTTCTCGGTCGACTACCCCTACGTGATGAACGAGCCCGGACGGCAATGGCTCGATGCACTGCCGATCACGGAACAGCAGCGCGCGCTGATCGCATCGGGCAACGTCAAGAAGCTGTTGAAACTGTAGGCATATCCTGTTGTCCGGATTTCGAAATCTGCGTCATGGCCGGCTTGTCCCGGCCATCCACGTCTTTAGACTCAAATCGATCATAAGAAAGACGTGGATGCCCGGCACTAGGCCGGGCATGACGACGTAGAAGGATTTGCCCATGACATCGCCATCCGCCGCTTTGCCCGAAGTCCTCGACCGCATCGATGCCGAACTCGACAACAGCGTCGGGCGGCTGTTCGATTTCCTGAGGATCCAGTCGATTTCGACCGACCCGGCCTATGCGCCGCAGTGCAAGGCGGCGGCGGAATTCGTGGCGAAGGATCTCGCGGGCCTCGGCTTCGACGCCTCGTTGCGGCCGACCGGCGGGCATCCGGCGGTCGTGGCCAAGGCCAATGGCGCAAGCAATGGCAACGGCAAGGCGCCGCATGTTCTGTTCTACGGCCACTACGACGTGCAGCCGGTCGACCCGCTGTCGCTGTGGGAGACGCCGCCGTTTGAGCCGCGGATCGCGACGACGCCCGACGGCCGCAAGATCATTGTGGCGCGCGGCGCCTGCGACGACAAAGGCCAGGTGATGACCTTCGTGGAGGCGCTGCGCGCCTTCAAGGCGGTGACCGGCGGCCTGCCGTTGTCGGTGACGATGCTGATCGAGGGCGAGGAAGAGTGCGGCTCTGCGCATCTGTTCGATTTCGTGAAGCAGAACGCGGCCGAGCTGAAGCAGGATTTCGCGCTGGTCTGCGACACCGGCATGTGGGACGGCAAGACGCCCGCGATCACCACCTCGCTGCGCGGTCTCGTCTATGAGGAGGTCAAGGTCACCTGCGCCGACCGCGACCTGCATTCCGGCCTGTTCGGCGGCGCCGCGCAGAATCCGTTGCGTGTGCTCTCGCAGATCCTCGGCGCCATGCACGACAAGAACGGCAAGGTGACGATCCCGGGCTTCTACGATGGCGTGAAGGACTTGCCGAGGAACATCAAGGCGGAACTCGCGAAGCTCAAGCTCACGCCGAAGGAATTCCTCGGCGGCGTCGGCCTGAAGATTCCGGCCGGCGAGAAGAACCGCATGCTGCTCGAACAGATTTCCACGCGGCCGACCGCCGAGATCAACGGCATGATCGGCGGCTATACCGGCGAGGGCGCGAAGACGGTGCTGCCGGCGCAGGCGATGGCGAAGGTGTCGTTCCGCCTGGTCGGCGACCAGAACCCGAAGAAGGTGCAGGACGCGTTCCGCAAATTCGTGCGCGCGCGCCTGCCGAAGGACGCCAAGGTCGAGTTCACCAATTTCGGGCTCGCGCCGGCGACCCAATTGCCGTTCGACAATCCGGCGCTCAAGAAGGCGCGCGCCGCGCTGAAGGACGAGTGGGGCAAGACCGCGGTGACGGTGGGCGAGGGCGGCTCGATCCCGATCGTCGGCGACTTCAAGCGCGTGCTCGGCATGGACACCATCATGGTCGGCTTCGCGCTCGACGACGACCGCGTGCATTCGCCGAACGAGAAGTACGACCTGACCTCGTTCCACAAGGGCACGCGCAGCTGGGCGCGCATTTTGGCCGCGCTGGCGGGATGACCTTCAGCGCGACATGCGTCCTGTGAACGCAGCCGGCGAACTTCCGCCGCAAAATCCGCTGTGTTAGCTTTCCGGCAGTCGTTTCGGCTGTGGGGATACAGATGTTGCGCCGCTTGCTTCTGCTCGTATGCGGACTGGGTTGCTTCGCGATCGCGCCCGCGCGCGCGCAGGATACGCTGCTGTGGCGGACTGTCGGGCAATGGCAGATCCGGGTCGACAAGAGCCTCGGCTACGGTTGCTTCCTGCTCGGCAGCTATACGCAGGGCACCCTCCTGCGGATCGGCATCGATCAGCAGAGCGGCAACGGCTACGTCATGGTTGGCAATGCGGCGTGGCGCTCGCTGCAGGTCGGCAATCAGTATGACCTTGCCTTGCGGTTCGACAATGCGTCGCCGTGGCGCGGCAACGCGACGGCGCGGCGCATCGGCTCCGGCGATATGGTGTTCCTCTATCTGTCGTTCGATCGTTCGCGGTTCTTGGTCGAGCTGGCGCAGCGATTGAACTTGCGGATTTTCTACAACGGCGACTTGATAACCCAGCTGCCGCTGCGCGGCACCAACGCCGCCGTGCAGGAGATGCTCAACTGCCAGCGCGTCGCCGACGTCGCACGCAAAAACGAACGGCCGCAGGGCGATCCGTTCGCGGGTGGCGGCGGCGGTAGCGGTCCAAGTGGTGGAGGCGGAGGCGGAGGCGGCGGTGGCGGGGGTGGTCCGTCCTACGGTCCGGGCGGGCCTTCCTCCGGCCCCGGCCCATCCGGCCCCGGTCCAGGTCCGTCGTCAGGTCCAGGTCCATCAACTGGGCCGGGCGGCCCCGGTCCGTCATCCGGTCCCGGTCCATCATCCGGACCCAGCGGTCCGTCATCCGGTCCCGGAGGCGGCGGCCCGACCTTCCGTCCCAACAGCGGCCAATAGCGGCGCGTCCTAGAGCGGGCGGTACCAGCGTTGGTCATAGAGGGCGCCGGTGATCGGCGTCAGGGCGTTGCGGAACGCGCGCGTATGAGCGGCCAGCTCGTGCGCGTCGTTCGCGCGCTGGTCCTTCCAGACCTCGACCACCGTGAAGTGATTGGTGCGGTTCTTCTGGTGCACCACGTCAAATCGCAAATTGCCGGCATCCTTGCGGGTCGGATCGCTCAGCGCCGTCAGCGCGGCAAGTCCCTTGTCGCGCACACCGCCGGGAACGTCGACATGGGTCACGACATAGACCACGCCACCGCGCACCGGCTGCGACGGCGCGAGCAAGGTCGGTACCGAGAAGCGGTCGTCGATCGGCGCGATCAGGTGCGGCGCGACCTTGTCGCGGAATTGCTTGTGGTGCGCGGTGGCGACGTGGGCATCGAATGCCTGCTGGTCCTTCCAGCTTTCCAGGATCACGAATTCCCGCGCCGGCGCCGTGCGCTGCAGGATCTCGAAACGAACGAGACCCGGGTCCTTGCGGCTTGCGCCGGCAAGCTGCCGCAGCAGTGTCGAGGTCTGGCCCTGCGCCGCCGGCGCGACTTCGATATAGGTGACCATGTGAACCGACGGATCCTCCTGCGCGCTCGCCAGCGTGGCAGCGAGCGGCGCAAAGGCCATCGCAAGAAAGACGTGAACCAGCGCGCGCATCATCAACCTCCCCAATTGTATTTTTTATGGAACCGATCGTAGTCCTGCGCCCGGGCAGCGGTCAAAGGCCGGAACCAGCGCTTGGGCTGATCGTTATCCTCCAGCGAAAACGGAGGAGTATCAATGGTCGCACCGCATACCATCAAGGAACACATGGAGGTCGTGGGTTCCGACAGCGTTCATGTCGGAACCGTGGATCACATGGAAGGTGCCAATGAAATCAAGCTGACCGCGAGCGACGAGCAGGCGGACGGCGAGCACCATTTCATCCCGCTCGCCTGGGTCGACCACGTGGACAGGAAGGTGCACCTCAAGCAGTCGGGCGCCGAGGCCAAGGCCCGCTGGAAAACGCACTAGTCGTCGCAACGGTCGTACTTCCCCGCCGTCCGGCTTGCCGCCGGGCGGCGGTTTTCATTTTCCCGTCAAGCCTGGCCGCGTGAGCAGCGTGTCGTACGAGCGCTCGCGGATGTCGTAGACGCGCGCATAGACGACACCGTCGCGCACGACTTCAAACAGCACCGGCGCGTCGAATTTTCGGCAGTAGTACTCGCCGAGCATCATTGCGAAATCGGCGCCATTCGGGTCCCAGGTCGTCTCGAAATCCGGGCCGAGTTCGACTTGTGGCGCGCGATGGTGGCCGCAGACCGCGAGCTTCCAGTGCCGATCGTTCGGCTTCTGTAACTTGAGTTCGCTGATCTTTGCCGCAAGGCCCTGCGACGCTTGCTTCAGCGCGAGCCCCCAGTAGTCGAGCATGTAGCGGTCGCGGGCGCCGGCAACGCCGCCAGCGAGCCGGTTGAACGACGTGTATTCGTAGGGGTGGCGTCGCACCATGTCGACGACCGGAAGTGCCAGCCCGATGACGAAGATCGTGCCCGCCGCCATCGCTACCAGGCGGCCGCGCTGGCGCAGCGTCTCGAACAACCAGGCGCCGGCAAGTCCGCCGGTGACTGCGAGTGGCGGCACGACGAACAGGAAATGCCGGACGCCGTTGTACATCGCTGGCCGCATCGCCACGGCGATCGCGATCGGCAGCGTGCCGGCGAGCGCGATAAGCAGCAGCACCGCACGCCGGTTGGGATTGGTGTCGCGCCGGAACGCTCCGGCGAGCGCGCCGATGGCGCCACCGACGGACAGGGCAAGAAACAGTTCCGGCAGTTGCAGCACGAACAGTGTCGGCAGATAGCTGCGCGGCATGTCCGTGACCCTGATCAGCGCGCCGCCGAAGACTTCGTTCCAAGGCTCCTCGAAGAAGCGCGAAAAATATTGCAGCGCGCGGATGAGATTGAGCGGCTCGGCGACGCTCCAGGGCCACACCAGCGCCATCGTGGCATAGCCCAACAGTAGCCCTGGGAGGATCCGCAACAGAAACCGTCCGCAGGCGGCGCCCGCTATGCGCATGCCGTTGCGGCGAGCATCGATCGCCACGATCATTGCCAGCGCAGCGATCGCATAGAGAGCACCGAAACCGCCGAGGATGCGCGTGCCGATGGCAAGTCCCGCCGCAAGGCCGACCATCACCACGGTCGTCGCGCTCGGCCCTGGATATTCTTCGAAGGCGCGCACCAGCGCGAGCAGGAGGAATGCCATCGCCACCGCGAACGGCGCATCCTTCGCATTGATAAAGGCGTGGCCGACGAACAGCGGACAGGTTGCGAGCAACGTCAGCGCGATGAAGCCGGCGAGGGGCCCGCCGACGCGCCGCCCGGTCCGCCAGACGACCAAGAGCCCAAGCAGACCGACGATGGCCCCGGTCAGCCGGCGCGTCTCGAACACGCTGAACGGCAGGACCTTCGCGAGCAGCGCCGCCACGAGATCGAAGCCGCCGCCGTATTCGTAGAGGTTGACGAAGGATAGCGCACGGCGGTCGCTGAGGCCTGACCCGTAGAGCGACAGCAGGAGATTGCCGTATTCCGCGTGGGCGTAGTCGTCCCAGCCGAGGCCGTAGTCGCGAAAGGTCGCGAGCGCCACGATCGTCGCTACCGCAAGCACGGCGAGCGCGAGGCGGTCGGCAATGTGCGCGTGTGGCGGTTCGGCAGACGTCATCGGTGGAGAGTATGTCCGCGCAGGTGGGTAAACAAACGCGGCGAAATAAAAGCGGGGCTCGCGGCCCCGCTTTCAGGCTCTATTTCGGCGAACGCAGGCGCTCAGGTCATTGCCGCGTCGTACATCTTCGCGACGTATTCCCAGTTCACCATCTGGTCGAGGAATGCCTTCAGATAGTCCGGGCGGCGGTTGCGGTAGTCGATGTAGTAGGAGTGCTCCCACAC
>Ga0075420_100000351_pt1 | contig 35382 bp, 36 predicted proteins | sample SoiMetdeltSBSDD4_FD_75296 | JGI IMG/M metagenome (GOLD analysis project Ga0075420, IMG submission 75296) | Bulk soil microbial communities from a Populus tree surrounding site in Tennessee, USA - Soil MetaG P. deltoides SBSDD4 | ecosystem: Environmental > Terrestrial > Soil > Tree plantation...
CTGGGCCACCTGGGAGCACTTCTACGAGCTCGACCGCAAGGGCCTGATGATGTACGGCCAGATGACCGCGGGCTCCTGGATCTACATCGGCACCCAGGGGATCCTCCAGGGCACGTACGAGACGTTCGCCGCGGTCGCCGCCAAGCGCTTCGGCGGCAGCCTGGCCGGCACGCTGACGCTGACCGCCGGCTGCGGCGGGATGGGCGGGGCCCAGCCGCTGGCGGTCACCATGAACGGCGGTGCCTGCCTGATCGTCGACGTTGACGCGGCGCGGCTGCGCCGGCGGGTGCAGACCCGCTACCTCGACACCGTCGCGGCCAACCTGGACGAGGCGGTGGAGCAGGCCAGCGCGGCCCGGCGCGACCGGCACGCGCTCTCCGTCGGTGTCGTGGGCAACGCCGCGCAGGTGCTGCCTGAGCTGCTGCGCCGCGGCGTCGAGGTGGACATCGTCACCGACCAGACCTCGGCCCACGACCCCCTGTCGTACGTGCCGGAAGGGGTCGACCCGGCCGACGCCGGCGACTACGCGGCGCGCAAGCCGGAGGAGCTCACCGACCGGGCCCGGGCCAGCATGGCCCGGCACGTGGCGGCCATGGTGGGCTTCCTCGACGCGGGCGCGGAGGTCTTCGACTACGGCAACTCGATCCGCGGCGAGGCGCTGGCCGGCGGGTTCAAGCGCGCCTTCGCCTTCCCGGGCTTCGTGCCGGCGTACATCCGGCCGCTGTTCTGCCAGGGCAGGGGCCCGTTCCGGTGGGCCGCGCTCTCCGGCGACCCGGCGGACATCGCGGCCACCGACCGGGCGGTGCTCGACCTCTTCGGCGACAACGAGGCGCTCGCCCGGTGGATCCGGCTGGCTGGCGAGCGGGTCGCGTTCCAGGGGCTGCCGGCCCGGATCTGCTGGCTCGGCTACGGCGAGCGGGACCGGGCCGGGCTGCGGTTCAACGAGATGGTTGCCCGGGGCGAGCTGTCCGCGCCGGTCGTGATCGGCCGGGACCACCTGGACTGCGGCTCGGTGGCCTCGCCCTACCGGGAGACCGAGGGCATGCGCGACGGCTCGGACGCGATCGCTGACTGGCCGCTGCTCAACGCGCTGGTCAACACCGCGTCCGGGGCGTCGTGGGTGTCCATCCACCACGGCGGCGGGGTGGGCATCGGCCGCTCCATCCACTCCGGACAGGTCACCGTCGCCGACGGTACGGAGCTGGCCGCCCGCAAGATCGAGCGGGTGCTCACCAACGACCCTGGCACGGGCGTGATCCGGCACGTCGACGCCGGCTACGAGCTGGCCGAGACGGTGGCCGAGGAGCACGCGATCCGCATCCCGATGCGGGAAGCAGTCCCAGTGCGGGAAGCATGAGCCCGTCCCGCGCGACCGGTGAAGGCGCGTTCCGCGCCCTGTGGGACACCCTGCTGCCGATCGGCCGCGACCCGGGCACCGGGGGCTACCTGCGCTACGCCTGGTCCGCCACTGACCTTGCCTGCCGGGAGTGGTTCACCGCGCAGGCGGCCGCCCGCGGGCTCGCGGTGGAGACCGACCGCAACGGCAACCTGTGGGCGTGGTTGGGCGACCCGGCGGCCACAGACAGGGCCGAGGAGGCTGGGGATGTCGGGGACGCCGTGGTCACCGGCAGCCACCTCGACTCAGTGCCCTACGGCGGCGCGTACGACGGCCCGCTCGGCATCGTCTGCGGCCTGCTCGCCCTCGACGCGCTGCGCGAACGCGGCGCCCGGCCGGTGCGCCCGATCGGCCTGGCCGCCTTCGTCGAGGAGGAGGGCTCCCGGTTCGGTGTGGCGTGTCTCGGCTCCCGGCTGCTGACCGGAAGCCTGTCCCCGGACCGGGCGCGGGCGCTGCGCGACCGCGACGGCGTCACCCTCGCTGAGGCGATGGCCGGCGCCGGGGCGGACCCGGCCGCCCTCGGCCCGGAGCTGGACCGGCTGCGCCGCGTGGCCGCCTTTGTGGAGCTGCACGTGGAGCAGGGGCGCGGGCTGGCCGAGCTGGGCGCGCCGGTCGGCGTCGCCGGCGCCATCTGGCCGCATGGCCGGTGGCGCTTTGACTTCACCGGCGAGGGCAACCACGCCGGCACCACCCGGATGTCCGACCGCAGGGACCCGTTGCTGACCCTGGCGCACACCGTGCTGGCCGCCAACGACGAGGCGCGGCGGCGCGGGGCCCACGCCACGGTCGGCCGGGTGAGCGCGCAGCCCAACGCCACCAACGCCATCGCGGCGCACGCGTCGGCCTGGCTGGACGCGCGGGCCGCGGACGAGGACACCCTGCGCGCGCTGGTGGCCGCGGTGCAGGCCCGGGCCGGTGAGCACGCGGAGATGGACCGGACCGCGGTCTCGGTCACCGAGGAGTCGGCCACACCGGCGGTGGGCTTCGACCCCGGCCTGCGCGACCGGCTCGTCAAGGCGCTCGGCAGCGAAGCGCTCGGCAGCGAAGCGCTCGGCAGCGAGGCGCTCGGCAGCGCGCCGGTGCTGCCCACCGGCGCCGGCCACGACGCGGGCGTGCTGTCAGCACACGTGCCGGCGGCGATGCTGTTCGTGCGCAACCCGACCGGGGTGTCGCACTCCCCCGCCGAGCACGCCACCGACGCCGACTGCGCCGCCGGGGTGGCCGCCCTCGCCGACGTGCTGGAGGAGCTGGCGTGCCGGTGACTGCGTACCTCGCGGAGCTGGCCTGGCTGGGTGGCGGCGCCCCCGGCCCGGTCCCCGACGTGCTCATCGAGGTGGACGCCGGCCGGTTCAGCGCGGTCACGCCGCAGGCCGCCAGCGTGCCGCCCGGGGTGACCCGGCTGGCCGGGCTGACCGTGCCGGGCCTGGCCAACGCCCACTCGCACGCGTTCCACCGGGCGCTGCGCGGGCGCACCCACGCCGGCAAGGGCACGTTCTGGACCTGGCGCCGGGCCATGTACGAGGTGGCCGCCAGGCTCGACCCGGACAGCTACGCGGCGCTGGCCCGGGCGGCGTACGCCGAGATGGCCCTGGCCGGCGTGGCCTGCGTCGGTGAGTTCCACTACCTGCACCACGGGCCGGGCGGGCAGCGCTACGCCGACCCGAACGCGATGTCCCAAGCGCTGCTGTGGGCGGCGGGCGAGGCCGGGGTGCGCATCACCCTGCTGGACACGGTCTACCTCACCTCCGCTGTGGACGGAAAGCCGCCGGAGGGACCGCAGCTGCGCTTCAGCGACGGCGACCTGGACGCGTGGAGCGAGCGCCGCGCGGCGCTGGCGGTGCCGCCGGGCGCCCGGGCCGGGGCGGCCGTCCACTCTGTCCGGGCGGTGCCGGCCGAGGTGCTGCCGGCCTTCGCCGGGCGTACCGACGGGGTGCCGGTGCACGTGCACGTCTCCGAGCAGCGGGCGGAGAACGACGCGTGCCGCGCCCGGCACGGCTGCTCGCCGACCGAGCTGCTGCACGGCAGCGGGCTGCTCGGCCCGCACGCCACGGCCGTACACGCGACGCACCTCAGCGACCTGGACCGCACGCTGCTGGGCGATACGGACACCGCAGTGTGCTTCTGCCCCACCACCGAGCGGGACCTGGCCGACGGCATCGGCCCGGCCCGGGCCCTGGTCGACGCCGGCTCGCCGCTGTGCCTGGGCTCGGACAGCCAGGCCGTGGTGGACCTGTTCGAGGAGGCCCGCGCGGTCGAGCTCAACGAGCGGCTGCGCACCGAGCGGCGGGGACACTTCAGCGCGGCCGAGCTGCTGCACGCCGCCACCGCCGCCGGGCACGCCGCGCTGGGCTGGGCCGACGCCGGCACGATCGCGCCCGGCGCCCGGGCGGACCTGGTCACGGTGCGGCTGGACACGGTACGCACGGCCGGCGCGGCCCCCGCCGACGCGGTGGCCGCGGTGGTGTTCGGGGCCACCGCGGCGGATGTGTGGCACGTGGTCGTGGACGGCCGGGTGGTGGTCGACGAGGGTAGGCACCGCACCGTGCCGGATGTGGCCGGCGCGCTGCGCGAGGCGGTCGCGGCGGTGACCCGGTGACCGCAGCCCCGGGCGCCGGCAGCCTTGTCGTGGCCAACATCGGGGAGCTGGTCACCAACGACCCGCAGCTGGGCGTGCTGCACGACGCGGCGCTGTGCGTGGTGGACGGGCGGGTGGCCTGGGTAGGGCCGCGGGCCGCAGCTCCAGCCGCCGACGCGGCGCTGGACGCGGCCGGGGCAGCGGTACTACCCGGCTTTGTGGACAGCCACGCCCACCTGGTCTTCGCCGGAGACCGGGCGGCCGAGTTCGCCGCCCGGATGGCTGGCGAGCCCTACACCGGCGGCGGCATCCGCACCACGGTCGCGGCCACCCGCGCCGCCGGCGACGGCGAGCTGCGCGCCACCGTCGGGCGGCTGCGCCGCGAGGCGCTCCGGCAGGGCACCACCACGGTCGAGACCAAGTCCGGGTACGGCCTCACGCCCGCCGACGAGGCCCGGTCGCTGCGCCTGGCCGGGGAGGTGACCGCGGAGACGACGTTCCTCGGCGCGCATGTGGTCCCGGCCGAGTACGCCGGTCGCGCCGACGACTACGTGCGGCTCGTCTGCGGCGAGATGCTCGACGCGGCGGCGCCGTACGCCCGGTGGGTGGATGTGTTCTGCGAGCGGGGCGCGTTCGACGCCGAGCAGTCCCGGGCGGTGCTGCTGGCCGGGAAGGCGCACGGGCTGGTGCCTCGGGTGCACGCCAACCAGCTCACCGCCGGGCCGGGCGTAGCGCTCGCGGTCGAGCTGGGCGCGGCCAGCGCGGACCACTGCACGCACCTGAGCGACTCCGATGTGGACGCGCTCGCCGGCTCGGCGACGGTCGCCACGCTGCTGCCGGGTGCGGAGTTCTCCACCCGCTCGCCCTATCCGGACGCGCGGCGGCTGCTCGCCGCCGGGGCGACCGTGGCGCTGGCCACCGACTGCAACCCCGGCTCGTCGTACACCTCCTCGATGCCGTTCTGCGTGGCGCTGGCCGTACGCGAGATGCGGCTGACCCCGGCGGAGGCGGTGTGGGCGGCGACCGCCGGGGGCGCGGCGGCCCTGCGCCGCACCGACATCGGCCACCTGGGGATCGGCGCCCGGGCCGACCTGGTGGTGCTCGACGCCCCGTCCCACGTCTACCTGGCCTACCGGCCGGGGGTCCCCCTCATCCGCACGGTCCTGCACAACGGAGTGCTGGTCGCGTGAGCACCAGGTGTTGGAGCAAGGCATGAATACTGTCACCGTCCGGCCAACCGGGGTCACGCCGGCCGACGTCCTCGCAGTAGCACGCGACCAGGTCCGGGTCGAGCTGTGTCAGTCTACTGTAGACACCATGGCGCACAGCCGGTCCGTGGTGGACGGAATCGAGCGCGACGGGCGCCCGGTCTACGGCGTCTCCACCGGCTTTGGCGCGCTCGCCACCACGTTCATCGCGCCCGAGCGCCGGGCCGAGCTCCAGCACGCCCTGATCCGTTCGCACGCGGCTGGGATCGGCGCGCCGATGCCACGCGAGGTGGTCCGGGCGATGATCCTGCTGCGGGTCCGGTCGCTGGCCTTGGGCCACTCCGGGGTCCGGCCGCTGCTGGCGCAGGCGCTGGTCGACCTGCTCAACGCGGATGTGACGCCGTGGGTGCCCGAGCACGGCTCGCTCGGCGCGTCGGGGGACCTCGCCCCGCTCGCGCACTGCGCGCTGGTGCTGCTCGGTGAGGGGTGGGTGCTCGGCGCGGACGGCGCCCGCCAGCCGGCCGGGGAGGCGCTGGCCGCCGCCGGGCTGCGCCCGGTCTCGCTCGCCGCAAAGGAGGGGCTGGCGCTGGTCAACGGCACCGACGGGATGCTCGGCATGCTGCTGCTGGCGGTGGCCGACGCGGCCCACCTGTTCGTGCTGGCCGACGTGACCGCCGCGCTGGCCATCGAGGCGATGCTCGGCTCGGACCGGCCGTTCCAGCCGGAGCTGCACGCTATCCGGCCGCACCCGGGGCAGGCGGCGAGCGCGGCGAACATCTTCGCGCTGCTGCAACACTCGGCGATCATGGACTCGCACCGCCACGACATGACGCATGCGGTGCAGGACGCGTACTCGATGCGGTGCGCGCCGCAGGTCGCCGGGGCGGCCCGGGACACCCTCGAGTTCGCCCGCCAGGTGGCGGGGCGGGAGCTGGCGTCGGTTGTGGACAACCCGGTGGTCCTGCCGGACGGGCGGGTCGAGTCGACCGGTAACTTCCACGGCGCGCCGCTGGGGTTCGCCGCCGACTTCCTCGCGATCGCCGGCGCCGAGGTGGCCGCCATCGCCGAGCGCCGGGTGGACCGGCTACTGGACATGTGCCGCTCCCGGGACCTGCCGCCGTTCCTCAGCCCGGACGCCGGGGTCAACTCCGGCCTGATGATCGCGCAGTACACGGCCGCCGGCATCGTGGCGGAGAACCGCCGGCTGGCGGCGCCGGCCTCGGTGGACTCGGTGCCGACCTCGGGCATGCAGGAGGACCACGTCAGCATGGGCTGGGCGGCCGCCTGCAAGCTGCGTACCGTGCTGGACAACCTGGCCAGCGTGCTCGGCGTGGAGCTGGTGGCCGCGGTGCGCGGGCTGCAGCTGCGCGCGCCGCTTGCGCCCTCGCCCGCCGGTCGGGTGGCCGTTGCCGAGGTCGCCCGCTTTGCCGGAGAGCCGGGGCCGGACGTGTTCGTCGCACCGGTGCTGGAGGCGGCTCGGGCCCTGGTCACCGGCCCGGAGCTGCGGGCCGCGGTGGAGGCCGTGACCGGCCCGCTGCGCTGAGCCGCCGGCCACTGCGCTGGGCGGCCACTGCGCTGAGCCGCCGGCCACTGCGCTGGGCGGTCGGCCCGCTGCGCTGATGCGGGTCAGCCGGCCGCGTGGGTCAGCTCGGCCAGGATCTCGGCGAGCGCGCGGAACGCCTGCCCGCGGTGGCTGGCCGCGTCCTTCTCCGCAGGCGGCAGCTCGGCGTTGGTGAGCGCCTGGCCGTCAACCACCCGGGAACCGTCCGCCACGAAGATCGGGTCGTACCCGAAACCGCCGCTGCCCCGCGCCGCGTGCACCAGCCGGCCGCGCCACTCCCGTTCCACCGTCCACTCGCGACCGTCGGGCAGCACCAGCGCGGCGGCGCACACGAACGCCGCCCCCCGGTGCTCGTCGGGCACGTCGCGGACCTGCGCCAGCAGCAGCTCGAGGTTGGCCGCGTCGTCGCCGTGCCCACCGGCCCAGCGAGCGCTGAGGACGCCGGGCATGCCGTTGAGCACGTCCACCGCGAGCCCGGAGTCGTCAGCAACCGTGGGCAGCCCGGTGCTGCGTACCCCTTCTCTGGCTTTGAGCAGCGCGTTGGCGACGAAGGTCAGCCCGGTCTCGGGGGCCTCGGGATAGGTCGCGACATCGGCCAGGCCGACCAGCTCGACCCGCACGCCCGACGCGGCCAGGATCCGGCGCAGCTCGGTCAGCTTCTTCCCGTTGCGCGTGGCGAGCAGAACCTTCATGAGGCGAGCGCCTCGCGCTGGATGCGGGCCAGCTCGGCACAGCCGGCGACGGCGAGGTCCAGCAGCGTGTCCAGCTGCGCCCTGGAGAAGACGCCGGACTCGCCGGTGCCCTGCACCTCCACGAAGTCGCCGCCGTCGGTGCAGACCACGTTCATGTCGACCTCCGCGGCCACGTCCTCGGTGTAGCAGAGGTCCAGCAGCGGCTCGCCGGCGATGATGCCGACGCTCACCGCGGCGACCGAGCGGGGCATGGCCCGCTCCACCCCGCCGGCCAGCACCCCCTTGCCGGCCATCCAGGTGACCGCGTCGCGCAGCGCCACGTACGCGCCGGTGATCGCCGCGGTACGGGTGCCGCCGTCGGCCTGGAGCACGTCGCAGTCGAGCACCACCGAGTTCTCCCCGAGCGCGCGCAGGTCCAGGCAGGCCCGCAGGCTGCGGCCGACCAGGCGGGAGATCTCATGGGTACGCCCACCGAGCCGCCCTCTGACGCTCTCCCGGTCGGAGCGGGTGTTCGTGGCGCGGGGCAGCATGGCGTACTCGGAGGTGACCCAGCCCAGGCCGGAGCCCTTGCGCCAGCGCGGCACGCCCTCGGTGACGCTGGCCGTGCACAGCACCCGGGTGTCACCGAACTCCACCAGCACCGAGCCCTCCGGGTGCCGGCTCCACCCGCGGGTGAGCGTGATCGGTCGTAGCTGGTCGGGCGCGCGCCCGTCAGGTCGAGCCATGCCGGCCAGCCTAGGCCCCGCCAGGTCAGGGGTTTCGAGCGGTCAGGCATTTCGGGCGGCCAGGCGGTTCGGCGGTCAGGGGGTTCGGGCGGTCAGGGGGTTCGGGCGGCCAGGGTTCCGGGCGGCCAGGGTTCCGGGACCGGCCGGCTGCGCCGGCCCGGACCACTGATGAGCCGGGTCAGATCTGGTAGCGCAGGCCCGGCCGGGCGATGTCCACCGGCCCGTCGAACGCGGCCACCGCCGCCTCGTACGTCGACGCCTCGCTGCCCCAGGCCGGCACCAGGTGGGTCAGCACCAGCCGGCCGACCCCCGCCTTGGTCGCGTGCTCGCCCGCCTCCCGCCCGGTCAGGTGCAGGTCGGGCGGGTTGTCCTCACCGTCCAGGTAGGACGCTTCGCACAGGAACAGGTCCGCGCCCTGGGCCAGCCGTACCAGCGCCTCGCACGGCCCGGTGTCGGCCGAGTACGCCAGCACCTTGCCACCGTGGTCGAGCCGGACGCCGTACGTCTCGACGGGGTGGTTCATCTGGTCGACCGTCACCTGGAACGGCCCGATCGGGAACGTGCCGGGCTGGAGAGCGTAGAACGTGTACACGTCGTCCAGCGGCCCGTCGCCGACGCTGTACGCCGCGGCCAGCCGCGCCGGGGCGCCGGCTGGCGCGTACACCGGCAGGGGCGGGCAGGGGCCTTCCGGCGCGTACCTGCGCGCTATCACGTAGACGCACGCGTCCAGGATGTGGTCGCCGTGCAGGTGGCTGAGCAGGATCGCGTCCACCTGATGCAGGCCGACGTAGCGCTGGAGCGCCGACAGCGAGCCACTGCCGAAGTCCAGCAGCAGCCGGAACCCTTCCGCCTCGACCAGGTAGGCCGAACAGGCCGACTCCGGGCCGGGGAAGCTGCCGGCGCAGCCCAGGACCGTCAACCTCATCGTGCGGCTCCCGAAAGGATGTCCGTGCCGAGGAAGCGCTGCGCGAGCCGGCCGAACGCGTCCGCGTCGCCGGTGGCGAGCAGGCGGTGCGCGGGCGGTGGCGCCGGGGAGCCGTCCGGCCGCTCCACCGGCCGGAGCGCGTCGCGCCGGGTCAGCACGCGGTACACGTCCTTTGCCGTCTCGTCGGCGCTGGACACCAGCGTGACCTCCTCGCCCATCACGAGGGAGACCAGCCCGGCCAGCAGCGGGTAGTGCGTGCAGCCCAGCACCAGCGTGTCGACGCCGGCCCGTTGCAGCGGCTCCAGGTATGCGCTGGCCAGCCCCAGCAGCACCCGCCCGGTGGTGATGCCGCGCTCGACGAAGTCCACGAACTGCGGGCACGCGGCGCTGGTCACGGTCACCTGGGGGGCGGCGGCGAACGCGTCCTCGTACGCCCGGCTGTTGATGGTCGCGGCGGTGCCGATGACGCCGACGCGGTTGTTGCGGGTGGCGGCGACGGCGCGGCGCACGGCGGGCCGGATGACCTCCACCACCGGGATCTGGTAGCGCTCGCGGGCGTCGTGCAGGCAGGCCGCCGTCGCCGCGTTGCACGCGATGACGAGGAGCTTGACCCCGTCGGCGGCCAGCCGGTCGAGCCCGGCGAGCGCGTAGCGCCGGATGTCGGCGATCGGCTTGGGCCCGTACGGCACGTGCGCCGTGTCCGCGAGGTAGGTCACCTGCTCGTGGGGCAGCTGGTCGAGGATGGCGCGCGCGACGGTGAGACCTCCGACCCCTGAGTCGAAGATCCCGATGGGCGCGTCCGTCACGCTGCGGAGCCTACTGCCGCTGACCGGCAGACCCGAAAGGTCTGCCGGAACATGTCATCAAGGTGACACACCAGGTGAGGTGGCCGGGAGCTCTCCTGTCTGGACAAAGAGGACTCCGCAGTAAATCACTCATAGTGACCATTCAATAGTCGAAGTGTCATGCCCAGAGCTGGCCCTCCAGCGCCGCCTCGGCGTCGGCGAGCGTGCCGCCGTACGCCCCGGTGGACAGGTACTTCCAGCCCGCGTCAGCGACGAGGAACGCTACGTCGGCGGGGCGGCCGGCGCGGACCGCCTCGTGCGCCACGGCCAGCGCCGCGTGGCACGTCGCTCCGGTGGACAAGCCCACGAACAGGCCCTCCACCTCCACCAGCTGGCGGGTACGCAGCACCGCGTCCTGCGTGCTGACGGAGAACCGGCGGGACAGCACGGTCGCGTCGTACAGCTCGGGGACGTAGCCCTCGTCGATGTTGCGCAGCCCGTAGACCAGCTCGCCGTAGCGGGGCTCGGCCGCGACGACCGAGATGCCGGCGACCTTCTCCCGCAGGTAGCGACCGATGCCCATGAGCGTGCCCGTGGTGCCCAGCCCGGCCACGAAGTGCGTGATCGTGGGCAGGTCACGCAGCAGCTCCGGGCCGGTCGTCTCGTAGTGCGCCCGCGCGTTGGCCTCGTTGCCGTACTGGTAGAGCATCACCCAGTCGGGGTGCTCCGCGGCCAGCTGCCGGGCGTTGGCGACCGCCTGGTTGGACCCGCCCGCGGCCGGCGAGGGGATGATCTCGGCGCCGTACATGCGCAGCAGCTGCACCCGCTCGGTGGAGACGTTCTCCGGCATCACGCAGACCAGGCGGTACCCGCGCAGCTTGGCCACCATGGCCAGGGAGATGCCGGTGTTGCCGCTGGTCGGCTCGAGGATGGTGGCGCCCGGGCGGAGCCGCCCGTCCGCCTCGGCGGCGCGGACCATCCACAGCGCGGCCCGGTCCTTCACGCTGCCGGTCGGGTTGCGGTCCTCCAGCTTGGCCCACAGCCGCACCGCAGGCGCGCCCTCCGGCACCTGCGGCGAGAGCCGGGGCAGGCCGACCAGCGGCGTGCCACCGCACGCGTCGAGCAGGCTGTCGTACCTGGCCATGGCGGGCCCTCCTGCCGCGACGCGGTCAGCTCCCGCCGGCCACGGCCGGCAGGATCGTCACGGTGTCGCCGTCGGACAGCTTCGTCTCCAGGGCGCCGAGGAAGCGCACGTCCTCGTCGTTGACGTAGACGTTGACGAAGCGGTGCAGCCCCCCGTCGGGGGTGAGCAGCCGGCCGCGCAGCCCCGGGTACCGGGTGTCCAGGTCGGACAGCAGCTGGGCGAGCGTGTCTCCGGCGCCGTCGACGGCCTTGGCGCCGCCGGTGTGGGACCGCAGGATGGTCGGGATACGAACGTGGATGGCCATGATGTCGTTGCTCCTTGGGCAGGCGGGTCTGGACGGGGACGGCGGTGGCTGGCGCGACCTGGGCGACGGGGTCGGTCAGGTGGCGCTGCGACACTCGTAGTCCACCGTCGTGGGCGTCTGCCCGAACAGGTAGGACTGCACGGCGTGCGGGTCGACGGTGGCATCGACGCTGCCCACCACCTGGACCGGCTCCTCGGTGACCACACCATCCACGATCCGGAACGAGCGGACCTCCGTAGTCTCCGGCTCCCTGGTGGAGACGAGCAGGTAGTGAGCGTCTGGCTCAGCGGCGAGGGAGACGTCGGTGCGGGACGGGTAGGCCTCGGTGGCGGTGTGCGAGTGGTAGATGACCACTGGCTCCTCGTCGCGGTCGTCCATCTCCCGCCACACCCGCAGCTGCTCCATGGAGTCGAAGCGGTAGAACGTGGGCGAGCGCTCGGCGTTGCCCATCGGCACCAGGCGCTGCGGCCGGTCGCTGCCGGCCGGGCCGGCGACGAGCCCGCACGCCTCGTCGGGATGGTCCCGGCGCGCGTGCGCCACGATCGCGTCCAGGATCGAACGGTCGATGGCGAGCACGGCTGCCAGCCTACCCGCCGCCGCGCCGCTCAGCGCGAGATCGCATCCACCCGCCGCTCAGCGCGAGATCGCATTCACCAGCGACTCCTGCAGGTAGCCGAGGTACCAGTAGACCGACAGCTGGAACACCCGCTGCGAGGTCGGGTCGTGCAGCACCGCGTCGTCCAGCTCCTCCTGCAGGTCGGTCTCGTCCCGGATGCCGAGCCGGATGGCCAGCGCCAGCCGGGCGTCGGTCAGCGCCCGCAGCCACGCCTCCGCCGCCTCCCGGTCCAGCCGTACCTCCCCGCCGCCGGTGGACGGGAGCGCGGCCAGCACCGCGCCGGCCTGGTCGATCTTGGCGGTCTTGAGGTCGCCCTCGGTGTAGCGGCGGAAGTCGGCGGCTGCCTCGGCGATGTCCCGCCCGCCCGCGACCGGACCGTCCGGCCCCGCGTACGCGTCCGGAAACAGCCGCTTCACCACCGGGTCGCCCCGGTCGAAGCCGTCCGAAACCAGGGCGATCACCTCGGTGACCACCTTGCGCAGCACCTTGACCTCGTCGGGCTCGAACCGGGCAACGCAGACCCGGCCGCGGCGGCGGAACATGCTCATCCGGTCAGGGTTGCTCGATCGTGGCCCACAGGCCGTGGGCGTGCAGCCGGGACGCGTCGTGCTCCATCCGCTCCCGCGCTCCGGACGACACGACCGCCCGCCCCTTGTGGTGAACGTCCAGCATCAGCTGCTCGGCCCGCTCCCGGCTGTAGCCGAAGAGCTTCTGGAACACCCAGGTCACGTACGACATCAGGTTGACCGGGTCGTTGTGCACCACGGTGAGCCACGGCCGGTCCGGGGCCGGCGCCTCGTCGACGTCGGGGGTCTCGACGGGAGCGGTCTGTGGGGCAGCCACAAGGCCATCCTACGAGGCCGCGGCCGTAGCGACGACCGAGCGCTACCACCGGGGGGCCGACGAGCGCAACCAGCGGACCGGTACGCGGTGCCTAGATCAGGATGATCCCGTGGTCGACGGCCTCGGCCAGCAGGGCGCGGACCGCGCGGTGCAGGGCGTCGAAGCGCGCCTCCAGCTCGCGGCGCAGCTCGCTCTCCACCTCCCGGACGACCTGCTGCAACCAGCAGCGACACTCGTCAACGTCGCCGTGCGGGTCCCGCCAGAGCAGGTAGCACCCGCCGGTCAAGGCGATCCCGATCGGCGGCACCACGCCGGCCAGCGCCGCCGTGGACCGCGCCCGGTACGCCGGCAGCGCCACATCGGCGCCCGTGCCCGCGGTAACGGCGAGGCCGGCGGTGCTCGTGACCAGCAGCACCCGGTCCTGCCCCGGCGCGTCCTGGTCGTGCTCCAGCGTGCGCCGCAGCGCGTTGCCGATCAGGTACAGCTCAGCCTCGCCTGGCGTGGCGGCGAGCACCTGCGGCAGCACCCGGTCGATGACGGCCGTCACCGCCGCGTCGAGCTGGCGGGTCGCGAGCCCGGACAGCGCGTGCAGCTCCAGGTCGAGCAGGGGTGGCAGGCCGGGACAGCCGGCGCCGAAGATCAGCTCGTGGACGCCGCGCAGGTGGACGTGGGCCAGCTCGATCGCCAGCCGCTGCCAGACCGAGTGGCACCGCCACTTGACCTCGCGCGCGAGCACGTCCTCCCAGCCCGAGTCGGGCCCGTCGACGGCGACCCGGATCGGGCCGTCCGCACTGCTGCGGCGCCCCGGCGCGGCCCGCCGCAGCCGTTCCTGTCCGGCCCAGGCCACGATCGACTCGCGCAGCTGCGCGGCCGAGCGGGCGGTGCCGTCACACGCGTACCAGCGCGCCCCGGCCAGCGCCGGGGCCTGCCGCTGCGCGTCGAGCCGCGCCGCCTCCACGATCGGGGACCAGTCCTCGGTGTCCGGGGCGTGCACCGTGGCCACGAACACCGCGACCCCGCGCTCGGCAGCCTGGACGGCCAGGTCCAGCTCCGCCTGGGTGAGCGGGCTCTGCGCGCCGGCGGCCAGCAGCAGGGCGCCGCCGCGCTCCGCCGCGTCGGCCACCACCCGGGAGTACGCCGGGCTGACGTCGCTCACCGGCGGCGCCACCACGATCGTCAGGTCCTTGAGCAGCGGCGCGAGCAGCCTGCTCTCCACCCGGCGCGGCGGCCGGGCCGGCGGGGCGGGCGGGGCCGCGGGAGCCTCCGGGTCTGCCGGCCGTTGCCGGTAGCCGGGGACGTAGGCCGTCGCCTCGCCGGGCCGGCCGTACTCCAGCACCAGGAAGCTTCCTGCGGGCGCGGCCGGCACCGGCTCGGCGATGTCGAGCAGGGCGCGGATGGCGCGCAGCGGGTCCGTGCCCGGCAGTCCGACGACCACCAGCGCCGGAGGCGCATCCAGCGGGGACACCGGCAGGGTCTCCGCCGCCGCCCCAGGGACCCTGCGCCGCCGCACCACCCGGTGCCCCGGCAGCCCGGCCGACCGCGCGATGGCGCTGCGCTCCGGAGCGGTGAACATCACGTTCAGCGCCGACGCTGGCTCCATCCGGCGCCTCCTCTTCATACAGACGTGTCGTTACTGGGGAAAGCCGCACTCGTGAGAGCGTGCCGACACTGCTGGCGCCGCCGAGCGGAGCGCACAGTACTCCCTTGGCCAGCACGGGAACCGTACGTGAAGGGTCACTTACCGTGGCAGCCACCCAGTTACTCAAGTCGCTACGTGCCGACTACTCAACGCGAACCGCCCGGCGGATACCAAACCACGGGCTGCGGTCGATAGGCTTCCGTCTGTGGGTCCTTGGGGCTTTGTCGGGCGTACCGACGAGCTGCGCGCCTTGCGGGATGCGGCCACCGGCCGGTCCGGTCGCGGGCTGATCATCAGCGGCAGCGCGGGCATCGGCAAGACACGCCTGCTGCGCGAGTGCGTCGCCGCGCTGCCCCGGGACCGTTACGCGGTGGTGAACGCGTCGACCAACGCGGCGACCGTGGCCCTTCCCTTCGGCGGCCTGGCCCAGGTCCTACCGGTGCAGCAGCCGAGCGGGCTGTCCCCGGCCGGACTGCTGCGCTGGGCCGTGGAGGCGCTGCACCAGCAGGCCGGTGGCCGGCCGATGGTGTTCGTGATCGACGACGCCCACCTGCTCGACTCGGTCTCGGCCACCCTGGTCTACCTGGCCGCGCGCTCCGACGAGGCGACCGTGCTCGGCACGCTGCGCAGCGGCGAGCTGGTGCCGGACCCGGTCCGGGCACTGTGGACGGAGGATCTCGTCGACCACGCCGAGCTGGCCCCGCTGACCATGGCGGAGACCCGGGAGCTGCTCGGGCAGGCCCTCGACGGGCCGGTGGACCCGGCCTCGGCCGACCGGCTCTGGCGGCTGTCCGCCGGTAACGTGCTGCTGCTGCGCGAGCTGGTGCTGGCCGCGCGGGGCGGGGGCGAGTTCAGCCAGGCGTACGGGCTGTGGCGGTGGACCGGCCGGCTGGAGCTGGCGCCGAGCCTGACCGACCTGGTCGACGTGCGCATCGGCCGGCTCACCGGCGACGTGCGCACGGTGCTGGAGCTGGTGGCGTTCGGCGAGCCGATCGGCCTGCGGCTGCTGGAGGCGGCCACCGACCCGGAGTCGGTGGAGCTGGCCGAGGACCGGGGGCTGGTCCGGGTGCAGACCGAGGACCGGCGCACCACGGTGCGGCTGGCCCACCCGCTCTACGGGGAGGTGGTCCGCCAGCACTGCCCGGTCACCCGGCGGCACCGGCTGCTGGCCCGCCTGGCCGACCTGGTCACCGAGGTGGGTGCCCGGCGGCGCGAGGACCTGCTGCGGGTCGCGGTGTGGCGGCTGGACTCCGAGACCGCGCAGGACCCCGGGCCGCTGCGGGACGCGGCGCGCTCGGCGTTCGCCTCGTACGACATCCCGCTCGCCACCCGGCTGGCCTACGCCGCGCTCGAGGTCGGGGGCGGGTTCGAGGCCGCCGAGCTGCTCGCCACCATCCTGATGTTCAACGAGCAGCCAGAGGAGGCGCTGCCGGTCATCGAGTCGGTGGGCGGCGAGCAGACCACCGACGAGCGACGCAGCCGCTGGCTGACGGTACGCGCGCTGGTGGCGAACTGGGGGCTCGGCCGGACCGAGACGGCCGGGAGCCTGCACGAGGCGGCCGAGAAGATCGACGACCCCGGCCACCGGGCCTGGGTCTACTCGTACGAGGCGATCATGCGGCTGCACCGGGTGGAGCCGGAGGAGGCGCTCCGGCTGGCCAGGCGGGTGCTGGACGAGCCGGCCGCGGCGGCCGCCGCGCGTGCTCTTGCGCACAGCGTCGTCGCCCACTACCAGGCGCTGCAGGGCCGGGTCGTGGCCAGCGCCCGCACCGTCGCCGCGGTGGACGCCGACGCCGGCCTGTGGCGGCCGGAGATGCCGCACTTCCAGCTCGCGGTCGAGCTGGCCCGGGGCACCGGCCTGATCCTCAGCGGGGACCTGGACACCGTCGACGCCATCGCCGCCGCCGAGTTCGCCGACCTCGCCGACGCTGGCGACTTCCGGCTCGGCTCCGGCTACCTGGCCGTGGTCCGGGCCCAGGCGGCCCGGCTGCGCGGCCGCCTCGACGATGCCCTGCGCTGCTCGTTGCAGGCCTGCGCGATCCTGGCCGGCAGCCGGGTGTTCCGGGCGCTGGCCAACGCCGAGCGGGCGTACGCGGCGGCGCTGCTCGGCGATGCGGCGCAGGCGAAGGAGGCGATGGCCGAGTCCGACGGCGCGCACTCGCCCACCATGGAGATCCTCTACCCGTGGCGGGAGCAGGCGCGCTGCTGGGTGTCGGCGTGCGCCGGCGACGTGCCGAGCGCGGTGGACACGCTGCGCTGCCTGCTGGTACGGCTGCGCCGGGACGGGCTGGTCGGGCACGAGGCGCACGCCCTGCACGACCTGGTCCGGCTGGGCTACTCCGGGGAGGCGGTCGACCGGCTCGACCAGCTCACGCGGCTGGTGGAGGGGACGCTGGTCGACACGTTCGCGGCACAGGCCCGGGCCGCCGCGGCGGCGGATGGGCGGGCTCTGCTGGCCGTCGCCGACCGGCTGGCAGACCGGCAGCTGCTGCTCTACGCCACCGAGGCGGCGGCGATGGCGACCAGCCGGCTGCGCGCGGTCCGCTCGCCGGACCTGCGTACCGCGATGACCCGCTTCGCCGAGCTGCGCGAGCAGTGCCCGGACGCGCACACCCCGGCCCTGGCCACCCGCCAGCCGGCGCTCACCGACCGCGAGCGGCAGATCGCCCGGCTGGCCGCGGCGGGGGTGTCCAGCAAGCGGATCGGCGAGGAGCTTTACCTGTCGGCCCGCACGGTCGACAACCACCTGCTGCGGGTCTACTCGAAGCTGGGCGTCGGCGGGCGTAACGAGCTGGCCGCGGCGCTGGCCACCCTGTCCGACCGCTGACGCCTAGGCTGTCATCTGTGACCGTCGCGCTCTACACCGACCACTACGAGCTCACCATGCTTCTGGCCGCGCTGCGCGACGGCACTGCGCAGCGCCGCTGCGCCTTCGAGGTCTTCGCCCGGCGGCTGCCGACCGGCCGGCGCTACGGCGTGGTGGCCGGCACCGGGCGCCTGGTCGAGCTGCTCGCGGAGTTCCGGTTCGCCGCCGACGAGGTCGACTTCCTGCACGAGCACGGGGTGGTTGACGAGGCGACCGCCGCCTGGCTGTCGCGCTACCGCTTCACCGGGGACATCGAGGGGTACGCCGAAGGCGAGCTGTTCTTCCCGGGCTCGCCGATCCTGACCGTGTCCGGTTCCTTTGCCGAGTGCGTGGTGCTGGAGACGCTGGTCCTGTCCGTGCTCAACCACGACTGCGCGGTCGCCGCCGCGGCCGCCCGCATGGTCACCGCGGCCCGGGGCCGGTCGCTGATCGAGATGGGCTCACGCCGGGCGCACGAGGAGGCGGCGGTCGCCGCGGCCCGGGCGGCGTACCTGGCCGGCTTCGCGTCAACGTCCAACCTCGCCGCGGGCCGCCGCTACGGCATCCCGACCGCCGGCACCGCCGCGCACGCGTTCACGCTGCTGCACGACGACGAGCCGGCGGCGTTCGCCTCCCAGGTCGACGCGCTCGGCAAGGGCACCACACTGCTCGTCGACACGTACGACATCAGCCAGGGCATCCGTAACGCGATCGCGGTGGCAGGGCCGGACCTGCGCGCCATCCGCATCGACTCCGGCGACCTGTCCGTCCTCGCGCAGCAGTCCCGGCAGCTGCTGGACTCGCTCGGCGCGGTGGATACCAAGATCATCGTCTCCGGTGACCTGGACGAGTACGCCATCGCCGCGCTCGCGGCCGAGCCCGTGGACGCGTACGGCGCGGGCACCGCGGTGGTGACCGGTTCGGGCGCACCAACCGCGGGCCTGGTCTACAAGCTGGTGGAGGTCGACGGCCGGCCGGTGGTGAAGCGCTCGGAGCACAAGGCGACGGTGGGCGGCCGCAAGAAGGCGCTACGCCGGCACAAGCCGACCGGCACGGCGACCGAGGAGGTCGTGGCCTCCCGGGGCGAGCCGCCGGGAAAGCCGGGCGACCGGCCGCTGCAGCGCCCGTTCGTGCGCGCCGGGGACCCGGCCACCGACCTGCCGTCCCTTGTGGACAGCCGGGAGCACCTGCGACACTGCCTCATCTCGATACCCTGGGAAGGGCTGAAGCTCTCCGCGGGCGACCCGGCCATCCCGGTCACCGTGGTGGGCGGGGCGCCGGGGTAGCCGCCCCGCGACCGTCGCGAACGGGAGGAGCCGCCGTGAGCCGGGCACTGATCATCGTCGACGTCCAGAACGACTTCTGCGAGGGCGGGTCGCTGCCGGTGACCGGCGGCGCCGCGGTGGCGGCGGCCATCTCGCGGGTGCTGCGCGACGAGCCGCAGCGGTGGGCGCACGTGGTGGCGACCAAGGACTACCACGTCGACCCCGGCCCGCACTTCGGCGACCCACCGGACTACGTGGACTCCTGGCCGGTGCACTGCGTGGCCGGCACGTCCGGCGCCGACTTCCACCCCGAGCTGGACACCGACCGGATAGCGGCGGTGTTCCGCAAGGGCGAGCGCGCCGCGGCGTACTCGGGCTTCGAGGGGCGCTCCGGCAGCTTCGACCTGGCCGCCTGGCTGCGCATGCGCAACGTCGACGAGGTGGACGTCGTGGGCATCGCCACCGATCACTGCGTACGCGCCACGGCCCTGGACGCGGCGGCCGAAGGGTTCGCCACCACCGTGCTGCTCGGCCTCACCGCCGGGGTGGCCGCGGAGACGACCGAACGGGCCATCGAGCAGCTTCGCGCTGCCGGCGTCACGGTCACCAGTTGACCACCAGCCGTTAACACCGGCGAAGTGTCGTACCGTCGGGCCAGGATGAGGCCTGGAGGTACGCCACGCCATGACTCTCGAGCCTTACCGCCGCGTGCTGGCCCTGCCCGGCGTCCGGTCGTTGCTGCTGGTGGCGCTGGTGGCCCGGCTGCCGATCACCGCGGTCGGCGTCACGCTGACCCTGCACGTGGTGCTGGAGCTGGAGCGGGGCTACGCCGCAGCGGGCCTGGTCGGCGCGGTGATCACCATCGGCGCGGGGCTGGGCGCCCCGGTGCTGGGCCGGCTGGTCGACCGCGTGGGCCTGCGCCCCATGGTCGCGGTCACCACCGTTGTCGAGGCGCTCTTCTGGGCCGTGGCGGCCGCCCTTCCCTATCCCGCCCTGCTGGTCGCCTCCTTCCTCGCCGGCCTGCTCGCGCTGCCGGTCTTCTCGGTGGTGCGCCAGTCGCTCGCCGCCCTGGTGCCGGAGCAGCAGCGCCGCCCCGCCTACTCGCTGGACTCCATGTCCGTCGAGCTGGCGTTCATGGCCGGGCCGGTGCTCGCCGTGTTCGTGGTCACCACGGCCTCGTCGCGGACGGCCATGCTGGCGGTTGGCGCCGCCATCGTCGCCGCCGGCGCCGCACTGTTCATGTTCAACCCCCCGACCCGCAGCGCCGAGGAGGAGGCGGCAGCCAGCGCCGGGCAGGTGCCCCGCCGGGCCTGGCTGGGGTCCCGCATGTTCGCGGTGCTGGCTGTCTGCGCCGCCACCACGCTCGTCCTGTCCGGCACCGACGTGGCCGTGGTCGCCGTGCTGCGCGACGCCGGCAAGGTGGAGTGGACGGGCGCGGTGCTCGCGCTGTGGGGCGCCTACTCGATGGCCGGCGGCTTCGTCTACGGGGGGCTGACCCGGGCTCTCCCGCCGCCAGCGCTGGTCGGCCTGCTCAGCGTGTTGACGATCCCGATCGGGCTGGTCGCCGGCTGGCCCTGGCTGTGCCTGGCGCTGCTGCCGGCCGGGGCGCTGTGCGCGCCCACGCTCGCGTCAACCTCGGACGCGGTGAGCCGGCTGGTGCCGGCCGGGGCGCGAGGGGAGGCGATGGGCCTGCACACCTCGGCCCTGACCGTCGGGCTCGCGGCCGGCGCGCCGCTCGCCGGCGCCGCGATCGACCTGGCCGGTCCGGCCTGGGGCTTCGTCGCGGTCGGTGCCGTCGGCAGCCTGCTCGCCCTCGCCGCGCTGCCGGCCTACCGGCGGCACCGCCGGGCGCCCACCCCGCAGGTGGAGAGCGCGGCGCTGGTGACGACGCCGTGAGCTGCCGTGGCTACCGGAGCTTGCCGTAGAGCTACCGCTCCGGCCTCAGTTCGGAGCTGTGGTGCTGGTCATCTTCCTGGGTGCCCAACGCGCCACGGGCGGCTGCGGCGTGGGCCACTCGTGAGGTGTCCACCGCCAGATGGGGGAACTTGGCGTCGAACGCCGGCCGCTCCGAGCGGATGCGTGGCATCCGGTCGAAGTTACGCAGCGGCGGCGGCGAGCTGGTGGCCCACTCCAGCGAGTTGCCGTGACCCCACGGGTCGTCCACCTCCACCACCCGGCCGACCGTGTACGACTTCCACACGTTCCACAGGAACGGCAGCGTCGAGGCGCCGAGGATGAACGCGCCGATGGTCGAGATCGTGTTCAGGCCGGTGAAGCCGTCGCTCTCCAGGTAGTCGTAGTACCTGCGGGGCATGCCCTTGGTGCCCAGCCAGTGCTGCACCAGGAAGGTGGTGTGGAAGCCGATCGTGGTCAGCCAGAAGTGCAGCTTGCCGAGACGCTCGTCCAGCATCCGGCCGAACATCTTCGGGAACCAGAAGTAGACCCCGGAGTAGACCGCGAACACGATCGTGCCGAACAGCACGTAGTGGAAGTGCGCCACCACGAAGTACGTGTCGGAGACGTGGAAGTCCAGCGGTGGGGCGGCCAGGATCACCCCGGACAGCCCACCGAACAGGAACGTGGTCAGGAACCCGAGGGCGAACAGCATCGGTGTCTCGAACGTGATCTGCCCACGCCACATGGTGCCGATCCAGTTGAAGAACTTGATCCCGGTCGGCACGGCGATGAGGAAGCTCAGGAACGAGAAGAACGGCAGCAGCACCTGGCCGGTGACGAACATGTGGTGCGCCCACACGCTCATCGACAGCGCGGCGATGCCGATGGTCGCCGCCACCAGCCCCTTGTAGCCGAAGATCGGCTTGCGGCTGAAGACCGGGATGACCTCGGTGATGATGCCGAAGAACGGCAGCGCCACGATGTAGACCTCGGGATGGCCGAAGAACCAGAACAGGTGCTGCCAGAGCAGCGCTCCGTTGGTCGACGCGTCGTAGACGTGGGCGCCGAGCTGGCGGTCGGCCTCGAGGGCGAGCAGGGCGGCGGCCAGGATCGGGAAGACCATGAGCACCAGCAGCGAGGTGATCATGATGTTCCAGGTGAAGATCGGCATCCGGAACATGGTCATGCCCGGCGCGCGCAGGGTCAGGATCGTCGTGATCATGTTGACGGCGCCGAGGATCGTACCGAGGCCGGAGATGGTCAGGCCGATGATCCACATATCGGCGCCGACCCCGGGCGAGTGCTGTGCGTTGCTCAGCGGCGTGTAGGCGAACCAGCCGAAGTCGGCCGCGCCGTCGGGCGTGAAGAAGCCGCCCATCGCCAGCGCGCCGCCGAACGCGTACAGCCAGTAGGCGAAGGAGTTCAGCCGCGGGAAGGACACGTCTGGCGCGCCGATCTGCAGCGGCACCACGAAGTTGGCGAAGGCGAACAGGACCGGCGTCGCGAAGAGCAGCAGCATGATCGTGCCGTGCATGGTGAACAGCTGGTTGTACTGCTCGGGCGAGAGGAACTGGCCGCCGGGCAGGGCCAGCTCGGCGCGCATCAGCAGCGCCATGGCCCCGCCGATGAGGAAGAACACGAACGACGTGACCAGGTACATGATCCCGATCTGCTTCGCGTCCGTGGTACGCAGCACCCGCGCGAACGCCGAACCAGGCGTGGTCCGGCGGACCGGCCAGGGCCGCGTCACGATCGGCTTCGGTGCGACGGTGGTCACGAGGCCTCCTGGTATCGGCGCGCGCGGCAGTGCGTGGGCGTACTTCGGTCGCAGGATATATCCCTACCCGGGCGGCCGGGCCGGATGGGGTCGGCAGCCGCCTGGGGTGCGATGCGGTGCGCCGGACACCGCGCGGAGCGCGCCGGCGCGAGCTCCGCAGCGTATCGATTGCGCAACATCACCAACCTTTGCCCAGGCCAGATGCCTCACAGTGGTAACCGGCGGAGCGAGGAGGGCGGGTGGGCGTACTAGGACTGCTCCGGCTGGCGCCGTGGCGGCGCGGGCCGGGGCTGCTGCTGCGCCGTCCCGGGGTGGCGCTGGCCCTCACCGCAGCGGCCTTTGTGGCGGCGGTGCCGGCCGCGGCCGGCACCGCTTTTCCTCTCCTCCGCCCAGAACGCGGCCCTGCACCGCCAGGCGGCCGCCACCTGCCAGTGGTCCGTGGGCGCTCGCGGACGGCCGGGTCGTGTCCGACCGCACCCGAGCCGAACAGGCTGCGCAGGCCGGACGGGCAAGGCAGGCCGGGCACGGATCGGGCGCGGTCACCGCGTACCGGCGCTCGCCCCCAGGCTGAACGAGATCGCGCCGGCGATCCGGTGTTCCATGCCCATCTCCTCCCTGGTCGCCCATGTCCGGGGCAGGGTGGGCGATCAGGGTAGCGCGGGCCGCCGTGTAGCCCGCCCCGCCACGGGGTATCCGCAGCCGAGACTCCCAGGAGGTGGTTCTCATGACCGAGCCGACGACCCCCGGCCGGTCGGCCGCGGCGGACGAGCCGGTCCGCGCCGACGCCCAGCCGACACGCGCCGAGCCGGACCGGCTGCGCCCCGAGACCGACCCCGTACCTTCCGGGGACAAGCCGCTGCCGACCGCGGCGACCCCGGCCGCGCTGCGGCCCCGGCCCAACCGCCGCGCCGTCGACCGTCGCCTGCCCGACCGTGAGGCCCAGCTGGCGGCGACGACCCCGGTCGCGTCGTTCCGGGACTACGCCGACGCCGAGGGCGCGGTCCACCAGCTCGCCGAGGCCGGCTTCCCGATCGAGCAGATCACCATCGTCGGCAGCGACGTACGCATCGTGGAGGCGGTCACCGGCCGGCTCACCGCGGCACGGGCGGCTGGGCTGGGCGCGCTCAGCGGGGCCTGGATGGGTGTCCTCATCGCCCTGCTGTTCGCCATCTTCTCCGAGTCGGTCCGCAGCTTCGTAACCGTGCTGCTCTGGGGCCTCGTGCTGGGTGCGATCTTCGGGGCGGTGCTGGGCGTGCTCGGCCACACCGTGCTCGACCGCACCCGCGGCTTCACCTCCAACCGCCTGGTCCTCGCCGGCCGGTACGACCTGCACGCGGCGCACGAGACGGCGCCGCAGCTGCGCGACCAGCTGCTGCAGCTGCGGCCGGCCGGGATGAACATCGCAGACCACCAGGCTCCCGTATCGGCGAACCGGGACACCGCCACCTTCCCGGACACCGACATCGCCGAGTGACGGAGACCGACCAGAAACCTGCCGGGTCTCCGACAACCGGCACGCTCACCAGCCCCTCGGCCCTACCGTTCCGCCATCGACATCTGTCGTATCGAGAGGGGTAGGCATGCGGGTCTGGCTTCGATGGACCTCGGTAACCGTACTGGCGGCGCTCGCGGTGAGCGCGTTCGGCGCGCCTACGCAGGCCGGGCCGGCATCACCGGCACCGGCCGCCGCAGCCGCCGTACCCGGCGGTTTCGGCTCGTGGGACGAGCTCTTGGCCGCTGCCCGACGGCAGCGCCCTGAGCGTGACCACGACCGGTGACCCGGTCGCGCTGCGCGGGTCGCCCGCGGTCAAGGCCACAGGGGTACGGGTCGTCGTCGGCGCCGGCCAGCGACCGGCCCTGGCCAGCCGGCAGAGCTCGGCGTCCCCGCACTACGGCGGGGCGACCTACACCTACCAGGTGAACGGTCAGACGTACCTGTGCACGACCGGCTTTGCGGTGCGCATCGGCCGGGCGACCCGGATGCTCACCGCCGGGCACTGCGGCAGCGACGGCATGACCACCTACAGCGGGTCCGGTGCGGTCATGGGCACGGTGTCCGGCGACAACAACGCCCGCGACACCATGCTCATCAACACCGCCTCAGCCGGGCACACGTACGTTGGCAGCTACACGTCCAGCACGTCCAAGCCGGTCTACACGGCACTGCCGTCCTATGTGGACACGCTAGTCTGCTCGTCCGGGGCGATGACCGGTCAGCACTGCAACATCCGGGTCAAGGCGGTCAACCAGACCATCACGGTCAGCAACGGCAGCGGTGGCTCGTACGCGATCTCGCCCGTGGTCAAGGCCGAGCATGACGCGCAGGGCGTCGCGGTCGGCCAGGGCGACAGCGGCGGCCCGATGATGGCCCAGGACTCACAGTTCGGCATCGTCATCAACTACGCCATGGGCACCATCACCGCGCTGGACCTGGCTGTCGAGGTCCCCTGCGGGGCGAGCCTCTACCCGACCAACTGCTCCTGGCGGATGTGGTACGTCGACATCACCAAGTCCCTGGGCTACTACGGCGCGTCCATAGTGCTCGGTTGACCCCGTACGCGCAGGCCGCAGGCGCCCCCGGCGCTCCTCATGCTCTGCACCAGCAGACCGAGCAGAGCATGAGGAGCCCGGCGCCTACCGCGCCGGGCAAGGTACACCTGACAGCAGCCAAGGCGAGCGTCCACCAAAGCGGACCGCCACCCGCCACCAAAGCCAGACCACCGCTAAAGCAACAGGTTGAGCACGACGGTGGCGAGCACCGACAGCACGATCGAAGCAACGATCATCATCAGGCAGCCGAGCCCGCCACCCAGCGGCCGGACCTCTGTGTTCCCGATACGCATGAGGCCCGCTTACCCGGGGCACAAGGCAGCCATGCGGGCAGACCTACCGGCGGTTGCCGCGTCGAGCGAGTGGACCGACGGGGACGGCGTACGGCAGCCGGCCGGCGAGGCGCACGCCTGGCTGCCGGGGCATAACCAGACGCTGTGCGGGCTCGCGCTCGCCCGTTCGCGGTTGCTGCGCTTCCCGCACGTGCGCTGGGAGTACCAGGCCAGCGACGTGCTCACCGAGGCTGACCGGGTGCGGCACGTGTGCCGCCGGTGCGCCGCGATCGCCGGCGGCCGGCACGCCAACCGCCGGCCGTGGACCCGCCACTCACCGCGACCCTGACCGGCTGGTCGGCCATGGCGGGCATGCGTGGCGTCCCGGAGCGGCCGGACGGGCTGGCGTACCAGCCAGACCTGCTCACCGCGGGTGAGGAGCGCCTGTTGCTCGAGATCCTCGGCACTGTGGACTACTCGACCGTGACCATGCGCGGCCAGGTCGCGCGGCGCATGGTCCGCCACTACGGGCTGAGCTACGGGTACGAGTCGTGGCGGCTCACCCCCACCGACCCGCTGCCGCCGGAGCTGACCGAGCTGCGCAACCGGTGCGCGGCACTGGCCGGTCTCGACGCCGGGGAGCTGGCGCAGGCTCTGGTTACGCGCTACCCGCCCGGGGCGGGCATCGGGTGGCACCGGGACGCTCCCGCGTTCGGGCCGGTCGTCGTGGGGGTCTCGCTGGGGTCGGCCTGCGTCATGCGGTTCCAGCGCCGAGCCGGCGAGGAGCGGCGGGTGTACGAGCTGGAGCTGGCGCCACGGTCCGCGTACGTCCTGGCCGGCAGTGCCCGGTCGGCGTGGCAGCACAGCATCCCGCCGGTGCCCGCGCTGCGCTACTCGGTCACCTTCCGCACCCTGCACAGAAGCCAGCCGGACGCTACGACGACGGCTCCTCGTTAGCCGCCAGCTCGCCACCGTCCTCCCGCTGCATCTCCGCCGGCGGTTCGCCGGCCAGCTGCTCCGGGCCGGTCTCGGCGCCGGTCGCGTAGCCCGGCTGGCCTTCCTCCTCGGCCCGGTCGGGCACGGCCTGCTGTGGCTGTTCAGTCATGCCGCTCGTTTACCCGCGGCGCGCCAGGCCGTACCCAGTCTTCGGGCGCGTCCTGAACGGGTCCTTTCGGTCGCGTCCCGCAGCCGGATGCCCGTACGGTGCCCAGAGGGTCGGCCGCACCTACGAAGGGTCGATGAGGGTTCTGGCCCTCGTCTCCCGTGCCGACCTGGCCGAGCTCATGGTGCGCCAGCTCGTCGACACGACGTACCTACGGCGTGCGGTCGCGGTGATGGGATAGCCCGCACAGCCGGGCGAAAGCCGAGTCGATTGCGATCGATAAGACACCGGCGAGGCACGATCGTTAAGCCGTACTACCCAAGCATGGTCATACTGTCTCGACAGGCGGCCGGAAACCCCCGGGGTGTATGCGTGGTCGCCAATGGGTATGAGGCGATCGGGTCGCATCGGCGCGATCTTCGCAGCTACGAACCAATGGGGAGACAACCCAAGCCGGTCAGCTACAGGGCCCCGACAGCAACAGCCGCAGTGACGATATTGGGGAGCGGTGATGAAAACGTCGGTACGGCGACAAAGCCTGGCGGGTATGTGGTTGGTCGCGCCGTTGACCGTGACCGTGTTCGGGCTCGGCGGCTACACCGCCTCCGGCATCCAGGGCAAGCTTGTCGGCGTCGGTGCAGCACTGGCGTGGTGCGTGGTTCTCGGGCTTGTCGTCTGGCTCGTCAACCGGACGACCCGGCTGCGCCGGGCACTGGCCACCGGCACCCTGGTGGCGGTCGGCGCGGTCCTCTTCTTCACGCTCGGCGCCGGGACGCTGGAGTACATGCTGGTCAGCAAGGCCATCGACACGACGCCCGAATGGATAGCGACGATCACCAAGGGCCCGCTGGCGGAGCAGGACATCCTCTTCTTCATCATCTTCAACTCGCTTCTTGAGGCGGTCCTGGTCCCGCTGGCCATCCTGCTCAACTGGGGCGACCGGAGGCGCCGGATCATCGTGGTCACCGCCGCTCTGATCTTCTACGCCATCCGGATCTGGACCTATTTCTACTTCGCGCCGGAGTACTTCGACTACGCGGATATCACAACGACCCAGCAGCTCGTCGAGGCGATGCAGAGCCGGATGACGCTCGACTACGGACGTATCGCCCTCGTGCTCGTCAGTGCGGTGCTGTTCTTCTGGGCCGCTGTCCGGCCAGCCGCGCCAGAGGTACGCGGCTCCTACCCGCTGCCGCCGGGCCGTTCGGCACGGTCCGACTACCGGCGCCAGAACGACCAGTCCCGCCGGCACCGGACCGACGAGCCGCGCCAGACGGCGACGCGGGCGGAGGCGTCCGCCGCCGGAGGCGCCGGCCGCGGACGGCCACGCTGACCAGCGCCACACCTCACCTGCCGCACCACATCCGCGCCCGCCCGACGGTTGAGCAGGCCCGGGACCTGGGTACCAGATCAATGACAGCGATCCGTTCGCTGAAGGAGGTCTGTCGTGGGTATTGGTGCGAGCGTCTTCCTGCTCGCGGTGGGGGCGATCCTCACCTTCGCCCTTGAAGCACAGGTCGGGTTCCTCAACCTGGACGTCGTCGGCTGGATCCTGATGGCCGCAGGCGTGCTGGGGCTGGTCCTGACCACGACGATCTGGAGCAACCGGCGCCGTGAGGTGGTCACCTCCGAGCCGGCTGACACCGACGTGGCAACGACGGAACCCACCAGGTACCGGCGTGTGGAAGAGCGCCGGGATGTGGGGCCGCCCGACACCCTCTAACCGCTCAGGAGCCGCGGGCCACGGACACGCCGTGGCCCGCGGCTTGCGTCCTCCACCCGCGGCTCGCGCCGCCGCCCCGTAGCTTGCGGACGTGTCGGTCATGCGACAGCTTCCTACCTGTTCACCGGTCCTTAACATGGCCGTGTGGCTCCACCGCCTATGACCAGAGCGATGTCCGATGTGCTCGGGCTCATGTGACCGTCCTAAGGACTCGCATCGACGTCCTTACCTGCCGCGGCCCCGCCGCCGCGGCCGGGGCTGTGCCTCCTGGAGCCCGCAGACGAGGGTGTCCAGGCCGGCAGTGAACCGTTCGTCGCGGTTGTTGAGCCAGACGTGCTCGCCGAGGGCGGCCAGGGTGGGGAAACGGTCGGTCGGCAATGCCCGCAGGAACGCGTGGAGCCTTTCTCTGGTCGTGGCGTCCTGGACCCGCTGCTCGTTGACCGACGTGGAGCTGCTCAGCGCGAAACCCAGGGTGTAGTCGTAGATCAGGCAGAAGGCCAGGCCGGTCTGCCGCTCGGAAAGGCCGGCCGCGTGCAGCGCGGCGAGGAACGCCTCGGCCAGGGCGAGGGAGTGGGGCCCGAGAGGGTCGCGGGTCTTGAGCAGCCCGGCGATGCCGGGGTGGCGCTCTAGGACCGCGCGCAGCCGGTGCGCGAGCACCTTGACCCGCTCGGTCCAGATGAGGCCGGGGTCGGTCTCGCAGTCGACCTCGGCGAGCACCCCGTCGAGGACGAGGTCGTGGAGCTGTTCCTTGTTGCGCACGTGGCGGTACAGCGCCCCGGGGACCACACCTAGACGGGTAGCGAGGGTACGCATGCTCAACGCGTCCACGCCGTCGGTGCTGATGACGGTAAGAGCCTCGGCGACGACGTACTCGCGGGTGAGCACGCGGCGGCGGGTCTCGGCGCCGGCGGGAGGGATGAACCACAGCGGACGTGAGCGAGCATCGTCAGCGGATGCCTGTTGTCGCTGCGCCATGGCGGCCTCCGGCAGGTTGACTTGTGAACTGCGTTCACTGTAGGGTGAACACCAGTAGCTCGCAAGCGAATGTCGTTTACTTAGCCGTTTTCTTGCCGGGCCGTCGGACCGCCGGTCCGACCAGATGCAAGGGAGGACGAAATGACAGTCGTTATGGGCTGGGACGTGTTTGAAGACATCCGCAACGCGCAGGACGACCTGCTGCGGCTCAGCGGGCTACGGGCCCAGCGGCTCAGCCAGCTCGGCCAGCACTACGACACCGGTACGACCAGGACCACCTGGATGCCGACGGTCGACATCTCCGAACGCAAGGATGCCTACCAGGTGATGGTCGATCTCCCGGGCGTCGCGGTCAACGATGTCGAGATCACGTTCCAGGACGGCCTGATGACGATCCAGGGCGAGCGCTACGACAGGCACGACATGTCGGAGGAGAAGGTACATCGAGCCGAGCGCCGCTACGGCCCGTTCCTGCGCTCGATCACGCTCCCCAGCCACGTCACGGCCGAGGCGATCGAGGCCTCAGCCGAGAACGGCGTCCTGCGGATCCTGGTGCCCAAGGCGCCGGAGGTGCACGCCAGGCGCATCCAGGTGCGCGAAGGCCAGAAGTACGCCGGCCCGGCACCCAGCGAGGTAGGCCAGGCCAGAAAGTAGGCCGGCCCAACAGCTGACAACTCGCCAGCCGGGAACAGAACCATCCCGCCGTCACTGCTGAACAAAGCGGTGGCGGCGGGATACTCACGTCCAACCCCGGCCAAGGGCCGCCAACCACGACCAGCGGGTGAGGCTAGCCCTCGGGCGCCGGGTGCTGGGGAGCAGGCCGACGCGGCGCCTGCGGTGGTGCGGGGCCCGACGGCTGCGCTGAGCCAGTCACCAACAGGTCGACAAGCTGTGTCACCTCAAGCACCATGCGGACAATCGGCTGCAGCTCACGCAGCCGGAGCACCGCACCCTTCTCAGCCGCCGCCTTGTACGCCGCCACGAAGACGCCGATGCCGGACGAGTCCAGATATGTCACGTTTCGCAGATCGACGTCGATCCGGCTCAGGCCCACAGTGGTGATGGTGTCCTGGAGGACCTGGCGCATACTCGACGTCGTCTGCAGGTCGATGTCGCCAGCCGGAGTCACCACAACCACGTCTCCAGACCGCTCGACGGTGCAGTCGAACTCCATGGCGCCTCCTCCTTCTTGGCCGGCCTGCCCACAGCCAGACTGTCATCCCTACCCGGATAGTCAAATTCGGGGTGGATCACCCGCCACTACGGGCTGTGCAGCGCGGCTGCGACATCGGCTGTTACGGATCATGGCCTTGGTACCAGACATTTACTACTGCCTTCTGCTGTACGCCAGGACGGCCAGCGGGCAGAGGACCACCAGCAGGCCGGCCGACCAGGCGAGCGACAGCGCTAGCGAGTCGCCGGTCGGCGCTCCGGTCAGCAGTGCCCGGCTCGCGTCCATCACGTGGGTCACCGGGTTGACCTGCGTCCATGCCCGTAACCAGCCGGGAAGGGTCTCAGCCGGCGCGGCGAGGCTGGTCCCCAGCTGCAGCGGCAGGAACGCGAAGAAGCTGAAGGCCAGCACCGCGTTCTCGTCCTTGGCGAGGGCGGCGAGCAGCACCGTCAACCAGCTCAGGCAGAACCCGAACCCGATGGCCAGCGCCGCAGCAGCCAGAGCGTGGAGTAACCCGGCCTGCGCCCGGAAGCCCAGGAGGTAGCCGATCCCGAAGAGGACCGCTACGGCGGCCGAGTAGCGCACCACGTCGGCGAGGAGCGAGCCGAGCAGCGGAGCGGAGCGGCCTATCGGGAGGCTGCGGAACCGGTCGAAGACACCCTTCTTCATGTCGATGGTGATGGCGACACCGGTGGAGAGCAGGCCGGCGAGGCCAGCCCCCATGACCATGATCCCGGGGAACAGGTACTGGAGGTAGGCACGGGTCGAGCCGGCCACGGCGCCACCGAAGAGATAGAGGAACAGCACCAGGAAGAGGGCCGGGGTCACCACCCCGTTGATGACCGCACCGGGGTTGCGTGACGTCTTGGCCAGGCTCCGCCGGGCCAGGACCAGGCTGTGCCGGAGCAGGCCGAGCCGGCGCAGGTGCCCGTACCCACTGTCCATTGTGGTCGTGGCGGCTGTCACGCTGGCACCTCGCTCCTGTCCTGGTTGTCTTCGACGCGCCTGCGGGCGCCGGTCAATGCGAGGAACGCCTCATCCAGGCTTGGCAGGCGCAGCGCGAGCTCGCTGACCGGGATGCCCGCGCCATGGAACCGCTGCATCATGGCGACCACAGCGCCGTCGCCCTCGACCGGCACGACGACCTCGTGCCGGTTGACCCGCTCGGGCCGGCGCCCAGCTATCGCCGCCATGATCGACATAACCGCGTCCACGTCGTTGGCGTCGGCCGGCCGTACGGCGATGGCCTGGCCCCCGACGAGGCGCTTCAGCTCGGCGGGTGACCCGCGGGCGATGGTCCGGCCGTCGTCGACCACCGCGACCCGGTCGGCGAGCGCGTCGGCCTCCTCCAGGTACTGCGTGGTCAGCAGGATGGTCACGCCTTCGGCCGCCAGCCCACGGATGATGCGCCACAGGTCCTCGCGCCGCCCAGGGTCGAGACCGACGGACGGCTCGTCCAGGAACAGCACGCGCGGGCGGCCGACCAGGCTCGCCGCGAGGTCGAGACGGCGGCGCATCCCGCTCGAGTAGCCAGCCACCAGCCGGCCCGCCGCATCGCCCAGCTCGAACCGGTCGAGCAGCTCGGTCGCGCGCCGGACGGCGTCCGCCTTCGGCAGGTCGAGCAGCCGGCCGATCATCACCAGGTTGCCCAGCCCGGTCAGCTCCTCGTCAACGGTGGTGTGCTGGCCGCACAGCGCGATCAGCTGCCGCACCTGCCGTGCCTGCCGGACCACGTCGAGGCCGTGCACCTGCGCCGTTCCACCATCTGGCCGCACCAGCGTCGCGAGGACGCGGATCGCCGTGGTCTTGCCCGCTCCGTTCGGCCCCAGCACCCCGAGCACTGCGCCGGGCTCCGCGCACAGGTCCAACCCCCCGAGCGCCGTTGTCCTGCCGAACCGTTTGACCAGCCCCTCGGCCCGTAGCGCATAGCTCATAGATTCACTCACCATCTGGATACTCTTATCATCTGAGTGGTGAACGTACCCTATGCTTGGTCGGCGGGGAAGGGCGGGGTCAGATGGCCAGGCTCAGCAGAGCGCAGCAGCAGGCGCGGACGAGGACCAGCGTCCTGGCCGCGGCGCGGGAAGAGTTCGCCACGCAAGGTTTCCGGGACGCACGCATCGACGACATCGCCGACCGGGCGGAGCTGACCCGCGGCGCCGTCTACTCCAACTTCCCGAGCAAGCGGGCGCTTTACTTTGCCGTCCTGACCGACCTCGTCGAGCGCGCCGACCCGCCACCCGACCCGCCAGCTGCGGCCGGCACGCCCGCACAGGCCCTCGGGGCCCTCGCCCGCACCTGGATCGGCCGCCTCCCCCTCACCCAAGGTGATCATGGTCCGAGCCGGCTGCGCACCGGCGCACTCGCCGAGGCGCTCACCGACGAGCGGACCCGCCTGCCGTTCGCACAGCTCACCAGCCTCAACGCGATCCTGCTCGCCACGGCCCTGGAGAACCTGGGACCCAGGATCCCACGCCGCCGGCGGGTACGGATCGCGGAGATCGCGCTCACGACGCTCTACGGGGTAGACCAGATGGCCGCCGTCGCTCCCGGCTTCGGCGACCCTTTCGACCTGGTACGCGTCTGCGAAGATCTGGCGCGGCTCGACCTCGACGACGCCTGGCTGCCCACGTACCTGCCCTACACGGCACCGGCCCAGCCGGACGACCAGCCGTGGAGCCCGCCCGAGGCTGTGGACGCCGTGCGGGGCGAGCCCGCCTGGCTTGGCGCCGACGGCGTGGTCGCGGTCCTCGGCACACACCGCCTCAGCGCGGTCGAGGAGGCCGTACGCGCCGCCCGACCCAGCGACGCGCTCACCGCAGTCGTCGTCACCGCCGACACCGACGAGCTGATGCCCCTGGCCCGGTGGGCAGTCACCGATGTCGTGAGCTGCCTACGCCGCGCCTTCCCCGCGCCCGCCTGGCCCCGCCTGCGCGTCGTGCTCGACCACCAGGGCGTGGTCGCCGCCGCGGCCGGCCTGCCGAGGGTCTCCGACAAGACAGAGACCTGCGTACGCGTCCGCGCCGGCCGCATCATCGCCCGCGCCACCGGCCCCGGAGCCTCGCACGCCGCCGCGACGTACACCGTCCGCGAGGCCTCATAGCCGCCTGAGACTAGCCGCAACCCAGCACCCGCCTGGCGCGTGTAGTCGCCGACCGACCCAGTCGGTGACAAGAGAGGCGCTGATGGACGACTTCGACGCGTTGTACGCCGCGCACTTCACGTCCCTGACGACGCAGCTGTACGCGTACTTCGGCGACCGCCAGGAGGCGCAGGATGTCGTCCAGGAGGCGTTCTGCCGGGCCTGGGCCCGGTGGCGGCACGTGTCGGCGTACGACGAGCCGGTGGCGTGGGTCCGCCGCGTGGCATGGAACCTGGCCACGAGCAACGTCCGGCGGGCGCGGGTGGCGGCCACGTTCCGGCGGCGGTACCAGCCGGTGCACGCCCCGCCGCCGGCTCCTGACCGCGTCGCGCTGCTCACCTCGCAGAGTCGGACCGCACCCAGCTCGCGTGCGGCGAGGGATCATCCGGAACCGTCACGGTGACCACAACCATTCGATCCGATAAGTGCGTGGATGACGCTCGCGCCGGACGCGAAGGCGAGCCAAGGGGGGACAGTGTTCGCCTACAACCTCGGCACAGGCTGAGCCGGCACCAACCCGTGTCGACTGTCCGCCGTGGTCAGCTCTTCGTTGGTCCCGGCACGTCAAAACAGACCTGAGCAGGCGGTCGAGCAGCGACTGGTCCCAGCCTCGCCTGTGTATCGCGCTCGACCCCAGGGCTCGGTCGCCGCCGCAGCCAGGCCGCAGGAGGTACCTCCGACAAGCGGCTAACTTTCACCATAGTGGTACCGGCAGGCAATGATCTCGATATCATCACCCTTGACCCGATACACCAATCGGTGCTCTCGATCAATGCGCCTAGACCAGAACCCAGACAGCTCGCCTCGCAGCGGCTCCGGCTTACCAATGCCCTCATATCCGTTGCGCATCACGTCTGCGATCAGATCATTGACGCGCTTGGTTAACTTCCGGTCCGTGTGGCAAAGATACTGACCCCATGCGGTAGAGGTAAAAACCAGCCTCACGCGACATCCTGGATCGCGGTCGGGTCGACAAGCTGCCGCTCGTGGCTGTCGCCCCGCTCCAGCTCCAAGATCGACCGGCGTAACGCCGCGGCGTTACTCGGGTTTCTTAGGAGATACTCCGTCTCCTTCATAGACTCATACTCTGCCAACGGCACAATGACGACCGGATCATGACCCGACCGGGTCACGACTACTTCCTCCGCGTTGTTGATCACGCCGTCAAGCTCGGCAGCCAGGTTCTGGCGGAGCTGGGTGAAGTTCACGGTTCGCATGGCCACCTCCGTGACACGTACATAAAACTGTACCTGGCCAAGGCGCCTGGAACCAAGGGGCCGAAACGCGGGTCGTATCGGTCCGAGCCGACATGTTGGGTCACTCGCCTCCACCAGTCCAGACCGCCTGCTGGTGACATCGACTCGGTAGACTGCCGCTCAGCCCGGGTCAAATAGGGCCAGGTAGCTCGCGGCGGCGGAGCCCGGCTGCTGGAGGCAACCGGTGACGGCGGCGGACCGGGTGATCCGGGTTGCGGCCGGTTCAGCGGTACTTGCGCTGGGGATGATCGCGGGAGCCGTGTCGTACTCGCACATGAGAGTCCTGGCCGAGAGGCATGGCGAGACCGGCTGGCGGGCTCACGCCTTCCCTCTGAGCGTCGACGGGATCGAGATTGTCGCGTCCCTGGTGCTGCTCGCTGACCGGCGGGTGGGGCGCCGGTCGGGCTGGTTGGTGTGGGCGGCGTTGTCGGCCGGCACCGCGGCCAGCGTGGCCGCGAACGTCGCGGTGGGCGGGACGGATCCGGTAGGTCGGGTGGTCGCGGGGTGGCCGGCGTTCGCACTGCTGGTCGCGATCAAGCTGCTGTCCGGACTGGTGGACCACCGCACCGATCCGACCGGGACGGCGGGGACCACGGTCCACACGACGCCGGACGGCGGACCGTCGTCCCCGCCTGCCGCTCCCCCGTCGGCGGTCGCCGCGGACCGTGAACCGGATCCGGACGGACCGCGGGCCGACGCGTCCCTCGACGAAGTCGCTGACCTGATACCGGCGGCCCGTGCGGTCCAGCGGGCTGTCACGGCGGACGGCCAGCGGCTGACTCGCGGCTTGCTGGCGAAGCGACTGCGCGAGCAGGGCGTCACGGTGTCCAACGCGCGGCTCTCCACCCTTCGTCGAGCGTTGGCTGCCGTGCCCGCCAAGGACGACCTCGCGGACGAGGGCGGTGACGGATGAGCAGTTCCCCAACCTCGTCTCGGGCTCTGTCACTGCGCCAGAACGGGCGGGCACTGACAGACCACCGTTCCCGCTGCGTTCT
>Ga0075420_100000353_pt1 | contig 35345 bp, 34 predicted proteins | sample SoiMetdeltSBSDD4_FD_75296 | JGI IMG/M metagenome (GOLD analysis project Ga0075420, IMG submission 75296) | Bulk soil microbial communities from a Populus tree surrounding site in Tennessee, USA - Soil MetaG P. deltoides SBSDD4 | ecosystem: Environmental > Terrestrial > Soil > Tree plantation...
CAGGCGGGCAAGGTGGAGGTTCCACAACCGGCGTTTCCATAGTCCAAGGCTCTTCAAGCCTCACTACTGATGCATTTTCACCAAACCCAGCTCAAGTTAGCGTTGGCGGTACAGTAACATGGACAAATGACGATTCACAACCACACACCGCAACCTCAGGGGAGAACGCAACACCAGACCAAGTATTCGACTCTGGTATAATGGCTCCAGCAGCCACATTTGAGCACACATTCGCAGAAGCAGGTGAGTTCCCCTACTTCTGTCTACTACATCCAAATATGGTTGGAACAGTCAGCGTGAGCTGATGACCTCCGCCACTCCTTTTTTTGATTAATTAAAGATCTTTTACTAAATATAACACGGATACAAAAAATACCAAAAATGTAGACTACTACAAAATGCTTTAATAAAACCGTCACCTAGCTCCGACTGGTTAAATTAACTTGAAGAAGATCGAATCAATTGTTCCTGCTGCGAGGCTCGAAAGTGCTTTTGCCGCGCTCAAAGAATTGGACTTGGGAGGGTTTACCTATTATGAATCAAAAGGGCGAGGCCAGATACCGCGCCCTGAAATTCAGGCAGGAAGAGGTACAAGTACTTATCGGCCTGAATTCAATGTGAATGCGACAATTGTTGTCGTTACCAGAGATTCAATGGTAGACAGCGTAATCTCGAAAATATTGGACAGTGCAAGTTCAGGGCTTGCTGGCGAGGGAAAGATATTTGTCTCAGACATAGACGATGTAGTCGATATTGGAACAAAGCAGCGCGGAGAAGGCGCTTTATAGGAATCCAGATTTTTTATTTTGTTACCAGATTTTCGATAGCCTGACTTAGATTCAGCATACCCTTTCTCTTTGCATAACCCTCTATCATTTTTAGCTGATCCGAAGTAAAACAGATCGGCATAGTTCTTTTATCTTCCATGATAAAAAGATAATTCTGCAAGATTATAACTCTTTCTTTCTTAAAAAAAGTTGGCATTGAAATCAGCTTATCCCCAAAAGTAGATTTCTTATTACTGTTACATCAAAGCGTGGGCTTCAAGTGGAAAAAAGGTGTGCTCATAGAGCTGCGTCTCCTCTTTCCTTGCTTCCTATATCATAAGCTTCTGCTACGTCATAAACAAAGATCTTTCCATCAGATGCAGAGCCAGTGCTTATAACCTTGAGCACATCTTCGATGATTTCCTTGGCCGTAGCATCTGGCACCAGTACTTCGATTTTAGTGCGAAAGCCAAACTCGGGAGTGTAACGCATGACCCCTCTTCCAACTGAAACAGGCTCCCTTTTTGCCCTCCCCCTTCCCTTGATTTCATAAAACGACATACCTCCTACTTTATGTTTGTGCAATAGATCGTTGACATCAGTAAGACGTTCATGTGGGAGCAAGATGTCGAGCCTCTTCATACTACGTCTTATTATCTGGATATCTGGGTATTAAGGGTTGGTTAGTACGAAACCATTGGAATTACCTGCAGAGACAGAGTTTTTATTTTTCATTTTTTTCAGATGTACCACTTTCAAACTGCTTATGTTGGATCAGATCCTGCTGATTTTGAAATTGTTTATGACAATAATCACAGATGAAATTTGACATAGCGGTCGGGGTAACCTCAGGGTAATCTTTGCGCTCCTCTCTTTCGCTAACAGCCTCCCTGTCTTTGATGCTAGCATCAGCATAAGTTGGACGAATCCGTACATCGAGGCTTTCACGCGTGCTATCAGATATTTGGTAATAATCCTTTTTCTTGGCAGGGATATTTTCTTCAAATGCCTTTAACACGTGGTACTGATCGCGAAACTGAATATACCCATCAAGACTTTCGAAAAGCGCAACAACGTCCTCTTTTTTCTCCTGCTGGTTATTGGCATTGAGGGTTCTGATATGATCTAAGATGTTGTGCTTGAATGCTGGAAATGTAAGACCTGCAAGCTGGCCTACAGCATGATTTACAAAGTCTGGGTCTCTTGCTGCTCTTTCAACTGCACGATTGATGCGTGTTGCATCGTGAGTCGGCTTATGCTTCGCAGCATCGATAGTTTCTTTTGTTCTATCTTCCATCGTTAATACAGGCTAATAACACAACAATTCTCATAATGGTTTCATCTACTGTTTTGCCGATTGACCGCCATCTATCATCATGGTAGTGCCCGTGACCCACTTGGAGTCATCTGAGCAGAGATAAGCCACCGCGCCAGATATGTCTTCGGGCTCACCTATCACATGCAGAGGAAATGTAGATTCCAGAACTTTTTTGGCTTCCTCGTCCTGAAGATATGGTTCAATTATCGAGCTTCGGATAGTAGAAGGAGCAATACAATTGCAGCGAATTTTGTATTGTCCATATTCTACCGCAATACTTCTTGTGAACATTATTACTCCGGCCTTTGTCACAGAGTAAACAGAGAGCGGCACTCGAGGGATAGACCTAACGCCAAGCGTAGATGAGATGTTGATGATGTTGCCACCCCCGTTGTTCATCATTACTGGGAGTACAGTCTTGGTCATCCTAAACAGGCCAAATAGGTTAGTAGCGACTAGGTCATCCCATTGATCCTCAGTCATTTCATGAAATGGGAGCGGATCGTTTATTGTACCAGCATTATTCACTAGGATGTCTATCTTATCAAATGAATTAATCGTCTGATCTATTGCGCTGAGGACCTCAGCTTCTTTGGTAATATCTGCTATTACAATCATAGTATTCTTTTTATTACCGATTTCAGCTGCTGCTTTTTGCAGCTTGTTTTTATCTCTACCTATCATGATAACCTTGCATCCTTCGGTGGAAAGCCTCTTTGAAATCGCCTTTCCAACCCCTCCGCCTGCTCCTGTAACCATAGCGACCTTGCCCTTTATCATTTGATATTATCTCAGCAGATATTCTTTTAAAGTATTTGAGTGTTCACATCTAAATCACTCGGTAGCCAATGCTTTTGTTACGGCTATCTGTAGCTCCGAAATAACTGCTGTAGTATCTAAGGGGTCACTTTTGAAGGTAGCGCCTGCGGCGTAGTCGTGACCTCCACCCTCTGGAAGGTTGGCTGCTATGCTACGACACGAAATTGCATCATTGTTACGACGTATACTTACCTTCCCTTTAGTACTGTAGAGCATCACGAGATCTGTGTTTGCCTTGGAAAAGACTTCTTGTGAAAATAGACTACTCTGGAGATATGGAGACGACTGAATGTACGCTACTTTGAACCTGCCAGCTTCTCTTATCTGCATAGAGGCAAACACTTGTTCTTTTGCTTCCTCACGTAGACACACATAATCGTTGTAGTCATTTTGCATCTCTATGTCCCATAAAATCCCCTTAGAGGATTTAGAGGCAAGATTTGAGAGCCGATAATAAAAATCGGGGAACGTTTGATAATAGCGTATTAGCTCCGATATGGGAGTTAAGTATTGATTATTTGTGAAAAAGTCCATAGTATGAGCCATGTTTGCAAGTTTTTCTGCTACTATGTTGCCAGGCAAGAGTGTTTCGTACATCAACTCTGCTGCGCATTTTCTTCCTGACGCGTCAAGTACAATTTCTACAAATGGCCTGACCGCCTCTATTGCCCGGTCCGACCAGGGATGATGATCGACCCACATTATCTTCCAACCGTTAGAAGCTGCGTCTGCGAATATCTTCCTGCAAGTTTCGATAAGCTCGTCGTTGAGCCCAAGGTCTGCGATAATTATCTTTCCCCCTACCTCCTTAGGAGACGACGAGTATCGATTTGCAGATTGGATAAAGTTACCTAGCTTGTTAAAGTTGTCAATACCGTAACCCAAAAACACAGTCATTGCTTGGGGATAGCGCATCAATCCGATCGTAGCAGAATAGAGACCATCAAGATCAGATTCATGCGAGAATATTATTACATTCATTGTGTGAACAAATGCTCCTCCTCTAAGGTCTCTGCCAATGTAGTTATCTCTTCACTATCTTGCTCTTCATATTATATCTTATTAGTATTAATTTGCTACACGTGTGATGTTAGGCAATAATGTTGCTAGTGTTAAAGTACTCGAATTAGCCCTTGCGTGTAGGTTCTCCTCACGCTGCGGCCTTTGCGTACTTGGTGGTCTTGTTGTGAGCGATAATCGTAACACAACTCATTATTGTAGAAATTACACAGGACTCCGAATCCGACCTCATTTCTTATTCATAATGTTTATGCTTCAATGTGATTTCATAAGGCAAACCTAGACACAGACTATAGCAATGAGCATTATTGGTACTGCGGAATTGAAGAAACTATTATTTATGTGAGCTTGAAATACAATTTGTAGGTAAAAAAAAGAAAAGAGAAAATTATTTTCAGACTTAAGGGGGCGCAAAGAGATCTTTCATTGACCTTTGTCCAGCTTTGGACAATCGAAAAGCAATACAGAGGCTAATAGTAAGAAGCAAACTCTATGACAAGAATCTGTAATTATCAACGTAACATATGTTGACAATCCATATATGTTACTCTGGCTTCATTCCTACAATGCCAATGGCACAAAGCAAACGAAAATTAGTTGCTGCTACTGCTCTATTTATAGCCGTTGGGGCACTGACGGGAGCAATAGCTACAGGAGGAGCAGTCACAGCATCATTCGCACAAACCGAAGGACAGGATGGGGGCGGCGGCGCTTCTAGTGAACAACAAGTAAGAATAGTCCGTCAAGGAACGATAACTTCAGAGCCGGTACCAATACCAGGCTTCGAAGGAGATCAAAGAGCGACCATCTTGCCATTAAGAGAAGATGGCAGCATCTATAGTGGAGTTCTTACCTTTACAGCTAGTGAACCAGTAAACGTTGTGGTTCTGAATGTGCAAAATCTCAATGAGACTGAGCGAGCGATACTAAATACCACTGATGACGAGGAAGGTGGTCAATTTGGAGAATTGCTTACCGCCGCGCTAGATAACCAGACCAGCCTAGCACTCACCATAGTTGCTCCGGACTATGGAGCTTCACCGATTCCATCAGCAACACTTGCATTTTCAGGTAATGCATTATGGCTTCACACAGCAGAAGACACACCATTTGTGGCAAATTATGCTGTAAGTGCTCAAACACAAGCGCCAGAGATTATGAATGACATAAGTAATGCCACACTAGCAGTCGCCGAAGACGAAGACGCTGCTGCTGAAGAAGACGCTGCTGCTGAAGAAGACGCTGCTGCTGAAGAAGACGCTGCTGCTGAAGAAGACGCTGCTGACGCCGGCACCAATGCTACAGACACAACAGAAGAAGAAGCCTAAACCAACGCTAACCGTCGAAAACAATTGAAATCAAATAGAACAGCTGTATAAACTCTCCTTTCTCTTTCTTTTTTCTGTTGTATACAATCGTCCTGGTTATGCGAAGCTTATTTTTGGAACAGCTGTACTACAATGCAGAGTTAATTCAAGGATATAATTATTCGCTGAAAAATCTGATCAGCCTTGGATATATTTCTTAAGCATACTTGTTGCTTTGTCTATCCCAAGATCGAGAATGTAATTACCCATTCTTGGCCCTTTATCGGAATTGAGAAACATTCTATATAATAACGTAAAGAACTCTTTTGGCTCGATTCCGTTAGCACGTGCAATAGAAAATACAGTAGATTGTAGGATCTTAGCATTCTCTGGAGAGTCAGGGGTACCTGCAAACGGCCTCATTGCTTCGATCAATTCCTGCACTGCTTTAATGTGCAAATCCGATAGTTGTACTTCAAACTTTTCATCACTTTTTGCGTTGTTCTCATCTGCCCAGTTTGATGCCAACATGATCTTATGCTTGATTCCTTCATCGCTGTTTCCCTTGACCATGCCGTATTTAAGTAGACGACTGAAGACTTTTTCAATGCGGCTATCATCGTCTGGAGGAAATATTGATGCCTGCTGTACGATAAAGCGATACGGAATATGAATGTCAGGCTGTTTGGGCGGTTGGAGCTTATTGATAAATTCATAGATTCCCTTTATCTTTGTAAGCTTTGCGGGGTTGTCCTCAGTGACCTTTCCAAAGTAAACATCTTCATAATAATCATATTCGTCCATCAGGCTAGGCACGTCATCTATCCCAACATGGCGGGTGCCTGCAATGCGCTTGAATAGCAACAACAGTATCGATTGAGGCGTGCCATGACGCAGCCACATTTGAGGTGTTAGCACATTGCCGGAAGATTTGCTTATTTTTTTACCACCCTTGTCTAAGAACATTTCGTACTTCACATGAAGGGGATGAGGATAACCAAGTATTTCATCTGCTATCCAATCATTTACTCTGACAGAGTCCATGATGTCTTTTCCATAAGCCTCAAAGCGTACGTCTAGAGCCTGCCACCTTGCGGCAAATTCAACTTTCCAGGCAAGCTTGCCCTCACCTCTTCCAATGTCCGCCTCGCCTTCGTTGCCGCAGCCTTTAATTTCCTCTTTGCCTATCTTCCCTCCTTTGCATATGTAAGCAACTCTTTTTTCATCTGGTAAGTACTGCTGCGCTACTGCAGTATAGAGTCTCCCACAATTGCTACATATAGGAAAATAAGGCAATACTTCATTATATTTGTCCTGGCCTACGAACTCTGCGATTTTTTGCCCAATCTTGAGTCTGCTCTTTAATATTGTATCGATTTGATTCACCAAAGTTCCTTGCCTGTATGAATCGCTGCCGCTCTGAAAGCGATATTTTATCCCTGCTTTATCAAGGCCATCCAAGAGGAGACTGCTCATGTGCATGCCGTAGGAGGAATGGCAGCTGCCAAAGGGATCAGGGATAGTTGAAACAGGCTTTGCAATATGATCCTGCAGCCAATTGGGCAAACCCTGAGGTATTTTACGAAGACCATCCATGTCGTCTGAATAAGCGATCAGTTCAGACTTGAAGCCAAAATTTTGAAGGGCAAGAGCAATGCCATAAGCTCTTACAGCATCGGCCATGCTTCCGATGTGAGGAATGCCCGACGCTCCAAGGCCACTCTCAACTCTAACTATGCTCAAGTTGCGACCAAGCTTTTTCTCCCTTTTTATTAAAGTGTCTGCAACCTTGTCTATCCAGGTTCCCTTACCGATTACTATCTGTTCTTCTTCCAATTATTACAACACCTTTGAAACATAAGGACCATCCTGCCGGTAGCCAAGCTTTTTGTAATATTGCCTTGTGCCAACGGCGCTAATAACTGCTATCTTGTTAACCCCTAGTTCCTCTTTTGAGATGCGCTCAGCCTCCTTGAGTAATTTCATGCCAAGTCCCCTATGCTGGTAGCTATCTCCACTATCACTTCTCCCAATATTGATCACCTGTCCGTAGATATGGAGCTCACGTACGACTGCGCTGCTATGAAGCTCATCTCTATGAGGTTTTGCCACCTTTCTCATCCTTAAGAATCCAAGTATTGTATCTCCTCCTCCTTTACTTTCGTATGAGAGGAATATCTCTCGGCCTCCAGAAGCACTATAATCTATTCTTCTAAGTTCGACCTCTTTTTCTGAAGGATATCTTCTCTGCAAGCCAGTTTCTCTGCACCTGATGCATCTGCACGTATAGCCCTGCTGTCTCAAATTCTTTAAAACGATCTGCCTTAGATTGCCACTCTTAGCGCCTGCGATGATATCCTTTGACTCAATTTCACGCTGCATGCGCATTATGCGTACCCATTCAGGCACAACCTTTTTGGCCTCCACAATTATGTTTATTAGTTCATCCTCGGAGTATGCGGGATACTTTCCATTTTTGTACATATTATATAATCCAGTGTGTTTTAGCACGAGTGTCGGGTAAATCTTTAACATGTCCGGCTTGAATGAATCGTCCTCAAATAACCGCCTGAAATCTTCAGTGTCCTCTTTTGGCGAGCTTCCTGGCAATCCAGGCATCATATGAGCGACTATCTTGTACCCAGCATCCCGAGCAATCTTGAATGCATGCACTACATCGTCAAGTGTGTGTCCTCTGTTTACCAATTTGTATACCTTATTGTTAAGCGATTGCACGCCAATTTCAATTCTTGTTACTCCAAGCTCTAGCATAAGATCAATGTGTGACTCCTTGCAATAGTCTGGCTTGGTCTCTACAGTGAATCCAACACACCGGTTCTCGGCAGTCTCGTTAGAAGCTATTGCTTGCTGGAGAGTAGATGATTTCTCGCCATTTAAAGCGTCATAACAGGACTTGGCAAAATGCCTCTGATAATCCGCAGGCATGAAGGGGAAAGTTCCTCCTACTATGACTACCTCAGTCTTGCCGACGTCATGTCCCCGTGACTGAAGCTGCTCCATTTTGGAATGCATCTGTTCGTAAGCATCATAGCTGAACCTTTGAGCAACTTTTGTTGCGGGCTCGGTTCCAGTATAACTAAGTGGTGTATTGAACTCAAGGCCACCGGGACAATATATGCATCTACCATGAGGGCATGCATAGGGCTTTGGCATAACTGCAATCACTGCAACGCCTGATGCCGTCTTGGCCGGCTTGACCATAAGCAAATGACGGTAATGGCTATCTTGCAAATAGCGGATAATGTGCTCGTTCTTGGGTATCCGATCTAGGTCATAATCTGATGCCACCTGTCTGACAACTTTTAGAACCTGCTTTATCGACAAAGGATTTTTGTTGCTTTCGAGTTGCGCTGCAATCGACTTGCATGCCTGCTGATAGTTCTGAGGTTCATTATTATCGTGGTCGTAAGCTTTTTCCGTCGCTGATGAAAGCAATTGTGGACAATCAACAAATAACGAATATTAATTTTTGTTTATAGTGTTTCATTTCTACCAGCTAATCTAACAGCAACCTCGCCGCTACCTTTCTCTATCCTGCCTACAACTCCAGAACGCATCTTATACTTTTTGAAAATACTAATTATATTATCGACACTTGCCTTTGGAGCAACTAAGCAAAAACCAATCCCCATGTTAAATGTGCGATACATTTCCTTATTGTCGATGTTACCATCAACTTGTATCTGTTTGAATATACCTAAGGGTCTTGGAAGATTATCAAATACATATCTAACCCGCAGGTTCAAGCGAGGCAGTTTTGTAAATCCTCCACCTGTGATATTGGCAAGGCCATGTAGACGTATTTTTTTCTTCAAAATCTCAATTACGGGTCTTACGTAAATTCTTGTTGGCATCAATAGCTCTTCACCCACTGTCTGCACAAGATGATCGGCCCGATCATCTACAGAATATTTTGAAAGCAAAGCTTTCCGAGCCAGAGTATAACCATTAGAGTGGAGTCCACTGCTTTCAACTCCCAAAATAACATCTCCAGGTTTGATCATTTCCCCAAGTATGGGTTTGCCCCGAAGGACTCCCATTACCATACCTGCAAGGTCAAAGGCATTTTCACCATCACCTGTTATTATGTCCTGCAATATTGCTGTCTCACCACCGACGATAGCCATTTTGCTTTGTTGAGCACCTTTCACTAGACCTCGGGCTATCTCCTGCAGAAGTGATTCATTGATATGACGCAAGGCGATGTAATCGATAAATGCGACGGGTTGTGCACCAACACAAATTATGTCATTTACATTCATAGCTATACAATCGATGCCGATAGTACTGAATTTGTTCATCATCTGGGCAACAATTACTTTAGTTCCGACACCGTCTGCATGAAGTGCAATTGTTTCATGACCCAACTTCACAAGTCCTGCATAGTGTCCAAAACCAGAGGTCACTTTACCAATTGCAAGCATCTTGTGGGTCACAGATATTATATCCCCTATCGACTTGTGACCAACGTGCACGCGGCCTCTATCGACACCAACATCCCGGTAGGTTAATCCTCTAGTCAAAGCTAGTAGGACTTTGATGGCTTGAGCTGTATAATAAGTAACTATGCTTTATATGCCGCGAGAGAGAATGATTTATAGAAAACAGCTGAAGGGTTGAGGTCTTTTTGTGCCCTAGAAGAGTACATAATAACGGTATTATTCTCAAAGGGTGACTAAATTAGTGGTCACAAATGGTATGAGGAAGATGAGAAAACAAAAGTGTGAGAGTTATTTCTCTATTTTGAGATCGACAGAACAGATTTTTCTCGATGTCGACTGCATTAATGGAATAAAATTATCAATATAAACGGATTGTATTTAGTTACAATATCAGACTCTGTCAAGTAATCAACCCAACAATAACATATTTAATATAGAAATTTGGTAATGTTACCACTGTTACGATAAATGGACGCACGGAATATTGGTCTTCGCAACATTGAGGTGGCGGATACGAAAATATGTTCAATTGATGGGGAGAATGGTAAGCTCATATACCGCGGCTACGACATTCTCGATCTAGTTAATCATTCAACTTATGAGGAGTGCGCTTACCTTCTCCTTTTTGGCGAGCTCCCAACTACGGAGCAGCTGAAGGATTTCAACCGGAGACTAATAGAAGCTCGCGGGTTACCGGAACCTCTCATAAAGAACCTAAAGAACAGACCTAGACGGGCGCAGCCAATGGACATCCTTCAATCGTATGTCTCAGAGCTGGCAGATTATGACCTTAATATGGAAGACAACTCCAAAGAAGCTCACATAAGGCGTGCGATTATACTGATTGCTAAAATACCCGCCATAGTCTCTGCCTGGAACAGGATTAGAAGCGGCCATCATGTGCTTGATCCACTTGAGAAAGCATCACATGCTGCTAACTTTCTATACATGCTGAGAGGTATTGAGCCCTCTCCCGAAGAGGCAAAAGTAATGGACATTTGTCTGATCTTGCATGCAGAGCATAGTTTTAACGCTTCAACATTTGCTGCACGCGAGATAGCATCCACTAGGGCGCATATGTATGCCAGTATCGGTGGTGCTATAGGCGCACTTTCCGGTGAGCTCCATGGTGGTGCAAACGTGCAAGTGATGAAAATGCTGCTTGAGATAGGTGATCCCGAGAATGTCGACAGATGGATTGCAAGCCGACTCCAATCTGGAGGCAGGATCATGGGTATGGGTCATGCAGTCTACAGGACGACTGATCCACGGGCCGACATTCTTGCAAGGCTGTCAGCGCGAATCTGTCGCGAAAAGAACAATATGTGGTATGAAATCACTAGGCGCATTGAGGAAACTACAAAGAGGTGGATGCTTGAGAATAAGCACCAAGGAATATATCCAAATGTTGATCTTTATAGTGCCTCAGTTTATTTCAGCATGGGGATCCCGCTAGATCTTAACACACCTATATTTGCAATATCAAGGATAGCAGGGTGGTCAGCTCATGTCATTGAGGAAAAGTTTGCTGAAGCCGCACCAAAGCCTGCCCTCTATCGCCCAAAGGCCGTATACGTCGGGAAATATTGTGGTCCAATGGGATGTGAGTATACTCCCATCTCAAACAGGTGCAAGAACCAGACATAGACGTATCCCAACCGTCGTTGCCTCCTTTGCAGAAAGGACAGAAACAGTAGCATGAGGACGAGAGCTTGATGAACCTTCAAAATAAGCCGAAAAAATCCAGACACCTACTATGACTGTTGCTGATACTTATGGAGGACCTATTTGCCGCCTCTTAGAATACGCTAGCTTCTTTGTTCTTAATGTTTATTTATTTTATCATGAAACTTAATACATACCAGTTGCATTCATCCAAAAAGATAGCAGAACAATAATATTCCATGATTCAACAAGGTTGAGTATTATGCTGGCACTATTACTACTGGTTAACCTTATCTTTGGTTGAGCTTATCTATCAACCAGTCCTTTGCTCTCCTCTCAACCATGTGCTTTCTCAGTATTACCATTGCCATCTCGTAGAATGTCAAACCATTCCTTTGCGATTGCAAGTCGATCCATTTCAGCCCCTCTGCTAGCTCAGAATCGCTTTCAGACATCACCACAAGATCGTCTATCATCTCCACGAACTGGTCATCAACACTATCTTTGCTCCCCAGCATTTCTACTATGAGCTGTATTGCATTTGCGATTTTAGATAGTGATTCAAGCAGTATTGACACTTTGAATATATTATATTGACAAAGATATAGCAAATTCTAGTGAAAACTTGGTGTTTCAGCATTCAAAGACTTAAAATACATCCTTCAATTGATTTTACTCTAAAATGAATAAAACGTATCTTATCTTATTGGCTGAGGAGGATTTGTAATTGAAGATAAAATTTGGCTTTACGCAGGGGCTCAACGTTGCTCGCCTTGGACTTGATGAACAGCAAATAATGACTGCTGCGCAAATGGCGGATAGACTAGGCTATGACTCCATCTGGGCAATGGATCATTCCAATGTGCCTCAGTGGAAGAACGCAGTAGTAAATGATGCATGGCTCTTGCTTGCTGCCCTTGGCGCGGTCACCCGGAATGTGGAGCTTGGGACATGTGTCACAGATGCTATCAGGAGGCACCCGTCTGCTATTGCTCTTTCAACAATTACACTCGACAGAATAACGCAGGGAAGGGGCATCCTAGGTATCGGAGCTGGGGAGGCCCAAAATGTTGTTGACTTTGGAATCGAATTCAGTAAACCTGTCACAAAATTTAAAGAGCAACTAGAAGTCATCGAACTACTATTTGACTCTGATCCGGAACATCGAGTGAGTTACGATGGGCAATACTACAAATTGATAAATGCTTGTCTCCAAGCAAAGAGCATGAGGAATCCTAGGCCACCAGTTTACATTGCAGCAGGAGCTCCAAAGACACTTCAGTTATGTGCTGAATATGGGGACGGCTGGATCCCAATTGGATACACACCTGAGCTCTTCACTTATCATGCCAACGTTATTAGGGATCACGCAAAGAAACATGGTCGAGACTTGACGAATTTCCAATTCGCAAATGATGTTGATATTTACTTCACTGAAGATGGGGAGGAAGCATGGAATAAAATGAAGAACGCAGTCAAGGTGAGCCTATACAAGCCCGAACTGCTCAAAGTGCATGACATACCGCAGGACTCTGATTTTGACTTCCGCAGATATTTCACGGAATATACAATGGACAAACCAGAGCTAATGGAGCAGATGAAACGTGCGGCCCTTAAGATACCAGACAGTGTAGCTCGCAGTGCAATTGGTGTTGGAAAACCTGATGACGTGATTGAAATGTTGGAGCGCTTTATCAAAGCTGGAACAAACCACTTTATCATTAGATTTTGGGGGGAAGGTTACTTTAAGAATATCGAGATTTTTGGATCTAAGGTGATTCCATATTTTAGAGATGGGAATAGGAAGTAAGAGTTACTTTTAACATTGTAAGGAGTCATTAATCTTCTTGCTTTTTTCTTTCATGTGGCAATATACATGCAGGATATCAATATACGTCTCGTTACCATAAGATAGTTTGAAATATTTATTACGAGACGAATTTGCTAATCCTTATGAGACTGCCTGCACAAAAGCAATAATGAAAATTGCATACTACAAAAAGGAGTCAAGTGAGATCGTCTTCTCTTCTTTTAGATTCTTGCCATAGTGACCTACCGGCTGAGCATCAAACCCTATTCGCAACAATGCCGCAGCAAGTTCTTTGGCAAAGCCGTGAAAAGTATACACCTTTTCAGGTCTGCACTGCTTAACTGCTTCCACCAATTCACTGTAATCACAGTGATCAGAAAGTGGCATTACATAATCAAGGCCCATCATATACCTGTATCGACTACCTACTGCCCAGCCTGTGAATCCTACAGTCACAGCGCCACACCTGTTCTTCATCTCCCTCAAAAAGGCGCACCTAGAGGACATAAGTGGGGCAACCATTACCCAAGGTCGGTTCTTGGTCAGAAGACCCTGCCCCTCAGCCTGTGAATAAGTCGTACTGCTTTCGAGTTTCACTCCAAGGTCAGAGTAAACAGAGTTTATCTTAGCAACAGAGTCATATATTATAGGATTCCAGTGCCCGAACAGCTTTGTCAAAAGTTGGGCCTTGCCAAGTGTATATCCCATCAATATTACAGGGATACCAAGATCATACATTTCGGCGATTATTTTATTCGTTTTATGTGTTATTTCGGAAATTGGAGGAAATATATACTCAGGGCGGCCAAATGTTGACTCAATAATTAAAGTCTTGGCACGGGGCACTTTCGCGGGCTTGATGAAAGCACGCTCTCTCATTGATATATCCCCAGTATAGTATACCTCCTCGTCTATCAGAAGACCCCTTGATCCCAAGATATGCCCAGTATCTACAAGTCTAAACCCATCATACTGTTCGGCAGGGTTACCAATTTTGTAACCCCTTGCCTCCGCGATCAAGGCGGTCTCTTTTGATGCCAGTACTTGACTTTTATTATTCTTCTTTTTTGCCATGCCACGCTTGTGAAGGTGGTCGATGTGAGCATGAGAGACAAACGTGAAATGGCTGTCTGCATGGCTGGAGGGGTCAAGCGCTATTACAGCATCATTGTGATGCACCATCATGCCTGACTGGCCAAGACTAACTTTCGTCTTCATTAGGGCCCTCATGCTTAGAGGATTTGAGTATTTTAAGATTTATCTAAGACGAGAAGGAAGAACAGATTTCAGGATCTGGGCCAATTCCTTATTCATAGTATTCGGTTTTGGGTAGTCCGCTATATCAATATGTCAGTCTCACCTACTGAGCAAATAGATCACAAGCGATGTTTAAGAAGAGGCTGACAGTTAATTATTAGACACTTGATTAACCTAGGGGTGCTTATCTCGGGCAGGGGAAGCAACATGGATGCAATTTTATCTTCAATAAAGTCAGGTAGAATAGGAAATGCCAACCCATGCATTGTGATTTCAAACAAGCCAGATACCCAGGGGCTCAAGATTGCTTCAGAAAAATACAGGGTGGCTACGGAGGTTATACTACCGAATGGTTTGAAGGGCTGGCACTACGACCAAAAATTAGTTGCTACTCTGCATCAGCATGGCGTCACCCCCGAGTTAGGGCTTGTATGCCTAGCCGGATTTATGAGGATAATCAGTCCGGAGTTTGTAAAGTATTATAAGATGCGGATCATGAACATCCACCCTGCTCTCCTGCCTGCATTCCCTGGACTTCATGCACAGAAGCAAGCACTTGACTATGGCGTAAAAATTACTGGTTGTACGGTCCATTTTGTCGACGAAGGAATAGACTCTGGCCCAATTATACTTCAGAAGGCTTTACCAGTATTGCAGGGAGATAATGAAGAGAGCTTGTCAGCAAGAATCCTGGAGCAAGAACATGAACTTTACCCTGAAGCTGTAAGGTTGTTCTGCGAAGGAAGGATAAAGATAGAGGGTCGAAGGGTCTTGATGGTCTAGCTCGTATGTAGATCTAACCGCTGCTTGAATGTAGAAAAGCGCTTACTTGCTTCCTTGAGCGCTACAATTAACGCTTTGTAGTCATCCACAGTACTGACAAGTGCCTCAAGGCCGTACTCTGGCACCTGTTCTTCGAGGGCATATTTTTGTTTATGCATTGCATACAAACTAACACCTTATGCCTAAAAATGATTACTATCATTTCTAAGTGGTGCAATTGCTGCTGTAAATATGGTCCCTATGATAATGAAGTCAAGATAAGGGCTCCCTGAGCCAAAAGCATCTGAGGCAAATCCGGCCATTATTGGCCTAGTCATCCACCCAGTATAACTCCGCCAAGCCTTGATGATTAGTGATTTCTCGGAATACTTGGACTGACCTTGCTCGAACCGCTTGAGTCTTTCTAACATCAGACCAGCTGTAGTAGCGCAAAAGTACAGAGGGCACAATTGCTACAGTCATAGTTGCTGCAGCAATTTGGAATAGGGCATAACAGTCAAATAAGTTTAGAATCAGTTTTCCAATCAAAGGTCCAACCATAAACTCTAAGATCCAAGCTCCGATGAACATAGAAATATTCCTGACTGGGAAACCGGAAGACGAATTGATAGACGTCAATGACTCGGAAGATTGCCAGAAGAGAGCATGGGCTACTCCTGCTAGTGTCCTGTAAAGCGCAACTTCCAGTGTCGATGGTACACTAGAAAGCATAAGGAATGAAAAAACATTAAGCATGATGCAAGCGAAGAGAACATAGGATTTGTTGAGCCTATCGAGCTATGTGCCGATGAAGAAAGGAGCAAACGTGTATAGAAGATAATTTGTAGTGCAGATTAGGCCAACTTGTGAATAGTCCGCTGGAAGCAGTTCTCTTGCAAATACTGGCACTATGGAAGAATGCATTTTGCATGAGTTGCCCACAATAGCCGAGCAGATTGCAATGAATACGATAGAGTGAATCATTGCATCTCTACTATCTCACTTATAAGCGGCTATTATGACTGCGCCACCCATCATCCCTGTCTCAAAGTGCACATGGGAAAATTTTACTTTTAGCATAGACTCAAGGTCTGAATTCTTGGGCCACCGTATGTAAGTACCATAAAGCGTCTTAAATTTCAGTCCAACTCTGCCAGCTGCCAAATAGGCAAAGATTCCAAGAAAATACTTTAGATATAGTGAAATCATTGCTCTCAATATGCGGTTATCTGGCTTTCCAAGGTCGATTATTATAAGCCGACCACCAGTCTTTAGTACTCTATGCATCTCTCCTATGGCCCGTTGGAGATGTATTGAATCGCGAAGGGAATAGCCGCAGAGTACAGCATCAAACATGCCCTCGCGAAAAGGCATATGCTCAAAGACACCAGAATATAGTGCTGTTGTCTGCTGCAGCCCAGGCAAGTATTCCTTGACATTGGCAAGCATCTCCAACAGAGGATCATACATTACAACCTTCGCATCGCCATCCGTCTCGGAAAGCGCTAAACGTGACATGTTTCCATAACCAGAACCGGCGTCAAGGATGATATTACCGGGCATCACGCGGCCTCTAATGCCTCTTAGTCGGTATTCATCATCCTTCCAAAGCGAGATGACCCTGTTAACCCTATCATAAACTGGGATGATTGCCCGTAATACCTCTATCACCTCAGTCCAGTAGCGGCTTCCGAGACCGGACAACTAGCCAGCAGCTTCTATCTTGCCATTATTATAGATAGTTTTACAACCAGCCAGTGATCCTCCTTTTATCAGATAAATTTATGATCGAAGACGATGAGGTATCTTTCATACTGCTCATGCATAATTCAAACCCTCAGGTTTCAAACGTGCTCAGATAATTTTGAGTCTTCTCTGTCTCGAAATTCTCTATATACGCATACTTCAGTGCCTGTAGGGCAGTAATAAATTTCGAATGCTCCGCTCATGACTTACATTGAAATAATGCCACTTGAGTATTCTCTATGACACAATTTTCCTTTATTATGGAAACATTTAGTGAGTCCCAATATCGCTAATTGACTCTACCACAGCTTCCAGCTCTACTTTGCGGTCATTTCCAGCTAATGGTATACAGAAAGGCAATTATCTTACTTGTACTTATGCGCATGCAGTTTGGTAAACTATCGCTGCTCAAAGTGCAGTTCCTTACACTCAGTACAAGTAGACAAAATATTTGATGGGCGGCTGATATTTCGTTGTTCCAAATGCAATATTTGCGCAATAGTACCCACAGCAGACAGCACAGACGAAGCTTACCTAGACTTTCTAGACCGCTGTGAGAGCGGCACAGGTATCGCTTATGCAGATGATCTAAAACTATTGATGCAAGAAGAAAAGATAATTCGGTCTTCTCAAGAAATAGATGCTCTCCTCTCTGCTGCCAATGCTACAGGTGATTCGCTTCTTGAACAGACGCTGCGCTCCCAAGAGGACTACGTCGTTGACTTTCAGGCAATAGACGAGCATCCGCCTGAGTTTGGGTGTATGATCAACCATGCTCCAGTTGACGAAGCCATAATCAATGTCTTGAAAGCAAAAAAGATCTACTATCTTTACAAGTTTCAAGAGGACGCTATTAGAAAAATCCTTGAGGGTAAGAATGTAGTAATCACCGCACCTACTGCATCAGGTAAAACCGAGGCTTTCTGCATCCCGCTGTTACAACATGTGGCAGCAGAACAACCGTCATGCTTTGGCTCACTTCAGAGTGGGAAAGGTAAAGTATCTGCAATTTTTATTTATCCAACTAAGGCACTATCACGCGATCAATTGCCCAAAATACAAGAGCTAGCAACTCCACTTGGTGTGAGGGTGGCAGTCCTTGACGGCGACACGTCGGAAAAGGATCGCAGATTCATAATAGAATCCCCGCCTGATGTTGTTATAACTAATTTTGACGTGATACATTATCACATGATGCATAAGACGAAATTCTCAAGTATACTCAGAACTGCCAAATTTCTGGTAGTCGATGAGGCGCATGTGTACACAGGCATCTTTGGAGCAAATGTACATCATATTATTGCAAGATTGGAGAGGCTTGCTGGAAGTAAACTCCAAATTGTTGCTGCATCAGCTACACTGCCAAATGCCGCTGAATTTTGTCAGATACTTTTTGGCAGGAATATGCAGGTAATTAGCGGCAGGGGCAGAAGAGGCAGGATAAATCTTGCCATAATATTTCCTTCGCTTAGATCTTATAGATCATTGATGCTTGACCTGCTCAGGCATACCACAAAAAGAAAGCATAAGACCATAGTGTTTTCCAGCTCACACCTCAGTGCCGAGTTGATGGCCTTCTATGGAGCAAGACAGGGAATCAACATCAGCGTCCATCGTGCAGGATTATCATCGGCTCTCAGAAAAGAAATAGAACAACAGTTCAAGGGAGACCAGCTAGCGGCAATATCTGCCACACCTACCCTGGAACTAGGTATTGATATTGGAAGCGTCGATGCTATAATTTCCAATATAGTACCTATTAACAGGCTTTTTCAGCGAGTCGGGCGGGCGGCAAGGAGGGGCCAGCAAGGATACGCATTTCTAGCACTCGGCAATGATCCAATAAGTCAGTATTACAAGACGCATCCAGCAGATTATATGGACGATCATGAATTGGCGTATACAGACCCAACGAACCCGTTTGTAATGGAGTACCAAGTTCTAGCAAAGGTCTGCGACAAGCCATTGCTGATAGCAGAATCTAAGCAGATATGGGATGTACTTCAAAAGCTTGTCTCAAAGGGCATTGTCAAAGTAGCTAGAGATAGATTCGTGCCTGACCTGAAGGAGGCTTTGAAGTTACTTAATGAGTTTAGCATTCGAGGCATAGGGACTAGGGTCGACATCAAATTCAATAATAAGATCATAGGCGATCGCGCGCTGCCACAGGCACTTGAAGAGCTCCACAAATCCGCAGTATACTTTCTTGGAGGTCGACGCTACAAAGTACATGAGCTTCATTTTGAGCCAAACAGTCAGGCCTACGCTGAGCTCGTGTCTATTCCGAACGACTACCCTTATTACACTAAGGCTTTGAACGACGAGTGGCCCTCTATTTTAGAAATATATGAGAAAAAAGTAGTTTTTGGAGTCGAAGTTGCATACTGTGCGCTCAACATCCAAAAGAAAGTAGTAGGATACGTCAATGTTGAAATTGGCCAAGAGGTAGCACAAGGAAAAAAAATAATGCTTGATGAACCGCTAGAATATGAGTTCGTTACGAAAGGGTTTGTGTTCAGAGCACCAAGGCCGTCAAATCTGTTACAAGCGATAGACGACGAACAGTACGTAGAAATGAGCGGCTTTCATGCTTCAGAACATGTCATAATAGAAGGGAGTGCGATGATAACAGGCGGTGCATCACAAGACCTAGGTGGCATTTCCCTTGGCTCCTCGGGATTAATAGTTGTATATGACGGTAGCGTTGGCGGTAATGGAGCCAGTAGGATATTGTATGACAGGCTAGATCTCGCTTTTGGACGCTCGCTTCGAATATTATCTGAGTGTGCATGTAAAAGCGAAAGTGGCTGTCCTCGTTGCACCTATTCCTATCAATGCGGTAACAACAATGAGTTTTTGCATAAGTGCGCTGCAATTGAAATAATGAATAAGATAGTGGAAGGCGAAAAAACCAAAATAGGGGAAAAGGTCTGGGGTGACAGAGCCCTTATCTGACGGGATAAAGTTTAAGAGTAGTTGTAGATGGCTTTAAATAAAATTGGAAGAGGCCGTCATTACTACCGCACGTGCAAAGTGGCAGACACTTGAGCATAAGGGTGTAGCCTTCCCTCCCGAATATCAGCCAAGAGGCATAACAATTATCATCATGGGAGACGAGTTAGTGCTAAACCGGGATCAGGAAGAGATCGTCTATGCGTGGGCGAAGAAAAAAGATACTCATTACGTTCAAGATCCTTTATTTCAACAAAATTTCCTAAGTGACCTCCAAAAGATCCTTCCCGAAAGGCATCGCAATATCACGATTATGGACGTAGACTTTTCCATGGCTTATCGTCTTGCAGACGAAGAAAGATCAATGAAAGAGCGTGAGAAGGAAAGGTACAAGGCCCTTCCAAAAGAGCAAAAGAAAAGCATCACCCAAGCAAGAAAGCTGGAGCGTGAAAGGCTCAAGGCCATTTATGGCAAGGCAGTAGTCGACGGCATTGAGGTTGATGTGGCAAACTGGTTAGTCGAGCCACCGGGATTGTTTATGGGCCGTGGACAGCATCCAATAAGAGGGCGCTGGAAACCACGTGTAAGGCCTCAGGACGTTACACTCAACTTGGGCGAAAATGCGTCAGTGCCTGAGGGCAACTGGAAGGCGATTGTACACGATCATTCATCGACATGGCTTGCCACGTGGATGGAAGCCCTGACTGGCAAGCGCAAGTATGTATGGCTGCACGACTCTGCAGCGCTCCGCCAAGAAAACGATAAAGCCAAGTATGATAAGGCAAAAAAACTGGCCGAGCGCGAGGGTAAAGTGCATAGAGAAGTAATGCGGCGAATGATTAAGGGAGACGGTAAGGTAGCTACTGTTGCCTACCTGATACTAAAGCTTGCTATGAGAGTGGGCGACGAAAAGGATCCTGAGGAAGCTGACACCGTCGGCGCAAGTACGCTTAGAGTCGAGCACATTGCATTCCCACAGATAAATAGTTCTCAAGTTATAGAATTCAATTTTTTGGGTAAGGACAGTGTTCCGTGGCAAAAGAGACTCGAAGTAAATACTGAAGACACACGAGCACTATATGACAATCTTAAAAACTTCATGCAAGGTAAAAAGCCAAGCGATCAGATATTTGATGGTATTAACTCGCGTAAAGTAAACGCATTCTTACAGCAAATTATGCCGGGGCTTACCGCCAAGGTGTTCAGAACCTGTATTGCAACGAGGGAAGTGCAGATGCAATTATCAAAGGCGAACGTAGACAAGAACTCTCCTGAAGCACAGAAAATCTATGCCGCCAAGAAGGCAAATCTCGAAACTGCGATCACATGCAATCACAAGAAAGGAATCGACCCAAAGAACCCGACAGCTAGAAAAGCACTGGAAAAGTTCGAAGAATCGATTACCAAAAAGAATGAGGCAATAGCTAGACTTAAGGCAGATATTGCAGCAAAGAATTGGAAGACAGGGCTGCAAAAAAAGCGACTAGAAGAAAAGATAGAGAGGCTTCAAATGCAGGTAACGCTTCAGCAGGTGACCCGTGACTACAATCTGGGTACATCTCTACGCAATTACATCGATCCGCGGATTATGAAGGCGTGGCTCAATTATGTCCAGCTTGATTGGACTAAAATATATACTTCCACTCTTCAGCGTAAGTTTAAGTGGGTAGAGGATTATAAAGACAAAAACTTTAGAACATTTTACCCCGAGATAAAGAAGTAGGAAAGTCAGAAGACTTATATCGTTTCCAGTCCTCCTTTAAAGATTGGTAAACGCGTTTTAATGGTATCGGCATATCAATGGAGGCATGGGGCCGGTTTTTTAATGCCGGTGATGCTCATTGTTATTGTCATTGTTGCCATACTCCCAGTCTCTGCCCAGCAAGGTGACCAGCAAGAACCTAGCTCAGCCTCGTCACTCTTTATCGCGCTCTTTGCAAACGGCGATGCACTCGTTGAACAAAACGTTGGAATTGAGGATCCCCTTGCTGAAGAAGTAAGGATCAACCTCTTTGGAGACGACATAAGTGACCTTGTAGTCGTCGACTACGAGGACAATGCAGTTGAATTTAAGAGAGGACAAACACCAAATGAAATTGTCCTCAACAGACCTAATGCTACAAACCTTAAGATAAGTTATACTACCTCGGATTTTCTATCCAAGGATCGGCGGGAATGGATATTTAGCCTAAATTCAACAGTCAGCCTCTCAGTCAAACTACCGCCGGATAGTATATTGACAGATCCAGGAGAAAACCCCTCTATAGTGCTAGTAGGCGATCAACAACTCCTGACATACAAGCCGGGCAATATACGGTTCGTTTATGTAATAGGAACTTTGGGCACTCAAGAACAGGCAAACATTGTCATAAAAGCAGCCGAAACCACAATATTTGGGATAAATAGCAATTATCCCGGCATTGTACTGACAAGCGCAAACGATCTAGTTCAGCGAGCAACAATTGCGCGTGATGACAGTAGATTCACAGAAGCTGAAAGATTAGCAGATCAGGCTAATGATGCAGCTATTGCAACAAGCAGAGAATATGCTACAGCTCAAGAAGCACTTGCCAACGCGGAGACGCAGTTAAACAATGCTGCAGGGAGCAGTACCGCAGATGATAGTGCCATTAGAGAGATCCTTGTGCAGGCAAACAACCAATTTACAGTCGGCAATTATACTCAAGCCATAAGCAGTGCCCAGGAGGCTGTTCTAGCAGTCAGTGACAATGAGTCTTCTCAGCCCGAAATGCCACTGTCTGTAGTCATAACAGCATTATCAGTCACAGCAGTTGCAGGAGGTGCGATAGGGGCCATGCTATTTCTAAAGAAGAAGAAGCGTAATACTAGCGATGCTACTAGTAGCCACTTAAAACCATTGCCACAAATACATAATACAAATGATCTATCAAACCCTAATACCAACAATAGCGGTACTGGAAGCAGGGCAGGAGCTGTATTCCGACCCGCTCATTCCGTAGCACCAATCGATCTCAGGCGAGATGTTGTGGAAGAAGTAGAAGAACAGCAGGATATACTAGGCTCACTAGAAGAGACAAGCATTCCTCCAATCTCGAGTAGTGCCTCCAATTCACAGATAGATAGATCTATTCTTTCACGCATAGTTGGCAATATACTTACAGAAAAACCCCACTTGCGCCCGGAAGATCAACAGGTACTAAAGTTTCTGGCTGAAAAAGAAGGCGCAGTTTTTGAGAGTGAGATCAGAACCAAGTTTCAGATACCCAAGACTACAATTTGGAGGTTGGTCAAGAGGCTTGAGCGCGAAGAGCTTATCGAAATTCGTAAAGCAGGTGGCCAGAACCTTATAAAGCTGCGTTTTGAAGACAAGAAAGCTTAGCGACGCTTAAATAAAGCAGAATAGACTAGTTATATTTATGAGCGGATCCACGATCCCTGATGACATTTCTGCACTGCTATCTTCGCCTATTGAGCATTTCATAAACACTAATGTGGCCATTTTAGAAGGTGACAAATTCGCAGACCAGGCATTAAACCTGATGAAAGAGAGAGACGTAAGAAGCGTCCTTGTATCACACGTAGGAGAAGTAGTGGGTATCGTGAGCAAGACGGATATTCTCTTCAAGGTAATGTCGCAGGGAAGAAATCCGGGCAAAGTTAGGCTCAGAGAAATAATGACAAGCCCGGTACTTGCTGTGGGTCCCCACAACACGGTTCAAGAAACCCTGTCAATCATGGATAAGCATGTGGTTAGGCAGGTAATCATCAGCTCCCATTCGGCTGTCCTTGGAATGGTTTCTCGAGACGACATCTTTGAGAAGATCCATATGGCAACGGTATCTACAGCGCACACTGCTATCAAAGGCACTCCCGTCTGTATTATAAACCCCAAGGCGATAGTCTATATGAAAGACGTCAGCACTGCCAAGCTTGTGTGTCCATATTGTGAATCTCCATTTGACACAAAAGAAGGACTATCGAACCACATCGACAGGCTGCACTCAGGTTCGGGCGTGCTTGAAGGCGATGTGCGCCGAATGTTTGAATGAGTGTATATATCCCATTATTTGACCCAATTCACGCTTGCCACACTGCCAGCAATAGAATAATATCGACAACACAGCGTTGCAGTACGACAATGAAAAGCTTGATTTTGCTTTAAATCTACCACGCTATTCTTTTCTTGCATAACTTATATTATGTACTGTTAAAATCCGGTGGCGTTACACTTCGTGCCGGGGTAGCTCAGCTTGGTTAGAGCGTACGACTCATAATCTCATCTGGTAAGAAATCGTAAGGTCGCGGGCTCAAATCCCGCCTCCGGCACCTTTTTAAAATCAATAGGAATGGACTTCGGATTTGTGCTCTCGAAGATACTTTTTCTTCTTGAACCGCTCATTACACTTTTCACACTTGAAAGGCTTTTCGAATTCTTCTAGAAACCGTCGTCTTCGTTCTTCTGCTGAATCCATGACAGGATTTTGATTATCAGCATTTATCATAATATAATCAACTTATACCTTTTTTGCTTATTTACTTTAAGTAAGATAATTCCCTAATCGGAGCATCTGAAAATCAAATTTCAGCTATTGGACCGATGGTTTAGTCTTAGTCCATTACCTACCATAAAGTAGGAATAAAAAACGGAAAAAATACGATATGCAACACATACGCCCATATGCACAAAAAGTAATGAATTGATAGTTCAAATCGAGCCTCTTTCTTATGGCTTTAATTGAAGGACACAGGAGCATAATACGAATTTCTTGTAACAAGACTGCGGGAAAATAGATATAATAATGCTTGCTTGTGTATTTTTGTGTTTTAAGACACGATTATATATGATCCGTAAAACTAATCTTATAAGTGCCGTCGTAGCTCAGCCTGGGAGAGCACTCGACCTTTTAAGGGGTGAAGCTGAAGACCGAGCTGTCGTGAGCTCAAATCTCACCGACGGCATTTACATCTTTTTTGTAATATTGTAGACCATCGTAGATATATTTTCAATTATTCTTTCAGATGCAGCCAGGTGGTTTTTGGCATTAAAAATAGTCGCCATTTCCTGCTTTGATAACTTACTGGAAATAGTCCCATCACTAGATACGGCATCAAAAAAATGCTCACCACTTTCAACTGCTGAAAATGCTACTCTTTGTATATCTCGATACGCATCGAAGCGGGCAACTCCTTTTCTTATTAGCGCGTCGAGTATGAACTCGGCATAGATCTGACCCTTTGTCATTTCAATATTATGTGTAATTCTTTGTTTGTTTACTTTTAGCCCTCGAACAACTACTGTCATTGCATTTAGCATTTCATCAAGCAAGATAGGTGCCATTGGGACTATGAAGCGTTCATTTGCAGAGTTTGCGAGATCGCGCTCGTGCCATGATGCAATATTTTCCATCGAGACACCCACAAACGATCGCAGCATTCTTGCGAGCGAAGAGACTCGCTCGCTTTTTATAGGGTTGCGCTTGACTGGCACAGCGCTACTTCCCATTTGACCCTTGCGAAAGGGCTCAGCAACTTCACCTATCTCGGTGCGCTGCAGGTTCCTTATCTCGAGGGCTATTTTTTCAAGCGTGGAGCCAATAAGCGCTATATAAAATTGCACTTCAGCAAACCTTTCTCGGGGCACGATCTGTGTTGCAGCATCTACAGAGTAAAGACCTAGGTTGTGCGCAACAATCTTTTGTACATCTAGTGCTTTGTCACCCATTAATGAGCCGGTGCCAACTACTCCAAGCGTCTTGCAGACTAGAAAGCGTTTTTCACCTTCCTTGATGCGTTCTATGTGCCTAGCCATTTCAGCTGCCCATACGGCAAACTTTAATCCAAATGAAATGATGCTTGCATGCTGTCCATGCGTCCTGCCTACTGCTGGCACGTCTCTGAATTCAAACGCTCTATCTACTAAAACCTGCGCAAAGTTGGCTAGCTTTGATTGAATTATAGAAAAGGCGTCGCGCATCTGCATAGACGTGGCTGTGTCTATGACATCATTGCTTGTCAGTCCATAGTGTATCCATAATTTGGATCTCGCCGAGACTTGCTCACTTAGCGCCTCTACCATTGCAGCGGTGTCATGCTCGCTCACGGACTCAAGTTTGCTGATTCTAGCAGGAGTGACTTTGCCAGAGAGGGATCCTTTAGTAATCTCATCCGCTGCAGCTTGAGGGATCATGCCTAGCTCGGCCTGTGCCTGCGCAACTGTTGACTCAAATTCAAGCTGATACTGCAGTCTCCTTTCTTCAGCAAAGATATCACGTATCTCTTTGCTACCATAACGTCCAGAGTCAATCGGCAGTATTGGCATCGGTATTAAAGATAGAGCGGCAAAGCGGCGAAAATAAATCTTCTTGCTAGATGCACAATACTTGATTACAGTCACTCACTGGCTTCTTGTTACTGTAGCGCATGTAGAGTCATAATTTAGCATGATCTAGGTTTGTTCGTGTGCACTATGGATTTATGATTATTATTTACATGCTCGAACTCGATTTAGAGATGACATTTCGTTTTCGCCTTCAGCGGGCAAGGCTTATAATTACTTTACAAGAAATAGCAGCAACAGAATTGGATGAACTTATTACCACCAGGAACGGCAGCCATCGAGTCAGAAAGATAAGTGACCTTGAGTATAGGATAGATCCAGACTTGGCCAAAGGTATGAGAGTACCAGTTACAATCTACGCTAACGAATCATTGATTTCAAAAATGGTGACCGATAGGACAGTTGACCAGGCTGCAAATGTCGCCACGTTACCAGGCATTAAAAAACATGTGATCGTGCTCCCCGATGGCCATGAGGGTTACGGGTTTCCTGTAGGAGGTGTTGCAGCAACTGATCTTGAAAAAGGAGTAATTAGCCCAGGCGGGGTGGGTTACGACATCAATTGTGGCGTACGCTTAATAAAGACGGACCTGACGGAACGTGATGTCAGGCCAAGGATAAAAGAGTTGGTTAATCAACTTTTTAAATCGGTTCCATCAGGCGTTGGGAGCGAGGGAGCAGTTAAGCTGACAAAGACAGAACTTGACGATTTGCTAATAGAAGGTGTCGGGTGGGCAGTCAACCATGGATATGGTACTGAAGATGATGCGGAAGCATGCGAAGAAAGAGGCAGAATGGATGGGGCTGACCCTGCAAGCGTCTCAGACACTGCTAGGAAGAGAGGCGCCGCACAGCTTGGCAGCCTGGGTTCTGGCAACCACTTCCTCGAAGTACAAAAAATAGATGAAATCATTGACGAGCGTGCTGCCAAGGCAATGGGCATTAACCAAGTCGGTCAGCTTACGGTGCTTATTCACTGCGGCTCTAGGGGCTTTGGGCATCAGATATGCACTGATTATTTACGGGTTTGTGAATCAGCGCTGCGAAAATATGGGTTGGTGCTTGCAGATAGAGAGCTTGCTTGTGTTCCAAATAATTCCAGAGAGGGAGAGGAGTACCGCAAAGCAATGTATTCTGCACTCAATTTTGCATGGGCCAATCGTCAAATGATTACACACTGGACTCGGAGAACGTTTGAGCAAATATTCAAGTCAAAAGAAGATGATCTTGGCATGGATCTCATTTATGATGTTGCACACAACATTGCCAAGGTGGAGCGCCACAAGATTGATGGCGACGGGACCTCGGATCTTGTAGTCCACAGGAAGGGTGCCACAAGGGCATTTCCTGCAGGAATGGAACAGGTACCAGTAAGATATAGGAGTATTGGCCAGCCAGTAATAATACCAGGTTCGATGGGCACTGCCAGCTGGATTCTGCTTGGCAATAAAAATTCACTTGACCTCAGCTTTGGATCTACTGCACATGGAGCTGGACGAATGATGTCTAGGTCTGCTGCAAAGCGAAGCTACACAGCAGACGGTGTGAAAAATAACCTTGAGTCTAAAGGGATCTATGTCAGAGCGCTCACAAAGGAAGGCGTAGTTGAAGAGACACCAGAAGCATACAAAGATGTCGATGCTGTAGCCAATGTATCGCACTCCCTTGGTATTGCTACCAAGGTGGCGCGGCTTGTGCCAATAGGAGTGATAAAGGGCTAACGTCATCATCTTCTGACGACCCTGACATAGACATAATCAACGCACGCAAGCTAAGGGAGCTTCGCGAAAAGGCAGCTGCAATAGAAAGGGCCAAGGCTAACCAACAGTCTTCATCGTCAACTTCACGGCCGAAGTCTTCGAGAGAGATCTTATCTCCATACCTCTACGATAGGGCAGACGAAGTACTAGATCTCGCCTACGGCCAGTATCCTGTCCAGACTGAGGCAATTGTCACTAGAATTGCTAGTCTTGTTTTAGCTGGTGAAATAACAAGCAAGCTATCAGGAGGTGAACTCTTGATGCTTTTCAGGTCTGTAGGTCTCAAGATAAGGGTTAACACTACAATTAAGGTAGAAGACAATGGCAAGTTCGTCTCATTCTCCGATAAACTCAAGAACCAGCAGAAGAAGGATTCGCCTTGATAATGGGAACATTTATCTTGGATTTTCAGACGATCGATTTTGAACCCGATGCCAAGATTGCACTAGACATGCTCTCGGAATATCAGAGGCTTTATCACTTGGAAAACTCCTACGCTATTGATCCGCCAGTGCAGAGCCTTGGATGGTCTTTCTCTAAGATGTTTTTGACAGGCCAATTTGTGGAGAAAATGTACTCACAAGAGGCTAACAAAATAGATTCATCAAAAGGTAAAAAGATTGAGGACAAGTTAATTGCCTGGCTTCAAAATGAATTAAAAAATAGAGGATGCAACGCCCAGATAAAAATGGCGCCTGAAATGAAATCTCTCTAGACTCTACGTCCTCTTCTGCCTCCAGGCTTTCTTGTGGTGTCGTGAGGGACAGGAGTCACATCGTCTATCCTGCCAATACGAAAACCTGATCTTGCAAGCGCCCTGATGGCAGCCTGTGCTCCGGGGCCTGGAATTCTTGGACCTACTCCTCCAACGGCACGTACTCGAATATGCAAGGCAGTGATGCCCTTTGCCTTGGCTGTTTCAGCCGCTGCTACAGCAGACTTCATAGCGGCATAGGGCGATGATTCATAACGATCAGCAGTAACGTGGCGTCCGCCAGAACTAAATGAGATTGTCTCACTACCACTCAAATCAGTAATATGAACAAGCGTGTTATTGTAACTGCTAAAAATATGAGCCACTCCCCACTTCGTTTGGGTAATGTCGCCTGATGTTTCAGACATATGCAACTTGAATTTGCTCCTGAAGAGAGTTAAAAATGTTATCGCTTATGGAAATGGATATAGCCCCTATTCTCAAGCATCCGATTTTGGACAAACACTTTGCCAGAGCCCTTTTGCACTCTACCTATGACGTACAGATCTACACCTGCCCTCTTTGCTGCAGTCTTGGCTCGTCTTATTTTTGTATCCGAAATAGTTGCAACGATTTCATATTCTTCACCGCCATGGAATAGCAAGTCATGCGAGTCAAGGCCGTTATCCTGTGCGAACTTATCCAAGCCAGATACAACGGGCATACTATAAATTATGATGTCGATATTCTCACCTTGGCTCGCCAATTGATATAGAGATATTGCAAGTCCATCACTTGAATCAATTGATGATGAAAAATATCTTGCAAGGGCTAACCCAAAACGCTGCCTTGGACGAGGCTCAAGCACTGATTTCACAGCTTGCTTTCCAAATATGTTGTTGATGTCGTCGTTGTCATCGTTGTGATTATTTTCGTTGATTGTAACGGCATTCTTTTGAAGTAGTATAGACAGTCCAGCAGGAGCAAAACCAAATAGCCCAGACACGACGACATAATCTCCAGGCTTAGCTCCGCTCCTTGTTGGAACTTTGAATCTAGGGAAGCCAATCATGGTGCAATCAATAACAAGCTCGCTAGCTTCATTTGTGTCACCGCCCACTATTTTTACTCCAAATTCCTTTGATGCAAGAGCGAACCCTTCGGCAAGTCCTTCAATAACTGGTCGTTGCATCGAGCATCTGTTTGGTATACCAAGCGAAATTACCGCTGCATATGGCTTCACACCCTTGGCTGCGAGGTCGCTTACACATGAGACGATGCTTTTTCGTGCAATCTGCCAAGCCTCCATGCCAGGGGGAATGTCGGTACTTGCAACCAGCATATCGCTTTTAATAACAATTCCCTTCCTTAGAACCGCAATGTCGTCAAGATTGCTAATTCCCAGCTTGTCTGCAAAGATGCGGATAATTTGTTTTTCATCTAACTTGATCATAAATTGTCTGGACCGTTTCGATCGCCTTCTTGTATATGGCCTGCGCCTTCTCGGCTTTGGATTCGACAGATATTCTGATTGCATGTTCGGTGTTTGATGGCCTGACTAGTACCCAAGAGTCTTCGTCTATTATTGCCTTGACGCCATCTTCTGTTAAAATTGAATACGATTCAGTTTTGAGGATTTCTGGTAGCCTGTCGAGTATTGGTCTATGCAGCGAAGAATTAGCAGCTATCTTTGATCGTATTTGTACAAATTCTGATGCAAAATTTAGGCATTCATCTACAGTCTTCTTGTCAAGGGTGGAGATAGTTGCTGCAGCCAAGAGACCATCGCGGCACATGTTAACCTTGGGCATAATAAACCCGGCACTACTGCCCTCTCCACCTGCCTCTGCATTTACATCAAGCATCTTGCTGACGACATTTGCCTCGCCTACCTTGGAGTATGCAACAACTTTGCCATTGTTCTTATAGATGTATTTCTCTACTGCAACACTTGTATCGATGCTTGTTACAAATTTTTTCAGACCCATCTCGAGTCCTCTTGCGATACATAGCAGCAGAGTTGCATCCGGATTGAGTTTTTCACCTTTGCTGTTGACAACTACAAGTCGGTCAGCATCCAAGTCAAGCGCAAAACCATAATCTAGTTTGTTTGCAGTTACAAGTCCGCGCAAGTCGGCCAAGTCATCTGCAGTCGGATCCGGACCCCTTGACGATATCCCTGCAATGCCATTGATGCTGTAGTACTTGTGTCCTAGCTTTTTGAACAGTTGCTCTGCATAACCGCATGCTGCTCCTCCAGCTGTATCAATTCCTACTTCGACAGGGGTATTATCACCTTTAGCCACCTCCGCTACAACATCAGTATAGTTTGTGGAAATCTGAAATTCATTTCCAAATTTGCCCATACGATTGCTTGTCATTTCGAGCATTTCATGTAATTCGTGCTCAAACAAACCTCTCCCATCTATTATGAATTTGAGCCCGTTCCACTCTAACGGATTGTGTGACGCCGTCACAATGACACTAGCTTCGTACTTTCGGGCTTCTCGAAATGCAGCAGGAGTCGGCGCAATGCCTAGGTTGTAAACGTCTATACCTGCAGCCATCAGGCTAGCACTTACAATTTGAGCAATAATCGCACTTGATGGTCGAGTGTCTCGTGCAACTACGCACTTGCAAGACTTGATGAAACCCGCAAACAATCCTGCAAACCTGTTCACCTCGTGGAGGTTGAGGTCTTGTCCGTAGATGCCTCGAACTCCTGAGATCGATACTTTCACACATGAAATCTGTTTTCAGTGTTATTTATTCTAGCGTGAACCATTAAATATCGAGGAGCTGAACTTGCATATGTTTTGCCCTAGTAGCTCAGCTGGCAGAGCGAAGTTTTCGTAAGGGCGGTTTTGTTAGGGAGAATAATGAGTCTGAAAGACTACTACTAGGCCAAAACAAATGCAAGCTCAGCTCCTCGATATTATTTGTTAAGTGGCTGCAATCCCAGAATAAGAGACATTGGACAATCAAATACACAAAGAATTATGCTCTCAAGTATGGTTACATCTTAGACACTGGAGACGCTTCAGCACTTGCAGCTTTGAGACCCTGTAATAGACAGCATGCAATGTCAGCGTTAGCCAGTCTTAGCAAATTCCAAGGCCGTTATGACAAATGGTTAGCCATACGACACTATTATAACCTAAAGTGGTCGTCTGGTAATAATTCTCTCCAAGCTTTGGAGCGCTTCTTCAATCCTACGTTGAATCTAGATGATATGATTGCCAGAATAAGGGAAATGATTCGAGTTTTGCCAGCCCATATGTCTGAAGTAATGAAATTTGCTGTTATAACGGGATTAAGACCGTCTGAAGATATCGAAGCTGTCAAAATACTAAATAGCGGAAACCCAAGCTTAGGATATTACAACCAAGAACGCCAATGTTTGGAGCACTTTAGATTCCCCAATGTCTTCTTACGGGCCACAAAAAAGGCCTATCTGTCGTTTATCACGCTTGACAACTTACAACCGATACTCAATTTAGGCCCTAAAACTCCCACCTGGGCCGCTATAAGATGGGCATGTAACCGTAGAAAGTTGAGGATGGACATGCGTTTATGCAGGAAAGTGTACGCAAGCTGGCTAATTCAATCAGCGGGAATTGATAGTATTACTGTTGATATGCTACAGGGTCGTTGTCCTCCAAACATCTTGGCAAGACACTATCAAAGTCCCGACTCTTCATTGTGTAATAGAGTCTTAGATGCTGTCAATGCGTTAATGAAAGAAATATACAGATAGATAGTATTAGCCTATAGAGGATAATAGCTAGAGAGGGTTGAGCAGAAACCTTTTGGTTACTGAGAACGAATGAATTATCACCCTAACGAACAAGTTTGGTGAATCATAGGGCGCCTATGTACGTGCCCCTACTACTGCGCTCCTTTTCGCAGTAGTAGGCACTGATTCTTCTCTTTACTGTGTTTAGAGTACGAAAAACGTATTAAGCACGACTTCTTCCCTTCTTTTCCTGTTATCTGTCTAGAGTCATTTCCCATCCTTGACCTCCGAGCGAAGTATCTGGATTTGTGAGATAAACACCTTGACAGTTTCCTTGAGGACTTTCACTTCTTCTTTTTTACAGCTACGAGAAACCCTTCAATATGGTCCTATTGTATAGGAACATAACTCAGTAATACCAAATACGTCTATTATGAATAGAAGCGACAACACACACTTGTACGTATTAGGCTAACTGATAATCTTGATTATCGACTATATATACACTAAGTGTCAGCTTGGCATACATGGCCATTATGGTAAGTTTTATAGTTCTGCCTCCCTACTTTTGGGAGATATAACATTAACGGTATCTAATTCGGGGAATGAATTGATGAATGAGGAATGAGATCATTTAGGAAGGATCATGTTGACAATTTTTTATTAAAGATGCTGCGTGTGGATATGCTACAATGATATCTGCAAAATTAGCAGTCCTGATGGCTGCAATGGCTGTTATAGGTGCAGCAGGTGCATTACCAATGGCACCAATGGCTGCAGCTACTCCTTTTGGGGGTGAAGAAGACCCAGGACAAGAAGCTGGAGTAGAGATAGAGAGAAACAACGAGATAGAGCAAAGCATTGAACAAGAACAAGAAGCTTGCGCCAACGAAGCTGAAGCAGAAGTATCAGATGATGATGGAGTAGACATTGGCGGCGAGAACGAAGCTGAAGTAGGGCAATTCAACTTCTGTGATATAGAACAGAGCCAGACTGCTACCAACACTGGAGCAATCGTTGACGAAAGCACCAACGACTTCGACATTGACCAAATCCTAGCAAACATTGGACTTTCAGTCGACGACATTTAAGCAACAACAACATCTGTTATGTGATGTGGAAAAGAAATAACCCACATACACACGAATTTTTTTCTTTTCCTTTATTATTCTCAACGTAAAACTCATAACGACATTTTAGAATCTAGACTGGTTCAAGCACCAAGCAGATAGCATAGAATTGTGGATAGGTGGAGTGCTAAAAGCAGGTACTGTGACAAGACTAGTCGTTAGGGCAAAGGGAGAAGGAGGGATAAAAGTAGTGTTAAAGCCAAAAGTTGGAGGATGAAAGGGCTGTGTACGAGCAGTTAAGGAATTGATGCGGGTTTAGAATATTGCTCTGATAACCCTGAGCATAAAATGCATACCAGTCTTTCGTTTTCAGTTATGAAATTTCCTGTTGGCGTTTTTTCTACCTGCAAAAATCTCTCCCCGCCCTCCCCGAAGTGCTAGGCTGTTTATAATCATCCTAGCGATTCGTTGTTATGGTCCCTATCGGTTTGATAAGTTCAATTTACGATTCAACTGAAGTAATCATTCAAAGGTTAATTGACGGAATTCAAAGAATGATAACCGTCAGAAATAATAACAGTCAAGGAGAAAAAGAAGGAGCAACAACAGGTAAAGAACCTACAATCGAAATTAGCCTTGCAATGAAGAGACATTGGGAATCAGAGATAAAGATTCTTCGAGATGCTCCACGAGATCCACACAAGCTAACAGAGATTTTGAAAGCAAAACAAGAAGAGTATAAAAAAGCAACGGATAGTGAAGACATAGAGAGATTAGTTCCAGAGATTGAAATGCTAAAGTTTGTACTATGTACAGTACTGATAAGCGAAAGAAAAGAAGAATAGCAACAATCTAACCGTCATTGAAATAGTTTTGTGTAAGAAAGGTATAGGAGGAGTTTGTCAGGTAACTTCTTAACCGCCACCAGGGTTAACAAAAATTCCTTGTTTCATGTTCTCCCTTATTTTATACAAAAAATCTTGTTTTAGATTATTTGCAAGATAATAAAGCTCTCTGTTATTATTCGACTGATCAAGCTGATTGATAGAAATACCAAGACTATTCAGTTCTTGTAATAGCCAAGGGAGGATACCTCCATCGATCAGAATTTTGTTGGATGCTATATTCTTTACACACCCCTGAGAGTTAAGGTATTTGGCGCTAAAGCATCTCATGTATAAAAAAGTTAGCAGGTATAACCTGAATAATTATGTTATAATTTATATATAATAGACAGGCTTTCATCAAAAGCTATAGGTTATGCTGTAACGTATGTTATAAAGAGACAAAACGTATGAGCAAGCCAGAACAAAAGCTTGAAGCATCGGCATTGGTTGCAGGTGCGGATAATATCAGTAGTAGTGGAATTGCGTCAGTAACAACGCGAGGAGGAACGGACCATAAAAACAAAGTTAGTGCAAAGACTATTAGAATTAGACAGGAAACCTATGATAGGCTAAAGAAGCGCGGCGAATTTGGCATGGACTTTGACGATGTTGTTACTTAGGTTTTGGATTCTTTGGAAAAGTGCGAGAAGGAACACCATGAGCGAAAACAATTAGAGCAATTGTGATAACGCAGTTGATTACTTTTTGCGTGCTGCAAAAACCCTAGAAGATAACCCAAAGGTCCCACGCGAAAAAAGAAGGTGATATTACGAGGCTATCTGTGCTATTATAGTGTGCATCGGCCCCCTTACTCATTCAAATAGCGCTTCTGCGAATCCTAGGTAGTCATCAGTCATTAACATGGCTTCTTCGCATTTTTGGCTATCAAATGTTGCAGAGTCTGTACTTTCACAGAATTGTGCAACTCCTTGGTTTATCATATCGGTACATTGATCTTGTCCTTGGATATCTCCAGGTGTATAGGCTGTTGCA
>Ga0075420_100000354_pt1 | contig 35343 bp, 32 predicted proteins | sample SoiMetdeltSBSDD4_FD_75296 | JGI IMG/M metagenome (GOLD analysis project Ga0075420, IMG submission 75296) | Bulk soil microbial communities from a Populus tree surrounding site in Tennessee, USA - Soil MetaG P. deltoides SBSDD4 | ecosystem: Environmental > Terrestrial > Soil > Tree plantation...
CGGCCGCGGCCGCCGTCAACCTCGTGACCAACCCGGGGTTCGAAAGCGGCCTCACCGGATGGTCGTGCCAGAACGGCAGTACGGTCACGAGCCCGGTGCACTCCGGCTCGTCGGCCCTGGCCGGTGCCGCGGACAATGTCAGCAACGCCAAGTGCACCCAGACCATCGCGGTGCAGCCGAGCTCGGCGTACACGTTGTCGGCGTGGGTCCGCGGCAGCTACGTATACCTCGGCGCGACCAGCTACTCCAGCAACTGGACGCCCTCGGCGACCAGCTGGACCCAGCTCTCCACGTCCTTCACCACCGGCGCCAGCGTCACGAGCGTGCAGATCTACCTGCACGGCTGGTACGCCCAGGGCACCTACTACGCCGACGACGTCGTGCTGAGCGGCCCCGGCGGGTCGGTACCGGTGCCACCCACCCCGACCGGCCTGGCCGTCACGGGTACGACGGCGAGCAGCGTCTCCCTGTCCTGGAACGCCTCGACCGGCGCGACGAGCTACACGGTACGGCGCAACGGCGCCAGCCCGGTCACGGTAGCCACTACCTCGGCGACGGTCACGGGCCTTGCGAGCAGCACCACGTACAGCTTCACGGTGAGCGCGTCGAACAGCGCCGGTGAGTCGGCGCAGTCGGCACCGGTCTCGGCGACGACCGGCAGCGGCCAGGTCCCGCCCACACCGACGGGGCTGTCGGTCAGCGGCGTCACGTGCAGCAGCGTGTCGCTGTCGTGGAACGCGTCGAGCGGCGCCACGAGCTACCGGGTCTACCGCGGCACGACCCTCGCCACGACCGTCACCACCACCTCGGCGACGGTCGGTGGCCTGAACCCCAGCACCAGCTACAGCTTCCAGGTCAGTGCGGTGAGCTCCGCCGGTGAGTCGGCGAGGTCCGGCACCGTCTCGGCGACCACACCGTCCTGCCCGGCCGGGTCGGCGCGGTCCTGGCCGTACATCGATGTGACCATGCCTTCCCCGACGATGGCCTCGGTGGCGAACGCCACCGGGCACCGCTTCTTCACCACCGCCTTCATCATCGGGTCCGCGGCGGGCTGCGTACCGTCCTGGGGCGGCACGATCCCGCTGGCCGAGCCGCGCATCGTCAACGACATCAACGCCATCAAGGGCATGGGCGGCAATGTGGCGGTCGCCTTCGGCGGCGCGGTCGGCCCATACCTGGAGCACGTGTGCGGCTCGCAGGCGCAGCTCGTCGCCGCGTACAAGCAGGTCATCGACACCCTGCGCATCACCCGCATCGACATCGACATCGAGGCGACGGTCAACATCGACATGATGAACAAGGCGCTGGCACAGGTGCAGCGCGACCGTCCCGGTACGTTGGTGCGCTTCACCCTGATGGTGCAGGGCGACGACTACGGCCTCAACCCGGCGCTGGGCGTCGATGTGCTGACCAACGCGAAAGCCAACGGCGTCAACGTCGAGATCGTGAACCCGATGACGATGGAGTTCGGCTCGTCCAGGCCGGACTGGGGCGACGCCGTCATCGCCGCGGCAAACGCGACGCTGGCCCAGATGGCGCAGATCTGGCCGGAGAGGTCCGACGCGCAGCGCAAGCGGATGCTGGGCGTGACCCCGATGATCGGCCGTAACTTCAACGGACGCATCTTCCAGCTCGAAGACGGCAGCCAGCTCGTCACCTGGGCCAACGCCAACCACATCGGGCTGCTGGCCTTCTGGTCGGTCGGCCGGGACAACGGCGGCTGCCCGGGTGGCGCCGTGTCACCGACCTGCAGCTCGATCTCCCAGTCGACATACCAGTTCACCAACATCTTCAAAGGCTTCACCGGCTAGCCGCGGCGGCCCACCCTCCCACCGAGTTGCTACCAGCGGTAGCATAGACCCATGACCGCGGAACCAGTCTCTAGCGCTGACCCCAGTCGGCCGCTTCGCCCGGCAGGGCGGGCACGCAAGGTCAGCGTGTCGATGCCCGAGAACCTCACGGCCGCCGTTCAGCGGCGAGTCGGGCGCGGCGCGTTCAGCCAGTACGTGACCGACGCGGTCACCCGGCAGCTCGAGCTGGACCTCCTCGGGGAACTCTCTGCGCTGCTGCAGACAGAGCATGGCCCGATCACTGATGAGGCGATGGCCGAGGCGAGGCATTCGTGGCCCGACGCGCAATAGGTCCCAGCGGCGTGCTCCTGCTGGACTGCGAGGGTCTTGTCAAGCTCGCGGCGGGAGACCAGCGAGCCCGTGCTTTCCTACAGACCGCGCGTGAACGCGGCGCCAGGGTGGTCGTCAGCGCCATAACTCTGACCGAAGTGCTTCGGGGCGGTCCTCGCGACGCTCCCATCCACTGGGTCCTGTCGCGGATCACCGTGCATCCGGTGACCGCGGAACTTGGGCGCTGTGCCGGTGAGCTTCTGGGAATGACAGGGCTATCGGGGCACAGATGCGCTGTCGATGCCGTAGTGGCGGCGACCGCCTTGACACTGGCCCGCCCAGTGGTCTTACTGACAAGCGACCCGGACGACCTCAGCAAGCTTGTGGAGGAGCCAGACCGGCCTAAGGACCAGCGAGTTGCGGTCATCCACATATGATCCGCAGCCGCCGGTCACGGCCCGCGCCCATCGATCCCGAGCAGCTCCTTGGCTCGAACCCGGCGCCAGCACATGCTCGCCCACCGGCCGCCCGGGTCGAGCTTGGCATCACCTGGCGAGGTGTGCACCCGGCCGGTCGTCATTGGTGGTGCGGAGGTGTCTTGATGACTCAACCCCCCCTTCTCGACTCTGACCCTGCTTGGGTTTCTTGACGGAGCTCCCCGTTCTTGCCGGCCGGTACCTCGCCGGTGTATGAGCGCACCACGTTCCCGCGCCACCAGAACGAGGCCGCCACAAGGATCGGGCCGCACCCGCCCACGGTGAGGGCCACCGCCGGCCCCACCAGGCCGGCGAAGCCACCCATGACCGCGTCGCCGATCGCCGGCCCGCCCCGGGAGGTCATCTGGTGGAAGGCGGTGACCCGGCCCCGGATCTCATCAGGAGTGTCAATCTGGACCGCGGCGTGGCGGATCGTGGTCGCGACCGCGTCGAACGCACCGAGCAGCCCGGCGGCGAGGACCGCCAGCACGAACACCGGTGCCCACGCCAGCCCGATGGCGGCCACCCCGTAGAGCGCTATGCAGACGAGCAGGACGCGGCCCTGCCGCCGGCTGCGCTGCAAGGTCCGGAACACCGAGTACGTCGCCAGCAGCGCCCCGGCCGACGGGGCACCCGCCAGCACGCCGTACCCGGTCGACCCGACGTGCAGCACATCGAGCGCGATCGCCGGGAGCAGCACCCGGTAGGCGCTCAGCACGGTCACGCAGAGGTCCAGCCCCATGAGGTTGTAGATGAGCGGGCGGCGGGCGATGTACCGGGCACCCTCCATAATGGAGCCAAGCACGGACCGGCGCTCGGTGGCCGGCGGCAGCCCGGGCACCCGCAGCCCGGCGAGCAGGACGACAAGCAGGGCGTACGTCCCGGCGTCGACGGCGTAGACCAGGCCGGGCCCGCCGAGGGCTATCAGCACGCCGGCCATCAGCGGCCCGACCAGGACCGCGAGCTCCCGCGAGGGGTTGAGCAGCGCGATCGCCTGGCCGATCTGGCTTCGCGGCACCAGGGCCGGGATCAGCGCCTGCCGGGCGGGCTGGTCGAAGGTTGCCGCGGCGGTGGTGAGCACGACGGCGAGCAGGACGTGCCACGCCTGCGCCCGGCCGGTCAGGGTCAGCCACGCGAGGACCACTGCCACGAGCATCGCGACGCCCTGCGTCAGCTGTAGCAGGCGCCGGCGGTCGACGCGGTCGGCGTACGCGCCACCGAGCGGGCTGAGCACGAGCAGCGCCACCGCCTGGCTGGCGCCGACCAGCCCGGTGTACGCGATGGAGCCGGTGAGCTGGTAGACCTGGTAGAGGTTTGCGGCGACGGCGCCGCGGGTCCCGACCTGCGAGAGGACCACCCCGGCCCAGTAGAGGTTGAAGTCCCGGTGGCGCAGGACATCGGGCAGCGTCACGCCGGCACCTCAGCCCACGGGCACGAGCGCCAGCTTGCTGGGGTCCAGCCAGAGGTAGACGGCGGTCCCCGGCGCGATCGAGACGGCCGGGTTGCCCCGGACCCGGATCTCGTGCCCGCCGATCCTGACCACGTGGTCGACGGCCTCGCCGAGGAAGGCGTTGGTGAGCACCGTGCCGGTCCACTCGTTCGGCACCTCGCCAGCGCGCGAGCTGGTGCCGATCTCCACCGCCTCCGGCCGGATGGAGACGATGACGTCGGCGCCGACCGGCAGCGCCGCGGCCGAGTCGAGCACCAGCCGCCCGTCGACGGTCTCGACGGTGTACCGGTCGCCCTCCCTCGCCACCACGTGGCCGCTGATGAAGTTGGACGTGCCGATGAACTCGGCGACGAACTTGCAGTTGGGGTTCTCGTAGATGTCCCGGGGGTGGCCGAGCTGCATCACGTTGCCGCTCTTCATCACGGCGATGGAGGTGCTCAGCACCAGCGCCTCGGTCTGGTCGTGCGTGACGTACACCGAGGTGATCCCGAGCTCGCGCTGGAGCCGCTTGAGCTCGTAGCGCAGCGACTCGCGCAGCTTGGCGTCCAGGTTGGACAGTGGCTCGTCGAGCAGCAGCAGGGGTGGCTCGGTGACGAGCGCGCGGGCGAGGGCGAGCCGCTGCTGCTGGCCGCCGGAGAGCTTGGTCGCCGACCGGTGGGCGAGGTCGGCGAGCTGCATCGTCTCGAGCACCCGCATCACCCGCTCGCTGGTCCCCCGCCGGCCGGGTCGCTGCCCGCGCCTGCGTACCTGCAACGGGAAGGCGACGTTGTCGAAGACCGACATGTGCGGCCAGATCGCGTAGGACTGGAAGACCATGCCCAGCCCTCGCTCGTTCGCGGGTACGTTCACCGCCTTCCCGCCGCCCCGGCCGCGGAACAGGACCCGGCCGCCGACCTCGATCGTGCCGGAGTCGGGGCGCTCGAGCCCGGCGATGGACCGCAGGGTCGTGGTCTTGCCGCAGCCGGACGGCCCGAGCAGCGTGAACAGCGCCCCCTCCGGGACGTGGAAGCTGATGTCGTTGACCGCGAACACCCGGCCGTCGTCGTCACCCAAGGTGCGCAGGCGGCGTCGCCGGCGCTCCGGGTCGAACGTCTTGACGAGGTGGTCGACGCGGAGCATGTTGCCCTCCCGGTAGCGGCCCACGGCTTTAGTCCTGGCGCAGCCCGACCCTGGCGCCGAGCTTGTACGCGACAGTGACAAGCACGACGAGGGTGAGCACCATGACCACACCGAGCGCCGACAGCACAGTGAACTGGCCGTTCTCGTACTGCTCGAAGATGAGGATGGACAGGACCTCGCTCCCCGGGCTGTAGAGCAGGATCGAGCTCGACAGCTCCCGGAACGAGACGACGAGAATGTAGATCCACCCGGCCAGCAGCCCGGGCGCCAGCAACGGCAGCAGCACCCGGCGGAAGGTCTGCCCCCAGCTTGCGCCACTGACCTGCGCGGACTCCTCCAGCTCGGAGGAGATCTGGTGCATCGACGTGACCGCGTAGCGCATCCCGTACGGCATGTACCGCGTGCAGTAGGCGATCAGCAGGATGAAGATCGTCCCGTAGATCGGCACCGGGCTGCGCAGGTAGACGAAGGAGAGGGCCAGGCCGAGCACGAGGCCGGGCACGACCAGCGGTACGAAGGCCAGCTGGTCGACGAGCTGGCGGCCCGGGATGCGGGAGCGCACCACGATCCAGGCGGCGACCGCCATGGCCGCCATCACCAGGGTGGCCGTGCCCACGCCGAGGTAGAGGGAGTTCTTCAGCGCCGTCATGGCCTGGGACAGGTGCAGCAGCTCGCGGTAGTTGTCCAGGGACATCGTCCGGAACGCGGCCACCGAGGGCGGTTGGTAGAACCGGAGTAGCGAGGTATAGAGGAGCACGAGCAGCGGCGCGATGACCGTGAAGACGAAGTAGACGATGACGGCTGCCCCCATCACCGGCCGCCACTTGCCGAGCTCGATCGGGTGGGGACGGAAGCCCTTGCCGGTGACGGTCTGGAAGCTCTTTCCCGACCTACCGATGAGGTTGGAGATAGCGACGCCGATCATGGCCAGGACCAGCAGGCCGACCGCCAGAGCTCCCGCGGCGGCCAGGTCGGGCGGGTAGGTGCGCAGGACGAAGTAGATCCGGCTGGTGAAGACGTAGATGCCGTTCTGCAGCCCGAGCAGGGCCGGGACCTCGAAGCTTTCGAGGCTGCGCACGGTCATGATGAGCACGGCGGCGACGATCGCGGGCCGGGACATCGGCAGGGTGATCTTGCGGAACACCTGCCACCGGCTGGCGCCGCACATGAGCGCGGACTCCTCCAGTGAGGGGTCCATGGCCCGGAACGTCGCGGCCATCAGCAGGAACACGATCGGGGACAGGTGCAGCCCCTCGACCCAGACCATCCCCCACAGCGTGAAGATGTCGAGCACCCCGTCCCCGAAGACCGGCTCTAGCACCGTGTTGAGCAGGCCGATCTCCGGGCTGGCGAGGAAGATCCAGGAGATGGTGTAGAGGATCCCCGGGATGATCAACGGGATGACCGACGCGGCGAAGAACAGGGCCTTGAACGGTACGTCGGTGCGCACGTTCAGGTACGCCAGCGCGGTCCCGACGAACAGCGAGAGCAGCGCCGACCCGACCGCGAACCACAGCGAGTTCGCGACCATCTCGCCGATCCGCTCGTCGCCGTACGCCCTGGCGAAGCCGCTCAGGGTGAAGCCGTCCGCGTCGAAGAAGGTGCCCCACAGCAGGTAGTAGAGCGGAACCAGGGCGAGGTAGCCGATCGCGCCGGCGACCGCCACCGTAATGACCATTTTCGGGCTCGGCGGCCACCACCGGCGTCGCCACCCGACTGCCGTAACCCCGGTGGCCGGCGCTGCGGGCGGCTCCGTCGTCACCCCCTCACCTCCTTCGGAGGCGAGCATGACGGCGTCGAGGTGAGGGCGCGCGGCGCCACCGTCTGCGGCGGCGTCGCGCGCCCGCCCCCTCACTTGTCTTCTACCTTCTCGCCGCCGGCAACCACCTTCTCGTACCGCTTGCTCCACTCCTCGCCCTGCTCGACCAGCGCCTTCAGGTCGACCGGGATGATCTGAAGGCCCTTGAGCGGGTCGTTGCCCTCGACGATCGCCGGGCTCAGGCCCTCCTCGACCAGCACCTTCTGCCCCTCCTCGAGGAGCCAGTCCGCGAAGAGCAGGGCCGCGGCCGGATGCTTGGCGTTCTTCATCAGACCGATGCCGTTGGGGCGGGCGATGACCGGCTGCACGTACGGCACGTACTCGACCGGTGCCCCCTTCTGCTTCGCGCGCTCGACGATGTAGGTGTAGTTGGATGCCACGACGGAGAACTGGCCGGCGGAGAGCAGCTCGCCCTGCACCGTGTGGCCCCTGACGATCTTCGCCCCGCTCGCCATATCGGCGAAGAGCTTGTCGATGTCCGCGTCGCTCTTGCCCTGCTTCTTCCAGTACCCGTAGAGCGTGAGGTACCAGTCGTAGTCGGCGACCTCCATGGAGAGCTTGCCGTCCCACTTCGGGTCGGCCAGCTCCTCCCAGGTCTTCGGCTGCTGGCCGGCGGGCACCAGCTTGGTGTTCCAGCTCGGCGCGAACAGGTTGAACCGCGTCGCCGTCCACCCGTCGAACCGGCCGGCCTCGGGCACCATGTTGCGCCGCTCGCCCTCGTACCTGCCCAGGACGCCTTCGTTGTTGAGCTTGAACAGCTCGGTCGCGTTGGTCTCGACCACGTCGTTGCCCTGGTACCGGGCGCCCTGCTCCTGCATGATCCGTTGCACGACCGTCTCCGACCCGGCCCGGTACACGTTCACATCGATCTTGAACGCGTCCATGAAGGCCTCGGCGACCGCGTCGGCGACCTCACTCGAGAACGAGGTGTAGAGGTCGAGCGTGCCCTCCTCCTCGGCGAGCTTCACCAGCTTGTCCCGCCGCGCCTTGCCGGCCAGGCCGGCGACCTCGGCGTACAGCTTCTCCGCGGCGGTCTGTCCGCCGCCGGTGCTCTTCCCCTCGTCGCTGGCCGTGGGTGAGTCGCCACAGGCGCTGACGGCGAGGGCGAGCGCGACCCCGGCGGCGAGGGTCCGCAACGCAGCTACGGTCTTCACTTGACCTCCTGACCCAGCCGGATGATCTCCGCGTAGAGGTCGTCCCACTTCTTGGCGTTGGTGAGCAGCTCCTGCTCGGGCACTGAGATCACCTCGAGCCCGACCAGCGGGTCGGCCTTGTTGGGGATGGCGCCGATGCGGAACGCGTCTTCGAGGATCTTCTGGCCCTCGGTCAGCTCCCACTCGGCGAACAGCATTGCGGCCGCGGGGCTGGTCGCGGTCTTCACCAGGGCCACGCCGTTGGGGCGTACGATGACCGGCTGGACCGGCGGGCCTGCGGCCGGGCGCCAGGCGACCGGGGCGCCCTTGTCCGCCGCCTTGTCGATGGTGTGGCTGTACGACGAGACGGTGATCCCGAACTGCCCGGCGGAGAGCAGCTCGCCCTGCACCGTGTGGCCGCTGACGATCTTCGAGTTGGCCGCGAGCTTCTTGAACAGCTCCCGCACCTGGTCCTCGGTCTTGCCATGGTCGAGGTAGTACCGGTACATGGCGGCGAACCAGTCGACGTCGCCGACCTCCATGGAGACCTGGCCGGCCCACTTGGGATCGGCCAGCTCCTCCAGGGACTTCGGCTCCTGGCCCGCCTTGACCTTGTTGGTGTTCCAGCCGACGACGAAGACGTTGAACCGGGACGCGGTCCAGCCGTTCCCCTGGCCCTCCTTGCGCACCTTGTCGCGCAGCTCGCCCTTGAAGGGGTAGAACAGGCCCTCGGAGCTCATGATGTTGAGCTCGCCGGCGTTGGTGTCGACGAAGTCGACGCCGAAGTAGTTCGCCTTGTGCTCCTGGAGCATGCGCTGCAGCACCGACTCCGAGTTGCCCCGGTAGACGCTCACGTCGATGTCGTACTCGTCCTCGAACCCTTCGACCAGCTTGTCCATGTCGGTGTTCGAGGTGTAGATCGAGAGCTTGCCCTCTTTCTCGGCGAGCTCGACCAGCGTCTTGCGGCGCTCGTCGCCGGTTAGCCCGTTGATACGGTCGTAGACCTGCTGCGCATTGGCGGCGGCCTTCGCCGCAGCATCGTTGCCGCGGGCTGCCCCGTCGCCGGAGGCGGTGGGCGAGGAGCCGCAGGCCGCAAGGACGAGCGCGGTGGCCGCCATGGCCACCGCTTGAAGGGTTACGTGTTTTCGCATCGCTGCTCTCCCGCGAACTGGCGTGGGCGGGCACTGCCGGCCCAGCGACGGTGTGTGGGTTGTCCCCCGCGTGAAAGGTGCCTAGCCCTGGTCCGGGTCCCGGTCACGCGGGACCGTGCGCCCCCTGTCCGGTGGGTGTCTGGTGCTGAGCCGATCGCGAGCCGCGGTCCCAGACACGTTGTTATCTCGCTTCTCGTCGGCGAGCACGCCGGGCAGATGGTCGTCGCGCACAATGCCTCCTGTGGTCTGTGTCACGACAGTCAACAGCGCCAGGGACTAAAGGTCTAATCCTTGAGCCAAGGTTTTACCGGAATGTTACTGGCCTGGCAAGGGGTGAAGTGGACCTCCCGATAACAGGCGAGCGACGTCCGCCACGGTGATCCCACACATCACCTCGCGGGCCGTTCCGGCCACCGGGATCTCGAGCTGGACCGCGTCCGCCATGGCCGCAATGTTGGCTAGGTCCTTTGCGTGCCAGGTCAGCCGCATCTGGTCCAGCTCGCGCAGGGACCGCGAGCTCGCCGGCCCGTCCAGCAACGCCTGACGGAGGACCGGCACGCTGACGCCGTACCTGCGGGCCAGCTCGAGCGCCTCGGTGATGGCGCAGATCTGCGCCCAGTGCACGAGATTGTTGGCCGCCTTGGCGGCCTGGCCCGCGCCGAGCGGCCCCAGGTGGTGGATGGCGCGAGTCCAGGGGTCGAGCACCGGACGGACCCGGTCCAGGGCCTCAGCGTCGCCGCCGACGAGGAGCGTCACCTCACCCGCCTCCGCGCCCCGCGCCCCGCCGGTCATTGCGGTGTCGAGCACGTCGACGCCCGGCGGGACGGCGGCCGCCACCTGCTGGCAGGTCTCCGGCCGCACCGATGAGCAGAGGAGCACGACCGTCCCCTCCCGCAGGCCGCCCAGCACGCCGTCGTCACCCAGGCAGACCGCGCGCACGTCGTCGTCGCTCGGCACGACGACGGCGACCACCCCGCACGCCCGCGCCAGGTCGACACCGCTCGCCGCCGCCCGGGCCCCGCGCGCCACGGCCGCGGCGACCAGCGCCTCGTCAAGGTCGCGCACCACGACCGGTACGCCGGCCGCGAGAAGGTGGCGCACCATCGGGGACCCCATCGCCCCGAGGCCGACCACGCCTACCGTCGTTTCCATCGCTCTCCCCTCCTCCAGGAGCCCGTCCGCTAGGACTCGCTTCTTCCTGGAAGCTCGTTCTCTCCTGACCACCATGGCCGCGCCAGCCCCCTGAAGGCGGAGAAATAACCGCAAACTAGATCAGACCAGGCTTCGCCGTGGTCATCTCCCCGGTCAAGCTCTGCGATCTAGAAGACTTATACCGGGATGGTGTGCATAAGTCTTCTAGATCGCGAACCAACCCCCAGGTTCAGCCACCGCCGGGGCGGTGCCGGCCGCCTCGGAGAACCTGGGATCACTGCATAACGGGATAGTTCAGGCTGACTGCGGGTGTTTTGAGCTGAACTCGCAGATCAGAAAGGTAATACCATTCGTGCCGGCTGTGGGAGAGGAGATCCGGTGCGCCGATCAATGGTCGACCAGGCGCGCAGCGCCCACCGCCGCATCTTCCGCTCCCTGGCCCTGCCCAACTACCGGCGCTACTTCTTCGGCCACGCGGTCAGCGTCGTCGGGACCTGGATGCAGCGGGTGGCCCAGGACTGGCTGGTGCTCGACCTGTCCGACTCCGCGGTCGCGTTGGGCATCTCGACCGCACTACAGTTCCTGCCCACACTCCTGTTCGGCCTGTGGGGCGGCGTCCTCGTCGACCGGCTCGACCGCCGCCGCACGATCATGGCGACCCAGGCGGCCAGCGCGCTGCTCGCCGCGGTGCTGGCGACCCTCGTACTCAGCGGGGTGGTGGACCTCTGGATGGTCTACGCCCTCGCGCTCTGCCTCGGCATGGTCACCGTCATCGACGTGCCCGCCCGGCACGCCTTCATCACCGAGATGGTGGGGCCGGATGACTACGTCAACGGGCAGGCCCTCAACTCCACCGTGCACAACGTCGGCCGTCTTGCCGGTCCGGCCCTCGCCGGCCTGCTCATCGCCGCCGCCGGCACCGGTGCGGCCTTCGTGGTGAACGCGGCGTCCTTCGCGGCGGTCCTGCTGGGCCTGGCGCTCATGGACCCCACCCAGCTCCGCCGGGTGAGCGCCGCCCCCCGGGCAAAAGGCCAGGCCAGGCAGGGCCTGCGGTATGTCTGGCACCGCCCCGAGCTGCGGGTCTGCATCCTCCTCGTCGCGGTGGTGGCACTGCTGGGCCAGAACTTCCGGGTCGTCCTGCCCCTGCTGGCCCGCGACACGTTCCACGGCGATGCCCAGGTCTACGGCTGGCTCACCTCCGCCCTCGGGGTCGGCGCGGTGCTCGGGGCCCTCGCCAGCGCCGCCCGCGAGCGGGTGACCGCCTGGTCGCTGCTCGTCTGGGCGGGCGCCTTCGCGGCGGTCAACGTGGTCGCCGCCTTCGCGCCGCGGCTGAGCATCGCGATCGCGTTGGTCGTCGCCTTGGGGGTGGCCAACATCTCCTTCAACACGCTGGCCCGTACGCTGCTCCAGGTCGGTGTCGAGCCGACGATGCAGGGCCGGGTGATCGCCCTGCACAGCATCATCTTTCTCGGCAGCACCCCGATCGGCGGGCCGCTCACCGGATGGGTGTGTGAGCAGTGGGGGCCGCGCGCCGGCCTGCTGCTCGCCGGGGTGTCAGCCGGGCTCACCGCGCTGACCGTCCTGCCGCAGCTGCGCCGGGTCCGCGCCCGCCGGCCGGCCGGCCGGCGCCCAGCCGGCCCAGGACCAGCCAGCCGCGCGGCGCGACGCCGGGGATAGATCAGCCGGGCATAGGTCATAAGACCGCTCGAACCACGCACACATCGGTCTAGTGGTATGACATTATCTCCTAGGCGCTGAGCATCAGCAGTGGACGATCACGAGCGCAAGGGACGACCGCGATGGCATCTACGAAGGCCATGCCTGCCCGCACCGGCGGAGACGTCGACATGTTCAAGGCGGTATCGCTCAACCGCGTCTCGCAGGCCATCGTCGACCAGGTGAAGCTGCTGCTGCGGCAGGGCCGGCTGAAGCCGGGGGACCGGCTGCCCAGCGAGCGCGAGCTCTGTGAGCGCTTCGGGGTCAGCCGGGTGACCGTGCGGGAGGCGCTGCGCGTTCTCGAGGCCGGTGGTCTGATCGACATCCGCGTCGGCGCGCGCGGCGGCGCCTTTGTCACGTCGCCGACCTCACAGCAGATCGGCGAGGGCCTCGCCGACCTGCTCCACCTCTCGCCGCTCACCGCCGCCGACGTCACCGAGGCGCGGCAGGTCATCGAGATCGGCATCATCCCGATCGTCGTCGAACGCGCCACCGACGAGGACTTCACGGCGCTTCGCGACATGGTACGGGCCCAGCAGGGAGCCCTCGACCGCGGCGAGTACGTCATGTCGATGCCGGCCGACTTTCACGTACGGGTCGCCGCGTGCACCCGCAACCCGGCCATCGAGATGCTCGTGCGGTCGTTCCACAGCCCGTTGCTCATGCCGCTGATCGAGGCACAGGTCGTGGCGCCGCTGATGGGCTACCACGGCTCCGAGGAGCACAGCGCGTTCCTTGACGCGATCGTGGCCCGCGACGTCGAGCGGGCACAGTCGGTCATGCGCGAGCACCTACGCCGTACGGCCGAGCGGGAGGCGCGCATGGGCCAGCTGCCCGGGGATGGTGACCTTGCCGTCATCCGGTCGTTCCACCCTGGCGACGACGCGCAGCGTGGTGGTCTTGCCGCAGCCGCTCGGTCCGAGCCCTGGGCGCCCGGCCCGGCGCTACCGGCCGGAGGCCGGACCGCGGCGGGTCAGCCCTGACCCGTGCCGCTGACGCGGGTCACCCAGCCTCGAGCAACGCCGCTGACACGGGCGGTCAGCCCCGAACCACGCCGCTGAAGCGGTCAGTCAGCCCCGAGTCGCGCCGCTGACCCCGACGCGCGGCCGGGACTTCCAGATGGCCGCCGCGAACCCGGCGACGAAGACCGCGAACCCGATGGCGAAGGCGTTCATGGTGTCGCGGAACGAGAGGTTGGCGAGGATCACGCCGCCGAGCACCAGCGCCGCCGCGTTCACCAGGCCGAACAGCTGCTCCTGGCGCAGCAGCAGGCGGCCGCGCACATCCGGGGCCAGCTCCGCCAGGCGCAGCCCGGCCAGCCCCAGCGGGCGGATACCGCCCGCGCCCAGGCCCAGCACTGCGATGCCGACCAGCCCGGCGGTCCGGCTGCCCTGCGCGAACAGCAGCACCGCGATGAGGATCAGCAGCGCGGAGAGCACCGCGGCGGTGAGGTTGCCGATCGCCCCTCCAGCCCGGGACACGTACCGGGCGCTGAGGAACGCGGCCACGCTGTACAGGCCGAGCACCACGCCGAACCACGCCACCGGCAGCTCCATCTGCACGAAGAACAGGTACGGCAGGAACCCCACGAACAGCGCCATGGCCAGCGCCCGCGACACCACGTAGTAGGACACCCAGATGCCGCGCCCGCCGCGTCGGTCCGGCGCATCGGTGGCCGGCGCCGAGGACGCCTGAGCCCCGGCGGCCGGTCCGGCCGCCGAGTCCGTGCGGGCCGGCTCCCGTACGGCGGCCACGATCGCCGCGGCGACCAGGATGGACGCGATGGAGGCGAGGAACGGCAGGGACTGCGCCCAGGTGAACAGCACCGCGCCGAGCACCCCACCGACCAGTGTGGACAGGAAGATGTAGCTCTGCAGGTTGCCTTGGAGCACGGTGGCCCGCTCGGGCGGCGCCACCGCGCGTAGCAGTGCGGTCTCCCGGCCGGCGGTCAGGCCGAAGCCCACACCGGCCAGGACCTGCCCGGCGAACGCGGCCCAGTAGGACGTGGAGACCACGATGAGCACGAGGCCGACCGCCTTCAGCGCCTCGCCGAACGCGATGACGGCGCGCTGTGACAGCGTGGCAGGCAGCGACTGGCCAGCCCAGGAGGCGAGGGTGAGCGACACCCCGTAGACCGCGAGCAGCACCTCGACGGCGAGGATCCCGTAGTCGCGCAGCAGCAGGAAGACGAAGAGCACCGGCAGGTGGAAGTAGAGCCGGGACACCACGCCATAGCTGAAGATCCGGCCAACGACATCCATCGCGGTCCTCCCTGCCAACACGACGGGCCCGGCGTACCGGACCCCCCTTCGGGGATCTCCCAGGCCTGTGGTCGCTACAGGCTTATCACCGGCGTGGTGCCGGCTCAAGGTCGAGCTGCATATTAGTCTCCGCATCTACGCTAGGCATCCCGTCGCCTCCCAGCTGCGCCGTGAGGTCCCCATGAGGAGCCCGACGGGCGTTGCGGTCACGGTCTCGATGGCACTGCGTATCTGCTTGGGTACTCGACTAACCTTGCCGTCGGCGCAGGACGCGTTTCTGGGGAGGCTGGTTGTCCCGCCGAAGCTGTTCGAGGTAGTCGAGGTTGCGCTGGATCTGCTCGCTCAGGTACTGGTCGACGCTCAGGGCGAGGGCGGTGCGGAGATCACGTTCGGCCTGGTCCAGATAGGAGTGGAGCTCCCGCCACGCTCGTGTCTTGGTCGCTCGCGCGATCTTCGGCTTCGTTGCCATCTCGCGACATCGCTTCGCCAACCCGATATATGAGTCACCGCGAAGCTGAAGCAGGGGACGGGTTGTCCTGCCACTCCGGATGCTCCAACAACTGCCGCTCAACCAACGTGAGTGCGCCCTCGTCGTCTCTGGCCCTGCTCATCGCCACGGCAATGCGACGCAGTTCGCGCTCTTCCAGCCGGCCCCGAGCGGCGCGTGTCAACAGGTCCACGACGAGCGGCCGAGCGACCTCAAGGACCTCACCGGACCCGCCGGACCCGATGGCCTCGGCGAGCTGCACCAGGGCCTGCGAGGGCAGAGCGCCGATCCGGTCGCGGTGATGCCGCACCCAAGCGCCTCGACCCGTGGAGTGGCCGGCCCGCACGTAGTGCTTGGTGCCGTCGTTGCGGCGGCGGAAGGTGTGCGCGGTGCCGGTGGCCGGCTGGACGAACACCAGGACCCGCCGCTGTGGTCTCCGCCACACCGCAGACGACATAGCCGCCGCCGAGGTTCTGCAGGTCGTTGGCGAAGGCACTCAGCGCGGCGACGACGTCATCGACGTCGGCGACGTTCTCTTTCCATTCGGTCCGTTCGTTCTCCCGGCGCGCCAGCTCATCGAGGTCGATGGGGGTGGTCACGACACCACAACCTTCTTGCGCATGCGCACGGTCCTTGGGCTGCTCATGCTGCGGGCCGCTCGAACAGCAGGGACTTGACCACCACCGGCACCACGCCGGCGGGTTGCAGCACCGTGCCGACGTCCACGAAGTCCAGCTCGCGCAGCTGCAGCTCGTCCAGCGCGACCACGGCGGCGCGCAGGTCGACCTCCTCGGCGAGGATGCGGCCGAGGGACAGGCCCAGGTCGCCGTCGACCGCGAGCACCACCGCGGCCCGCCCGGTGGAGCCGCCGGGCACCGCCGCCACCAGGGCCTCGGCGACCCTGCGCAGCGCCGGGTACCCCGGCTCGGCGAGCCGCGGCAGCGCGACCGCGACCGGGCGGGCCGGGTCCTGCCCGTCCACCCGTTGCAGGGCCTGGCGGATCGCGTCGGCGAGGAAGCCGGTGTCCTGCTGGGTCACTGACGCCAGCGCCGGCCGGGCCACCGGGACGTTACGCAGCGGGAGCACGCTCGTGTCCGAGATGTGCACTGTGGACCCGCTGAGCTGCACGGTGAACTCCGCCGCCCCGATCACTGTGGCACGGATCAGCTCGCCCACCGGGTGCCCGTCCGGCGGCAGCCGGCGGCCCAGCTCGGCGCGGACCGCCTCGGCCAGCTCCGGGCCGAGGTCACCGAAGCGCTGGCTGCACCGCCCGGCGACGTACTCGGCGACACCGCCGGAGAGCGTGGTGCGCACCGCGGCCCCGGCCAGCTCCGGCAGCGGTTCGGTGACCAGCAGCTCGGTGGCGAGCGGGCCGGCCGGGCCGCCGGCCGCCACCTCGACCAGCAGCTGCGCGAGCAGGCGCGCGATCGCCTCCCGGTCGCCGGCACCGAGCGGGGCACCGCAGCGCAGCGGCACGCCGAGCTCGCCCGCCACCCGGGCCGCCGCGGGCTCGATCCGGGTGACCAGCCCGGCGTCGTCGAAGGCGACCAGCCGGCCGCCCACCCGTACCGCCGCGGTGGCGATGATCTCGCCGCGCCGGACCAGGCTGAGCTTGCTGGTACCGCCACCGATGTCGATGTGCAGCAGCACGCCGTCCAGCCGGGACGAGTACGCGACCGCGCCGGAGCCGTGCGCGGCCAGCGTCGCCTCCAGGTGATGCCCTGCCGAGGCGCAGACCAGCCGGCCGCCAGCACCGGCCAGCCGCTCGGTCAGGGCCCGCGCGTTCGGCCGTTGCAGCGCGCTGCCGGTGAGGATCACGGCGCCGCTGTCTACTGTGTCTGGTCGCAGGCCGGCCGCCACGTAGCCCTGGCGCATCAGCGCCTGCACCCGGTCCGCGTCGATCAGCCCGTCGCTGCGGTACGGGGTGAGCGCGACCGGCGTACGGGCCAGGGTCACCCGCTCCACCACAGCGTACCGGCTGGACAGCGCCTGCGCCTGGCGGCGCAGCCGGACCCGGCCGAACACCGCGTGCGTGGTGGTCGACCCCACATCGATCCCGACCGTGGTGAGCTGCACGCTCTCCACATCGCTGCCACCCAGCCAGGACGGGCCTCGGGCATGCTCGCTAGACATGGGCACCATGCTGGCAGCGAGACCCCTGGTCCGTCGATCCGCCCCAGCGGTCCATTTGACGCTCTCAGCTAGTCTCTCAGCTCTCAGCCAGCTTGATCCACTGTTTCAGCTGGCCCGGTCTGGTTAGAGTAGCCGACGGGCGTAACGCCGATCTCCATGGGGGTGCCAACGATGTTGCTCCGACATGGTCTGGTCAGCGCCGACTCGCACGCCTGTGTCACCCCGGACGCGTTCACCGCGCGGATGTCCCGCCAGCGCTGGGGTGACCGGATCCCGCAGGTCCGCGAGGTGGAGCAGGACGGACGGCTGGTAGAACGCTGGGTGGTCGACGGTCGGGTGATGAGCACCCGCTGCGTGGTCAACTGCGCCGCGGTGATGGGCGACCCGCTGCGGCGCACGTTCGCGCAGCGCTGGGAGGAGGTCCCGCGGATCGCGTACGACCCGCTGGCCCGCCTGCAGGCGCTGGACTCCGACGGGGTCGACGGTGAGGTGCTGTTCTTCAACGACCCGCTGGACAGCATCAGCCTGCCGTTCCTCGCCGACGCCGAGTACGAGCTGGCCTGCGTGCAGGCCTACAACGACGCGCTGGCCGAGTGGCGCCGGGCCAGCGACCACTACATCCCGCTCGCGCTCGTGCCCTACCTGGGCGGCGGCGAGGCGGCCGCGACGGAGGTGCGCCGGGCGCACGAGCAGGGCCACCGCGGCGTCGTGATGGTCGCCGAGCCGAGCATGGCCGACCCGCGGCTGCCGCACTTCACCGACCCGGCCTGGGACCCGCTCTGGGCCGTCTGCCAGGAGCTGGCCATGCCGGTGAACTGGCACGCGCACGCCGGCATCCGGCTGCTCCCGCCGCAGTGGCAGAAGCTGCAGGCGCTGCGGCGTACCGCCGCGTTCGTGGTGCAGCCCCAGTTCGTCGGCGACTTCCTGCTCTCCGGGCTGGCCGACCGGTTCCCCGGGCTGGTGCTGGTCTGCGCGGAGACCGGCGCCGGGTGGCTGGCGTACGTGATGCAGTCGGCCGACCGCCGGTGGGAGCGCGACCAGATGTGGCGCGACGGCGCCCGCACCCGGCCCAGCGAGATCGTCCACCGGCAGGTCCGGGTGACCTTCTGGTACGAGCGCGCCGGCATCGGCATGCGCGACCTCATCGGGGTGGACAACATCCTCTGGGCCTCGGACTATCCACATGGGACGTCGTCGTACCCGCGCTCCTGGGAGCTGATCGACAAGGTGCTCGCCGGGGTGGGCGACGCCGAGCGCCGCAAGCTGCTCTGCGAGAACGTGCTACGGGTGTACGGTGTGCCCGCGCACGCGGCGGCCGGCACCGCGACGACCAGCGGCTGAGGAGGTTGCTCGTGCCCATCACCATTGAGGACGTGCCGGGCCGTCCGGTCTCGTACCGCATGGCTTCGGTCGACGACCACGTCGGCGAGCCGGCCACACTGTGGACCGACCGGCTGCCCGCGGACCGGTGGGGTGACCGGGTCCCGGCGGTGCGCCGCGACCCCGACGGCACCCGGCGCTGGTTCGTGGACGGGGAGCCGGTCCCGCTGCCGGTGCAGGAGCGCTGGCAGGAGGCGGTGGACGGGGAGCTGGCCAGCCCAGCCGGCCGGCTGCACGCCATGGACCAGCAAGGGGTGGACGTCAGCGTGCTCTACCCCACTGCGGCCGGGCCGGCCGGACAGGTCCTCGGCCGGGTCACCGATCCCGAGCTGGAGCTGGCCTGCGTGCGGGCGTACAACGACTGGCTGGTCGAGGAGTGGGCCGCGGCGAGCCCCCGGTTCGTACCGCTGTGCCTGGTGCCGCTGCATCCGGTGGAGGCGGCAGTGACCGAGCTGGAGCGGGCCGTCGGCATGGGGCACCGCGGGCTGGTCTACCCGGCGCTGCCCTCGCTCGTGCGGGCGGACGCGCCCGAGCTCACCGCGCAGGGACACGCCAAGCTGTGGCAGGCGTGCGCCGCGCTGGACGTACCGGTCTCGTTCCACTCCGGGGCCGCCGCGGAGATCATGGCGCCGGTGCCCGGCGCCGCCTCCCCGGGGTACGCCGCCGCCCTGGAGGCGATCAACGAGCCGGTCAGCTCCGCGCTGTTCGTGGCGCACCTGCTGCTCTCCCAGGTGCTCGCGCCGCACCCAGGGCTCAAGGCGGTGTTCGGGGAGAACTCGCTGGGCTGGATGGGCTTCGCGCTCGAGACCATGGACTACCTGGTCAGCGTGGACCGGTTGAACATCGACACCTACCCGGTCATGCCGTCGGAGGTGTTCGCCCGGCAGTGCTTCTGCGTCGGCAGCTACGAGCACCTGGCCGAGGTCACCACGGATGCGGTGCCGCTGCGCTCGGTGCTCTGGTCGACCAGCCACCCGGGGCCCGGCTCCACCTGGCCGGACACCCCGGTGACCGTGGCCAACGCACTGGCCCGGGTGGCCGAGCCGGCGTGCCGCCAGGTGCTCTGGGAGAACGCGGCGCAGCTCTACCGGCTGGCCGAGGTCGTGGCCGTCGCGGCGCCGGCCGGAGGAGTGTGAGGGATGCTGCTGCTGGACAACGCCTGCGTGGCCCAGGCCCTGAGCATGACCGACTGCATCGAGTCCCAGGAGCAGGCCTTCCGCGGCCTGCTCACCGGCGACGCGGTGAACCGGCCGCGGTTCGACATCTACGTGCCCAGCTCGCAGGCTGACGCGTACTTCCGGTCCGGCAACATGGAAGGTGCGATCGCCAGCGCCGGGATCTACGCCATCCGCCTCAAGTCCGACATGATCACCTGGCCGCGCGACGAGTCCGGCCGGTGGACCGAGGAGAAATACTGCATCCGCCCGGGCACGTACTGCGGGCTGGTGTTGCTCTTCAGCTCGCAGGACGGCGAGCCGCTGGCCATCATCAACGACGGGCTGATCCAGCACATGCGGGTCGGCGGCGGGGCCGGCATCGGGGTCAAGTACCTGGCCCGCGAGGACAGCACCACGGTCGGCATGCTCGGCTCGGGCGGCATGAGCCGGGTCTACCTGGAGGCGTTCGCCGCGGTACGGCCGATCGAACGGGTCCTCGTGTTCAGCCCCACCCGGGCGAACCGGGAGCGGTTCGCCGAGGAGATGACCGGCAAGCTCGGCATCGAGGTGCGCGCCGTGGACGACCCGGCCACCGCGGTGGCCGGTGCGGACATCGTGGCCACCTGCACCGACTCGATGACCCCGACGCTGGACGCCGCCTTGGTGGAGCCCGGCCAGCACCTGACCAACGTCGGCCCGGCCGAGATCTCCCGCGAGCTGTACGAGCGCGCCGACGTGCGGCTCAAGCAGGGAGTGTCCGGCTGGCCCGCGGGTATAGAGAACCTGGACCGGGTGATGCTGGGGCGCGGGCACAGCCCGGTCGCGGTCGTCGCCGGCAGCGAGGAGGACCTCAAGCGCCTGCCCAGCGGCGACGAGCACCAGCTCGGGTACGACATGAAGCTGCCCACCTTCACCGACCTGCTCACCGGGCGGGTGGCCGGGCGGGAACGCGCCGACCAGGTGACGTTCTGGCACAACATCGGCAATCACGGGCTGCAGTTCGCAGCGGTGGGTGCGGTTGCCTACCGGCGCGCCCGCGAGCTCGGACTGGGTCGGGAGCTACCGACCGAATGGTTCCTCCAGGACATCAAGAACTGACTACCGCGAAGGGGCGGGAGATGGCGGACGACGACGATCTGCGCCGTAGCTTCATGCTGGCTGGCTACGAGACCAGCCCGTACGAGAAGTGGGTGGCGCGGCAGGGCGTACCAGTGGTTGAGGGCTACTCGGTCTACGACCTCAACGCGGTGCAGGTGGCAGACTGGGACTGGCTGGGTGGTCCGGGCGCGCTGGTGCACCTGCACGGCACCGCCGGCACCAACAACGCGTTCGTCGCCGAGATCCCGCCCGGTGGCCAGCTCGCCCCGCAGCGCCACCTGTTCGAGGTCTTCGTCTACGTGCTACAGGGCCGCGGCGCGACGCAGGTGTGGACCGACCCGAAGCACAAGCACCAGTTCGAGTGGCAGGCCGGCGCGCTGTTCGCCGTCCCGCTCAACGCGTCGTACCAGTTCTTCAACACCTCCGGCCGGGAGCCGGTGCGCTTCTACGCGGTCACCACCCTGCCGCTGATGCTGGACCTGCTGCACAACGAGGAGTTCATCTTCCACAACGAGTGGAACTTCACCGACCGCTTCAACGGCTCCGACCTGGAGTACTTCGCCCGCCGCGGCGAGCAGTACCCGGGCCGGATCTGGGAGACCAACTTCGTGCCCGACGTGAACCGGTTCGAGCTGCAGGACTGGAGCGTACGCGGGGCCGGCGGCCGGAACATCTTCTTCGAGCTGGCCGACAGCACGATGTGCGCAAGCATCTCGGAGTTCGGGGTCGGCATGTACAAGAAGGCGCACCGGCACGGCCCCGGCGCCCACGTGACCATCCTCAGTGGACAGGGGTACACCCTGATGTGGAAGGAGGGCCAGCCCCGGGTCAAGGTGCCCTGGCGCGGCGGGAGCGTGTTCGTGCCCCCGGACATGTGGTTCCACCAGCACTTCAACACGGGCCCGGAGCCCGCGCGGTACATGCCGATCCGGTGGGGCAGCGCCAAGTACCACATGTTCAACTACCTCGGCATCACCAAGGACGTGAAGGAGGGTGGCGACCAGATCGAGTACGAGGACGAGGACCCGGAGATCGGCGCCATGTTCGCCGAGGAACTCGCCGCGAACGGCGTGGAGAACCGGATGCCGGTCCGGGTCGCGGCTGGCACGCGATGACCGGTGCGGACCCGGCGGGCCGACCGGCCGCCGCCGCACCGCCCGCTGACGGCAGCGCGTACAACCTCGCCGCGGCGCTGCTGGAGCCGAACCTGGCCCGTGGGGAGGCGGTGGCCCTGTACGTCGCGGGCGGCAGTGGCGGGGCTGGATGCCAGGTGAGCTACGCCGACCTGGCCCAGCGGGTGGCGCGCACCAGCAACGCGCTGCGCGGGCTGGACGTGCGGGCCGAGGAGCGGGTGGTGCTGGTCCTGCCGGACAGCCCGGAGCTGGTGGTGATGCTGCTCGCGGTGCTCCAGGTCGGCGCGGTCGCGGTGCCGCTGAACCCGGCGCTGACCGGGGCGGCGCTGGCCTACCAGGTGGCCGACTCGCGGGCCCGGCTCGCGGTGGGCGCGGGCGCCGCGCTCACCGAGCTGGCCAGGCTGGTCGGGGACTCCGGCTGCGAGCTGCGCACGGTGGCCAGCTGGGACGCGCCCGGCGGTGGAGGAGTCACCGACCTCGCCGGGCTCGCCGCAGCGGCGGACACCACCACCGAGGTGGCCGCGACCACCACCGATGACATCGCGGTGTTCCTCTACTCCTCGGGCACCACCGGCCGGCCCAAGGCGGTGGCGCACGTGCACGGCGCCCCGGCGCACTCGTACCACGGGTTCGCCCGCGGCGTGCTCGGCATCACCGCGGCGGACCGCACCTTCTCGGTGCCCAAGATGTTCTCCCCCTCCGGGCTCGGCAACAGCGTGTTCTTCCCGTTCTTCGCGGGCGGGTCCAGCGTGCTGCTGCGCGAGCCGGCGGCCGGCCCGGCGCTGGCCGCCGCGGTCCGCGACGGGCAGCCCACGCTGCTGTTCGGCCGGCCGGCCAACTACCGCGAGCTGCTCGACCAGGTGCCGGCCGAGCAGCTGCGCGCCCGGCTCGCGGTGTGCTCCGGAGAACGGCTCGACCCACGGCTGCGCGAGCAGTTCGTCGCGCGGTACGGGGTTGAGGTCCTGGAGGGCACCGGATCCACCGAGGCGCTGCACATCTACCTCTGCAACCGGCCCGGGCGTGCGCGGCCCGGGTCCAGCGGCGAGGTGGTGCCGGGCTACGCGGCCCGGCTGGTGGACGAGGACGGCCGCCAGGTGTCCCCCGGCGAGGTCGGCGACCTGCAGCTGCGCGGCGGCTCCACCTTCCTGTGCTACTGGCGCAACCGGGCCAAGACCCGGGAGACGCTGGTCGGCGAGTGGGTCAACACCGGGGACAAGTACCGGCAGGATGCCGACGGGTACTTCTGGCACGCCGGGCGCTCCGACGACATGTGGTTCGACGAAGGCTGGGTCTCGCCGGTGGAGATCGAGGAGGCGCTCGAGACGCACCCGGCGGTACGCGAGGCGGCGGTGACCCGGACCACTGTGGACGATGCCGGCCCCGGGGTGCTGGCCTGCGTGGTGCTCGCGACGCCGGACGCGGCTGCACCGGACGCCGCGCCGGACGACCTGCCGGACGAGCTCGCGGACATGGTCGAGAAGCGGCTCGGCGAGCGCCGCCGGCCGCGCTGGGTGCGGGTAGTCCCCTCGCTCCCCCGTACCGTCTCCGGCAAGGTGCAGCGCTACCGCCTCGGCGACCTGGTGCGGACCGCGTGACACAGCCGCGTCGGGAGTCGGCGGTGCTGCTGCCGGTCTACCGGGACGGCGCCGGCGTGCTGCGTATCGTGCTGGTCCGCCGGACCGAGCGCGGGCAGCACGCCGGCCAGCTCGCGCTGCCCGGCGGCGGCCGGGAGCCGGGAGACGCCGACCTGGTGGCCACGGCGCTGCGCGAGGCGTACGAGGAGATCGGGCTGTCCGCCGACGATGTCCAGGTCGTCGCCGAGCTGCCGGTGGTGGACACCCGGACCACCGGGTTCCGCATCACGCCGGTGCTGGCCCGGATCACCGCGCCCGGGCTGCGCTGGCGGCTGTCCGCCGACGAGATCGCCGGCGTGGTGGATGTGGCGGTGACCGACCTCGCCGACCCGACGCTGCGCCGGGAGGAGCTGATGTCGTTCCCGAGCTGGCCGGAGCCGCGCAAGGTGCCGGTCATCGCGCTCGGCGACGAGCTGCTGTGGGGGGTCACGCTGCGCATCCTGGACCCGGTGGTGCCGCGGCTGCTCGCCGGCGAGTGGCCGGTCTGAGGGAGGTTGGCGGTGGAGGGTGCGCAGCTGGTACGGCTCGGCACGCCGGACGCGGAGCGGGACCAGCTGCGGGCCCGGGCGGTTGCCGGGGGCCCGCACTGGGACCTGCGGGACTGGCTGTCCATGGTGGACGCGCTCGGCGAGCTGCGGGTGGTCGAGGGCGCCGACCGGGACCGGGACATCGGGCCGATCACCGAGATGCTGCACCACACGGATGGCGCGCCAGCGGTGCTCTTCGACCGGATCCCGGGCTTCCCGCCGGGGTACCGGATCCTGGTCAACGCCCAGGGTGAGCGCTCCCGGCTGGCGGTGAGCCTGGGCCTGCCGGCCGGCATCGGCACCTGGGAGCTGATGGACACCTGGGAACGGCTGATGGACCAGACCCGGCCGGTGCCGCACCGCTACGTGGACACCGGGCCGGTGATGGAGAACGTGTTCCGCGGGGACGAGGTGGACCTGCTGGCGTTTCCGACGCCGCTCTGGCACCCCGACGACGGCGGCCGGTATCTGGGCACCGGGGACTGCGTGCTGACCCGCGACCCGGACAACGACGCGTGGGTCAACACCGGCACGTACCGGGTGATGGTGCACGACCGGTCAAGCACCGGGCTCTACATCTCGCCCGGCAAGCATGGCCGGTTGCACCGGGACCGCTGGTTCGAGCGCGGCGAGCCGATGCCCGCGGTGGTCCTGGCCGGCATGGACCCGTTGCTCTTCCTGGCCAGCGCGCTGGAGATGGCGCCGGGGCTGAGCGAGTTTGAATGGGTCGGCGGGATGCGGGGCGAGCCGCTGGAGTGCATCCGGGGGCCGGTGACCGGGCTGCCGATCCCGAGCCGCGCCGAGATCGCCATCGAGGGGTTCCTGCACCCGGACCAGACCCGGCCCGAGGGGCCGTTCGGCGAGTGGACCGGGTACTACGCGTCGGGCAGCCGGGACGAGCCGGTGTTCCGGGTGGCTGCGGTCTACCACCGGGACGACCCGATCATCCTGGGCGTGCCGCCGCAGAAGCCGCCGTACGAGGCGCACCGGTTCCGGCAGTACCTGCGCAGCGCGAACCTGCGCCGGGAGCTGCGCCTAGCCGGGGTGCCGGAGGTGCGGGCGGCGTGGTGCCACGGGGTGGGCGGGTGCCGGCTGTTCAACGTGGTCGCGATCCGGCAGGCGTACCCGGGGCATGCCCGGCAGGCGGGGCTGATCGCCACCGCGACCCGCACCGGGGCGTACCTGGGGCGGATCACGGTGGTGGTGGACGACGACATCGACGTCACCGACCTGCAGGAGGTCATCTGGGCCATCTGCACCCGAGCCGATCCTGCGCAGGCGGTGGAGATTCTGCACCGCACCTGGAGCGGGCCGCTGGACCCGGCGATCCCGCCGGACCGCAAGGGGTTCAACTCCCGGATGATCATCGATGCGACTCGGCCCTGGGAGTGGCGCGAGCAGTTCCCGGAGCCGATCGGGCCCAGCCCGCAGGTGAAGCAGGCCACCCGGGACCGCTGGTCGTGGCTGATCGGCGGCGAGCCACCCCGGTGGTGGGTGACAGACCGCGGGCGGCACTGAGCAGCCCGCTGCCCGTGGCGCGCTCCGGCCCAGCCGGGAAAGAGCGTGGGCCGCCGCGGGGTGACCAGCGTCGACTCAACGGCGCGCTACACGGTGGAGCGCCGCACGGAAACCCACGCCATCGGCCCGAGCCGTGAGCGGTACACAGGATGATTAGGTCACTTCTTCTTCGGGCTAGGGCTCGAACGCGGGGTGATCTTGGGGGCTGGCGATGCCGGTTGGTCGTCGTCGAAGGCGTCCACCCAGCTCGTAAACGGCCGCACGCAGGCCGTGGTGGCTGGGGTCGCCGGACAATGGTCGTGGTTCCAGGTCCAGATCAGTGCTGTGCAACCCAGGATCACCAGGGAGGCGTGGATCCGGGCCACCCGAGCCAGTGCGCTGGCGACAGCGCCGCTCGTGCCCGCCAGCCCGATCACGGAGGCAGCCACGATATCGCCGTAGTGATATAGCACGGCCGGCGGTCGCCTGCCCACCCGACGGAACACCGTCGCTATGATCATGTCAGGCGCTAGTAGCACCGCACCGACGAGCGCGGCCAGTGCCCGAAGCAGCGTCGCGCCCAGCCGTCCGAGCAGCGGCAACAGCCGTCGCGTAGAGAGCATCGCGGCAATGAACACCACAACGACCAGGACCGGGAGCCACACATAAGCCACGACGCGCGGTGGCAGGAACGCCAGTACCTCCCGGATCCAGTCGGCGGCCTTGTCGAGCAGCTTCACGTCGACGTGCCTGCGCTATCCGAGGCCGGCGTATCGGCAAGCTGAGGCGTGCCGGGACCGCCGGGCGAGTTGGGTACGGCGGCCGGCGGCACGCCGGCGACCGCGGTGTTGACCTGCGACACCAAGGACGTGAACTGGGAGACCACGGCAGTGATCGCCGGATCGAGATCACCGATCTGCAGATGGCCACCCTCGATGATCACCTGCATTGCCTGGATCGCCTTGTCACGCTTCTGCTGCTCCATCGAGAAGATGAGCTGGACGGTCTCGGTGGCCTTGCTCGGGTCCTCGGCCAGCACATTTGCGAGCAGCTTGCTGCCTACCAGCTCTTCGTAGAACTCGATGCGTGCCCGCTTGCGCCGAAGCTCACCGGTCTGTTTGATGTCCTCGATGCCGTCATGACCCCGCGCCGTCATCTCGTCGCGTTGCTGGCGCAGTGTTCCGATCATCAAGTCCTTGGCTATGACCGCCTGCTCCGGGTCGAGGTTCAGTGCGGCGTGGAGGCTGACGATGCACAAGCCGTTGGCGAGCGTAATCTTCGTCTGGCCGAACTCGGCGTGGATGGCCCGCTCGGCCTGCTCGGCCGGGTCATCGTTGATCGGGTCGACCCGCCGGCAGATCCGGCGCATCTCCTTGACCAGATGCTCCTGACAGCAGCCCGCCGCATCCGTGACCTGGTCGCGAACTACCACCGCCGCGTCGTGAACCAGCCAGCTATAGGCTACGGACGCGTCAAAATACAGCGCATCGCCTTTCGCGGGCAACCGGCAGGAAAACGACTCGCTATGGGGTTTTGTGTCGACCGTGTACACCGCACGTGGCCCGCGCCACCAGATCTCACCCATGGTGTACGCCTGCTGCGCGCCGATCAGCTCTCCGCGGCGGGTGACGAACACCAGCGTCGTGCCCGGGTCGGCGACCGGGCGCCGTTGCAGCGGCAGACGGCTGAGCTCCTGCCGACCCAGAATAGGATTGCTCAACTGATCCCTTTCCCTCGATGCAATGCTTCCAGCAGCCGAAGCGCCAGGTCCGGTGCTGGCTGCTCCTTGCCCCGCCAGGTTCGGGCATGGGCGGCCACCAGGTCAGCCAGCCGCGGAGACATATTGGCGACGTCCACCAGCAGGCCCACAAGCGACGGACGCAACCGCGGCTCGCGCTCGGCCAACCTAGCCCAACTGCGCAGGACCCGGCGAACTCCGAGGTCGGCACCTGGCGCGCGCAGGGCCTTGCTCCAGGTCCGGACGATCACCTCCCGGATGGCCGAAGCGGTGGCCGCGTGGGCGGCCTCGTCATCGAGTGATGGCGCGATGCCAGCAGCCCTAGTGTCGGAAGGTCCAGCAGATCCGGTACCCGCAGGCTCGACGGTGCAGTGTTCCGCCTCGCTTGCGAACCACAGCAGGCTCGGCCAACGTACCGCTCCGTCCGGAGTTGACACCGTGGTCGACAGGCCCTGCGCAACTTCGAGAAACCCCCAAACCCCGGCGGTCTGGCGCAGCACCTTGGTCTGGCCAGACCAATCATCAAGCAGCTTGAGCAGGGCAAGGCGGCGCGCTGGCGAGGCGTCGAGCAGCAGCCCGCCAATACTGTCACCAATAGCAATCGCGAGATCCGGCTCCGCTGCCTTGGCCAGCTCTGCCAGGTGCTCGTCTGGTCCGTGCGGCAGGGTCGCGCCTACGCTCTGACCCAACGCCCGCGCTGCCGACAACCGCAACGGGTTACCTTTTCGTTCCGACCAGTCCAACACCAGATGTACGGCGCGCGCGGCCGTATCGGGATGTCGCGCCGGCAGCGACAGGGCCGCCACTGCCCGTTCCCGTTCGTCGCCATGTCCACTGCCGGCCCACGGTACGATCACGTCACGGCGAATGGTGTCAAAGGCGTACTGGGCCAGAAACCCGATCGCGGTCGCCGCCCGGATTCGGACTCGCCCCTCGACGTCTTCGGCGACCGTCTTCAACCAGCGCAGGATGAGGTCACGGTCGTAGTCGTGCTCGTGCCACAGGTGGTAGAGCAGCCGGCCTGGATAGCTCTCGTCCACGAACGACGCGATCTCCAGCTCGGCCGGGCCGTATCGGGTGAGCTGGACCTCACGGCTCAACCGGGCCCGGGCATCCTTCATGCGAGCGGACTTGGTGCGCCGTGCCCTCGGCTTCGCGGTGCCGCCACCGGCGTCTTCAAGCCGCCACGCCTGCTCCAGCAGCGTGGCCGACCGGACGACCGCGTCATACGGCATGCGATCGAGGACAGCGATGGATACCATCGTCGCCTTCTGGTCGAAGTCGACGACCTCATCCAGACACGCCTCAAGATCTCGGCGCGAGTGCTCATCGAAGCGCGACACCGCCTCCTCGACGGTACAACGATCCTGAGCCGCGTCGACGAGGTCGCGGGCGAACTCGACGAGCTGTCGTACGTCGAACGAGTCAACGTCGATCGCCTTCAAGCGTGCGGTAAGGCGATGTGCGGCCAAGAACTGTTCGGCCCGCTCCCACGACAGCTGGTCAGCCAGATGGCTGATGACCAGGTCCACGGCAGGCGGCGGAGCCACTATGTCGATAGCTCGCCGCTGGATGCCTGGGTCCGGCACACGCATGCTGGTGTCGATGACTGCTACGAGCCGGCTGTGTCGTTTCACGATACGGTCCTGCATAGTCAGCAGATCCCGGTCATGCAGCTCGGCGAGCTGCGTATGGCTCACCCGGGCCAGCACAAAGCCGCAGCGTTCAGGCAGATCCTCGATCGGCAGCGTGGACAGCGGACCGCTAAACCGTAGTTCATGCACCGCGCCCATCGGGGCGAGCAGTCGGATCGCGGTTGTCGTCGTGCCCCACCGCCGCGGTGAGCGCACCAACGCCACCGCGTCCCGCTGGATCGCCTCGGCCAGCGCATCGTATCCACCAGGCGGCACGTGGAGCCGGGAGATCTCGGCGGTGGTCTTTGCCGATATCGCCGATAGGACCGCGCTGACGCGCTCGCCGCCCATAACTATGTCGCGGCCGGCAATTGGCCCTTGGAACGTGCTGGTCCCGCCGGGTATGATCATAATCGCCGACGTGTGCGAGTCGAACCCGCCAAGCGTCGACAGGCCGTCGGCGAGCGCGCCGCGGATCTCGTTCTGCCGCAGCCCCCGTTCCTCGTCGCCGGGCTGCTCGGCCGCCGACTTACCGCCGCCAGAGCCTTTGCTGTTGGCTGGCCTCTCCGCGCTCCTGTCCGTCGGGGTACCGACAGGTTCGTCGAGTGCTTTGTCGACCGTTTCCTTCACGGCATCGGCGCCGTCGGCACCACCGGCCGGGTCAGCCATGGATGTCCCGTCCGGCGATCGGACCGTGGAACGTCTGGTCGCGACCGCTGATGTACACGGCGCTGGACGACGTGCCACCTGCCGAGTCACCCGCGTTCGCCACGACCCGCGGCACGTGAGTGGCCAGCTCGGTTACCAGCAGGTCGAGGTCACTGCGGTCATGCCGGCCCCGCAGGTGCATCGCCTGCCGGTTGGACAACTTGGCGATGTCGGGCGGCAGCTGCGCGGCGGACGGCACGCTGGTGTTGTCGAGCAGAATCGGCAGCACGTGCTTGTGCTGTTTCAGCGCGATCCGCAGCTCCCGGCGCACATAGTCCTTGGGACTGTCGATACGTCGGACGCCCGCCGTATCGGTGAGCACCAACCAGCGAGGACCGATCAGGGCCAGCACGACGGTGGACTCCCGCAACCGGCGCTCGAGCTCCGGCGGAAAGTCCGTCGCCGGACGCAACGAGCGGCAGTCGCGGAAGATCACATCCTCGCCGAACTCCATGCGCAGCCGCGAGTCGATGAGTGCCGCAGCAAAGCCGCTGTCATCGGTGCGGTAGTTAATGAAAATACCAGTCACGGCCAGAGTCTCCACGGCATCAAGATGGCGATTGATCAGTTAGGCTGGCACCGCGGTCAAGCTGCATTCTGTCCATACCGGCCTGCGGACGCCTAGACTCTACCGCTGCTCCAAAAGATCGTGTCGAAAGATGTTCGAACGATGCACGGGAAACACGCCACAGGTCGGTGCTGGCTCGACGAAAGCTCCACCCGCGGATACCGGTCGGGTGGAGCGGCGCGACGAACGTCGGACATGGATACGAGCACGACGGCACGAGGCCGAGCATAGTGAGACGGCGAGGATACCTGCCCGCCAGCCGAGTGCCCACCTACGAACTATGAAGGTTCTTCGTTTTTGACCGTGGCCAGGTGTACCGCGGATACGCCTCGCGTGCCAGCCGTAGTGCGCCAGGACGCCAGATAAGCCCCCGCACCTACATGAGGTTCACCATCTGGTACAGCTGGTCAAGCGGGGAGGGATCATGACCGTCCGCCGGTGGAGCGATGTCAAGGCCGATGCGATGGCCCGGCAGCCGTGGCTGGCCAGCGCCGAGGCGAAGGCGGCGCGAGCGGAGATCCGGGCCGAGAACCTGGGCCGGATCCGGGGGCATGAGCTGGCCGAGATGCGTAAGTCCGCTGGTCTCACCCAGGCCGATGTCGCGCGGGCTCTTGGGCCTGACCCGCCGCCGGCCGCTCGTTCTGCCGCATTTGGCCCAGAACAGCATGCTTGATTTTGCTGGAGCCGATGGAGCGTCAATCGTCCTGAGTGTCGTGATCCTTGCTGTGTGTCCTTAGCCCTTCCACGAAGGCCCGCCACCGTGCGGGGTTGAAGCGGAGCCGCGCCCCGTCTGGATCCTTGCTGTCCCGCACGAGCACCGCCTCGGGCAGCATGGCTACCTCGACGCAGTCTCCTTCACCGCCGGACTGCGACGACTTCCGCCACACGATGTCACGCTCCACCGTCGTACTCCCTTGCTGCTGCCGCGATTACCTTGCGTGATTGTCGCTCATCCAGAGCGATGCCATCCAGCGATGCCCAGATGGCCTCGTAGGTGGAGATCTCATTTGGCTTGTCCAGGTAGTACGCGCCCGCCGGACCGTCGGAGTAGACGGTCGTCGGTTCCGGCGCCCGCACACCTTCGCGGGGGAAGTCCAGCACCGTGAACGACCCGGCAGCGGTCCAGCGGTGCATGCCGGCCGCCAGCGGCACGACGCGCACGGTGACGTTGTGCCGCTTACCTGCCATGACCAGGTGGTCGAGCTGCCGCACCATGGCCGCAGGGTCGCGAAGGGGCCGGCGGATCACGGCTTCGCTCAGGACCACGTCGAGGCGCGGCGCCGGCGGCAGCGCCCGCGACAGCAGCGCCTGGCGCTGGAGCCGGACGGTTGCCTTGGCTTGCCGATCCTCCAGGGTCAACTCCGGCACATCGACTGCGATGACCTCGTTCGTGTACTCGACCGTCTGTAGCAGCCCAGGAACGATGGTGTCGGCATACTTGCGGATGCGCGCGGCTGCGGCCTCCAGGCCGACGTAGAGCTTGAACCACTCCGGCAGCGCGCGTTCGTACGCGTGCCACCAGCCGCGGTTCTTGGTCTCCCTGGCCAGCGCCTTCAGCAGCTCGGTCGTCTCGGACGGGGCACCATATAGGCGGCACATTGCTTCCACATCGGTCTGGGCCATCGGGACCTGACCGCTCTCGTACCGCCAGATCCGCGGCGCGGACCAGTCCAACGCCTTGGCGGCCGCCGCCACCGTGATGCTCGCGCCTTCGCGAAGCTCTCTGAGGTACCGGCCGAGCTGGCGACGGGGAACGGTGCTGCCGCTGTCCATGCGTAATCCTCTCGACCGCCATCACGTAATGCCGCTGGGACGTTCGTATCATATTCTGCTGCGTAATATTGCCCCGCGCTATCTTCGCGTCGAAGATGTAGACAGCTCGCCGGACACGCTTGGTCACGGGCGTCGGTGGCGAGCCAGCTTGGGCGGGGCGTCAGCCAGCAGCGAACGTCCCGCTTCGGCGCCGTGGACCGGTCGCCTCACGCAGGTTGGCTGCAGGAGCCCGGAGCAGCCCGAGACGGCCAGGAGAGCGGGGTGACAGCAATGCCCGTACACCAACCGGCCCACAAGATCGACCCCGTCGAAGCCGCGCGACAGATCCTGCACGCCCATATCCGCACGGTCGACGGCTGCTGCCGCGGTTGCTTCGTCGATCGCGGGCGGTGGGTCACCTACCCCTGCTCCTCTGTCGACTGGGCCGTCGGCGTCGACGGCCACGACATGACGGCGAGGTTTCTGAGCCAATGACCGCCAGCCTGATCCTTCCCGGTTCCAGCCGCGTCCAGGTCGACCTCGGCCAGGCCCCGTACGACGCCATCCTCGATGCGGTACGCGCATGCGAGAGAACAAAGGTCCACCCGGTTCGTCTCGACGCCGACGACTGGGTAACCCTCGGCGACATCGCCCTGCGGGTCGGCGTGAGCCGCGAGCTGGTCCGCCTGTGGTCCATCGGCAGACAAGGGCCGGGCCGGTTTCCGCCGCCCCTCAACCCAGGATGCGACACCAGCTTCTACAGCTGGACCGAGGTCCGGACATGGATACACGCCAACACCTGCCACGATGTCGGCGATCTGGACGAGCCCGTGCTCGCAGCCATGAACCTCGCGCTCCAGCTGCGACGAATGAGCCCCCAGCTCACCCGGCTGGACGCCGTAGTGAAGATCATCACCGTATAAAGAAGCTGGTGGAGCCGTCGGCGCCGCGTAGCCATGTATAAGGATGTTCCGGAAGGCCACGATACGAGGCAGGTCAGGTATGGCTGCGGCCAACTCCGGAGCGGCCCTTGGACAGCTGGTTCAAAGCCTCACCGATGATCTCGAACTGGCGCTCGACTGCCGCCCGGAGCATCGCGTTCGCGAGGTAGTAGTCGAAGGAGCATCCTTCGGCGAACCCTGAGCCTGCTCCACTGCGTTTGTCGCATCCCAGAGATACTTCAGCGGGTCAGGCCGCATACAGAGACTCCCTGGTACGCATCACCTGGTCACGAAAGTACGGGTTACGGATGCTCGTGATCCTCACCACGTCGACCGCACGGCCGAGGAGCTGCTCCAGACCCTCCTTCAACGTGAAGTACGTGTCGAAGTAGTCGAACCCCGGACGGCCGGAGTCGAAGTCGACGAGGACGTCAACGTCGCTCGTATCGACGTCAAAAGAGTCCCCAACGGCGGAGCCGAACACGTCGAGGCGCCGGATGCCGAGCCTTCGGCACAGGGCTTCGATCTCCTGCCGCCTTGCCTCGATCAGCGCGTGCACGCCTCACCTCCTTGTCTGATTCTGCCTCACCATGGCCGCCGGGGTGCATGAAGATCGCAGCGGGGTGGCACGGTGGACCGGATGCGCCGCATCACCGTGGTCCATGGCTGTCGGGCGGCCGACCGGCTGGAGCACGCGCGGCACCGCCAACCACTCAGCTATGGTCCGGACTCAACCGCCGCTCGGCTATCCACAGTGCCAGGTTGCCGGCGAAGCCGACGGTGACGATCAGCAGCACCACCGCGAACATCCGCGGCAGGTCGAGCAGCGCGTACGCGCGCGCGGCGAGCAGGCCCAGCCCCGCCCGCGCAGCGAAGAACTCGGCGATGATTGCCGCAATCAGCGCCACGCTGAACCCGATGCGCAGCGCCACCATGAGCGGCGAGGCGATCGCCGGCAGGTATATCTTGACCAGCTGCTGTGCCTCGCTGAGGTTCAGTGAGGCGGCGAGCTTGGGCAGCGGGCCCCGCGCCACGTCGCGCACTGCCGCAGTGGTCATCACCGCGATCGGGAACAGCGCGGACAGCGCCGCCATGGTGGACTCGGCCACCATCCCCACCCCGAACCAGCTCAGCAGGATCGGGTAGAAGATGATCCGGGGCACCGCGAACAAGCCGGCCACCAGCGGGTCGAACAGCTCCCCGAACACCCTGCTGCGCCCGAGCAGGTAGCCCAGCGGGAAGCCGAGCAGGACCGCCCAGCCGAAGCCCACGGCGACCGCCTGGGCGGTGGCCGCCAGCCCGGCCCGCAGCCAACCGTCGCGGAACCCGTCGACCAGGGTGTCCAGGGTCGGCTCGAGTCCCGGCACCAGGTCGGTGACCCGGCTCGCCGCCGCCCAGGTGAGCAGCACCAGCACCACCACCCCGGCCCGGCCGGCCGCCACCCAGGCACGCCGCGCTGCCGCGCTCATAGCATGTCCCGGCGGATACGCCGTTCAAGCACCCCGAAGAGCGCGTTGAACAGCACCGCGAGCACACCGATCACGAGCACCTCGGCGTACATCTCCGGTACGTCGAAGAACCGGTAGTGGTAGCCGGCCCGGAACCCGAGGCCGCTCACGGCCAGGATGAACTCCATCGCCACGGTGCCGATGACCGCGTAGGCGAAGCCGAGCCGCAGCCCCGGCACCGCGAGCGGGGTGGCCGCCGGCAGCAGCACCTTGCGGTACAGCTGTGCCGTGCCGCACCCCACCGACCGCCCCAGCTTGGGCAGCATCGGTGGGATGGAGCGCAGCGCCACCATCGTGTTCAGCGCGATCGGGATCAGGGCCATCACCGAGGCGATGGTGATGATGGGTGCCGGACCGAGCCCCATCACCGCCAGCAGCACCGGGTAGAAGACCAGCGTGGGCAGCGCGTACATGGTCACCAGGTACGGCTCGAAGACGTCACCGACCAGCGGCAGCTTCCAGAACACCACGCCGAGCGGCAGTCCCCCGACGACCCCGATGCCGAAGGCCGCCACCACCGTGACCAGCGTGCGGTTCAGGTCGGTATAGAACTCCTCGCCGCGGGCCAGCCGCAGCAGGGCGGAGAAGATCTGTGCCGGGGCCGGCAGGGCCAACGGGTCGAACATGCCGGCCCGGGCACACACCTCCAGTACGGCCACCGTGGCCGCGAAGAGCAGCCACCGCACCAACCGGGCGGGGATCGGCCGGGGCGCACCGGGACGAGCCGCCCTCATCCCGGATGCGCCTCCCCCGCCAGCGCCTTCTGCGCCTCCACCCGGAGCAGCTGCCACAGGTGGTCGGTGAGCTCGTGGAACCGCGGCTCGAGCATCACCTCGGCCGAGCGGGGCCGGCCAAGGTCCACCTTCACGACCTCCTTGACCACCGCCGGCCGGTGCGAGAGCACCCAGACCTGGTCGGCCAGGTACGCCGCCTCATGGATGTCGTGCGTCACGAACAGCACACTGGCCCCGGTGCCCTGCCAGATCCGTAGCAGCTCACCGGCGAGCAGCATCCGGGTCTGCTGGTCCAGCGCGCCGAACGGTTCGTCCAT
>Ga0075420_100000355_pt1 | contig 35318 bp, 31 predicted proteins | sample SoiMetdeltSBSDD4_FD_75296 | JGI IMG/M metagenome (GOLD analysis project Ga0075420, IMG submission 75296) | Bulk soil microbial communities from a Populus tree surrounding site in Tennessee, USA - Soil MetaG P. deltoides SBSDD4 | ecosystem: Environmental > Terrestrial > Soil > Tree plantation...
CCCAGAAATGCCAGGCCATAGACGGAAAAGGTTTGCAGAACCTCTGCGATGTTCAACCGGCCCGGAGGCAGCCATCCGATCGGCGTGAGCAACCCGAAAAACTGAACAGCCGTCACGACACCGAATACAATCGTGCAGAGGCTGGCGGTGAGGAGGCCTACCCTCCTGCGCGGCACCAGACTGGCTACCGTGACGGAAATGACGTACAGTACGGCAAACGGGCTCTCGATCCCGCCAGTCCCCGCGACGAGAATTGTCTCGAGTGCTAAGTCAATTGCCACCTGAACCCAGGTGAACATCGTCACTGCATGCTGTGACTGCAAGGATCGCAACAGGAGCGCATAGAAAATGGTACTCGCGTAGGTGAAGACGATGAGAGCCTGGAAGGTAAGAACTCGCTCACCCTTCGTCACATGAAACGCTAGAGAGAGCCCGAGCAACAGCGTCACGACGACGACACGGAGGCCCATGAGCCAGTGCAGCCTGGTCTTCAGTTCATCCATTCCGTCAGTCTCTGATCGTCACGGGAAGGCTCGCGGGTGCGGTTCAATGCAGCACTGCTTGGAAGGATCTCGTCGCTGCTCTCTCGTGCAAACGGAACGAGGAATAAAGAGGCGTCAGGGCTGCAATCTCTATCCGATAGGTAATGTGATCGGCTTGTCCGGGCGAATATGAACCACGAGTTCAGAGCTGACCGCGGCGCGAATAAAAGTTGGCGGCTACTGAATCGCACCTGCCATCGAGAAGATCGGTAGATACATCGCAATCACGATAAATCCAATGATGGTACCGAGAAACACCATCATCATGGGTTCGAGGAGAGACGTCATGGCGGCCACCGCCTGATCAACTTCATCTTCGTAAAAGTCTGCAATCTTCCCCAGCATCGCATCCAACGCGCCGGTGGACTCTCCCACAGCGATCATATGAGTCACCATTTTCGGAAATACCTGGCTCTTGGCCAACGGTTCCGAAATCGTTTTGCCACTGCTGATGCTGATCCGCGCTCCAAGCAAGGCCTCTTCAATCACTTTGTTGCCGGATGTTCGCGCGCAAATTCCAAGCCCTTCCAACAACGGAACACCGCTTGTGATCAACGTGCCCAGCGTTCGCGTGAATTTCGCTACAGAGGCCTTTCGAATGATGTCGCCCAACACAGGTACTTTGAGGAGCAACCGGTCGATGACGATGCGGCCCTTCGTGGTCTTATAGTAGCGTTTGATACCATAGATTGCTGCCGCGATGGCGACAACGATGTGGATGATGTAGCTTTGGAAAAAATTGCTGACATCAATGACGATCTGGGTCGGTCCAGGAAGTCCGACTTTCCCCCCCGACATTTCAGCGAACATTTTGGCAAAAATCGGGATGACCCAGACCATGAGGACGGTGATGACAATAACGGCCACGCCCATGATTGCAATCGGATAGACCATGGCAGACTTGATCTGCCCCTTCAGCTTCATGGCCTTTTCAATGTGTTTGGCCAATCGCGTCAGAATCGTGTCGAGCAGTCCACCGACTTCGCCGGCGTGAATCATGTTCACATACAGATCATCGAATACTTTTGGATGCTTCCGGAGCGCATCCGAGAAGGTAGAGCCCCCCTCCACGCTGATTTTGACGTCGCCGATCGTTTCGCGAAGCACCTTGTTCTCGGATTGTGTCGCCAGAATATCAAGACATTGAATCAAGGGAAGCCCGGCATTAATCATGGTGCCGAATTGGCGGGTGAAGACCACCAGATCCTTGTCCGTAAGGCCGCTCCCGAGGCTGAAATTGAACTTACCGCCCTTGCCAGATTTCTCTTCGAGACTGGTAACAACGACATTCTGCTTTCGTAGTTGATCCACCGCTTCATCGCGGGTCTTCGCCGTCAATTCCCCTTTCTTCACCGAACCCTGGCGGGTCCTTCCGACATAGGCGAATGTACTCATAGGTATGCCCTAAACTCCTTTGCCATCACAGCGAAACACACATAGCCCATCATTGTGCAACTCTGGACGAAGTCTATAAGACGACCCAAAGTCTGTCAAACAAATGCACCAAACACGCGGTCGATTAGATGGAGAACATGATCCGAACAGCGAGGCTATGTTTCGCTGGCGCTCACATGAGCATACCCGCGATACAAATAATGTAGACCGGATATGAGCGTGACGATGGCCATCACATAGAATAGCGGCTGAATGGTGGCAAGATCGATGCGGCGGGATGCTAAAAACACGACAAGAACTAAAGTGGCAAGTTGGATCAGGGTGGTTCCCTTGCCAAGAATCGTCGGAGAAATATCGACTCGTGCATCCGTAAAATGAGCGACCACGGTTCCCAACATGAGGATGATATCGCGGCTGACAACGAGGATCGTGACCCAAAGCGGAATGAGATGCATGACGGAGAGCGTGATAAACCCTGTGGTCAGCAATAGTTTGTCGGCGAGCGGATCGAGAAACGCCCCGAGTTGCGTCCGCTGATTGGCGACCCGGGCGATGGTGCCATCCAGACCGTCGGTCAGTCCCGCGACAAACAGCACGCCCAGCGCATAGTCGAATTGGCCGTATGTCAACAACCCGACATAGACAGGAATGAGCAGAATACGAAGAATCGTGAGGCTGTTGGGAACATTCATGTACATGGATGGCAAAGGCATTCTGTCGAAGCGGACTCGAAACGGCGGCAAATCAGAATTCGCATCATAGAAAGGGGGCCGTACCTTGTCAACGACGGTTGCACTCATCGCGCTGGGTCCCTATAATCAGCCGCTCAGCCTGTTGGTTCACCAGTATCACATATGGAGGTTTGTATGAGTTCCCTCCCTCTCCTCTTCAAGAAAGAGGGGTTGGTCGAGCGACACCAAGTTGAAGGGGTTGACCCAAGCGACCGGTATTTCAATCGAGCCGTGCTCGTGAGTCGGACCACGGGCGGATATACAGCCAAAGTGACGTACGAAGCCTTAGGCGTCGAGGGCCAGGCCTTTTCCACGGTCGGTGCAGCCGTCAAGGATGTCATTGGCAAGCTCCAAGGACTTGGGTTTCGCACGATGCGATCTCGTGCCAACTTCAAAGGAAACCGTTACCTAGCTGAGAAGGAAACCTGGATCGAATATTCGGACCTGCCTTAATCGGCTCCCACCACTTCCCCATAGATCAGATCGTGTATACGGGGACGAAATTCGCGGATAGCGTCGTTTCGTCTTGTCGGATGAACACGGTTGGACAACAACACTACTTCAAGCCGGCACGTCGGATCAATCCAGAGAGAGGTACCCGTATAACCAAGATGGCCGAAGGAGAGTTCTGAAAAACGCGTCCCGGCGCTGGATGGCGCGGACGGGGTGTCCCATCCTAATGCGCGACTCGAATGAGGGATATCGCGCAGGCGCGCGACAAACTGCCGCACCATCTCTGTCTCGAACAACGACGCGGTTCCGTGGTACGCATCCAGCCAAGCGGACGAGAGCGTCAGGACGGAGCCGGCTGTTCCAAATAGGCCTGCATGGCCGGCAATCCCTCCCAACGCGAAGGCATTTTCATCGTGGACCTCACCGTGCAAGATACGTTTCCTCCAGGGATCATCCTCCGTCGCCGCCACAGGATGAGAAGGGCCAAAAGATTCTGCTCCTTGACTTCCGATCAATGACGGAAGAAAAGCGAGTGGTTTCGCGCCGAGCGGAACAAATATCTCGCGCTCACACAACTCTGCGAGAGATGATCCGGAGATTCGCTCGAGAAGGAATCCTATCAACATGAACCCCAGATCGCTGTATAGGCTCCGTGTTCCGGGTGGGTAGATGAACGTTTCGTCTCGCAGATACCGCAGGACAGCCGCCTGTACCTGTTCACGATCCGCCATTCTCTCATGAGAAAACCCGGTCTTTTCCAAATGCTCATAGTACGGACGCCAGCCTGGTAATCCAGAACTATGCGTCAGAAGATCAACGAGAGAAGCCTTGCCGACAGCGCTTCCGCGGAGTTCTATCAGCCGATTTTCGATCGGCTCTTCGAGACAGATGCGTTGTCGCTGTGCGAGGAGGAGGGTTGCGGTCGTGGTCGCCAGGGGCTTCGTAAGCGAGGCTAGGTCGTACACCGTCTCGGCGGTGGCTACTGGCCCCTTCGGAATAGTCGAAAGGCGTCCTACCGCTTTTACACACACCGTCGTTCCTTGATAGCGCACGACGAGAACCGCTCCGGGGAAAACCCCATCGTCGACTGCCGCCTGCATGGCGCAATCGATGGGATCACCCGTCACCATATCAGATGACCTCCAGGATCAGCGGGGATCGGGGGCGAGACAACAACCTTTCACATTGCAGGCAGGAGGCTACGCGGAATGCCTGGGAAGGCAAGTTCAGGAATATTTTCAATCCTACCGCGCCGTGTTGGAATCGCCGGCAAGTTTCTCGCCAGTGGTGGCCGGTTCAGTCTGGTATGCTTCCGTTTCCTCGACTTCCAGCATGCGCTCAAACGATCGGATAGTGGAACGAAATCGTTCGACCAGGAGCAAACGCTGTTTCTGTAAGTCCGACACGTCGCCTTGAATATTCACCAGCTCCGTACGGGCCTGCCGCATCACCTCACTCGCTTTGAGCTCGGCTTCCTTCACAATGAGATCGGCCTCGCGGTGAGCCGACCGCTTCACATCTTCGGCCAACGATTGCGCTGATACCAATGTATTCGAAAGAGTGGATTCGGTGCGCTTCAACTCGACGAGGTGTTGCTCGGTAAGAGTCAGTTTCTCTCTGAGAAGGGCATTCTCCCGGTTCAATCCTTCCACTGTCAGCGCCAGTTCCTCGAGAAAGCGATTGACTTCCTCCTTGTCATATCCTCGGAATTTGACCTGAAACACCATCTGCTGAATGTCGATCGGCGTGATTTTCATGTACCACCTCTTCGTCGTTCAGTTCATCCGGACAGCCAGGTCCATCATGGTGCGAATCAGTGCGTATTGTAGAAAGACTATAATGAGGATAGCAATCATCGGCGACAGATCAATCCCCATCCGCCAGCTCACCCATCGCCGGATCGGCGCAAGCACGGGTTCCGTCACCCGCTCGAGAAACTGGACGATCGGATTCCATGGATCAGGATTCACCCACGAGATCAATGCCCTGGCAATGATGACCCACATGTAGAGCGTCAGGACCGTATCCAAGACAGTCGCCAGCCCATGCAAAATATTCCCCATCACAAACATGTTCGCCCCAACTCCTCAGAGCGTTTTGTGGCCGCTTCGACCGCCGCAATCAGGGTTGCGCGTATGCTTCCCGCTTCCAAACGGTGTAATCCCGCAATCGTCGTTCCCCCGGGCGATGCCACCTGATCTTTCAGCCTAGCCGGATGCTCGCCTTTCTCCAACACTAATTTTGCAGCTCCGAGCACCGTCTGCGCGGCAAGCAGTTCCGCGGTCTGACGCGGAAGACCCATTTTGACTCCTCCATCGGCCAGGGCTTCGATCGCAACAAAGATGTAGGCAGGCCCGCTCCCGCTCAGGCCTGTTACAGCATCCATGAGTCGTTCTTCGATCGACACGACACGACCGACCGCTTCAAAAAGCGTCCGAGTGAGCGCCACATCCGCTTCCTGTACGCCGGATTCGATCGCGATGGCGGTCACTCCTTCTCGCACGAGCGCCGGCACGTTCGGCATCGCGCGAACGATGCCCCTCATGTGAGGGGCTCGTTGGCGAATCCACGCAATAGACACACCAGCCGCGATCGAAATCACCAGTTTGCCTTCAACGCGAGTACCGATTTCAGACAAGACCTGCGGCAAGACCTGCGGTTTGACGGCAAGCACGACCACGTCGGCCCATTCGACTGCCGGTGCATTCTCTTCTCCGACGAGGATGCCGAATCGGCTTTTCAATACACGTCCGCGATCCGCCAACGGATCGGTAGCCCGTATCGTCACAGGATCACATACCTCCGCAGCCACCAATCCACCCACCAGAGCCTCCGCCATTTGGCCGGCGCCGAGAAAGGCGATTTTTTTGGTCAGTGCTGTTTTAGTCACGACGCGCTCCAAAGATCGCCGTTCCAATACGTACATAGGTCGCGCCTTCCTCGACCGCCACCTGGTAATCTCCCGACATCCCCATCGATAACTCGTCCATATTAATGTTCTCGCAGCCCGACCGTGTCAACGATCGTCCTAATTCCCGAAGCCGACGGAAATACGGTCGTGCTACTTCAGCATCAGGCGCGAGCGGAGGAATCGCCATCAGCCCTTGAATCCGCAGATGACTCATTCGACTCAGTTCGGGAAACGAGGCAGCCACGGACGTGGGTGCCCATCCGCCCTTGCTCTTTTCATCTCCGATATTGACTTCGAGCAGGATCGATTGAGAAAGACCGGCTTGTTCAGCGCGACGGTTGATCTCTTCTGCCAACTCCAAACTATCCACGGAATGGATCAACTCGAAGAGGCCCACAACCATCTTCACTTTTCTCCGCTGCAATCTGCCAATGAAGTGCCACCTGAGATGCTTCCGTCCCAACCGTTCAATCTTCGGGAGCGCTTCTTGAAGACGATTCTCCCCGACGATAGTGACGCCCGCGGACATGGCTTCCTGAATGCGTTCAACGCCGACTGTCTTCGTCACTGCGACCAGTCGAATGGAGTCAGGGTTTCGCGCAGATCGAGCCGCGACAGATCGAATAGTTGTAAGAATGTGCCGGACGTTATCACCGACTGAACCCGAGCAGCCATCCATTCGTCCCCCATGTGGTGCCCCAGGACTAGACGCTCGAAATCGAACACCTAGCCCGATCTCTCCACGCCCGACGCATGGGTACAGTACAGAACTGTGGTAGGAGTATCAACTTCGAGGGACCAACGCAATGCCACTGACCATGGTACTCTTCACCACGCCCTCTCGGCGGTAGGAAAAAAAGAGGTTGGGATGACACATCGTGCAAGCATTGGCCGCTGCAATATTGTGTTCTGCCAGACCACTGACAAGAGCTTGCCGCCGGATCAACTCCCGCAGATTCAAACGCGCCTTCCGTAAAGATTGTTCTTCAATGACCAGTTGCCAATCAGGGAAGGCGTGCCTCAGTTTTGACAGAACCGGTTCATCGACTTCATAGCAACAGGCACCGACGGATGGTCCTATCGCCATCCTCAATGCTGCCGCCTCTCCACCGAAACGAGCGTTCATAGCCGCGATGGTGTTCGGTACAATGCCGGCGACAGCTCCTCTCCAGCCTGCATGTACTGCAGCGACGATGCGCCGGACGGGGTCATGAAGCAACACCGGCACACAGTCGGCCGTGCGTACAGCCACCATAATGCCAGGTTGATTGGTCATCAGTGCATCCCAAGCGCCGTCGAACGATTGTCCTTCGCACACCGGCCGATCCAAGATCAGCACATCGGTTCCATGCACCTGTTTGACTGAAATCAACCTGGCCCGCGCGCCGCGGCCGTTCTTGAGGTCGGAGGCTGCACCGGCCGTCGCTCCAACCCGAGAATGTTTTGTGCCGAAAAAATGGTCGACTCCGTCCTTCGTCAGGGCAAACGACGGAACTGTGATCACCGGCCCTATCATAGATCCTGACCGAGCGTGTGTGCTGCGCGACCCTAGTCTGCCTGCCTTCGCAGGAAGGTCGGGACATCCCACTCATCATCTGCCACCACGGCCACCCGGTCAACCGGCTCGCGCGCATCGCCCATCCTACGGAGGAATGTGGGACGATCCAAGTCCTTTGCCGGACGATCCCCTCCCGCATGCATCCCCGTGAGTACTTGCTGACCGCTTCGACCATTCCCGCTCCTGGGAGCCAGCCGTTCCGAAGCCACCGGTTTGGCCAGCGGCTGATCTTCCCGTTCGAAGCCCGTCGCAATGACGGTGACGACCAAATCGTCCCCCATTTCCGGATTGATGACCTGGCCGACAATGATGTTGGCTTCGGGGTCTGCGGCATGCTGCACGATGGAGGCCGCTTCTTCTACCTCGTGAAGCGACATATTCGGACCCCCGGTAATGTTGAGCAACACGCCGCGTGCTCCTTCGACACTGCCTTCTTCGAGCAATGGACTGCAAATAGCCTTTTGTGCCGCTTCGGTCGCGCGCGTCGCACCGCGTGCCGTCCCCATGCCCATGACTGCACGGCCGGTATGGGACATGATCGTCCGCACGTCGGCAAAATCGACATTGACCAGACCGATCGTCGTAATCACGTCCGCGATTCCCTGAATGGCCTGCCGCAGAACATCGTCCGCAACTTTAAACGCATCCAGCAACGGTGTCGCTTTGTCCACAATGCCGAGCAACCGCTGATTGGGAATGATTAGCACGGTATCCACGTGACGTTTTAGATCACGGATGCCCTCTTCGGCATGACTCATCCGGCGATGCCCTTCGTATTGAAACGGCTTCGTGACCACCGCGACAGTCAAAATCCCGAGTTCGCGCGCAATGCTGGCGACGATTGGCGCCGCCCCCGTGCCAGTGCCACCTCCCATGCCTGCCGTGACGAAGACCATATCGGCGCCAACAAGGCTTTCGCGAATTTCATCCTTACTTTCAAGCGCCGCATCACGCCCGACTTCCGGTTTCGCCCCCGCACCCAAACCGCGGGTCCGTTCGGGACCGATTTGAATCTTATAGGCTGCGTTGGACCGCTCCAAAGCTTGCACGTCGGTATTGGCCGCGATGAAGTCCACCCGGCCCAACCCACCGGTAATCATCGTGTTGATGGCATTGCACCCTGCCCCCCCGACTCCGATCACCTTGATACGGACGGGGGTCTGCGCATCCTCCTGAAATGAAAACATCGGCCACCTCCCTTGACGATGTCGCGTGTCCGGCTATTCCAATCACACGCGAAGGTTAGAAAAACTCGAACATCCACGATCGCATTCGATCGAACACTTTCCCGAAGCCTCGCCCGTGACGCATACCCGTCGTCTCGAGCTCCTGAGCATGCTGCCTCGCATGGAGTAATAAGCCGACTCCTGTGGCATGCATGGGATTACTGACGATGTCCCGGAGGCCGCCGATCCCTGTCGGAATGCCCCGACGGGCCGGGAGATTCAGCACCTTTTCCGCCGCGTCAGGCATGCCTTCAAGCAATGACGTGCCACCGGTGATCACGACACCAGCCCCCAGCATGCCTTCGTAGCCGGCTCGTACGATTTCCCGTTTGACCAGATCGAACATTTCCTCCACGCGCGGCTCGAGAATCTCTCCGATATCTCTTCGAGAAAAAGTCCGAGGAGGCCGGTCGCCAACCGAAGGCACTTCCACCGTTTGATGACCGTGGATCAGATCGGTCCTCGCCATACCATGCTGAACCTTGATGCGCTCCGCTTCCGTTTGAGAGGTGAGCAGACCGATGGCCAGATCCTTCGTCAGATTTTGTCCGCCGATCGGGAGGACCGCCGTATGTCGAATGCTGCCGTCGAGGAAGATGGCGAGATCCGTGGTACCCCCGCCCAGATCGACCATCGCCACTCCCAATTCGCGCTCCTCGGCGCTCAACACGGCTTCACTCGAAGCCAACGGCTGGAGAATGATGTCCACGACGTCGAGACCGGCGCGGTTGACACTCTTGATGATATTCTGGGCAGACGTGACGGCGCCCGTAATGACGTGCACGTTCACCTCGAGCCGATTGCCTGACATGCCCAGCGGTTCACGGACCCCTTCCTGATCGTCGACCATGTACTCACGGGGCAGAATATGGAGAATTCGCCTTTCGTGGGGAATGACCGCCAGGGTACGGGCGCTTTCAATCGCACGGTTGATATCGTCCCGCATCACCTCCTGTTTTTTCAGCGCAATGACGCCCTTGAGGTTTTCACCGGATATGTGGCTTCCCGCAATGCCCGTATAGACCGAATTGATCTGCACGGCCGCCATCAGTTCCGCTTCTTCTACGGCCTTCTTAATCGATTCGACGGTACTCTCGATGTTGACAACCACGCCCTTCCGTAGCCCACGAGAGGGACAAGAGCCGACGCCGATGATATTCAGCGGTCCTTCCTCCACCACTTCTGCGACGATGGCGCAAATTTTCGTCGTCCCGATATCCAAGCCGACGAGAATATGATCCCGCTTAGGCAATCAGCTCACCCCCTTCCCCGAACGATCACGCGATCCATATAGCGCAAATCGATCTCCTGCCCTCGTTCTCCCTCACCGTCGGACTCGACGGTGCGGAGAGCAGGCCTCATTTTCAAGAACCGGCTCCATTGTTGATCCATGGACGACGCGCTAAACTGAAACGTACTCCCTTGTATGGAGGCCACCAGATTCGACAAGTGTCCAACATTTATCTCCGGCCTTCCTCCCACCGCACGCACAATCATGCGCGCGAGTTCGACCCCCGTCTTCACGGCTTGCCGGGTTTCCGTCTTTCCCTGCAAGAGGCTACGACCGTCTACTCCGGAGAGCATGGGTAAGGTCGGATCGTCCTTCGTTCCCAGTCTGGCTAGGACGTAGCCTTCGTCATCCGTCAACACATTCTCGGCCGGCGTTCGCACTACAGCGGAGGGTACCCGCTCAGTGAGCACGACCTGTACCTCGTGAAACGGAACGAGCGTGACGGTCGCGTCTTTGATCCACGGATGCTGTTTCAATCGCCCTGCCAACCAGTTCGGATTCAACGCATACAGCGTCGTATCGTCCTTAAACCCCAGCCGGCTCAGGACCTCGCGACGAGAAACATGATCGAGGCCTTCAATCGTCACTTGCTGCACCGCAAACCATCCCCTGGTCAAGGGCCCCACCTCGCGGGCGAGCACGAACAGTCCCACACATCCGGCGGCTACGAGGCAGACGACTCCAATGGCATAGACCGTCTTGAGCACACGCCTGCCCCATCGAGCCCAGCGATTTCTGGTGACCTGTCCCTCAGCGCCGTCCTCATCGAGACCACGACGCGCGTTGGTTCTCGGGCCGACAAGCCTCTTTCGCTTCCTCGAAAGCAAATCGATGGATCCTTAACGAGTCCCGGCCTTAAATGGTGGTCGTTGTGCGCGAACCAGAGCCGACTGCACAATCACTTCGGTCAAGGCATCGTAAGTGAGCCCGGCTCGAGCGGCTGCCATCGGCAGCAAACTCGTTTCCGTCATTCCGGGAACGGTATTGATTTCCAACACATAAGCTTTCCCGTGCGGCGTAATGCGGAAATCGACACGGGCAGCTCCCTCACAACCGAGTACCCGGTAGGTCCGAACAGCCAATGCACGGACCTCTCGCGTCACCTTGGAGGAGAGCGGAGCAGGACAGAGGTATTGCGTTCGCCCTTTCTCGTATTTGGCAGAAAAGTCATAGAATCCACCCGGTGCGACAATTTCTACAGGCGGAAAGGCCTCGATATTTCCGTCGGGGCCGGCAACCACGGCGACCGTCACCTCGTGGCCTGGGACATAGGTTTCGATCATTGCTTCGTCCTCAAAGCGATGAGCCACACTCAAGGCCTCTTTCCATTGTGAAGGCTTTTTCACGATCGTCACACCTATCGTGGACCCCTGCGAAGGAGGCTTGACGACCACCGGCCATTTCAGCTTTGCGGCTTTCAACACCTTGGCACTGGTCGTCGATTGCCCCTTCATCACCACCGTCCCTGACGGAACCGGAATCCCGTGTGTCTCTAACAATGTTTTGGTCACAACTTTGTGCATTCCAATTGCGCTGGCACGGACACCGGACCCTGTGTAGGGAACACGGATCGACTCGAGAAAACCTTGGATCGAGCCATCCTCTCCACCCACTCCGTGTAACGCCAGAAATGCGATCTTGACCTCGCGGTCGAGCAACTCCTTGTAAAGGGAAGCCCCCACATCGATTGTGATCGCGTCGTAGCCGGTGCGAAGCAAGGCACGACAGACGGCCTCCCCGGTTTTCAACGACACGTCTCGTTCCGAGGACTCTCCTCCCATCAAGACACCAATCCGGACGCGGGTCAACGGCCTGCCTTCACCTGGTCGCATTCTGTTCCCTGCGATCGATTTCATCATCGTCCTCACGCCCGGCCGATCACCTTCAACTCAAGATCAAGCAGGACACCCGTTTTCTTGCGTACCTCCTGGCGAACTTTCTTGATCAACTCCAGCACGTCCTTTGCGCGCGCCTGTCCCAGGTTCACCATGAAGTTGGCGTGTTTGTCCGATACCTGCGCATCACCGACCCGTGCTCCCTTCAGCCCCGCCATTTCAACGAGACGGCCTGCCGTACCTTTGGGTGGATTTCTGAAGACGCATCCTGCGCTGGGTAACGAGAGTGGTTGTGTGTTTTTCCGATACTGCAAATAGTCTTTGACGGTCTTTTCGATGTCTTTGCCGGCCCCCGGCTTCAGTTGTAGCCAGACCCCGACCACGACGCCGCGCGGCAATCGTGCGTGCCGATAGCCAAACTCGATATCGGATGCGTTGAGATCCACGACCTCACCTTTTCCTGTCACGAGACGAATCGCTTTGACGGATTCCTTCATCTCCCCCAATCTTGTTCCGGCATTCATAACGACACAGCCGGCCACCGTGCCCGGAATACCCGCCCCCCACTCCAGCCCGGAGAGTCCGCGGCGCACCGCATGCCCGATCAAGGTCGGCATCCCGACACCTCCCTCCGCATAGAGAACATGATCGGACTCCTGCCGGACGGTGCGCATCTTTGCCAAGCTTATGACGACACCCCGGATACCACCATCACGGACCAGGATGTTCGTTCCGCCCAAAACGAAAAGGGGAATCTTCGCGCCATGCGCCTGTTTGACCACCCGACGGACATCGTCGACATCGGCCGGTTCGACCCACACATCCGCCGGACCGCCAATTCGGAATGAGGTGTATTTCTGCAGCGGTTCATTGAACTTGACGGCCCCCCGCACTCCGTCCATCACGCGTCTTAAACTATCTTCCGTCGCACCGGCGCGCTCCAAGTCGTCTCGGAGTTGCTTCCGAGGTTCCTTTTTGGGCATCATCCGTCACGTCGAGGCCGGAAGCCGATCCAGGATGCCGAGTCCGGCCTTCCATATATCCCCGGCTCCTAAGGTCAACACGAGATCTCCCGACTTCAGCGTCGGCAGGACTTGATCCGGCAGCGATTCCTTTCGATCGATATAGGTCACCGACGGGTGCCCCGTCGCGCGAACGGCATTCGCAAGGCCTTCACCTGACACGCCGGGAATCGGCTGTTCGCCTGCCGCATAGATCTCGGTGATGAAAACCGCATCAGCCTGGGTGAAGGCGGTGGAAAATTCTGCCGCCAGATCCCGGGATCTGGTGTACCGATGCGGCTGAAAGAGAACCACCAATCTCCGGTTCATGCTCTGCTTTGCGGCGGCCAAAGTGGCCAGGATTTCCGTCGGATGATGGCCATAGTCATCGACCACCATGATGCCGGCCTTTTCCCCACGCAGATGGAATCGGCGTTCAACGCCCGTGAAGGCTGCCAATCCCTTCCGGATCAAATCCGCCGGTACATCGAGTTCTAAACCGATCGCAATTGCGATCAGAGCGTTGGATACGTTGTGCACGCCGGGAATGGCCAGCCGAAACGGGCCCAAGTTCTTCCCGCGAAAGTGCGCCCGGAACTCGGAACCCCAAGGCCGCAAGCTGATGTCGGTCGCGCGGAAGTCTGCGACGCATCCCTCGTGCTCCTGAAGGCCATAGGTCTGATACCGCTTGACGACGCGCGGCAGCAAAGTTCGCAGCCTCCCGTCATCCGCACACAGTACCGCCAACCCGTAGAAGGGCACCTTGTTGATGAATTCAAGAAAGCTGTCGTTCAACCGGTCCATCGTCCCGTAGTGTTCGAGATGTTCGCGATCGATATTGGTCACGGCGACGATCGTCGGGGATAGGCGCAGAAAAGAGCCGTCGCTCTCGTCCGCCTCCGCGACGAGCAGATCTCCGCGCCCTAGACGCGCATGGCTTCCCAAGGCATTGACCTTACCGCCGATGACCATCGTCGGATCCAGACCCCCTTGGGCCAACACATTGGCCACCATCGACGTCGTCGTCGTTTTGCCGTGGGCTCCGGCTATCGCGACTCCGTATTTCAATCGCATCAGCTCGGCCAGCATTTCCGCGCGAGGAATTACGGGAATTTGCTTCGCCTTCGCCACGACGACTTCCGGATTTGTCTGGGCTACAGCCGACGAGATGACCACGACCTGCGCATCCCCGATGTTGGATTCGTGGTGTCCGATCGCGATTCGCCCGCCGAGTTCCTCAAGCCGACGGGTGGTGTCCGATTGGTGCAAATCCGAACCGCTGACTTTGTACCCAAGCGTGAGCAGGACCTCGGCGATGCCGCTCATTCCCGAGCCGCCGATTCCTACCAGATGAATATGTTGCGTCTTTCGAAACATCGCGGTCCGCTTTAAGCTTTGCGCCCTGAGAATGCCATTGGCGCCGTTCCGATACGGATCGTTCTCATAGGCATGGCTTCCCTTCCCTTCATACCGCTCCAACACTCCTGTTGGTCTCATGACGCCTCCCCATTACGTCATAACATTCGCGGACAATGACCTCTGCAGCATCGATCCGTCTCATGGCGAAGCTATTCGTACTCATCGTACGCAGCCGTTCCGGTTCCTGAAGAATGCCTCTGATCACACGAGAAAGTCGCACTCCGTTGAGGTCTGTTTGAGGCAACACAACCGCCGCGCCGGCTGACTCCATCACCTGCGCGTTCAACGTCTGGTGGTTATAAATGGCGGTCGGCAACGGAACAAGAATTGCCGGCTTTCCACAGACCGTCAGCTCCGCAATGGTCATTCCGCCTGCTCGAGAAACGACCAGATCCGCCGACCGTAGCACTGCCGGCATGTCGTACAAGAACGGAACGACCTTGGCATCCATACCGGCCGTACGATAGGCATCGGTCACCCGCGCATGATCAGATTGACCGGTCTGATGCGTCACCGTGAGCCCCGGGATTGACTTGAGATGCGGCAGGGCTTCAATCACCGCGCTGTTGATCGCCTTGGCCCCCTGACTGCCTCCGAAGATCAACACATGGCACCTCTCTGCTGTCGCCAGGGAGGCCCCACCGTCTCGTCCCTGCTCCAAGAACGCCCGTCTGACCGGCATTCCCACAACACGGACTTTCGCCCGGTCGAAAAACCGTGTCGTCGTTTCGAATGCCAAAAAAATCCGTCGGACCATCGGCGCGACGACCTTATTGGCCATGCCAGGATAGGCGTTGGGCTCCAGCATCACCCCAGGAACACGACGGACGAACGCCGCCAGGAGGACCATCGGACTGGTATAACCACCGACCCCGATGACGAGATCGGCCTTCCGCTTCGCCAGGACCCGAAAAGATTGCCACAAGCTCAAGGGAAGCGTGCCGACAGCGCGCAGAACGTCCGTCAAACTCCTCCCCATGACAGGCTTGGCCGAAATGAAATCCAATTCAAATCCCTCGTGTGCAAGCACCGTCGTTTCGATGCCACGTGTGGTTCCGACGAATACCACCCGTGTCGCCGGATCCCGTCGAAGAAATTCTCTGGCGACCGCAATCGCCGGGTAAAGATGTCCGCCGGTTCCGCCTGCAGCCACCACCACATTCATGAGCCACTGCTTTCCCGTCCACTGCGCGACCCGCCGGCCTCTCGCCCGCCGTGACGGTCCCGCGAGATACTGAGCAGAATACCCACGGCAAACAGACTGGTGACGAGGGACGATCCCCCATAGCTGACAAATGGCAATGTGAGCCCCTTGGTCGGAAGCAGCCCCGTCACGACGCCGGCATTCACCAGCGCTTGGATACCGATCAACAAGGTGATCCCTACTCCCAGATGCCTGCCGAATGGACTGCGGGCCCTGCTGGCAATCTGCAAGCCTTTGAAGACGAAAATGGCGAACAGTAGAATGATCATCGCGCTGCCGATCAGGCCTAATTCTTCTCCCACTAGAGCGAGGACAAAATCGGTATGCGCCTCCGGCAAAAAAAACAATTTTTGTTTGCCCTCGCCAAGCCCGACGCCAACCAGACCGCCGCTGCCGAAGGCCAGGAACGACTGCGTAATCTGAAATCCGGAATCGGAGGCATTTCCCCACGGCTTCAAGAAGGTCAATAATCGCTGCCGCCGATAACTGGATCCCAGCATGAGCATCATGACGACCGGTACGGCGCAGAGCCCCAGCGCCAACAGATGCGTCATCCGTGCGCCGCCAAGAAACAAGAGCGTCACCATGACCAATCCCATGACCACAACAGTTCCCAAATCCGGCTCCAGAAGCACCAGCGTGCTCAGAGCACCCACGACGAGGATCGGTGGAAGGAGCCCACGCGCGAACTGTGTAATCTTTTCGTTCTTCTTGGCCAAATACGCGGCGAGATAGATCACCGAAACGAGTTTCACGATCTCGGCCGGCTGAATATGGAGCATGCCCACCTGCAACCACCGTCTTGCCCCCTTCGCGGCCGTGCCAAAGGAGGGAACCAGAACCAGAATCAGCAACACCACGGTCAGTCCCAGAATCGGGATGGCCAATTTCTGCCAGACCCTGTACTCGATCCGCGACACGATGTGCATGACGACTAACCCGCCCGCCAGCCACGCCAGTTGCCGTTTCAGGAAATACCATGAATCGTGAAATCGAGTCCCCGCCACCACGGCGCTCGCGCTGAAGACCATGACCAGCCCGACAAGGGCCAGGATCAGCGTGACGGTGAGCAGGGTCGGGTCCATCGCCACCCGTTTGGCCGACCGCTGACTGGACGTGGGCCAGGGTAATGTAAGTGTCCCGACGGCTTTGTGCGCCATTGCTCAGCTTGTTATCCTCCCGCACCGGACGGACCCCTTGTCACGAGGCCAATCCCTGGACCAACGATTTAAATTGCTTGCCCCGATCTTGATAGTCGGCAAACATGTCGAAACTGGCGCAGGCCGGCGAGAGCAACACCACGTCGCCGGGCTTGGCCTCCTCCGCAGCAAGTTCCACGGCTTCTCGGAGCGTCGCGGCATGGGTGATGCGGTCGAAGTTACCGACTGCACCCTCGATACGCGAGGCGGCTTCGCCGATCAAGATGAGACGAGCCACGCGTTGACGGATCGCTGCTTCCAACCTTGAAAAATCGCCGCCTTTGTCACGCCCTCCCGCGATCAACCAAATCGGCTGGTCGATGCCTTCCAACGCCTTGAGGGTGGCATCCACGTTCGTTCCCTTCGAATCGTTGACGAACCGCACGCCCCGGCGCTCCCGCACTACCTCCAGGGCATGCTCCAAACCGGGAAACGATCGGAGGACCCGGCGTATGGCATCCAGATCGCATCTGCACAGCAATGCATAGGTCACGGCCGCCATGACATTGTCGACGTTGTGCAACCCGATCAGCCGCATGTCGCTCCGCCGGCAGATTTCCTCCTTCGTTCCTCGCACGGTGGTCATAATGCGATCACCCTCCAAATACGTTTCTTTCTCCACACGGACAGCGCCGGTATCTGGCCTGCGTCGAAATCCAATTGCATGAGCTTTGATGCGTCCGCGCAGTCCGGCCACTCGATCGTCATCCATATTCAATAGCGCGAAGTCCTCGCTGACTTGGTTCTCAAAAATCCTGGCCTTCGCCGTCACATATTCCTCAACGGAGCTGTATCGGTCCATGTGATCCAGCGTGACATTCAGAATCGACGCCACCCACGGATGAAAGGTTTCGATCGTCTCCAGCTGAAAACTGGATACCTCGACGACCAGATAGTCGTAGGGGTTGGACACCGGTCCGGCTGGCGACTCGGATTGCCGTGATTGATAGATGTTCAAGGCCGCCTCGCTGATCGCGGTTCCCAGGTTCCCGCCGACAAAAGCTGGTTTCCCGCTCGCTCTGAGAAACTGACCGATCAACGTGACCGTCGTACTCTTGCCGTTCGTTCCCGTCACCGCCAAGATGGGAACGTTTAGGAAAGTCGAAGCTAGCTCGAGTTCGCCGATCACTTTGATCCCACGCGCGCGAGCCCGGACGAGTCCCTCTGACCGGAAAGGCACACCAGGGCTGACGACGATCAAGTCGGCCTCTTCCAGGGCGGATTCGTAGTGAGCCCCCAGCCTGACCCGAATACGCGCCTGATCTATTTGGGAGACGGCCGCGCCGAGTTCGCGCGTGTCTTTCCGGTCCGTCACCGTCACCTGCGCCCCTACGGTATCCAGAAGACGGGCGGCGGCAACTCCGCTCCGGGCCATCCCCACGATCGTAATCTTGGCGTCCTTGTAGTTCACCGCTCACCATCACCGAAGCTTCAACGTGCTAAGACTGAGCAGCGCGAGCAGGATTGCAATGATCCAGAGACGGACGACGACCTTCGGTTCCTCCCACCCTTTCATCTCGAAGTGATGATGGATCGGAGCCATTAAAAAAATCCGTTTCCCGCGCGATTTGAAGGACAAGACTTGAAATATGACGGAGACCGCTTCGATCACAAACACACCGCCCACGAGAAGCAGCAATAATTCGTGCTTGCTGATCACCGCGACGGTTCCGAGTGCCGCCCCCAACGGCAGCGATCCGACATCCCCCATGAATACCGAGGCCGGGTAGGTGTTGAACCACAGAAAGCCGAGGCTCGAACCGAGAATCGCTCCTGTGAAGATGGCGATTTCACCGGCACCTTCGATATGCGGGATGAAGAGATACTCGGCCATGACCTTACTGCCTGTGACATAGGCCACAATCGTATAGGCGAGGGACGCGATCATCACCGGGCCGATCGCCAATCCATCCAGCCCGTCAGTCAGATTGACCGCATTCGAACTACCGACAATCACCAGAATCGCGAAGACGATGTAGAACCATCCCAGGTCTGGGGTGAAGTTCTTGAAAAAGGGCACGCTCAATTTCGTCGTATAACTGGGCAACATGTACAACATCAAACCGATGGCGAGGGCGACGGCAATCTGTCCGGCGAACTTCTGAGCGGCAGACAGTCCCTTGGACCGTACTTTCACGAACTTGAGGTAGTCATCGGCGAACCCCACTGCCCCGAACCCAACCGTGGCAATCATCACCAACCAGACATACCGGTTGGTCAGATCAGCCCACAACAGCGTCGAGAGGACGACTGAAAAGATAATGAGGATGCCGCCCATGGTCGGGGTGCCGCTCTTGGCCAAGTGTCGCTTGGGACCATCGTCTCGGATCTGCTGCCCCAATTTGATCTCCTGCAACTTGCGGATCACCCAAGGCGCCAAGACAAATGCGATTAAAAAGGCAGTGACGGCCGCATAGATGATCCGGAAGCTTTGATAGCGAAAGACATTCAGGAACGAAAACTGCGTATGAAGCGGATAGAGCCAGTTGTATAACATCCCGAACGACTATACTCGGTTCGCGTTACCCAGCCATGGTATCGTCTGTCGTTTCTCCATCGACCTACGACGCCTTTTTCGCCACACGTCGCATCCCGGTAAGGGTCTCGACGACATGTTCCATCCGCATGCCGCGAGAGGCTTTGACCAACACGACATCTCCCTGCCGGACCATTGCTTTCAGGGCCGTCCCTCCGGCAAGAGAGTCCGCGACTTCAACAATGCGGTCGGATGGCATGCCTGCCGCGCGGGCTCCCTGAGCCAGTTCTCGATTCAGCGTGCCACAGGCGATCAAGTGCGTCACTCCATGTTCAGCGACGAAGGCGCCTACTTCTCGATGCATCCGCTTTGCGTCAGGTCCCAACTCCAGCATGTCACCCAGCACTGCAATCGTACGCTTGTCACCGGCCAATTGTGCCAGCATCTGAATGGCGGCCTTCATCGAGGCCGGATTCGCGTTGTAACAATCATTGATGAGCAGCACGCCATGACACATACCGACCTGCGACCGCATCGCGGCCGGCCGGAAGGCGGACAATCCTTCTGCGATCGTCGAACCGGGCAACCCCAGCACATAGCCGACTGCGGCCGCAGCCAGCGCATTCTGGATGTTGTGCGTCCCATGCGTGCGAAGGGACACCCGCGTCGGACGCGCACGCCCGGGCAGAACCAGCCCGAACACCGATCCCCGACCGCGCGCGTCCTCATGCGCCTGCTCGGCTCGTACCTCGGCCTTCGACGACATCCCGAACGATACCACCCGGCATTGCGCCCTCGCCGCGAGGTAGTCGAAATACTGATCATCGGCATTTAGAACCACGACACCATCCGGAGGCAGTTTGTCCAACAGTTCCGCCTTCGCCTGGGCCGATCCTTCCATGCTGCCGAAAAATTCGAGATGATCCGGTCCGATATTGGTGATAATCCCGATGGTCGGACGGGCGATGTCGCACAGGCGCAGGGTTTGACCTTGCTGATCCACGCCCATTTCGATGACGCCGGCCTGATGACGCGGGGTCAATTGAAACAAGGTCTGCGGGACTCCGATACGATTGTTCAGATTACCTTCTGTTTTGAGCGTCCGCCAACGTTGGGCCAACACACCCGCCACCATATCCTTCGTCGTCGTCTTGCCGTTGCTGCCCGTAATTGCCACCAGTGGAATGGTGAACCGGTTGCGATGATGCGTGGCGAGCTGCTGATAGGCGAGAAGCGTGTCTTTCACGCCAAGCAGCACCGGCCTGACCATGCGCTTGGTTTTTTGTGGAGGCAGAACATAGTCTTCTCGGACTATCGCACCCACCGCACCTTGAACGACCGCCGCGGGAACAAAGGCATGCCCGTCATACCGGTCTCCGACAAACGCGACGAACAGATCGCCGCCGCGCACGAGTCTCGAATCTGAAATCACCCGGCGAATTCGCTTCTTGTGACACTGCGGTGATTGACCAGAGACCACTCTTGTACTCAACACTTCGAGGATTTCTTCTATCGTGAAAATGGACATAGTCACGTGACGAGGGCCTGCATGCTGAACTAACCGCTCTGACGACGCTTGAGGATCGTCTCGCGTGCGACCTCGCGATCGTCAAAATGAGTTTTCTTGGTTCCGATGATCTGATAGTCCTCATGACCCTTGCCGGCAATCAGCACAATATCTCCGGCACGGGCTTCAGCGATCGCCTGCTCAATGGCAGTACGACGATCCGCGATCTTTGTATACGTGACATGAGGTCGTTGCGTAAGTGCAGCTTTGACTCCGACCTCAACTTCATCAAGGATGGTATTCGGATCCTCCGTGCGGGGATTGTCGGACGTCAGGACGACAGCATCGCTGAATTGCACCGCCACATGTCCCATTTTGGGGCGCTTGGTTCGATCCCGATCCCCGCCACATCCAAAGACCGTAATCAGACGACCCGCTTGCAAAGCTTGGGCTGCCGTGAGCAGGCGGATCAATGCGTCCTCCGTATGGGCATAATCAACGACGACAGTGAAGTTCTGTCCGGCCACGACACGCTCAAACCTGCCGGGGACATTCGTCACCCCAGCAATCCCGCTCAGAATTTGATCAAGTGTCAGCCCTTCGTGCAACACAGCGCCGATGGCCGCCAGGAGATTGTACACATTGTGCTCACCGACCAACTTGCTCTCGACCCGACCCGACCCGGCCGGGGTCTGCAGAAGAAATGAGGTGCCACCGGCAGAAAGGCGGATACCCTCGGCCTTGATGTCGGCGGTGGAGTGAATGCCATAGGTCCATACCGGCACGGAAGAGGAGGCGGCAACGAGCGGCCCTCGAGGGTCGTCACGGTTCACCACGGCTCGTTTTCCCCCGCCCTTCACGCCATTCGGATCCATCCCGGTGAAGAGGCGAAGTTTTGCCCTGAAATAATCATCCATGTCCGCGTGAAAGTCGAGGTGGTCCTGAGTCAAATTGGTAAAGACCGCCACGTCAAACTCGATCCCACCAGTGCGATCAAGCGCGAGAGCATGCGAGGATACCTCCATGACGACTCCGTTTATCCCTCCTTGCACCATGCGTTTGAACAACCGCTGCAGCTCAATCGCTCCAGGGGTGGTGTGGGAAGCCGGAATGACGTCTCTGCCGATGAGATAGGCCACGGTACCGATCAGGCCGATTTGTCGCCCGGTCGTTTCCAGCAGGCTTTTGCAGATGTAGGTCGTCGTCGTTTTGCCGTTTGTCCCGGTGACCCCGATCACTCGCAGGCGGTTCGTCGGGTCGCCGTAAAACCGGCTTCCCAAAATGCCAAGCGCTGCGCGTGAATCCCTCACCTGGACCGTCGGCACGGCCTCGATCCTAGAAGCCTGTTGGGTGACAATCGCGCCGGCCTGTCGCTCGAGCGCACTCTCGAGAAAGTCATGCCCATCGACGCGCTCTCCCTTGACGGCGACAAACAGGCTCCCCTGGTTGACCGCGCGCGAGTCGTCCGTGATATCGGCGATCACGACGTTCTGATTTCCTCTTCGCTCCAGAATACCAAGCCGGCCCTCGAGAGGCCCCACTAATTGCTCAAGCGTCATATATCAAAAGGCGGCGCGTGTCATCGCGATCTTCACCGGCTCTTCGGCCGGTATCCCTAGATAATTTAACACCTGCTCACCCACCTTTCGGAAGACGGGCGCAGCCACAACTCCTCCCCACCCCTCGCCATGCGGTTCATCGATAACCACGATCATGGCCAACTGGGGATCTTCCGCCGGCACATACCCCACGAAAGATCCAACCAACAAGGTGGAGGAATATGCTCCGGTCCGGGGATCGACCTTCTGTGCAGTCCCGGTTTTTCCCGCAACCCGGTAGCCGGGGATGGCGGCTTTTCCCCCCGTCCCGCTCGTCACGACTCCTTCCAGGATGCCGGTCAGCGTCCGCGCTGTTTCCGCCGAAATCACACGATGCCGGTGCTGCGGCAGGGTGTGGGCCACAGGCAACCCCGTTATATTGCGAACCTCAGATACAATGAACGGTTTCATAAGAGTCCCGCCATTCGCGATGGCACTCACTGCGGTCACCATCTGCAGCGGAGTGACGGCGATTTCTTGTCCCATCGAAATCGACGCAACCGATCGACGTCCCCACTCCCTCGGACTACGGAGCAGCCCAGGCACTTCACCCGGCAGATCGATATGGCTCTTCTCGCCGAAGCCGAACTCTTTCAGATAATCGAAAAGTCGCCAGTCACCCAAGGCCATACCGACTTTCGCTGCCCCAATATTGCTGGAGCGCTGCACCATTTGGGCGAAGCTCATCCACCCCGACTTTTCATGGTCATGAATCACGGTGTTCGCTACTGCCATCTGGCCATTCTCTCCAAAGATCATGCTATTTGGAGCCATGACCTTTTCTTGCAGGGCTGCCGCTGCCACCACGACCTTTAGCGTAGACCCCGGTTCATAGGAGTCGGTCAATGCACGGTTCCGCCACCGGTCCGGATTCAGCGCCGCCATGGCGTTGGGGTCAAATCGCGGACTCCCGGCCATCGCCAATATGGCGCCGGTTTTCGGATTCATAATAATGATGGTCCCGGACTTGGCACTGGATCTGTTGACTGCCTCATCGAGTTCCTTCTCGGCGATATACTGAATCACTTCGTCAATCGTGAGCGTGAGGCTGTGACCGGCCACGACTGCCTGCTCATTGAAGCCTTTCGGAAAGACGGCTCTTCCAAGCGCATCGCGTTGCAACACGACCACACGCTTCTCGCCGCGAAGGAAGGTTTCATATCGAAGCTCCAACCCCTCGAGCCCGCGATCGTCCATACCCGCGAACCCAAGGACATGTGAGAGCAGCGGGCCTTTGGGATAGAACCGGCGCCCCTCCATGACGACCCCTACACCGGCAAGAGACAATTGCTCCAGCCTACGTCCCTGTTCCGGTTCCAATTTTCTTGCCAGCCAGACGAAATGTTTGTCTTGTCTCAACTTCTTCTCAATTTCACCGGTTCGTACGTGCAAGATCGGTGAAAGGTGTCGGGCGGTCTGGTCAGGATTGTCGAGCGACGTCGGAACTCCGAACACCGAGGGCACCTCCATGTTCATCGCCAATACCTTTCCGCGACGATCATAGATCGTGCCCCTGGCTCCTTCCAGCGTGACGCTCTTTTGATGCTGGCGGTCAGCCTTCACCGTCAATTCAGCGGCCTGAAGCACTTGTAGATTCACGAGTCGGACTAAGACTAGAACGAAGCCGAGCACGAGCCCGATACTCATGACGATCCAGCGCCTGCGAGACGGCATGCCTGCCACCTATTTCATTCTCCTCATCGGGACATTTCTCGCAACCTTCACCTCGTCCTCGCCGGTCGACGGGCGCTGTATGGAGGGCACTTCAGGCTCGAGATGCACCAACACAACTTGGCCTTTTTCAGGAAGCACCATATTGAGTTTGTCCGTGGCAGCGCGCGCGATGCGCTCAGGAGAAGTGAGTGACGACAGCTTCACACGCAATTCGTCACGTTCGCGCTCGAGAAGAATCTTTTGAGACTTCAGCCGCTCGATGTGATACCCCAGTCGAACCACATCGACACGTTCCCACACAAACAGGAAGATCATCGACATAACGGCGGCAACGGCGATTCCCTTCATGCTGCACGCTCCCTGGAGTGTCGCTCCCCTGCACGAAGCTTTGCGCTGCGCGCCCGCGGGTTGCTCCTACACTCCTCTAGCGAAGCCATAATTGGCTTCTTGGTCAATGTGTTGAACAATGCGTCCGGTTCATGGGAAAGAGCCCGGAAGGTCTTTTTCACGATGCGATCCTCAAGTGAGTGAAACGATATCGCGCAAAGTCGACCGTTCGGCGACAACATATCAACCGCCGCACGCAGGGAAGGTTCCAAGACATCCAGTTCCTGATTGACCGCAATCCTGAGCGCCTGAAATGTTCGAGTCGCACAATGAATTCGCCCGTGGCGGTAGGCGGAGGGAACCGCTCGTAGAATAAGCGCCACCAAGTGGGCAGTTGTTTCGACAGGCTGGCGAGCACGTTCAGACACGATGACCCGTGCAATACGCCGCGAGTAGCGCTCCTCGCCGAATTGATAAATCATGTCCGCGAGTTCCCCTTCCGGTAACTCACGAACCAAATCTGCTGCGGTCCGCGATGTGCTTTGGTCCATACGCATATCCAAGGGACCATCGACGAGAAAGCTAAAGCCTCGCTCGGCCTGGTTTAGTTGCGGAGAGGATACGCCGAGATCGAACACGACCCCGTCCACAGCGGGGACACCGAAAAAAGAAACATGCGCCTTGAGATCGGAGAAATTTCCCTGCCTAAGATAGACTCGCCCCTCGAACTCGCGTAAGCGATCACGTGCAGCGTCTACGGCTATCTGATCTCGATCGATGCCGATAAGGACACCATCGGGGCCGGTCTGCTGCAGAATGCGTGAGGCTAGGCCTGCATAACCCACTGTACAGTCCATATAGACTCCGCCTGGTTTGGGGTGGAGCCATGAGAGGGTTTCTTCGACAAGGACCGGTGTGTGTAAATTTGAATCGCCTCTACATTTTCCATTTCCAACCACTTTCACCCACTTAAGCGCCGGAGTATACACCCAAAAATAATCTTGTCAACAGCAATTCCAGTTAATTATCACAACGTTTGTGAATCTAACATGTATGATTTTTCCACCATTATTTACCACTAGAATAAGTAGGGGTCGGTCCCGAGCAGCCACACAGCCTGAGCTACATGGCAGATTCAGTATCGGCGAAGAGAGGTCGGAAAAAGAGTGCTGCACGCACGGAGGAAGGTCAGGGATAGAGTCTATAGAGCATTCTCGGAAAAGGGATAGTCTCCCGAACGTGTTCTAATCCGCAGATCCATGCCACAGCGCGCTCAATTCCCATCCCAAATCCAGCATGGGGAACAGATCCATATTGACGAAGGTCAAGGTACCATCTGAACGCATCTTCAGGCAGACGATGTTCGAAAATCCGTGAGCGCAGCTTGTCGTACTCATGGATTCGCTGGCCTCCTCCAATAATTTCCCCGTACCCTTCCGGGGCCAGCACATCCATGCACAAGGCAAGATCGGGTCGTAGAGGATCATTTTGCATATAGAAGGCTTTCAATGCGGCAGGGTATCGGTGAACAATCACCGGGCGATCGAATTCCTTCGATATAAGTGTTTCTTCGTCTCCGCCAAAATCGTCCCCCAACACCGTAGGATTACCCTTCTTCTGCAAAAGAGAGACACCTTCTTCATAGGTGATCTTCGGAAACGGCGCCTTTACTTTTTCCAATGCTGCAATGTCCCTCTCCAAGATGCGCAACTCGGCCATTCGCTCGGTAAGCACCTGCGTCACGATAAAAGCCAGAAACTCCTCGGCCAGCGCCATCATATCCGATAGTACAGCGAATGCGACTTCCGGCTCGACCATCCAAAATTCCATCAGATGCCGTCTGGTCTTGGATTTCTCAGCTCGGAACGTGGGACCGAAGCAATAGACCTTTCCCAAGGCCGCTGCAGTGGCTTCGCTGTAAAGCTGCCCGCTCTGCGTCAGATACGCGGTCTCATCAAAATATTGAGTTTGAAAGAGAGTCGTGGTGCCTTCGCAGGCATTGGGTGTGAAGATAGGCGCATCGACCAGAACAAATCCTCGCTCATCGAAGAAATTTCGACAGGCACGAATGATCTCATGGCGGACCCGCAGTATGGCGTGCTGGCGACTCGAGCGGAGCCAGAGATGCCGATGCTCCATGAGAAATCCCGTGCCATGCTCCTTCGGTTGAATCGGAAAGGGTTCGGCAAGGTGGACAATCTCGATCTGCGTGACATCGAGTTCATACCCACCGGGCGCGCGCGAGTCTTGGCGCAGCGCGCCGGTCACGATGCAGGAAGATTCCTGCGTCAATTGGCTTGACAGTTCGAATTGCGCGTCTCCGACCGCGCTCTTGCTCACGACGGCCTGCAAATCGCCCGTTCCATCACGGATAGTGAGGAAATGCAGTTTCCCCTTGTCTCGACGGTGGCGTAACCACCCGCGGATGGTCACTTCTCCGCCAATGTGATTCGCCGCATCCTCGATATACATCACAGCCATGGCGACTCCATCGTTCCGTAGTTGTGTCAGCCTAACCAATCATCCGACCGCTTTCAAGGAGTCGATATTTCTATCCTTTGATTGACAATCCTTATGCCGGGGATAACAATCATTCTAATGCTGAAACACATGATCCGCATGCCATCTCTTTACTTGAAGGTGGCCATCGTCGCCATCCCGCCGCTATTCGGAGGTATTTGGGGAACCGTCATGCCGGTCGCAATGGGAGCTCCTCCCATCGACTTTTGCGAAAACCGGACGGCCGACCAACAACTCGGCGCGTCGCTGCATCCTGAGCGCCGCAGCGGTGGCGTCGCTGCATCAGGTTGTAGCCCGCTCGTCGAACCATGGGACAAGGCCACACGAGAAGACGGCCAATCGCCACGGAAACCCGCGAAGCCGCGTCGCGCGATGAAGATCGAAAATCTACAAATGGAAGTATCTCACTTCCTTCAAGAGTATCGGCAATTCTTAAATTGTTGCAAAACCGATCCTGCCGAACTGGAACGCGTAGAAGAACTGGGTGAGGATGTAACCGATCTGCTGCAGATCGCCCAAAATGAGTTATTCAGCGAACAGATGAAACTCCGCGGCATGACGCTTGGAGAAATGATCCCGCCGGTCGCCAGCGCGAGACAACAACTTCATCGTCTCCACAAGCAACTCGAAGAGCTCGGGCAATCCATGGAGCGCAGGGAAAACTTGGACGCGGATGAAGCGGCCCGGGAACTCTCCGCCATTCAAGATACGGAAAATGCGATCATCAAGGGAGTGCGCCCCCACACGCTTCCCTCGGGAGCGAAGACTGGTGCAGAAATTGGGAGTAGTTCTTCTGTCGGAAAAGACATCGGGAAAACTTCCACCACCGGAACCGCAATTGGCGCGGAAGGCCTCACTGGCCCTCGGATCGGGGTCAATCCGAAAACCGGCCGGGAAATCGGGGCCACGGGACCGACTGGGTTTGAAATTGGGGAAACCGGCCGGGCCGGGCCTGGAATCGGCGAATCACCTCTCAACCGCGAGACATCATCTTCGGCCGATTCGTCATTGCGTCCCTCAACGATCGGATCAAGCCTCCAAGACTCTACTATCGGATCCAGCATTGCGCCGTCGACCACCGGTTCGAGCCTCTCGGATTCAACTATCGGATCATCCCTCGGCGGATCGTCCGTCGGCTCTACGATTCAAAATCGAAGCACACTGCCTCAACAGTAGATAACAGGCTCTCCGAAATATTTCCTCCGCCTCGCTATTTATCGCCATTGACCACGCGCATGGGAGGCATCGGCTCCCAGTGCTCACCTGCGTCCCGGGTCCGGTACAGCCCGCTCCCGTTTGTCCCGACATACCAAAGTTTGGGATCGACGTGACTCTGGGCGATTGACCGAACGTTTCTCGTTGCCAAGCCTTCATTGATAGCCTTCCATGTCATGCCGCCGTCTTCGCTACGGTGCACTCCCTCCCGGCCGGCAAGATAAATCGTACCCCCGCGAGCACGATCAAGTGCCATCGTGATGATCATTTGGTCGTGCAGCGTGTCGCCGATTCGTGCCCATGATGCGGCCGCATCGACGGACTTGTAGAGCCCGCTCAGTGTCGCTGCATACACGGTATCGGGATGAAAAGCATCCACTTGAATCGCCGTGACATTCAACGCGCGAGACGATTTCAGCAGGTCGGGCGACACCAATCCATTATTCGCCTTTTCCCAATGACCGGCGCGATCCACCGATTTGTAGACGCCGCCGCTCGTTCCCGCATACATGATGGAAGGACGGGTCGGATCGAGACCAAGCGTCACGACCATGAGGACTTCCTTCATTCCTTCCATGCGTTTCGTCCACGCCTCCCCGCCATTGAGCGTCTCAAAAATACCCATCGTCGTGGCAGCGAACAGGTGCGTGTTATCGGACGGAGCAAAGACAAACTGGTTCACAACTGAGGTAATCGTCGCATCATCAAGTCCCGTTCGTTGCGACACCCACCGCTGCCCGCCGTCATAGCTCTTATAGACGGCGTCACCCTTGGTGCCGGCATAGACCGTAGCAGGATATGCATTGTCGATCGCCATTGAAATGACACGAGAATGACTCATGCCGCGGGAGAGATTTTTCCAGGTCTGCCCCCCGTCTCTGGTCTTGTAAATGTAATCGTTGGTCGCCACGTACATAATGTCGGGATTCTTGGGGTGGAGCTGGATGACGACGATCGGGTCGCTCCCATTGCAGCCGGCCAGTGAAATCACCAAGAGTAGAAGAATAGAGGTGACTCGTCCGCAAACCATGGGGAGGATGTCTCTCGACCTCAAGACGGTTCCAGCGTCGGTGCCTTCAGCGAAAGTTGATGAACTGGAGGTCGATTGCAAAATCTTTGCTCTTCAGGAACGCAATTGCCGATTGAAGTTCGTCCTTGCTCTTGCTTGAAATGCGCACCTGCTCGCCCTGGATCTGAGATTGCACCTTGAGTTTGGAGTCGCGCAAATCTTTCGCGATGTCTTTGGCTTTCTCCGTGGAAATCCCGCTTTGGATCTTAATCACTTGACGAACGGTGCCCCCTAGCGCTTCCTCCACTTTGCCGTAATTGAACGCTTTGAGCGAAACCTGTCGCTTCACACACTTGGTCTTGATAATGTCGTTCACGGCGTTCAACTTGTACTCGTCATCGGATACCACAACCAGTTCTTTCTCTTTTTCTTTGAGGCTGATCTCTGTTCGGGTGTCCTTAAAATCGAAGCGCTGTTTGATCTCCTTCGTTGCCTGATCGACCACATTCTTCATTTCTTGCATATCGACCAACGAGACGACGTCGAACGAAAATTGATCAGCCATCTTTTCCTCCCCTCCGACGAGATGCCGGTCCCCCTCAACTGTTCAACCAGCCTGAGTTTGCATTTCTAACCGGCCACTCCCGGCATCGAATAAGACGAACACCTCGCGGGAGGAGGCTTCCGGCCGGGTCAGCAACAACCGCCGCCCGGCAGATGAAACCCTTCGTCCCCCTTGATGGTCGTCTGCATCCGACCTGCCGATCCACCGCCGGCTATCACGATCACTTCGCTGCTCGTGAACGGCCGCTTGAGCACGACATACCCGTACCATTGCATCATACTATCGCCCAGGACAATGACCGCGAGCAAGGCAACAATCGCCACGAGAATCGCGTCGAGATACAGGGCGAAGGCTTGGCTCCCGACACTCACCGATGAGGCCTTTGCCATGAAGATGGTGAACATTTCGTATGAGCCGGTCAACGTAATTGCCCCGATAAACAGCATCGGCGCAGCCGTCACCCATAGGAACTGGGACTTCCACATCTTGATCAGCACCGTCGTCCCGATGCAGAGCGCCAATGTGCCCAATAATTGATTGGCAGCCCCGAACATCGGCCAGATGGTCGAGATACTCCCGGTTCCGATCAAGTAGGCCCAGGCTCCGACGACGAAGCCACTACTGAGCAACACCCCCGGCCACCATGTGATTCGGCGAAACGGCGCGTACAACCGACCGCACATTTCCTGGATAAGGTAACGCGCCACCCGCGTTCCCGTGTCGATCGTCGTCAGAATAAACAACGCCTCGAACACCAACGCAAACTGATACCAGTAGGCCATCAATCCCGCCATGCCCGGCAATGCCGCGAAGATGGACGCCATACCGACGGCCAGCGACACCGCACCCCCGGGCCGGCCGGCCACGTCCGTTTCGACCAGTTGCGACAATTCGGCGATGCGTGCCGGCACAAATCCCATGGACGCCAGCGTATCCGATGAAAGCGTCGTGTTGATCGCCAAATAGTCGCCCGGCACGAGGACCGATGCCGCGATCAAAGCCATGACCCCGACAAAACTTTCAAGCAACATCGCCCCGTAGCCCACGGTTGCCTGAGATTCTTGTTCGATCATTTTGGGTGTCGTACCGGAAGCGACCAGGGAGTGAAACCCGGAAACCGCTCCGCAGGCAATCGTAATAAATAGAAAGGGAAAGAGGGTGCCGGGAATAATGGGTCCGCCGCCTGAAGCAAAGCTCGTCACACGCGGCATCTCGATCGTCGGCGCCATCAGAATGACGCCGAATCCCAGGAGAAACACCACACCGAGCTTCATGAAGGCGGAGAGATACCCTCGCGGCACGAGCAACATCCAGCCTGGTAGAACCGACGCAACGAAGCCATAGCCGGCCAGCAGCCACACCAGCGCGGGGCGATCAAATTCAAACCAGGCTGCGAGAGCCGACTGTGCGACGACACGACCGAACAATACCGAGGCGATCAACAGCGTCACCCCCAGCAGAGACACTTCGGTGACTCGGCCCGGACGAAACCGTTGCAGGTAGAATCCCATGATGAAACCAATCGGAATCGTCATCGCGATCGTGAAGGTGCCCCAGGCATTCTTGTAGAGTGCGTTCACCACTGCGAAACCCAATCCGGCCAACGCCACCACCACGATGAACAGCACGGCCACGGCAGTGGCGGTCCCGGTCACGGTTCCCAACTCGTCATGAGCAATCTCCGGCAAGGACCGACCGTTCCGACGCATCGATGCGACGAGGATGATGAAATCCTGCACTGCTCCTGCCAGCACGGCTCCGATCACGAGCCAGAGAAACCCAGGGAGAAATCCGAACTGCGCGGCCAGTACGGGCCCCAGTAACGGCCCGGCGCCGGCAATCGCCGCGAAGTGATGGCCGAACGTCACATACTTATTGGTGGGATGGAAATTGACGCCGTCATTCAGCCGGATTGCAGGAGTGACACGTGTGTCGTCCAGTTGCAGGACGCAGGTCGCCAACCACCGGCCGTAGAAACGGAAGGCGAGCACATAAATGCAGGCAGCCGCGACAACGAGCCAGAGACCGTTGACTTTTTCGCCAGGATTCAGAATGCCAGTCACGAAACCAAGAGCGATTGCGCCGAGCGCCGCGAGAACACCCCACACGATCAATCCTGCCGCACCCATGCGCGGCATCCTAACAACCCACCGGTCGGTTGTAAATCAAGGGCCTTCCGTTGTTGTGGCGGGTGTATGGACTTCTGAAACGTTGGCTTCTCGCACCAACGCTGCCCATGGGGGCTCACATCAAGTACATTCGGATGCAGGGCGGACCATCAGTTACAAATAACTCGGACGTCTGATTAGAATGCGGTGAGAATATAACGACAGACCTGATGACAAACCCTGAACCGAAATCTTGTCCAGGGGTTGGGGGGTGCCGCAGCCGTTTGACCGGTCGTTAACAGCAGCTAGACGAGGACGCAGGAGCGAATCACCCACCTCGACGCACTGATTGCTTCTCCGCTTTCATTTCCTGGGCATAATGACTTCACTAAGAACCTTGCGGATCAGCTTGGGTGGGTGCCGTTCTTCAGCCGAGACGAATCACGCTTGATCGGCTTTCTTCTCTTGAGCCACCGCTTTTTTCCCGCCGACGAGCATGAAACACACTAGGCCCAGGGCAATCCACACCAACTCCCGGAATCTCCGCAGGAGAGCGAACGTGATACCGGCGACTTCACTGTATCCGAATGCAGTCACCAACAGAAGATTGCCGGCATCCTGAGCGCCGAGGCTGCCTGGTATAAAGAATGTGCCGCCCTTGATAAAGATGGAGAGCCCACCGATAGAGAGGGATGTGAGGACCGTCACCGGTGCGCCTAACCAGTACAGAATAACGAACACTTCCAGGGCCTCCGCTAGCCATCCGAGAAAGAATAGCCCCGTCGACAACAAGAACCCGGCACGATTCTGCACATAAAACTCGGCGATCGTCCGATCCAGTTCGAGAAGCTTCTCCCGGCGTGACTCGAGAAAACGAATCCTGATGCCGATGGTGTTGAGCATCTCCAGAAGCCAGGTGAATATTCCTCGTCGCTGCACCAGCACAAAGCCGCCGACACCGAAGGCGAGCAGTCCGACGCTCAACAGCGCCGTCGCGATCGTTTGGCCGGGAGATCCCCCTGCACCAAGCAGCCAGAATCCGGAGGCCAGGCCGATCAAAATGAACGCGATCTGAGCGATCGTCATGGTGGTTTTCGCAATGACAACCGAGGCAAGCCCATCCACCATCGGCACGCCATATCGCTTGAGGAGATAGGCCTTGAGTGGTTCTCCTCCGACATACGCGGTCGGCGTCGTCATGTTGACCACCTCTCCAGCCGTGCGAATGGCTAACAGGCGCCAAAACGGAATCACCCGGGACCATGTCCCCAGGGTGACACGCCACCCGTAGGCCTCCAGCACATACATGAGTACGGACGGACACAAAATCAGGAGCACGGCTTCGGGGCCAAGACTGGAAGCCGCTTCATAGATTCGGGTCGGGCCGACGTGCCAGACGATAAGAACGACTGTGAGGAAGCCGAGGGTGAAAAGTATTAGTTTAACCACGTGGAGCGAGTAGTGGGAGTACTCAAACGGCCGGTTTGCAGCATCCCGTTATCCACGGGTGGCGGCGGAGGGTCGAATCACCAAGAGCATCAGCAGCGCGAACACGGTGGAACCAACGGCTGCCATCCAGAGGAACCAGTCCAGTTTATCAAGGATCGCAAACAACAGAATAATGATGGAGAAGTCTCGACTCGCGACGTTTTTCAAGATGAATCCGGTCCATGCCGCCTGGCCAGGAGTACTCCACCCACGGGTCGCGCCGATCTTCTGAGCCTTCGTAACGAGCCAGAAGGACATGGCATTGCCCAACACGGCAGCCGTGCCAAGGGTCAGCGGGATCCATTCGCTGCCTGTTCCCTTCTGTCGAGCGTAGACGCCCCAGGCGATCCCGGCGAATACGGTCATGTGGACGACGTTGTCCATCGTGATATCCAGCCAGGCGCCGAACGGAGATTCGCTGAACGTGAGTCGAGCGACCTCCCCGTCGCAGCAGTCGATGACCGCCGACAACTGAAAGAGCAGCGCCGCAACTATTCCTGCCTGGTAGGTGCCGAATGCAAAGCCGGCTGCCGCCAAGAGGCCCACGAACGTGGCAACCATCGTGATCACATTCGGCGAACAACCGAGGAGAAGGAACAATTTCGTGAAGAGACGCGAGACCGTACGATTGAAGAACCGATCGACGAATCCTTCGTATTCTCCTGTGAGCGATCTGAACAGCGTGCGTTCGGCCGCCTTCGCGCTGGGCTGGTCCCACACATCGCGATACCAGAGGGGACCCTGCTCGTCCGTGGCGATGACACTCGCCCGGCCATCCGCCGCTGCCCGGTCCAGCCATCGGCGGATCGGCATCGCGCCGTATTCTGAAGGGCCCACACCCTCTCCGGATGTCGCCCCTCTGTTGCCCATCGCCGCTGCGGGTATCACCACGAGGTCGGCCGCAACCTGATTGGTCCCGACGCCGGGCTGATTGTGAAATGCAATCACACGGTGGTCGCGAAACTCGAGACCCGGGTTGCGATGTCCAAAGGACTGTTCACCCTCTGCCGTTTTCCGTGCAACGACAAGTGTCTGACCGTCCTGAACAGTGCCTCGCAGACGCTCGATCACCTGTTTGGAGAAGACTGCCTGTGCGCCCGCGATGAGACAAAAGCCGTGGACCTCAGCAGCCAGTGCTTCCCACGTTCGCGGATCATCCAGCGGAAATTCCCGGATGGGCATCCATCGGACGGGAATATTCACGCGCGGACCACGGAGCAGCGTTTGCTTCAATACTTCCTCTTCTGCTCCCGTCAGGACGATCAATTGACGAATTCCGGCACGCTGCAAGGTGACGACGGTACGCTGAAAAAGAGAAACGCCTCCGATTTTCGTCAAAGGTCCTACCTCGCGCAATCCTCGTCCTCCACGGTCGGCAAATAATCCTGTGCCGGGCAGCAGGATTGCGGTGGTCAGTCCCTGAACATCCACGCCCTTTTGAAGAATGCTTTCACTCATCTCAAAAACCGTCGCTCGTGAAGCGTATCTCGTATTTCGTCGCTCGTATCTCGTCTGTTTGGAGACCGGAAGAAAACCTCTTTGTTTGTGCTATAGGCCATAAGCTATATGCTCTTATTCCAGTCAAGATACGCGTCGTGGACCTTCACTCTTACCATCTTACCCACCCGCCCCGCGCATCCTTCTCACCCGCCACATCCCCCCGGTTGCTTCGCAACAGATTGCCCGAGACGTGCTCTCTTCCCGGGTCACGCTTCACGCAGCTTCGGCAGGACATCCCGCTCCGCGCGCGTGATATCATCCGGAAAATCGATTTCTGTCCACGGCAAGCCGCCGATTTTTTCGTGGCCGACGCTGACCTGTCGAAAAAATTCAAGCAGGCCATCCTCATATTCCATACTCCATTCATCGCGATCAATATGTCCCTTGAGTGACGCGACGATATGGGCAGCGTCTGCATGATGGACACGCAAGAAACCTACACCTTCTCCCGCATAGTCATAATGCAGGGGAAGCTTCTTGGTCAGTGCGATGACGCGCCCCCCTTCCACCACCACCATACACTCCTCGTCTTGTTGTTTGACGGTCTCATCCATCAAAAGACAGTT
>Ga0075420_100000357_pt1 | contig 35271 bp, 37 predicted proteins | sample SoiMetdeltSBSDD4_FD_75296 | JGI IMG/M metagenome (GOLD analysis project Ga0075420, IMG submission 75296) | Bulk soil microbial communities from a Populus tree surrounding site in Tennessee, USA - Soil MetaG P. deltoides SBSDD4 | ecosystem: Environmental > Terrestrial > Soil > Tree plantation...
AAGGGCGGCTACTCGTTTGCCCGCCCACCCGCGGAGATCACGGTGCTCGAGGTAGTGGAGCTGCTCGAGGGCGAGCTCGGCGCCACCGCCCCGGCCGACGGCCAGGTATGGGCCGAGGCGCTCGGAGCCGTCAAGAGCGTGCTCGCCGGCACGACGATCGCCGAGGTGGCGGAACGCGAGGCGCAGTCGGCGGCGCCGATGTACTACATCTAGAAGCGCCTACGCAGCTGGGCCGTTCTCGGCTCGAAAGCCCTTCGGGACCCCTCGGAAACCTGGCGCAGGTGCCTCGACCGCACCGCAACTGCACCGCAGGCCGAGGCCGCCACCCGTAACACCGGGTGGTCACGCTTTGGTCATGACCGTTCTGACGACTCGTGACTACGGCGGTGCGTACATGACCGTGTCCGAGGTGGCCGCAGAGCTTGCTTGCTCCGAGCCGACTGTGAGGCGGCGAATCCGTGACGGTTCGCTGCCGGCGGTGCTCGCGGTCCTGGAGCGCACGCCGACGTTCATTTCGAGCTGCCGAGAGCGTTGGCCCCAGGCTGGTGGGTGCGCGCCGAGCGACCCCGAGGAGTGGGGGCGATTGGCCGACGAGGTGGCGGGCCCATGCCCGAGGCACCATCCATCATTGGCAGATCCGCAACGAGCCGGATCTCGACACCCGGTTCGACGGACCGCCGCAGGAATACGCGCGGATGCTGGGGCTGGCGCATCGTCACATCAAGGCGCGTGTGCCCGAAGCGACGATCGTGCTCGGCGGCCTTCTCAGATCGCCCAACGAGGGTTGGCTCGAGCTCTTCTTTGCCGCCGCCGGCCCTGACGCCGCGCGGTCGTTTGATGTGGCGAGCGTGCACGTGCGCGGGCGGCTTGCTGTTGTCGTGGGCCAGCTTCGCGCCGTGCGGGCCGCCTTCGCACGCTACGGCTTCGTGGGCCCATTCTGGGTGACAGAACACGCGTATCCCGCCGACCCCGTCTACCAGCCTGAGCCTCGCCTTCGGCAGCGGTGAGCCGGGCCAGGCTGCCTACCTGACCGAGTCTGTGCTCACGCTCGCAGAGGCCGGGGCGGAGCAGGTCTTCGTCACGCTGAAGGATGACTTCGCGGGGCAGTTCGCCTCGGAGGGAGTGGTCGAGATCGCCGGGACAGCGCCGTATGAGTCGCGCCGAAAGCTCTCGTTCCACGCGCTCGGGCGGCTGAGCGGACGCTGGAACGAGCTCTGGGCCCTTACATGCAGCGGCGCCGACACGAGCAGCTTGTCGCGATGCATGACCAGCTCGAGCACTCGGAACGGCTGGTTGCCAGGATGGCTAGCAGCAGTGGGCGCGATGCCCGCCTCGCTGTCCGGGCCCACGAGCGAGCCGCCGGGTCGAAGCTGCCGACCTCCGGACTCCGCCGCTGCCGGCAGGTCGCCGGGGCCGCGCGCTCAGCACGGAAACGTGCACACCTTCTTCGGGCCTGTGAGCTGCGCACAACCGAACGCGCCGCCGCTCGTACTGTCCGGCTGGCCGAACGGCGTATCACGCGCCACCGTCAAGAAGCCCTGAGCAACGGCCTCCTGGCCTCTGACTACGCCCGCCGCGTACTGAGCGACTGAGGCTCGCCCGCGCAGCGGGTATCAACGGCGTGGGGGACGGACGTCGGGCGCTCAGCACCAGCTGATCGTCCGTGCCCGCCAGTTGCGCTCGCCCTCTGGGGGTGCGAGGGTCGCACCGAGTCGAAGCGCGCCCCGCCTTACACGTCAGCGGCTCACCTTGCCGTGGCGGCTGCGGGGCACGGCTAGACCGCTACCCCCGCGCCCCGCCGAACGTCAGCCGGGGATTGGTGCGGGGGTCGTGGCCGAGGGTGTCGCGCTCGCGGATCTGGCCGTCGGGTCCGTGGGCGAGCAGCTCGCCATGGTTGCGACGGGAGATGTCTCCGAGCGTGCTCTCGCGAGCTCCGCGTCGACTTGGCCGGCCGGAAGACGCCCTGCGAGAAAGCACCGCAAGACGTGCTGTTCCGCCTGGCTCAGGCGATGCCAAGCGCGAGTTGGCTCGTCCCGGGCCGCGTACGAACTGTCGACGCCCCCGCCCTCAGCCTTCACCTTCCAGCCGTCCCCGTTAGGGGGGACGCGTACGTGCCCGTTCCTTCTGAGAGGCTGAGATTACCCACTGCGTAGGGGGGTGTGGACATCGATATCTCCTCGCGAGACGTTGACGTCTCATACAATACCCCGGAACGGGGCGATGAACTCTCGTGCCCGCGCGACGCCCTCCTGCCAGGCGCTCAGTGTTCATCGTTCCCTGGGTTCAGGTACGACAACTCCAAGCCGAGCGGCGGCAGGTAAGTATCAAGCGGCGCGTACTGAGCGACTGAGGGAACTCGCCCGCGCAGCGGGTATCAACGGTGTGCGGGACGGGGGGAGCGCGCTCAGCACCGGTCTGATGGTCCGCGATGCCGTGGGGGCTGGCGACCTCGCAACGCTTCGGCGGACGTTCGAGGTTGCAGGACCGAGAAGCTGACCTAGCATGGTCAAGCGGGGCCGGAAACCCAAGGAACTCTGCCAGCGACGCCGGGGGTTACTCGAAGCGTCGCCAGCGCGTTCGGGAAACCGGCCCCGTGCGTGTTCTACCAGCGGGCCGCTCACGTGTTCTACCCCCTGTTTGTCCGTTCTTGCGACCTCGCCCGCCCAGTATCCCGCGAGGCCAGGGGGTGTCTGGCCAGGTGACAACTAGACGTCGTACAGAAATGTGTAGGCCGCGCTCATGCCCTCCTGAGTCCACTCTGCCAGGCAATATCGGCAAACGCCGCCCTTGTCGTCGGGGACCTCAACCGTTTTGGGTGGTCGGCCCTCCACCGCCTCGACCTCGAGCTCCTTGCCCTGCAGAGGCCCGTCCTCCAGAAGCGCTCGCACCACATCAGCATACGACGCGCCGACCTATTTGCTGAACACACCCGAGGTGGACGGGGTCACGCCGCGCGCGCCCGGCTACGCGTCAGTACCACTTCCCGCGCGCGAACCCGCCGAAGGCGATCAAACCGATCAAGACGACGATCAGCCCGAGCACGAGGCTCCAGAAGAGCATCAGAACGATCCCGATGATCACGATGATCCCGCCAAGCGAGAGCCCTCCGATTCCACGACTGTCGCCCGAACCGGCCATGCCTTCCTCCTCCGTGCTGGACTGATTGCCTGGTACCTACCTACTACCCCTGGCGCATCGGAGGGAACCCCGCCCAGGCTACTCCCGCACCCGCGCGGCTTCGAGGGCGTCGGCCCTGTCGAGAATGGTCTCGATCCGCACGATCATTCCACCGCGGAACTCGAAGACCATCCAATGCGGAATCTCGACCGGGACTCCGCTCGAGCTCCCGGTCCCTCGCTGCACGACAGCGACCAGGACGGTTTCGCCGATGGGCTCGAACCCCGTGGCCTCGATTTCATATCCAGTCCACTGCTCTAGAAATCCGCGCATGTAGTCGCTGATTCCCGCTGCGCCGATGACGCTCGCGGGCTCCGGGAACGGGGGGCGAACGATGAAGACGACCTCCGGGTCGAGGTCGTCCGCTCCGGCACGGAAGTCCCCTCGAGCCCACTCGGCGAGGATCCGCCGCACGATCTCCACGTTCTCCTGGGACATCGGCATACGAGTATCGCGTGGTGCCGCCTCCAGCTACCCTCGCCGCTCTGGAGCTCGACCACGTACTGATCGCGGTGTCGGACCTGGCGCAGGCTGGGCGGGAGCTCGAGGAGCGCCACGGCTTGGCCTCGGTCGAGGGCGGCCGTCATCCGGGCTGGGGGACCGCCAACAGGATCGTCCCGCTCGGCGAGACCTATCTCGAGCTGGTCGCGGTGGTCGACGAGGACGAGGCGGCGAGCAGCGCGTTCGGGCGCTGGGTGGGAGGGGCGACGGCCGGGCCGGCGCGGCCGCTCGGCTGGGCCGTACGGACCGTGCGGCTCGACGATGTGGCCGGAGGGCTGGGCCTGAGCGTCGACAGCCGATCGCGGAAGGCCCGGGACGGCCGGGTCGTCCGCTGGCGCATGGCGGCACTGGCGGAGGCCGCCGCCGAGCCGTTCCTGCCGTTCTTCATCGAGTGGGAACCGGGCACCGCGTTCCCGGGCCACATTCCCGCCGACCATCGGGACGGCCCGGTCCAGATCACGGAGCTTCGGCTCGACGGCGACGCGGACCGTCTCAGCGAATGGCTCGGCGAGCACCATCTCCCGATCGCCGTGAGCCCGGGCGCGCCCGCGCTCGCCGGCATAGTGCTCACGGGAGCCGCGGGCGAGGTCGTGGTCGGCGCGCGGGGGTAAAGTCGCGCGCCGTTCCTGTCGAGGTGAGGAGCAACATGTCCCGCAACCGCGCCCGCGGCGGCCTCTGGCTGCTGGCCCTGCTCCTCGTCCTCGCCGTCGTGGCCGCTCCGGCACTCGGCGCGCCGCGACTCGGCGGCGTCTACAAGGTTCCGGTCAAGATCAAGGCCGACTGCTCGGTGGCGGTCGACGCCCAGATCACCAGCTGGCTCGCCACCGTTCCGGACGGGGGCAAGGTGCAGTTCGGTCGCGGCCGCTGCTACGGCCAGAGCGAGACGATCACGCTCAGCGGCCGGACGGGACTCGTGATCGACGGTCAGGGCTCCGAGTTCCGCGCACTCACCCCGGGCGGGAGCCACCGCGCCAACTGGCGCTTCGTAGGCGGCGGCAACCTCACCGTCCAGAACCTCGCCGTGCGGGGGAGCAACCCCGCCGGTGGCTACGACCCCGCCCTCGAGTGGCAGCACGGCTTCTCCGTCGAGGGCGTGCAGGGCATGACGCTGCAGAGCGTGCAGGCGCGCGAGGTCTGGGGGGACGGGATGATGCTCTGGCGCTCTGTCGACTCTCCGGCGTGCGGCGACGACGCCTCGAGTGCGCGCAACGTGGTGATCAGCGGGGCGACGATCGAGCGGATCGGCCGCCAGGGGCTCGCCGTGGTCGACGCCGAGAACGTGACGCTCCAGGACTCGAACGTGGGCCAGGTGGCGTGGTCGAACGTGGACATCGAGAGCGACGACGACTGCGAGATCGCCCGGCACATCACGATCGCCCGCAACAGCTTCGGCGCCAACAGCTACGGCGTGGTGGCGAACGTGGGCTTCGGCGCGGATCCGCAGGTGGGCGACGTGATGGTCGTGGACAACACCCAGACGGTCCCGACCAGCGGCTGCTTCGCTCCGGTGAGGATCCTCTCGCCGGTCTTCGCGGACGGTCGCCCGCCGGTCTACCGCAGCGGCTTCACCTTCCGCGGCAACCGGCTGCTTGGCACCCGTAACGGTTTGGAGCTGCGCGGCGTCAAGAACGCGGAGGTGAGCTCGAACACGATCGCGCTTGCGCCCACGACGGGGTGCGGCGCCAGGGCGGGCGTGCTGCTCGTGGACTCGCACACGGTCTCGATCCTCTCGAACGCCTTCGGCGCCGCCAACTCCGTGTTCAGGACCGACACGCTCAGCACCGGGATCGCCTCGGAAGGCAACACCACGGGCTGAGCCGCCCGCCGGATACAGTCGGGTCCATGAGCGTGCCGCCCCTCGCGGCGATTCCCGACAACCTCGCCGAGATCGTGGGCAACACGCCGATGGTGCGGCTCACGCGCCTGGCCCCGGGCTGCGAGGCGGAGCTGGTGGGGAAGCTCGAGGCCTACAACCCCGCCGGCAGCGTGAAGGACAGGATCGGCGTGGCCATGATCGAGGCCGCCGAGGCCGAGGGGCGGATCGAGCCGGGCCGCAACACGATCGTCGAGGCCACCTCCGGCAATACCGGGATCGCGCTCGCGTTCGTGTGCGCCGCCAAGGGGTACGACCTGGTGCTCACCATGCCGCAGGGGATGAGCCGGGAGCGCGAGCGGCTGCTGCGGCTGTACGGCGCCGAGGTGATCCTCGTCGAGTCGATGGGGGGGATGGACGAGGCCGTGGAGCGGGCGCGGGGCGTGTGCCGTGAGCGGGGCGACTGCTTCGTCCCCAACCAGTTCTCAAATCCGGCCAACCCCGAAATCCACCGCCGTACCACCGCGGAGGAGATCTGGCGCGACATGGACGGGCGCCTGGACGCGTTCGTGGCGGGGGCCGGCACGGGCGGGACGATCACGGGCTGCGGCGAGCGGCTCAAGGAGCGCAACCCGGAGCTACTGGTGGTCGGGGTCGAGCCGGCCAGCTCGCCGGTGCTCTCCGGCGGGCGGCCGGGTCCGCACAAGATCCAGGGGATCGGGCCTGGCTTCGTGCCCGAGGTGCTGAACCGCGAGGTGATCGACGAGATCATCCCGGTGGACGACGAGGACGCGATCGAGACCGCGCGGCGCTGCGCGCAGCGCGAGGGCGTGCTCGCGGGCATCTCGTGCGGGGCGGCGCTCTGGGGAGCGATCCAGGTGGGCTCGCGTCCGGAGATGCGGGGCAAGCGGATCGTGGTGATCCTGCCGGACTCGGGAGAGCGCTACGTGAGCACGCCGTTCTTCGCGCCCTAGGAAGCCAGTGCTCGGGCTCGGGACATTCGCCAAGGTCGCCCGCGAGGTGCGGGAGGACCTGACCGCCGCCCAGGAGCGCGACCCGGCGGCGCGCGGAGTCGGCCGGGCGGAGATGCTGATCACCTACGGCGGCGTGCAGGCGCTGCTCTCGCACCGGATCTCGCACGCCCTCCACACGGCGGGCGTGCCGCTCGCCCCGGGGGTGCTCGCCAACGCGACCAAGATGGTCACCGGGATCGAGATCCATCCGGGCGCGCAGATCGGCCGAGGCCTGTTCATCGACCACGGCTCAGGCGTCGTGATCGGAGAGACCGCCGAGGTGGGGGACGACGTGACGATGTATCAGGGCGTGACGCTAGGCGGCACCGGCTTCGCGCGCGGCAAACGCCACCCGACGGTCGGCCACGAGGTGATGATCGGCGCCGGCTCCAAGCTGCTCGGCCCGATCGAGATCGGCGAGCGCTCGAAGATCGGCGCCAACTCGGTGGTGATCCACGACGTGCCCGCCAACTCCACGGTGGTCGGCAATCCCGGCCACCCCGTGCGCGTGGACGGCAAGAGGCCGACCGGCCCGGACGCCGACTGGGCGCACCTGCCGGACCCGGTGGCCGACGCCATCCGCGGGCTCGCCAATCGTCTGGGCGAGCTGGAGGAGTTGGTGGTGGAGCTCACCGGGCGGAAGCCCGGCGGCGCCGACGTAAAGCCGCTGAAGCGCCGCGGCGGGCCGGACTCCACGGGCGGCTGACGCCGTGGGCATGGCATTCCTTCGCTACGCCGTCAGGCGCTGAGCAGCCTCGCGGTCTCGGCGCTCGCCCGGGTCGACGCCCGTCGCGCTCCCGCGGCTCAGTAGTAGACGGTCCGCGTGCGGTGCCGCGCTACCGCCTTGTAGGCGGGCGCCTGGCCGCGGTTCCAGAGCCAGGTGTCGAGCGTCCGGGCGGGCACCCCGCTGCCCGCCGAGATGAGCTCGCAGGCGTGCACGGCGCAGGCGCGGATCTCGCGCTCCTCGGGCGACCCGGCGGGAAGCAGCTTGCCGGCGTCGATGCGGGCGGCGAGCGCCTCCGAGTAGCGCAGCACGCCGTCCATCCGCAGCACGTGGGGCACGAGGTTGTCGGCGAAGATCGTGAGCCGGTCGAGGTCGCCGAACGACGCCACGCCGGCGAGCGCCAGATCGTTCGGCACGATCTGGGCCCTCTTCCAGAAGCCCACGTCGTCGAACATCGGCATGCCGGACGCGCACATCGAGGCGAGCTGGAGCGCCGATCCCCGCGCGTCCTCCACCAGCTCCAGGGCGCCGCGATCGCCCAGGAACGCGGCGAGCTCGCGCAGCGCCCGCGCGTAGAGCGCCATCAGCTCGTGATCCGGCTCCTGGCCGAGCACGGCGGCCACCTCGGGGCCGTCGAGCGCGGCGAGCTCGGCGGCGCTCCACGGCCCGGGCGAGCGCCAGCGGTCCGCCAGCGCCCAGGCCACCGTGTAGTAGCCGGAGCAGCCCGGGCGCTTTCGCAGCGTGGGGGACCAGCCGGAGCCGAAGTTGATCGAGTCGAGCGCCAGCAGGTATGAAGCCACGTCCTCGGGCGTGCCCTCGAGGTAGTGCCGCTCGGGGTCGAGCGGCGCGGGCTCGATGGCCACGGCCTCGGCCTCGAGCATGGCCAGCCGCTCGGAGTCGATCGCGACCGAGTGCGCCCGCTCGGCGATCTCCCGGCAGCCGGAACGCACGCGATCGGTCAGGTCCACGCCGGGCAGCTTCCTACACTGCGCCCGGTGCCGCCCGCTTTCGCCTGCCGCCAGCTCAGCAAGCGCTACGGCGGGACGCAGGCGCTGGCGGGCGTCGACCTGAGCGTCGAGCCCGGCGAGCTCGTGGGCCTGCTGGGCCCGAATGGAGCCGGCAAGTCCACGCTCACCAAGATCGCCTGCGGCCTCGTGAGGCAGAGCGGCGGCGAGGCCGAGGTGGCGGGGGCGCGGGCGGGCTCGGCCCCGGCCCGCGCGGAGGTGGGCTACCTGGCCGAGCTGTTCCGCTTTCCCGACTGGCTGAACGCCGACGAGCTGATCGAGCTCCACCAGGCGCTCGCCGGGTCGGCGGGCGGGGCCGCCGAGCGGGCCGAGCTGCTCGAGCTGGTGGGGCTGGCCGACGCCCGCGGAGTCAAGGTGGCCGCGATGTCGAAGGGGATGCAGCAGCGGCTCGGGATCGCGCAGGCGCTGGTGGGCGCGCCGCGGCTGCTGCTGCTCGACGAGCCGACCAGCGCGCTCGACCCGGTCGGGCGGCGGATCGTGCGCGACCTGCTCAGCGAGCTTCGCGGCCGCGGCGTGGCGGTGCTGCTGAACTCGCACCTGCTCAGCGAGGTGGAGCTCGTGTGCGATCGCGTGGCGATCCTGCTCGCGGGGCGGATCGTGGCCGGCGGCACGCCGGCCGAGCTTGCGCGCCCGCGCGGGGTCGAGATCCAGACCGGCCGCGGGGTGCGCGCCTTCCCGGAGGCGGGTCGCGAGGAGGTGCCGCGGATCGTGGCCGAGCTCGTGGAGGCGGGGGAGGACGTGTACGAGGTGCGCCTGCTGACCTCGACCCTCGAGGAGGCCTACCTCGAGGCGGTGGGAGCGGCGTGAGCGGCGCGCTCGTGATCGCCCGCTACGCGCTGCGCGAGGCGGTGCGGCGGCGCGTGCTCGTGGTCGTGGTGGTGCTCACACTCGCCTTCCTCGCCCTGTACGCGCTCGGCACCAACGCCGCGTTCGACCAGGTGGAGGGGTACGCCGACCCGGCCCAGCAGCTCGACGAGCGCGTGCTCACCGGCTCCACGCTGCTCGGCCTGTCGATGTTCACCACGCTCTTCCTGGGCGCCGTGCTGGCCTCGTTCCTGACGCTCGGGGCCGTGCGCGGCGATGCCGAGCGCGGGCTGCTCCAGCCGCTCGTGGTGCGGCCGGTCGGCCGAACGAGCCTGCTGCTCGGGCGCTTCTGCGGCGCGGCGGCCGTGTGCAGCTCCTACGTGGCGGCGGTCTACCTGGCGGCGCTCCTGATCACGGGCGCGGCCGGCGACTGGTGGCCCGACCGCATCGTGGCGCCCGGTCTCGGCCTCGTGGTCGGGGTGCTCGTGATCGCCGCGCTGTCGCTGCTCGGCTCGGTGTTCCTGTCCGCCACCGCCAACGGAATCGCGATCTTCATGCTCTTCGGCGCCGGGCTCGCGGCGGGCCTGCTGGGCCAGATCGGCGACGCCCTGAGCGTCGACACGCTCGAGACCGTGGCCTCGGTCTGCTCCTGGCTCCTGCCCTTCGAAGCGCTCTACCAGGCTGGCCTCGACGCGCTCACCGAGGACGTGGGCGGCGTGACCGGCGTGATCGTCCAGCTCGGCCCGTTCGGCGGCGCCCAGGAGGGCGGACCGCTCCTGTGGCTCTGGGCGATCACCTACCTGGGGCTCGTGGGGCTGGCGGCGCGCGCCGGCTTCGCCCGCCGCGACCTCTGAGATCCACGCCGCCGAACGCGCTTCTATCCTCGGATCGGTGAGCACCGAAGCCGCCGCCGACCAGCTGCTCGAGGGCCTCAACGAGCCCCAGCGCGAGGCCGTGCTGCACGCCGAGGGGCCGCTGTTGATCCTCGCGGGAGCCGGTTCCGGCAAGACGCGCGTGCTCACCCACCGGATCGCCCATCTGGTGCGCACCGGCCAGGCGCGGCCCGGCGAGATCCTCGCAATCACGTTCACCAACAAGGCCGCGCAGGAGATGCGCGAGCGCGTTGAGACGCTGGTTGGCGGGCGCTCGCGCGCGATGTGGGTGATGACCTTCCACTCGGCCTGCGCGCGAATGCTGCGCGCCGACGCCGAGCGGCTCGGCTACACGCGCGGCTTCACGATCTACGACGAGCAGGACTCGCTGCGGCTGGTCAAGAACTGCGTGGATGAGCTCGACGTCGATCCCAAGCGCTTCGCCCCGCGCGGCATCCGGCGCCAGATCTCCGACGCGAAGAACCAGCTGCTCGACGCCGAGGCCTATCGGCTCAAGGTGGAGACCTTCTTCGAGCAGACCGCCGCCGACGTGTACGAGCTCTACGAGCAGCGCCTGCACGGCGCCAACGCGATGGACTTCGACGACCTGCTGTTCCGCTGCGTGAACCTGTTCGAGCTCTTCGAGGAGGTGCGCGACCGCTATCGCCGGAGCTTCCAGCACGTGCTGGTCGACGAGTACCAGGACACCAACCGGGCCCAGTACCGCTGGCTTCAGCTGCTGGCGGAGGAGCACCGCAACCTCTGCGTGGTCGGCGACGACGACCAGTCGATCTACCGCTTCCGCGGCGCCGACATCCGCAACATCCTCGACTTCGAGGACGACTTCCCAGACGCCCAGGTGGTCAAGCTCGAGCAGAACTACCGCTCCACGCAGACGATCCTGAACGCCTCGAACGCGGTGATAGCGAACAACCGCTCGCGCAAGGACAAGTCGCTATGGAGCGAGCTCGGCGACGGCGACCCGGTGCACGTGCGCGAGCTCGAGGACGAGCACGCCGAGGCGCGCTTCGTCGTGTCCGAGATCGAGCGCCTCGTGGACGGCGGCGAGTCGCGCGACGAGGTCGCCGTCTTCTACCGCACCAACGCCCAGAGCCGCGTGCTTGAGGACATGCTCGTGCGCTACGGGGTGGGCTACCAGGTGATCGGCGGCACGCGCTTCTACGAGCGCAAGGAGATCAAGGACGCGCTCGCCTACCTCACGCTGCTCGTGAACCCGGCCGACACGGTGGCGTTCACGCGCGTGGTCAACGAGCCAAAGCGCGGCATCGGCTCCACCTCGCAGGGTCGACTCACCGGCTACGCCAACACGCTGGGCGAGCCGGTGTGGGACGTGGCGGCGCGCCCCGACTCCGTTCCCGGCCTCGCCGCTGCGGCCGTGAAGGCGGTGGGCCGCTTCATGTCGGTGATGGAGCGCCTGCGCGAGCGCTCCGAAGGTGGCGCGGGAGTTGGCGACCTGCTGGCCGAGACGCTCGAGGAATCCGGCTACACCGAGGCGCTGCGGGCCGAGCGCACCGTGGAGGCCCAGGTGCGGCTCGAGAACCTCGAGGAGCTGGTGGGGGTGGCGCGCGAGTACGACGCCACCGCCGAGGAAGGCTCCGTCGAGGAGTTCCTGCAGCAGATCGCGCTCTTCTCCGAGCAGGACAACCTTCGCGACGAGCAGGGGATCGTCACGCTCATGACGCTCCACAACGCGAAGGGGCTCGAGTACGGGATCGTGTTCATCATCGGGCTGGAGGACGGCGTGTTCCCGCACATGCGCTCGATCGAGGCGGGCGACCTCGAGGAGGAGCGCCGGCTCGCCTACGTGGGCATCACGCGCGCGCGGCGCGAGCTCTACCTCACCCACGCGCGCACGCGGGCGCTGTTCGGCAACCGGGACTGGAACCTGCGCAGCCGCTTCGTCGACGAGATCCCGATCGAGTTCACCGACCGCGAGGAGGAGGCCCCCACGGGCCCGGCCGCGGCCGCCACCTGGGGCGGCGGCGCCTCGGCGCCGGCGCCGCGGGCCGCGGGCGAGGCCGCGTCGTTCGCGCTGGGGGAGGACGTGGTGCACGCGCAGTTCGGGGACGGCGTGGTCACGGGCGTCGAGCCCGGCGGGCTGGTGGTTGTGCGCTTCGCGGGCGACGGATCCGAGCGCAAGCTGATGGCGGACTACGCGCCGCTCAAGCGCCGGTAGTCTGCCGCGCCCTATGGCACGCATCATCGACGGCAAGGCGGTGGCCGCCCGCGTCAAGCAGGACGTCGCGCGCGCGGTGGCCGAGCTGGGCGCCACGCCCGGCCTGGCCACGATCCTCGTGGGCGACGATCCCGCCTCGGCGGTCTACGTGCGGATGAAGCGCGAGGACTCGGCCGAGGTCGGCATCGAGTCGTTCCACCACGAGCCCGGCGCCGACGTGGCTCCCGAAGAGCTGACCGCGCTGATCCGCTCGCTGAACGACGACGAGCGGGTGCACGGGATCCTGCTGCAGCTCCCCCTGCCGCACGGGCTCGCCCAGGACGAGTTCATCGGCCTGATCGACCCGGCCAAGGACGTGGACGGCCTGACGGTGGCCAACGCCGGGCTCCTCATGCATAGCCGCGACGAGGCGATCGTGCCCTGCACGCCGGCCGGCGTGATGGAGCTCCTGGCCGACGCGGAGGTGGAGCTCTCCGGGGCGCGGGCGGTGGTGCTCGGGCGCTCGATTCTCGTGGGCAAGCCGCTCGTGCAGCTGCTGCTGGGCGCGAACGCCACGGTCACCCACTGCCATTCGCGCACGCGCGACCTGCCGGGCGTGTGCCGCGAGGCGGACGTGCTGATCGCCGCGGTGGGCTCGCCCGGGCTCGTGACCGCGGACATGGTCCGCGAGGGCGCCGTGGTGATCGACGTGGGCACCAATCGCACCGACGAAGGACTCGTGGGCGACGTGGACTTCGAGCCGGTGAGTGAGAAGGCCGCCGCGATCACCCCCGTGCCCGGCGGCGTGGGCCCGATGACCCGGGCGATGCTGCTCGCGAACACCCTGAAGGCCGCCCGCGTCTCAGCCGGGTAGGGCCACCTCAACCAGCTCGAGCACCGAGCGCGGATCCACGTCGTAGCGGCGCTCGTACTCCTCGGCGGCCTGGTCGTCGACGAAAGCGAGCACGAGCTCCTCGCGTGAGGAGCCCGCCTCGCAGGCCACCCTGTCCACGGCAACGAGCGCCGCATCCTGGAGGAAGCCGGTCACGCCGCCGCTGTCGGGACGCTCGCGGTCGTCGCAGGGGTCGGCGATCGCGACCTGCTCGGGCCGGCGGGCGTCCGCGGCGAGCACGTAGCCGGCGAGCAGCGCCGCCGCCGCCGCCAGCGCGGCCACGGCCAGCCCGAGCGCCGCCGGGGCGAGCCGGAGCTGGCCCGCCTCGGCCCTCGCGCCCAGCGCAGCCGGCAGGAGCAGGCCGGCCGCCAGCAGCGCGAAGGCGCCGCCCACGAGGAACGCCGTCGAGAAGCCGTCGTTCACGCCGCGCACGAGCACCTCGTCGGCGCGCGCGGCGAGGTCGTCGTAGGCCTCCAGCTCGTCCTCGTCCACCTCATCGCGGCCCGCCGCGAACACCTCCTCGAGGCCGCCGCGCGGGTCCTCGGTCTCCACGCTCTCCGCCAGCCGCGGCGCCACATCGATCTTCACCCGCGGGTCGATCGGAGCGTCGAGGATCACCGCGGCGCCGCGCTCGCGGGTGTCGTCGAGCGTCGTGTCGAGCTCGTGCTGGGCGATCGGTGCAAGCACGAGCAGGGCGAGCGCGATCCCGAGCTGGCGCACCGAGAGCAGCCACGCCGCCTGGCGCCCGCTCCGCTCGGGCAGGAGCTCGCCGGCCAGGGCGGGGAGGGCCAGGCCCATGCCCACGCCGACGGCGATCTGCGGGGGTATCGTCCAGGCCACGCTCGCGGTCGGGACAAAGGCAAGAGCCGCGGTGCCGGCCGCCACGATGAGCGCGCCGCCGGCGGCTCGCGCGCCGGCCGGGCCGGACACCCGTGTGGCGGCGAGCGCCGCGAGCGGCATCGTGCTCACCGCGAGCGCGGCGGTGAGCGGCTCGAGGCCCCAGCCGGATATCAGGAGCAACACGGTGAGGAAGAGCGCGGCGGTGATCGCGCCTGAGAGGAGCGCGAGGGCGACCGTGCGCGCGACGGTGAAGCGCCTGCCGCTGCGGCGGCGCCGCTCCTGGCCGGCGGGCGGCGCCTCGGGCGCCGCGAGGCAGCCGGGCAGCGCCACCAGCGCCGCGGGCGCCTGGAAGAGGAAGATCGAGCGCCAGCCGAGCCCCTGGGTGAGCGCGCCGCCGATGGCCGGCCCGGCCGCCGTGCCGAGCAGGGCGGCCAGCCGCCAGAGCTCCGCGCCCCCGCCGTCCGAGAGCACGCGGTAGGCGGTCACGAGCAGCCCTGCGCCGCCGAGCGCCTGCACGGCGCGGGCCGCGAGCAGCGGCTCGAGCGAGTCCGCCAGCCCGCACGCGAGCGAGCCGCCGGTGAACAGCGCCACGCCGGCCAGCCCGACCGCACGGGTGCCCAGGTGCGCCCGCAGCGCCTCCGCCGCCGGCAGCGCCGCGGCCAGCACCACGGCGTACACGCCGAGCACGGCGGCCACGCCCGCCACGTCGGTGTCCAGCTCGAGCAGAATCGGCGGCAGGGCGAGCGCAACGATCGCGGTGTCCGCCAGCGCGAGGAAGGCCGCTCCCGCGAGCGGCAGTCGGGTGGCCGGCGAGCTCATCGTGAGGATGATGGCTGGCGCCGGCGGCGGGGCTCGTACGGGTAGCCGCACCTCCAACCCGGGGGCCTGCCCGATTGTGGGGCGGGCACCGCTTCGGGAACCTCCAGGGCCGGTAAGGGCGTTGCGGACCTGGCGGACCGCTGTCGAACCCGCCCGACCCGCGCGCGGCCTCAGTGCCTCCCGCCGCAGGCCGCGCAGCCGGCCCGCCTGTTCTCGGCGCCCCCCTCGGCGCCGGGGGCGGGCCGGACCGGCGCTCCGGCCCCAGGCCGCCGGTACGCTCCGCTGGATGGATCTGCGCAGGCTGCGAATCGGCGAGCTGATGCTCTGCGCGGCGGGGGGAGCGCTGCTCGCGAGCCTGTTCCTGCCCTGGTACGGAACGGCGGGCGGCACCCTGACCGCCTTCCAGTCGCTCGCGCTCCTCGACCTCGTGCTCGCGCTGATTGCGCTGGCCGCGCTCTCGCTCCTGCCGATCACGGCGGGCCAGCGCGTGCCGGCGGTTCCGATCGCGCTCGAGGCGCTGGTCACCGGCGCAGGCATCGTCGCCGTGCTCCTGGTGGTGTTCAGGATCCTGTGGCTGCCGGGCGAGGCCGACGGCCGCGAGTGGGCACTCTGGCTGGCGCTCGCGGGCGCGGCCGGCATCGTGGCCGGGGGTCTCGTGGGCATGCGCGACGAGCGCCCCTCGCCGCCCGGTCGGCACGTCGACTCGAGCGGTCGCCCGGTGGCATCGCCGCCCGAGGTGGAAAAGCTGCCCGCCCCGCGTCCGGAGGGAGCATGAGCTTCGCGCGGCTGCGCGGAGACCGGCCGGCTCGAGCCGGCCGCGGAAGTCGCCCGCTCGTGACACGAGGGGGACGCTTGCCGCCTATAGCACGGTCACCGTAGACCTCGTGCGAGCGCTGTTGCTGACGCTCGCCGCGAGCGCGCTTGCGGCGCCCGCCGCACCGGCCGCGGACGGCGCGCTCGAGCGGTACCGCCCGCTGCTCCGCTACGACAGCCAAGAGACCAACTTCGCCATCGACATCGACCCGCTGATCGCCGCCGCGACGGTCGAGCGGGCGGACGGCGGGACCGTGCGCGGCCTGCGGCCGCGCGACCTCGCGGCGCGCTACCGGGACGGGCGGGTGGCCGGCGCGGGCGACCGGCTCCGGTTCGACACCGGCATCGCCGCGGAGCCGGCGGTCTACGGCCGCCAGGCGCGCGACGGTTCCGGGCGCACCTGGCTCCAGTACTGGCTCTTCCTCCCCGACAACCGCCAGGATCGCGGCCTGCTGCGCACGGGGCGCCACGAGGGGGACTGGGAGCTCTTCCAGCTGCGGCTCGATGCCGCCGGGCGCCCCGTCGAGGCCACGCTCGCGCAGCACACCTGGGCGCAGGGCTGCGGCTGGCGAGCGCTGCGGCGCGACGGCGACGCCCCCGTGATGTTCGTGGCGAACGCCTCCCACGCGCTGTACGCCGCCCCCGGCGTGCACGACCGGCCCTGGCCGGATCCGAATGACGAGGCCGACGGGCGCGGCCGGGCCGTCCGCCCCGGCCTGATTGAGATCGGGCCGCGCCGCACGCCCTGGATCGGCTGGCCCGGCCGCTTCGGCGGCACCGAGGACTCGCTCGTGCCCGGCGAGGAGCCGAGCCCCCGGGGCCCCGCATTCCAGCCCGATCGCTGGGACGATCCCGGCGCCTTTCACGCGGCCGAGGCGCGCCCGTGCACCGCCGGCCCGCCCACACGGCCGTGGCAGTCCGCCGTGCTTGCCGGCATCGCGCTCGCGCTCGCCGGGGTGGCCCTGCTCCTGCGTCGCCGCCACCTACAATCGCGCCGATGATCGACCGCGATCAGGTGCTGCACGTGGCCCGGCTGGCCAGGATCGAGCTGAGCGAGGAGGAGATCGCGCGCATGCCGCCGGAGCTCTCGAAGATCCTCGAGCACGTGGAGACGATGAACGAGATCGACCTCGAGGGGGTCGAGCCGACCTCGCACGTGGTCGATCTCGTGAACGTCCTGCGCGACGACGTGCCGCGGCCAAGCATGCCGCGCGAGCGGGCGCTCGAGCAGGCTCCCGACAGCGCCGACGGGGGCTTTCGTGTTCCCAGCCCCGGAGGGTCAGGCTCGTGAGCGACGACCTGCTCGACCTGACCGCGGCGCAGCAGGCCCAGCGGATTGCGGCGGGCGAGGTCTCCGGCGAGGAGGTCTTCGACTTCTGGCGCGAGCGCGCCGCGGCGGATGAGCTCGGCGCCTATCTGTGGGTTGCAGAGGAGAACCGGGGCGGCACGCTGCCGCCGGTGGCGGTCAAGGACCTGTTCTGCGTGGAGGGTGTGCCGAGCGCGGCGGGCTCGCGCATTCTCGAGGGCTACCGCCCGCCCTACAGCGCCACGACCGTTCGCAACCTGCGCGCGGCCGGCGCCCAGGTGCTCGGCAAGACGAACCAGGACGAGTTTGCGATGGGCTCCTCGACCGAGAACTCGGGCTACGGGCCGGTGCAGAACCCCTGGGACCGCACGCGGGTGCCCGGCGGCTCGAGCGGCGGGAGCGCGGCCGCGGTCGCGGCCGGCAGCGCGCCCTGGGCGATCGGTACCGACACGGGGGGCTCGATCCGCCAGCCGGCGTCGCTGTGCGGGGTCGTGGGCATGAAGCCCACCTACGGCGCCGTCAGCCGCTACGGCATGATCGCCTTCGCGTCCTCGCTCGACCAGTGCGGCCCGCTCACGCGCGACGTGACCGACGCCGCGATCCTGCTCGGGCACCTGCAGGGGCGCGACCCCTGCGACTCCACCTCGCTCGGCATCCCCGAGGGCGTGGCGCTGCCGAGCGCGGAGCGGCTCGACGGCCTGCGCTTCGGCGTCTGGGGCCTCGAGGAGGAGGGCGTCGAGCCCGGCGTGGCCGACGCCGTGAGGGCCACGATCGCAAAACTCGAGGAGCTGGGCGGCGCGATCAAGGAGATCGACCTGCCGAACGCGCGCCACGGCATCGCCGCCTACTACGTGATCGCGCCCGCGGAGGCGAGCGCGAACCTCGCGCGCTACGACGGCGTGCGCTACGGGCCCCGCGACGAGGCGGACGGCAACCTCACCTCGATGTACGAGCGCACCCGCCACGACGGCTTCGGCGACGAGGTCAAGCGCCGCATCATGATCGGCACCTACGCACTCTCCTCGGGCTACTACGAGGCCTACTACGGCACCGCCCAGAAGGTGCGCACCAAGATCGCGCGGGACTTCCGAGCCGCCTTCGAGCAGGTCGACTTCGTGGTCACGCCCACCTCTGCCACGGTGGCGTTCGAGCTGGGCGCGCGCACCGCCGATCCACTTGCGATGTACCTGGCCGACTACTTCACCGTGCCGATGCCACTCGCGGGCATCCCCGCGATCTCGATCCCGTGCGGGCTGTCGGAGGGCCTACCGGTGGGGTTCCAGATCGCCGGCCCGGCGTTCAGCGAGCCGCGCATCCTCGACGCGGCCTACGCGCTCGAGCAGGCGATCGGCTTCGAGGGGGTGCCGGTGCTGCGATGAGCGCCACGCGCGAGTACGAGCCCGTGATCGGGGTCGAGATCCACACCCAGCTGCGCACCCGGACGAAGATGTTCTGCGGCTGCGCGCTGTCGTTCGGGGAGGAGCCCAACACGCGCACCTGCCCGGTCTGCCTGGGGCACCCGGGCACGCTCCCGGTGGCCAACGCCGAGGCGGTGCACTACGCGCTCATGATCGCGATGGCCTTCGATTGCGAGATCGCGCCGCGCTCGATCTTTCACCGCAAGAACTACTTCTATCCCGACCTGGCCAAGGGCTACCAGATCAGCCAGTACGACATCCCGCTGGGCCGGGGCGGACGTCTCGGCGACGTGCGCATCCACCGGGTGCATCTCGAGGAGGACGCCGCGAAGCTCGTGCACGCGGGCAGCTCGGGTCGCATCCACGGCGCAGAGGGGAGCGTGGTCGACTTCAACCGCGGCGGCACACCGCTCGTGGAGATCGTGACCGAGCCCGACCTGCGCTCCCCGCACGAGGCGGCGGAGTTCGGGCGCCTGCTCCAAGCCACGCTGCGCCACATGGGCGTGTCCGACGTGAACATGGAGGAGGGCTCCCTGCGGGTGGACGCCAACGTGTCGATCCGCCCCGCGGGCCAGACCACGCTCGGTACCAAGACCGAGCTGAAGAACATGAACTCGTTCCGCTTCCTCGAGCGCGGCATCGCCGCCGAGATCGCGAGGCAGGAGGCGCTCGTGCGGGATGGGGGCGAGGTGGAGCAGGAGACGCTTCACTACGACCCGGCCTCGGGCTCGCTCACCACGCTGCGCTCCAAGGAGGAGGCGCACGACTACCGCTACTTCCCCGAGCCCGACCTCGTGCCGATCGCCCCGACCGACGAGATGCTCGAGCGCGCCCGCGCCGCGATGCCCGAGCTGCCCGCCGCCCGTGCCGAGCGCCTCGAGCGGGAGCTGGCGCTGCCGGCCGACCTCGCGCGGCACCTCGCCTTCCGGACCGAGCTGGGCGACTTCTACGAGTCGGCGCTCGCGGCGAGCGCGAACGGCGACGCCCGCTCGATCGCAAACTGGATCACGAACGAGCTGGCGGCCCGCATCGGCGACGCCGATCCGGCCGAGACGCGGCTCGAGCCCGCGGCGTTCGCGAGGCTGGTGGAGATGGTCGGGGCGAGGGAGGTCTCCGCAGGCGCCGCCAAGGAGGTGCTCGACGCGCTGGTGGCCGAGGGCGGCGACCCGGCGGCGATCGTGGAGCAGCGCGGGCTCGGAATGGCCGCCGCCGGCGAGCTCGACGCGATCGTGGAGCGGGCGATCGCCGACAACCCGGATGCCGTCGAGAAGTTCAAGGCGGGGAAGGAAAAGGCGATCGGGGCGATCATGGGCGCGGTGATGCGCGAGACCCGCGGCGCGGCGGACGGCGGCGAGGTGCAGCGGCTGATCCGCGAGAAGATCGGCGCCTGAGCGCGCGCGCCGGGGCGTACCATCCGTCGCAGGCTCTCGTCTCGATTGGAGGACACGGTGGCGCGACTGATACGGATGGACGGCACGGGGCACACCACGCTGGCCGAGTGGACGGCCGAGGACGACCTGGCCTTCCAGGCGGCCGTTCGCGAGTTCGGCGACCAGCAGGGCCTCGGCTACATCGGCACGGTGCCGGACGGCCCTGGCAAGGCCACGCACGTGCGCGAGCTGCCGCGCGAGGCCGACCTGGTGATCATGCGGCGGCCGATCGCCGGCGGCTAGTGGCATCGGCCGCGCTGCCTGAGCTCGCCGCGGTCCCCTGGCGCCAGCGGACCGACGCTCTCTGGCTGCGCCGCTGGGGGCGGATCTGGCACGCCTGGACGCTCCTCTACACCATCCCGTTCCTGGTGGCGGGCGCGGCGATGCTGGCGCTCGCCCCGATCGCGGCGCCGGTGGCGCTCGTGGCGATCGCGCACGCCTGGATCATCCCGGAGCTGTACGCCTTCAGGGGCGCCAGCGTGGTGCGGCCGAAGGGGCCGCGCAACGAGGGCGCCGAAGCCACCGCCCAGGGCCTGCTCGGCGACCTGCTCGGCCACGAGGAGCGCGAGCTCCAGCGCCGCACCGGCCTTGCGCGCGAGCCGGGCGAGCTCGGCACCTGGCTCGTGGGAGAGGCGGGCGCGCTGCTCGTGACACCGGGAGGCCGGCGGGTGCACTGCTTCTGCGTCCGCGCGCAGGACCCCGAGCTTCCGCCCTCGGATCGCGTGGCGCACCTGCTGCTCGCCCTCCGGGAGGACGAGCAGGGCTTCGCCACGGTGGCCAACCACGCCTTCGCCGGAGCCCCCTGGCGCGTGCGGCGCCGGATGCCCGAGGGCATGCGCCCCGCGCTCGACGCGGCCCGGCGGTAGCCTCGCGGGCCGTGTCGAACGACGTCGTGATCGCCGGCGGCGGATTCGGCGGGCTGTACGCCGCCCGCCGGCTCGAGCGGCGGCTGCCGCGCCACAGCGCGCGCATCCTCCTTGTCGCGGACGTGAACTTCCTGCTCTACTCGCCGCTGCTGCCGGGCGCCGCGGCGGGCTCGCTCGAGCCCCGCCACGTGGTGGTGCCGCTGCGCGAGCAGCTGGACTGGGCCGATGTGCGCCTGGCGCGCGTGACCGGAGCCGATCCCGAGCTGAACGAGCTCCGCGTGCACACGGTCGACGGCCGCGACGAGACGCTGCGCTACGACCAGCTCGTGATCGCACTCGGCTCGGTCTCGCGCGTGCTCCCCGTGCCCGGCCTGGCCCAGCACGCGATGGGCTTCAAGACGCTCGCCGATGCGATCGCGCTCCGCAACCGGGTGCTCTGGAACCTCGAGGTGGCGGAGTCGCTACCGAACGACGACGAGCGGCGCGAGTACCTGACCTACGTGTTCGTAGGGGCCGGCTACGCCGGACTCGAGGGGATCGCCGAGCTGCAGGACTACGTGGCGGACACGCTCGACCGCTACCCGCGCTGCCGCCTGACCGGCACGCGCTGGATCCTGGTGGAGGCCGAGGACCGCGTGATGCCCGAGATCCCGGCCAGCCTGGCCGCGTTCGCCACCCGCGAGCTGCGCGGCCGGGGGATGGAGATCCGCCCCGGCACCCGGCTCGACCGTATGGACGAGCGCACGGCAGTGCTCTCCACGGGCGAGCAGGTGGCCACCCGCAACGTCTGCTGGACCGCCGGGGTGCGGCCTACCCCCGTGGTGCGCGAGCTCGGACTGCCGATCGGCCCCGATGGCCGCCTCGAGGTCGACTCGCACATGCGCGTGGCCGGTCGCCAGAACGTGTGGGCGATCGGCGACGCCGCCGCCGTGCCGGACCCGGCGCAGCGGCGCAAGCGCGCCTGCCCGCCCACCGCCCAGCACGCGATCCGCCAGGGCCGTGTCGTGGCCGACAACGTGGCCAACACGCTGCGCGGCCAGCGCACCCGCCCGCTCCGCTACCGGACCCTCGGCGTGTTCGTGGACATGGGCCAGCACAAGGCGGTAGCCACCATGCTCGGCCTGCGCCTGCGGGGCTTCCCCGCCTGGTTCGCCGCCCGCACCTACCACCTGGCGATGATGCCGGGACTCGCCCGCAAGCTCCGGCTCGGACTGGACTGGGGCGTGGGCCTGCTGTTCGGGCGCGCCTCCGCCGAGCTCGGTCAGCTCGGGCACCCGGACCCGCTCGAGCGGCACCTGGAGGCCTCCGCGGAGAGCGAGGATCCGGCCGTGGCCGAGCGATGACCGAGCACGAGATTCGCGAGGGACGCGCGGGCGACCTGCGCGCGGTGTTCGACCTCGGGGAGCGAGCCTGGGACGCCTCGCGCCGTACGCGCGGCCTGATGGGCTCCGACGAGGCGCGGACGGGCGAGGAGCTCGACGCCCAGTGGGAGCGCGAGCGCCCGTTCCTCGAGTTCTTGGCCGCTCAGGAGCACGGTGCGTTCTGGATCTGCGAGGCCGGCGACGAGATGGTCGGCTACACGCGCGCCGCGCGCTTCGGCGCGATGGACGAGCTCACCGAGCTGTGGGTCTCGCCCCAGCACGCGGGGGGCGGCATCGGCCGGGCGCTGCTCGAGTGCGTGTGGCCGGACTCGCCGACCCCCGACCTCGGGCGGGTCGTGCTCACGGTCGGCACGCCGAGCGACCTCACGCTCTACACGGACTTCGGCGTGATGCCAGTGGGCGGGCACTGGCACCTGCGCCACCGGGCCGAGCGCTATCTCGAGCGGCGCGCGACCGAGGTCGACTCGCTCGAGCCGAGCGTGCACGTGCTCACCTCGGAGCGTGCGGTGGAGGAGTGGAAGCGGCTCGAGCCGTCGGCCATCGGCCACGAGCGCCCGCGCCTGCACGAGTTCTTCGGCCGCAGGCGCAACTGCCTCGCGCTCGTGGATCCGCGAACCCGGCTCGCGACCGCGCTCTGCTGGGTCAGCTCCGACGGCGAGATCGGCCCGGCGGTCGGGGAGACCCCGGAGGATCTCTTGCCGGTGGTGCTGGCGGCGCTCGACCGCGTGGCCAAGCAACAGGAGCCCGAGACGTTCGGGGTGTTCTGCACCACCGACTCGTGGTGGCTGCTCGACCGGCTGCGGCGGCTCGGCTTCCGGGTCCACTGGCCCGCCTGGGTGATGTCGTCGGTGCCGCTCCCCGGCCTCGACCGCTACCTGCCCACCCGCCCCGCGAGGCTGCTCTAGATCGACGGCGCCCTCTGCCAGAATTGAGGCATGGGACAGATGGCTTCTGACATCGGACGCAAGGCGCTCGCGGTCCTGGTGCTCATCCTGGCGGCCTACATCCTGTTCAAGCTGGTGCTCGGCTTCGTGATGGGCATCGCCTGGATCCTGGTTGCCGTGGTCGCGGTGATCGCGGTCGTCTGGGCGCTGCGCGTCCTCTGACTTGGAATTCGTCGTCGTCGCGCTGGTGTTCGGTCTCGCCACCGGCGTGATCGGGCGCCTCAGGGGCAACTCGTTCGTCATCTGGTTCCTGATCGGCACGGCGCTGCCCGGGATCGGCATCTTCGCCGCGCTCGTGATGCGCGACCAGCGCCGCGAGCCGAGGCGCGTCTGCCCGCGCTGCGGCAACGTCGTGGCGGTGTCGGATCAGGTGTGCATGCGCTGCGGCGAGGACTTGGATTTTCCAGGAGAAACCGGCGACCAGCCAGACGCCACGGGGGCTCCGGGGGCGCGAGCCCCCGGCTGAAATCCGGCGAAAGCCGCTTGTTAGACTGCCCTGTTCCCTGGCCGGCCGGCCAGAGCCCGTCCCTCGACGCAGAAGGAGCGCACGCGTCATGCGAGCCGTCGACGCCATCATGGAATGCCTCAAGGCCGAGGGCGTCGAGCACGTATTCGGGATCCCGGGCGGCGCCAACCTCCCCACCTACGACGCGCTCTACGACGCCGGCCTGCGCCACGTCCAGTGCCGCCATGAGCAGGGGGCCGGCCACGCGGCCGAGGGCTACGCGAAGGCGTCCGGACGGGTGGGCGTGGCGCTCGCCACGAGCGGGCCGGGCGCGACCAACCTCGTGACGGCCATCGCCGACGCGGTGATGGACAGCGTGCCCACGGTGTTCCTCACCGGGCAGGTGCGCACCGAGCTGATCGGCACCGACGGCTTCCAAGAGGCCGACATCTCCGGCATCACGATGCCGATCGTCAAGCACTCGATCCTGATCCAGGACCCGCGCGACATCCCGAAGGCGATTCACGAGGCCTTCCACATCGCGCGCACCGGCCGTCCCGGCCCGGTGCTGGTCGACGTACCGCAGGACCTCTCGCGCGCCGACATCCCGTACGAGCCGGTCTCGAACGTGCACCTGCCCGGCTACCAGCCCACCACCGATGGCAACGCGAAGCAGATCCGGCTGGCGGCCAAGGCACTGGCCAACGCGCGCCGGCCGGTGATCTACGGCGGCGGCGGGGTGGTGAACGCGGGCGCGGCGAAGGAGTTCAGGGAGCTCTGCGTGTCCGACCCGTTCCCGGTCACCTGCACGCTGATGGGCCTGGGCGCGTTCCCGGCCGACCACGAGCAGTGGCTAGGCATGCTGGGAATGCACGGCACCCGCGCCGCCAACTACGCGATGGACGAGGCGGATCTGATCGTGGCGATCGGCGCGCGCTTCGACGACCGGGTGACCGGCAAGCTGTCCGAGTTCGCCCCGCGGGCGAAGTTCATCCACGTGGACATCGATCCCGCCGAGATCTCGAAGAACGTGCCGGCGCACATCCCGATCGTGGGCGACGCGAAGAACATCCTCCCGAAGCTCACCGCCGAGTACCGCGCGATCGACAGCGACGGGGCGCGCCTCGAGGGCTGGGTCGAGCGCATCAGGGGCTGGCGGGAGAAGCACCCGCTGGGCTACGAGGACTCGACGAACTCCGAGATCAAGCCGCAGTACATGGTGCAGGCGCTGTTCGAGGCCACCGCCGGCCAGGCGATCGTGACCTCGGACGTGGGCCAGCACCAGATGTGGGCCGCCCAGTACTACGGCTTCACCGAGCCGCGCCGCTGGATCAACTCCGGCGGGCTCGGCACGATGGGCTTCGGCCTGCCCTCGGCGCTCGGCGCGAAGGTGGCCTGCCCCGACCTGGACGTGGTCTGCCTCGCCGGCGACGGCTCGCTGATCATGACCGTCCAGGAGCTCGCCACCTGCGTGGACGAGCAGATCCCGGTCAAGGTCTTCCTGATGAACAACGGCTACCTCGGCATGGTGCGCCAGTGGCAGGAGCTGTTCTGGGATCGGCGCTACTCGTCGGTGAAGATGGGCGGGAGCCCGGATTGGGTCAAGCTGGCCGAGGCGTTCGGCGCCAAGGGCATGCGCGTGACCGAGAAGGGCGAGCTCGTGGGCGCCTTCAAGGACGCGCTCGCCGAGGACGGCCCGGTGCTGGTGGACGTGCGGGTCACGCCCGAGGAGAACTGCTACCCGATGATCCCCGCCGGCCAGGCCGCGCGGGACATGGTGGGCTGAGCGATGGGCGAGCCAGGCACCAAGGAGGTCCTGAACCTCGCCGATCTGGAGGCGAGCGGCGGCATCCGGACCGGTCGCAAGCACGTGCTCTCGATCCTCGTGGAGAACAAGCCAGGGGTGCTCGCGCGCATCGCGGGCCTGTTCGCCCGGCGCGGCTTCAACATCGACTCGCTCGCCGTGGGTCCGACCGACGACGAGTCGATGTCGCGGATCACGCTGACGGTCGACGGCGCCGCGCACCCGATCGACCAGGTGACCAAGCAGCTCCACAAGCTCGTGCACGTGATCAAGATCCGCGACCTCGATCCGCCCGAGACCGTGGCGCGGGAGCTCGCGCTGTTCAAGATCTCCTGCCACGAGGGCGACTCGCGCGCCCAGGTGATGCAGTTCACCGACATCTTCCGCGGCAAGACCGTGGACGTGTCGAAGCGCAGCGTGACCGTGGAGGTCACCGGGGGCGACGACAAGATCCAGGCGTTCGAGGAGATGGTCCGGCCGTTCGGCCTGATCGAGATGGTCAGGACCGGCGAGGTGGCCGTGGCGCGAGGGCGCGGCGCGACGTAGGTCTGGGGCTCGCGGTGCCATCCTTGGGCCCGTGAGCCTCGTCACCGGCAGCGGACACTCGCCCTTCGGGCTCGACGAGCCCACCCGCGAGCGCCTGCACGGGCGCCTCGAGCAGGGAATCCGCCGGGCGCGGCGCGACGGGCGTCCCGTTCCGGTGGCGGTCACGGTCCCAATAGCGGCGGAGCTCGACCTCTCGGCCGCCGTGCTCGGCGCGCGACGGGCCGACGACCGCTTCGCCTGCCTCGAACAGCCCGATCGCGACCGCTTCGCGCTCGCCGGGCTCGGCCAGGCGGCGCTGCTGGAGGCGTCCGGCCCCGGCCGCTTCCGCGAGACGGCTGCTCGCGCCCGCGAGCTGGGCCGCCGCGCGCTGGCCGACGATCCCGCCGCGGACCCGGACGGACCGCCCGCGACCGGCCCCGTGTTCCTGGGTGGGTTCGCGTTCGCCCACGATGGCGGCGAGGCGCCGGAGTGGGCCTCGCTCGCCCCGGCGTCGCTCGTGCTGCCCGAGGTGGCGCTCGTGCGCCGCGGCGAGCGCGCGCGCATGACCCTCACCGCCCTCGTCGGGCCCGACGACGACGCGGGCGCCACGGCCGGCCGGCTGCTCGGCCGCCTGGCCGAGCTGGCGCCGCGCTCGATGCCGCTGGTCGACCCCGACCCGGTGCAGCGCACGCTCGTGGCCAGCGCGGCGCCGCCGTCGCACTACGAGGGCGCGGTGGCCCGCGCCGTCGAGCTGATCACGGCGGGCGCGCTCGAGAAGGTGGTGCTGGCGCGAGAGGTGCGCGCCCACGCGGGCTCGCGGCACGACGCCGCCGCGGTGCTCGGCGCCCTGCGCGAGGTGTTCCCGGGCTGCTACTGCTGGTGCGTGGGCACCCCGCAGCTCGCGTTCGTGGGGGCGAGTCCCGAGCTGCTCGTGCGCCGCGACGGTCAGCGCGCCCAGACGGTGGCGCTGGCCGGGACCACAGGCCGCAGCGCCGATCCGGCGGTGGACGACCACCTCGGCGAGGCGCTGCTGCGAAGCGCCAAGGACCGCGAGGAGCAGTCGATCGTGGCGCGCCGGATCGAGCGCACGCTCGACCCGGTCAGCCTGTGGGTGGCCACCGGTGAGGAGCCGGTGCTCGTGAAGGTGCACAACGTTCAGCACCTGGCCACGCCGATCCGTGCCCAGCTCGCCGACCCAGTGCCGGCCGTCGAGCTCGCCGGGCTGCTGCTGCCGACCCCGGCGGTGGGCGGCGAGCCGCGCGACGCAGCGCTGCCCCTGATACCGGTGCTCGAGGGCCTCGACCGCGGCTGGTACGCGGGCGCGGTGGGCTGGACGGACCTCGCGGAGGACGGCGAGTTCTGCGTCGCGCTGCGCTGCGCGCTGCTGCGCGGCCCGGTGGCCCACCTGTACGCGGGCTGCGGGATCGTGCGCGATTCCGTGCCATCGGAGGAGCTCGCGGAGACCGAGGTCAAGCTGCAGGCGCTGCTTCCGCTGCTGGCTTAGTCGCCGAGCTGAGCGCTCACCTGCTCCACCAGCTCGCGGTGGAGCGCGACGTTGCGAGCGCGGTCGCTCCGGAGCACCCGCACCTCGTCGAACGAGTCCGCCACCGAGACGCCGGCCGGGGTGGCCACGTGGCGCTCGTATTGCTCGGGCTCGGCGTGCTCGGCCACCGGCAGGAAGTCGAAGATCCCGCCGCCGCCGTTGTCGATACACACGATCTCGAGCCGCGCGCCGGCCCGGCGCGCCGCGTACAGCCCGCCCAGGTCGTGGAGGAGCGCGAGCTCGCCGGTGAGGAGCCAGGTGGGAAGGCCGGTGGCCAGGGCCGCGCCGAGTGCCGAGGAGGTCACACCGTCGATCCCGTTGGCGCCGCGGTTGGCGAGGAAGCGGATCCGCTTCGGCGACTGCGGGAACCAGGCCTCCACGTCGCGCACCGGCATCGAGGAGCTGATCCATACGACCGCCTCGTCGGGGAGCTCCGGCTCGACCCGCGCGAGCAGCTTCGGCTCGAAGTCGTCGGGGGCGCCCGCGAGCGCGGCCGGCACGAGCTCGTCGGCGGCGCGCCAGGAGGAGAGCCAGGCGGGGTCGGGCTCGCTCGCGCGCATCTCGATCGCGGAGGCCAGCGCGTCGAGGGTCGGGCCGGCGGCCGACGCGAGCATCAGCTCGGCCCGGCGCGTGGGCTCGTGCCAGACGGCGTGCGGGTCGATCACCACCTGGGGCGCGGCAACCACGAAGGCCCGCAGCGGCTTCGAGGTGGGCATGTCCCCGGTCCGCAGGACCAGCTCGGGCCGGTGGCCGCTGCGGAAGCCCTCCGCTCGAAGGATTACGTCGTAGTGAGCCACGACGTGGGAGCGGTCGTGGTCCCCGCAGCGCACCCCGGAAGTGGGCTCGGCCAGCAACGGCCAGCCCGCCTGGGCCGCCAGCCGGGCGGCGGGCTCGGCCACCGGGCCCGCTCCAGGACCGCACACGATCACGCCGCGGGAGGACCCTGCGATCCGCCCGGCGAGGCGGTGCACGTCGTCCGCGTGCGGCGCGCTCGCGTGCTCGCGCAGCTCAGTCCAGGGCCCCCCGCCCGGCCGGCCCGCCCAGTCGGCCGCGGTCAGCTCCTCCGGCACGGGCGCGAGCGGCTCGCGCAGCGCGACGTTCAGGTGCACGGGCCCGGGCCGGCCGCCGAGCGCGGTCCAGTAGGCGCGACACGCGAGCGCGCGATGGTGCACGGCGGTCTCACGGCCCGGGTCGTGCGTGCCCACCTCCACGAACCACTTGGCGGCACTGCCGTAGAGCCCCAGCTGGTCGATCGCCTGGCCGGCGCCCACCTCGCGCAGCTCAGGGGGGCGGTCGGCGGTCAGGACGACGAGCGGTACGCGCGCCTCCCAAGCCTCGACCACCGCGGGGTGCAGGTTGGCGGCCGCGGTGCCCGACGTGCAGGTCACGGCGACCGGCCGGCCGCTCGCCTTGGCCATCCCGAGCGCGACGAAGCCGGCCGAGCGCTCGTCGATCACCGACACCGCCTCGACTTCGGGCTGCGCCGCCAGCGTGAGCGCCAGCGGCGCGTTCCTCGAGCCGGGCGAGGTCACGGCGTGGCGCATGCCGCAGCGCGCCAGCTCGTCCACGAAGGCCTGAATCGGCGCGTAGGTGCGGTTGATCGGGATCATGCAGGAGCGATGGTGCTCTTCATCCCGGGCTTCATGCAGCGTGGCGACGCCTGGCGGCCGGTGGCAGAGCTCCTGCCGACACGCTATCCGAGCGTTCTCCTCGACCACCGCGAGCACAGCTTCGAGGGCCGGCTCGGGGAGATCGCCGAGCAGGGCGAGGGGCGCGTGCTGGTGGGCTACTCGCTCGGCGGGCGGCTCGCGCTGCGAGCCGCGCTGCGCCACCCGGAGCGCTATCCCGGGCTCGTCACGGTCGGCGCCACGGCGGGGATCGACCACCCCGGGCTGCGCTCGGCCCGCGCGGAGGCCGACGAGCGCCTGGCCGCCTGGATGGAGGCGGCGCCGATCGCCGACGTGGTGGGGGTCTGGGAGCGCCAGCCGCTGTTCGCGGACCAGACGGAAACGCTGATCGAAGAGCAGCGCGCGGGCCGCCTCGCGCACGATCCCAAGGGCCTCGCGATGATGCTGAGGACAGCCGGGCAGGGTGTGCTCGAGCCGGTCTGGCACGAGCTGCTCACTTTCGAGCTGCCGCTGCTGGCGATCGCGGGGGCCCGCGACCAGGGCTACACGGCGGCGGCCAAGCGGATGGCGGAGACGGCACCGCACGGCCAGGCCGCGATCGTGGAGGAAGCGGGCCACGCCCCGCAGCTTCAGCGGCCCGACGAGCTGGCGCGCCTGATCGAGGCGTTCGTGGCGGGCATCGGTCCGACTCGCCAACCGAACGCCGCGCCCCCTTCGTAGGGACCTGAGAAGGCGTTCTCGGACTGGGAGGTCGATAGATGCATCGCAAGCTTTCAGTGGTTGTCGTAGCCGCGCTCGCCGCGCTGCTGGTGGCGGCGCCGGCCGCGAGCGCCGCCCCATCGAAGGCGCGCGCCTCGTTCGGCTGGTACTACGGGGTCACGACGCTCGACGTCGACCCGGGCACGCTCTCGGCCCTCGGGAGCCTCGGCGTGTCCCCCGGCGCGGTTGCGCCAGCCACGCTCGAGGGCGCTCGCTACTCGTTCCCGATCACGAACTCGCTCGGCAGCACGCTGCGGTCCGGGGTCGTGCTCCACAAGGGCGGGATCTCGCTGACCGCCGGGGCGACGACGGTCAACCTGACCGACTTCGACATCAACCTCATGCGGCGCCAGCTGTTCGGCCGGGTCAACGGGAGCGCTGACAAGCTCCCGCTCCTGAACCTCGACTACACCGGCATCGGTATCCGCTTCGGCGGCGGCAGCCTCAACATCGGGCCGGTCACGGCCACGCTGACCGACACGGCCGCGGGTGCGCTGAACGCGGCGTTCGGCACCACCGTGCTGTCGAGCTCGACGGTGCTCGGCAAGGCCACCATCCGGTACCGGGTCTTCCCCTTCTAGGGGCTGGAGCCTCAGGCCAGGCGCTCGGCGGTAACCGCGTCGAGCGCCTGGTCCTCCACTCGCACGCCGAGGCCCGGGCCGCCGGGCACCCGCAGGGTTCCGCGCCGGGCCCCCGGCAGCGAGCGCGCGATGTCGGCGTCGAACAGGTCGAGGGTGGCGAGGCCGCAGGCCATCGACACGCCCTCGGCGGCGGCCAGCTGCAGCGCGGCGGCGATTCCCCAGGGCCCGTCGAGGGTGCTCGACAGGAACGCGCCCAGGCCGTGCGCCTGGGCCTCGCGCAGCATGTCGCGGGCGGGGCGAAAGCCGCCCGAGCCGGCGAGCTTGACGTTCACGACGTCGCAGGCCTCGAGCTCGACGGCGCGCCGCAGCTCGCGCGGCGAGCTCACCGACTCGTCCGCGGCGATCGGCGTGGACACCCGCTGGCGCACCTCGGCCAGCTCCCGCAACGTGCGGCAGGGCTGCTCCACGAACTCGAGGTCGTGCTCCTCGATCGCCCGGATCGCGCGCACGGCCTCGTCGACGGTCCACACCCCGTTGGCGTCCACCCGCAGCGCGGGCCAGGGGCCGACCGCCTCGCGCACGGCCGCCACCCGCTCGGCGTCGCCCGGCAGCCCGACCTTGAGCTTGAAGCAGGCGAAGCCCTCGGCCACCCCCGCCCGGGCGCGCGCCGCCACCTCGGCGGGAGGGCCGCCGGGCAGGGTCATGTTCACGGCCAGGGCGTCCTTCAGCGGATCCGCGAGCGGCCGGTCCTCCTGTCTGGCCTGGAGGTCGAGGCGCGCGATCTCCTCCGCCGCCCGCGCCTGTGGCGGACGGCGCCCACCGCCCCCGGTGAGGGCGGCCACCGCGCGCTCGAGCGGCACGCCGTCGTAGGGCTCGAAGGGGGCGGCCTCGCCGTAGCCGCTCGTCCCGTCCGACGCCTCGAGCCGCAGGAGCAGCAGCTCGCGCGCCGTGACCACGCCGCTCGCGGTCACGAACGGCTGCTTGAGCGGCACGGAGAGGCGGAGGACGGAGCGCTTCACGAGAGCAACAGGCCGCCGGAGAGCAGCAGCGAGAACACCGCCAGCAGGCGGCCGGTCCCGGCGAGGGCGCCGTTGAGGGCCGCCCCGTCCGTGTGCGTCGAGACCGTGCGCACGAGCGGCGGCACGAGCGGCAGCGCCGCGAGGGTGAGCAGGAGCCACGGCGACAGCGCCGGCACGAGCAGGGGCGGCACGAGGAAGGAGCCGACCAGCATAGCCGCGTACAGCCTCCGCGCGCGCTCGCGGCCGAGCTTGACCGCGAGGGTGCGCTTGCCGGCGCGCCGGTCGGTGTCCACGTCGCGCACGTTGTTGACCACCAGGATCGCGGACGCCAGAAGCCCCACGGGCACCGCCAGCGCAAGCGCCTCCCAGCGGAGCTCCTCGGTCTGCACGAAGTAGGACCCGGCCACGGCCACGAGCCCGAAGAAGAGGAACACGAACAGCTCGCCGAGCCCCTCGTAGCCGTACGGGCGCGGGCCGCCCGTGTAGAGCACCCCGGCGAGGATCGACGCGGCGCCCACGACGAGCAGCTCCCAGCCCGCCTCGGCGGCGAGGTAGGCCCCCGCCGCCACGGCGATCCCGAACGCGACGTAGGTGCCGGTGAGCACCCGGCGCGGCGGCATCAACCCGCCGGCGGTCACGCGCACGGGGCCGAGCCGGTCGTCGGTGTCGGCGCCCCGCCGCGCGTCCGAGTAGTCGTTCGACAGGTTGGTGCCGATCTGGATGAAGACGCTGCCCACGAGCGCGGCAACGAACGGCAGCGCGCGGAACACGTCCTCCGATCCCGCCAGGGACGTGCCCACGAGCACCGGCGCGATCGCCGCCGGCAGCGTGCGCGGCCGCGCGGCGAGGAGCCAGAGCCTGAGCGTCCCGCGCGGGGCCGCGGACACGCCCGTCACGGCCGTTTCGGGAACTTCCCGAAGTCGGGCCGGCGCTTGTCCTTGTACGCCTCGCGCCCCTCCCGCGCCTCGTCGCTCGCGTAGAAGAGCAGGTTGGCGTCGTGGGCCAGCTGCTGGATGCCGGCGTAGCCGTCCTCGTGAGCGTGGAAGCTCGCCTTCATCAGCCGCAGCGCGAAGGGGGAGAGGCGCAGCATCTCGGAGCACCACGCCACGGTCTCCTCCTCGAGCTCCTCGAGCGGCACAACGCGGTTCACGAGCCCCATCTCGCGGGCCTCCTCCGCGCCGTACTGCCGGCACAGGAACCAGAGCTCCTTGGCCTTCTTCTGGCCCACCTGCGCGGCGAGCAGGCTGGCCCCGAAACCGCCGTCGAAGCTCCCGACCATCGGGCCGGTCTGCCCGAAGCGGGCGTTGTCCGCCGCGATCGTGAGGTCGCACACCACGTGCAGCACGTGCCCGCCGCCGACCGCGTAGCCGGCCACCATCGCCACCACCGGCTTTGGGAGGCGCCGCATCTGCACGTGCAGGTCTGTCACGTGGAAGCGCCCGACCGAGGCGCCGCCCGCCACGTAGCCGGTGTCACCGCGCACGCGCTGGTCGCCGCCGGAGCAGAAGGCGAGCGGGCCCTCGCCGGTGAGCACGATCACGCCGACCGAGCTGTCCTCGCGCGCGCGCTCGAGCGCGTCGGAGATCTCGATGAGCGTCTCGGGGCGGAACGCGTTGCGCAGCTCGGGCCGGTCGATGGTCACCTTCGCGATGCCACCGGAGAGCTCGTAGCGGATGTCGTCGTACTCCCCGCCCGGCTGCCAGTCGGCCGCGGGGCGGATCCGCCGGCGCGCCTGCTCCTCGGCCCAGTGCGCCCTGGCGTCGCTCTCGGTGGTTGCCATACGGGCGCGAACGATAGTGCTCGCCCGGCCCCTCGCCCTACCCTGGGGCGCATGAGCGAATGGCTGGCGCGTGCGGCCCGTGAGCGCCCGCACCACCCGGCGGTGGTGGCGGGCGGCCGCAGCGTGACCTACGCGGAGCTCGACGCGCGAGCCGGCGAGCTGGCCGCGCGCTTCGAGCCGGGCCAGGCCGTGCCGATCGCGCTGCCGCCCGGCATCGCGTTCAGCGAGCTGCTCCACGCGGCCTGGCGCGCCGGCGCGGTGGCGGCGCCCCTCGACCCGGCGGCGCCCGCGCCGCCGCTGGACGCCCTCGGCTCCGACCGGGCGGGACTCGTGATCCACACCTCGGGCACCACCGGCGAGCCGAAGGCGGTGAGACTCACCCTCGAGAACCTGGCGGCGAGCGCGCGCGCGTCGGCCGAGGCGCTCGGCACCGACCCGGACGACCGCTGGCTCTGCCCGCTCCCCCTCCACCACGTGGCGGGCCTGTCGATCCTGGTGCGCTCGGCCGTGAACGCAACCACCGCCGTGCTCCACGAGCGCTTCGACACCTCGCGCGTGAAGGCCGCGCTCGAGACGGGCGAGGTCACGCTCGCCTCGCTCGTGCCGACGATGCTCATCCGGCTGCGCGAGGCGGGACTGCGCGCGGCGCCCGGGCTGCGGACGATCGCGCTCGGCGGGGGGCCGATCCCGCCGAGCCTGCTCGACTGGGCGGCCCGCGCCGGGATCCCAGTCACGCCGGTGTACGGGATGACCGAGACCGCGTCGCAGGTGATCGCCGGCGAGCCCGGCAGGCCCCTGGCGGGCGTCCGGCTCGAGGTCGCGGCCGACGGGGAGCTCCTGATCGCCGGGCCGATGGTCGCTCGCGCCGCGCTCGGCCCCGACGGCTGGCTTCACACGGGCGACCGCGGCCGTCTCGACGCCGCGGGCCTCCTGCACATCGAGGGGCGGATCAAGGAGCTGATCGTGACCGGCGGCGAGAAGGTGGCGCCGGTCGAGGTCGAGCAGGTGCTGCAAGCCCATCCCGAGGTGGCCGACGCCGGCGTGGCGGGCCGCCCCGACCCGGAGTGGGGCGAGGCGGTCGTGGCCTTCGTCGTGCCGCGCGACGGGCTGCGCGATGACGAGCTGCGCAACTGGTGCCGCTCCCGGCTCGCGCCCCACAAGGTGCCGAAGCGCTTCGAGCTCGTGGAGAGCCTGCCGCGCACCGCGAACGGGAAGCTTCAGCGCGAGCGGCTCATCTAGAGTCCCGCGCCCAATGATCTACGACAAGGACGCCGACCTCTCGCGGCTCGACGGCAAGACCGTGGCGATCATCGGCTACGGCTCCCAGGGCCACGCCCACGCGCTCAATCTCACGGACTCGGGCGTGGACGTGGTGGTGGGGCTGCGCCCGGACTCCTCGTCCGTCGACCAGGCGCGGGAGCACGGCCTGCGCGTGGAGCCGATCGCCGACGCCGCCAGTGCCGGCGACGTGGTGATGGTGGTCGTGCCCGATGAGAAGCAGGCCGAGGTCTACGACGCCGAGATCCGTGACGGCATCGCCCCCGGCAACCTGCTCATGTTCGCCCACGGGTTCTCGATCCACTTCGGGCAGATCGACCCGGGCCCCGAGGTGGACGTGGGGATGGTCGCGCCCAAGAGCCCGGGCCACCTGGTACGGCGCCAGTTCGTGGATGGCAACGGCGTGCCCGGCCTGGTGGCGATCCATCAGGACGCCACCGGCCAGGCGCGCGACCTGGTGCTGGCCTACGCTCGCGGCATCGGCTGCACGCGCGCGGGCGTGATCGAGACGAGCTTCAAGGACGAGACCGAGACCGACCTGTTCGGTGAGCAGGCCGTGCTCTGCGGCGGGGTGACCGAGCTCGTACGCGCCGGCTACGAGACGCTCGTGGAGGCCGGCTACGACCCGCGCCTCGCCTACTTCGAGTGCCTGCACGAGCTCAAGCTGATCGTCGACCTGATGTACGAGAAGGGCATCTCGGGCATGCGCTACTCCGTCTCGAACACGGCGGAGTACGGCGACCTGACCCGTGGCACGCGCGTGGTCGGCGAGCCCACCCGCGCGGCGATGAAGGAGATCCTGGGCGAGATCCAGTCGGGCGAGTTCGCGCGCGAGTGGATCGCCGAGAACAAGGCCGGACAGGAGAGCTTTCAGCGCATGCGGGCCGAGGGCAAGGACCACCAGATCGAGCGCGAGGGCAGGGAGCTGCGCTCGATGATGGACTGGATCGACCAGGAGTTCTGATGGAGGGAGGCAGCGGCTACCTGCCACCCGAGCCCTCCGGGCCCGAGCCGGAGCTCGGCGGCAAGCCGCCCCCGCAGCCGCCGCCCGCCCAACCCCAGGCGCCCCAGCAGGGCTGGCAGCAGCCGCAGCC
>Ga0075420_100000359_pt1 | contig 35119 bp, 35 predicted proteins | sample SoiMetdeltSBSDD4_FD_75296 | JGI IMG/M metagenome (GOLD analysis project Ga0075420, IMG submission 75296) | Bulk soil microbial communities from a Populus tree surrounding site in Tennessee, USA - Soil MetaG P. deltoides SBSDD4 | ecosystem: Environmental > Terrestrial > Soil > Tree plantation...
ATCACCTGTCGCATTGCTCCGCGCTCATTCCCGCCACGCTCCGTGGAATGCCCGCGGTCTGGCCGCTCACGTCACGGCGCTAGTCGACGCCGCTGGCGTCCGCCCAACGAACGCATCAGCACGCGCAGCCCCGAGTGCACGCGCGGTCCGCTTCTACGTCGCAAACGGTCTCCTCGATCGCCCTGAGGGCACCGGCACGGCTGCCACGTACAACTACCGGCATCTCCTCCAGTTGCTGGCCATCAAGATCCGCCAGCGCGAGGGTCAGACCCTCGACACGATCAAACGGGAAATGCGAGACACGACGGGCGATATGCTCGAGCGGCGCATTGCCCAGTCACTCGCGCCAGCACTCGGCGCCCGTGCCGATGCCGTCGTCGTGCAGGACGACCAGCGGCCTCTCGCCTGGCGGCGCGTTCTCGTTGCCGACGGGATCGAGCTCCACGTGCGCGATGATTCACCCGCCGCGAGCGACGATGGCGTGATCGCAATGCGCGAAGCCGTCCGTGCTGCCCTCGGTCGGGCCGACATCCGCGGCTAACCGGCGTCTGGCTACAGCACGCGCTGGAGTGAGTTCGCTCCCCAGCCGAGGAGACGCTCGTACCACGAGCGGCGGGCGAGGTCGGCGAGTGTGATCTCCTTCGAGTAGCGAAGGTCCTCGAGAAAGAGCGAGTCGAGGTTCGCGCCGACACGCTCGTCGAGCGCGACGAGATTCGACTCGTTGTTGAACACGAGCGACCGGTTGTCGAAGTTCAGCGAGCCGATCGTGGACCACACACCGTCCACGACGAACGTCTTCGCGTGCATCATCGTCGGTTGATACTCATACACGCGCACTCCCGCCTTTATCAGCTCTGCATACCGAGCGCGCCCGGCGTAGAGGGTGGTCTGGATGTCGGTCTTGTCTCCCGCGGTGAGGATGCGGACGTCTACGCCACGCTTGGCGGCACGAACCAGGAGATCGCGAAAGTCATCGTCAGGCACGAAGTACGAGTTCGAGACGTAGAGCGTTCGCCGCGCGCCGCTGATCGAGAGCGCGAGAAATCGCTCGGCTGGGGTGCTGCCGATGGTCGGGACCGAGTGCAGTACGCCCGCTTGCACTGAGCCCACTTCCGCGAACGCCGCCGGTGGAAAGAACACATCACCGGTGATCAGCTCTCCGGTCGCCTCCGCCCATCCGGCGGCGAACGTCGCCTGCAATTGCGCCACTGACGGACCTTCGAACCGGACGTTCGACTCGCGCCACTGGTCTTCGCTCCGGCCATCGCCGAGCCAGTAGTCGGCGATACCGAAACCTCCCGTGTAGCCGACCCGCCCATCGACCACCACCGCACGCACGTGCGACCGCTGCGTTGCCTTGTGCAGCGAGTACCAATGAAGTGGACGCAGCCATGCGACCTCGACACCGGCGGCTTCGAGATTCTCGACCCATCGGCCGGCCAATCCCTGGGACCCGAATGCATCGAGCAGCAGCAGCACGCGAACCTTCGCACGCGCACGGTCTGCGAGATACAACGCGATCGTGTCGGCCACGACGCCGGGCTTCGAGAAATACATCTGCACGGTCAACGTCTGTCGTGCCGATCGGATGTCTTGCCACAGCCGAGTGTACGTCTCGCCGTTGGCAAGGACATCGACGCGGTTGCCTGGCTCGATGTGGACGCTCGCGAAGAGCTCGAGCGTTCGGAAAAACACCGAGTCACGCACGCCCGGAAGTCGATCGTCGCCGACCGCGAGCACGTGGCGCACCGGTGAGCCGCGCGTGACGGAAAGCACACCGATGAGCGCGAACGCGAGAACCACCAGGATCGCCAGCCCGAGGACCAATTTTTTTGCTATTCGCATGTCTGGAACCGTGGGCGGCGAGCGCCGATTGTAGGAGGCACCCAGGGTCAAACGCAGAGCCTGTTCCATCACATTGCGCCCATCCCTCACGGAGCTCCCATGAGCACAACACGGCCGCTTGCGGACAAGGTTGCCGTCCTCACCGGCGTGTCGCGACGCGGCCAGGTCGGTGAGGCCGTTGCACGCTCGCTCGCCGAGAGTGGCGTGCAGGTCGTCTTGATCGATCGGACGGGCGTAGACGCGGAGGCGCGCGCGCGTGAGCTGCGCGCGGATGGGCTGGCCGCCGTTGCCCATAAAGCTGATCTCACCGATCCGGCGCAGCTCGACACGGTCGCGCGGGCCGTCGCGAACGAGTTCGGCGCTGTCGACGCGCTCGTGAACATCGCAGGTGGCTTCGCCATGTCCGGGAAGGTGGCCGACAGCGATCCCGATACGTGGTCGCGTCAGCTCGACATCGGCCTCACGACCGCGTATCTCACGACGCGTGCGCTTCTCCCGCTTGTGAGGCAGCGTCGAGGGGCGATCGTGTTCTTCGCATCCGCTGCGGCGCTCCCCGGCGGGCGGGTCGCCGAGATGTCGGCATACGCTGTCGCCAAAGCCGGAGTTCTAGCGCTGATGCGCGCTGTCGCCCAGGAGGAACGCGACAGCGGGGTCCGCTCCAACGCGCTGGCTCCAACCTCGATCCGCACCGCTGCGAATGTCGAATCGATGGGTCCCGACGCGCGGTACGTCGAGCGCGAAGAAGTTGCTGACGCCGTGAAGTTTCTCTGCTTCTCCGCTGCATCGCGGACGATTTCAGGACAAGTAATTCAGCTCGGGTGATTCCCTGTTTTTGAGGACAGTATCGGGACATATAAGAGACAGAAAGGCGATATAATACGCCTCGGACGCGAGCTCTCAAGGGATTGAGAGGAAATCCACGACGGACAGCCGTATGTGTTGGCGCCACTAGCTACTAAGCCCGCGCCACAGTACGCTATCGCCCATGAGCCTCGCCGCGCACCGGCGAAACGCCACGCGCACGATCCTTCTCGATCGGTCGCTCGAGGCGCTGCCGCTGTTCCGCCTGAGCGATTCGGCCGACGATACCGCCCTCATCTATTCCCCCGGATCAGGGGGCCGATGGCGTGTCATCCCTAACCCCGGCGACCGCGTCCCGGGAACCTTCGACCAGGACGTATACGTCGAGCTGCTCCACCGTTATCACGAAGCCTCCTGTCCCGACGATGGGGTGATCTCGTTCACCCTCCACGCATTTCTGCGCTCGATCGGCCGCCGCGTCGACGGTCGCACCTACGAGCAGCTTCGATCCGCGCTCGGCCGACTCGAGCGTACGACACTCGAGTCCAGCGGCGTCTATTTCGACGCCGGGGCTGCCACGCGAGTCGACAGCCGCTTCACCGTGCTGAGCTCGAGCGCCATTGAGCGACGGCGGTCCAGCGATCGCGAGCAGCTCGCGCTATTCCCTTCCTTCTCGGCCACGGAGCCCGGGGACGCCCGAGTTACCATCAGCTCTGTCATTCGGGCGAACATCGCAGCGGGTCACACGGTAACGCTCTCCGCCGCACGCTATATGAGCCTCTCCTCTCCCGTTGCGCGCCGTCTCTATCGCTTACTCGAAGTCGCTCGAGAAGACGGAACGGTCACGTGGCGCATCGCGCTCGACGAGCTCGCCGAGCAGTTACCGCTCGCGCAGCGCTACCCGTCTCACTTGCAGCGCGTGCTCCAGCCTGCTCACGATATGCTCCTCGCTGCCGGGCTCGCCCGCGATATCCAGTTGCGACAGCACCGACGCGAGTGGTTCGTGGACTACGTACTCGCGTCCCGGCTGGTGTAGGACCTGCGAGCGAAGACTTTACATTCATCACGACAAGGCAGCCGTGCCGTTCACCTTCCCGACGGAGTCTCCATGGCAACGAAGCTCGACAAGACCATCAAGCGTGAGATCGACATGGATGGCCAGGCGTACATGGTCACAATCTCACCGGAAGGCGTAAAGCTCACACAGAAAGGGTTCAGAAAGGGTCGGGAGATGTCGTGGCGCGCCCTGTGGGCGAGCGGAAGCGAAGAAGGCGCTGGAAGCCCTGCTGGTGGCACGCAGTGACGCAGACCGCTTGCGTACCGTCCGACATTGGGGGCCGCGGAACTCCTCCAGCCGCACCGCGTATCTAGTTTTTCACACCCCGTTGAGCCGAGTTACTACATGAACCGAAATCGCACCGTCGTTCTCGCCGGCCTCGTTGCCGCCCCGCTGCTTGTCGGCGGTTTCGTTTTTCAGGAACGGGCTACCGCAGACGGCGCGCGGCTCTTCGGCCAGGTGCTCGATCTCGTGTCGGCGAGGTTCGTCGATACGGTCACCGCTGGCGTCCTGTACGAGAAGGCGGCTCGTGGCCTCGTGAGCCAACTCCAGGACCCGTACAGCGAGCTGATGTCGCCGCAGCAGGTCAAATCGTTCAACAGCAACACCGGCGGACGATATGGCGGCCTTGGCATGTCCATCGAGGAACAGCAGGGCAAAGGCATCACCGTCGCGCGAGTCTTTCATAACACGCCGGCCGAGCGCGCGGGCATCCGCGAGGGCGACATCATCGTTCAGGTCGACACCCTGTCGACGAGAGGATGGACGTCGAAGCGCACGTCCGATGTGCTGACCGGAACGCCGGGCACCAAAGTCACTGTCAGCTTCGCCCGGCCTGGTGTACCCTCGCCGATCAAGGTCGAGTTCACGCGTGCCGTCATCCGCGTGCCTGCGGTACCGTACGAAATCAGCTTCGATGAGCGAGTCGGATACATCCCGCTCGAGCAATTCAACGAGAACGCAACGACCGAGCTCGTGGAGAGCGTGCGCCGGCTTCAGGGCCAGGGTGCTCGCGGCATCGTGCTCGACCTGCGGCGTAACCCTGGAGGCTTTCTCGACCAGGCGCTCTCGATCAGCAACCTGTTCCTCCGACAGGGGCAGGAGATCGCGAGCGTTCGCGGGCGCGGTACCGAGCCACAGGTGTACTTCGCTCGCGAGAAACCGATCGCCCCTGACATTCCGCTCGTCATTCTCACCGACCAGTACTCGGCGTCGGCGTCCGAGATCGTCGCTGGCGCGCTCCAGGACCATGATCGCGCGGTGATCGTGGGAACGACGTCGTTCGGCAAGGGACTCGTCCAAACGCTGTTCAATCTCGACGGCGGCTGGGCACTCAAGATGACCACCGCGAAGTGGTACACGCCGAGCGGTCGCTCGATTCAAAAGGACCGCAAGCTGATGCCGGACGGCCAGTTCGTCGAGGTTCACCCTGATTCAGTCGAGTCCGACTCGGCACGCAAGGCGCGTCCGCAGTTCAAGTCGGACGCGGGACGAGTGGTCTATGGCGGTGGCGCCGTCACACCCGACCTGATTGTGAAGTCGGATACACTCGCGACCGCGGAGCAGGACTTCCGCAAGGCGATGGCTCCGAAGTCTCAGGAGTACTACGTCGCGCTCTACGACCTCGGCTATGCGCTCAAGGATCAGGTGAAGCTCGACTTCACCGTGAAGCCGGAGTGGCGCGCCGACTTCCTCAGCCGTCTCGAGAAGGCCGGAGTCAAGGTCGATCGCAAGCAGTGGGACGCCGCGTCGTCGCTCGTCGATCGTGACATCGAGCTCCGCGTTGCACGAGCTGCGTTCGGTGACTCGACGTTCCGGCGCCGCACCGTCAAGGATGACCGGCAGCTGCAGAAGGCCATCGAGATCATCCAGAAGGGTCAGTCGCAGAAAGATCTGTTCGCCCTCGTCGCGCCGCCGAGGGAGCAGAGATAACTTTCTCGCATGACGAGACAGGCTTATCGCGCCGCCACGACCCTCGTCGTGGCGGCTTTTGCATGCGGACGCACTCCCGCTACGAACACGAGCCCCGCGCCGGCCACGGGCGCGTCGACCAATCCCGGTACCGCCGTCCGGGTGGAGCCTGAGCCTGGCGAGACGCGACTGACGAACATTCGTCGCCTCACGAACGGCGGCGAAAACGCAGAGGCGTACTTCAGTCGGGACGGTAACTGGCTGACCTTTCAGTCCACCCGGGACGGACGGACGTGCGATCAGCAGTTCGTCATGCGTACCGACGGGTCATCGCTCCGTCGTATCTCCAATGGTGCGGGCAAGACGACATGCGGCTACTTCTTCGATGGCGACCGCAAGCTGTTCTTTGCCTCGACACATGCCCACGGCGATGCATGCCCCGTTCGCCCCGACCCGTCGCAGGGCTACGTCTGGGGCCTCGACAAGTTCGACATCTACACGGTCGATCGCGACGGCAACAACCTGCAGCGCCTAACGCGCGAGAACATCTATACGGCTGAGGCGACGTTGTCGCCCGACGGACGGACGATCGTGTTCACGTCCCTGAAGGACGGCGACCTCGAGATCTACACGATGAACGTCGATGGCTCGAACGTGCGTCGCCTCACGACGACGCCCGGGTACGACGGCGGTCCGTTCTTCTCGCCCGACGGAAAGCAGATCGTCTACCGCGCGTATCACCCGGCCGACTCCACCGAGCTCCGGACGTACCGCGATCTGCTGCGCCGCGACATGGTGCGTCCGAACAAGATGGAGATCTGGGTGATGAATGCCGACGGGACGGGGCAGCGTCAGGTGACGCAGCTGGGCGGCGCCAACTTCGCCCCGTTCTTCACTCCTGATGGCCGCCGGATCATCTTTTCCTCGAACCACAAGAACCCGCGCAGCCGAAATTTCGATCTCTTCCTCGTCAACACCGACGGCACGGGTCTCGAGCAGGTGACGACGAACGGTGATTTCGACGGGTTCCCGCAGTTCAGCCCCAACGGGCGCCAGTTGGTGTGGGCGTCCAACCGCCACGACGCGCGGCCCGGCGAGACGAACATTTTCATCGCGGACTGGAAGAACTAGCACACCGGGGGATCAATGCTCGGCATGATATTGATCGCGATCCTCGCCGCCTTCGGCCTCAGCGTTCTCGTGGCAGGCGTGAAGATCATCGGACAGGCCGAGGTCATGGTCATTGAGCGACTCGGACGCTTTCACCGCGTCGGCCGCTCGGGCCTGAACCTCCTCATTCCTTTCATCGAACGCCCGCGCCCGATCGACGTGCGCTACATCGAGGCCGACGTCTCGGGCATGAAGCGCATCACGTCCGGCACAACGTCGCGGATTGACCTTCGCGAGCAGGTTCTGAACTTCCCGAGCCAACCGGTCATCACGAAAGACAATGTCACGATCGACATCGACGCGGTTCTGTACTACCGGATCGCCGATCCGCAGAAGGCGACCTACGCAGTCCAGAATCTCCCGTACGCTCTCGAGACGCTGACACGCACGACGCTTCGCAACATTGTAGGTGAGATGGAGCTCGACCAGACACTCGCGAGCCGCGATCAGATCAACAAGCGCATGCGCGAAGTGATCGAAGAGGCGTCGATCGGGTGGGGCGTGGATGTCACACGCGTCGAGCTGCAGGCAATCGAGCCACCGCGTGACATTCAGCAGTCGATGGAACTGCAGATGCGTGCCGAACGCGAACGGCGCGCAGCGGTCACTAACGCCGAAGCCGGGAAGCGCGCGGCGATCCTCGAAGCTGAAGGACTGCGGGAATCACAGGTGCGAAAGGCCGAAGGCGAGAAGGAAGCAGCAATTCTTCGTGCGGAAGGGCTCGCCGCTGCGCGACTCGCCATGGCCCAGGCCGAGGCAGAAGCGATTCAGCGCATCACGGCGTCCCTTCCTGAAGGCCAGGCTGCCATGTACCTGCTTGGCCTGAAATACCTCGAGGCTCTGCCGGCGGTGACCCAGGGCAAAGGGACCACGATCTTTCTGCCCGCGGAGGCATCGGGCGTCATGGGCGCCCTCGGCGGGATGCGTGAGCTCCTGAAAGCGACCGCCGGTCAAGGTAGCGCTGTGGGTGGAACCAACCCCATACCGTACTCACCCTCAGCTCCGCGCCCGGCGTTCAAGTCCATAGCGGACAGCACCTCCGGCTCGGGAACCGCAGGCTCTCCGTCGTCATCCGGCTCGTCTGACAACGGGTAGGAGAACCTACTTGCCGAAGGTCATCACGCGCGAACGCGCCGAGCGAATAGCGCGTGCGCATGCCTGCGAGCACTGTCAGGAGTACAGCTTCAAGAAGCTCGTGGTGAAGCCGTCGTCAAACGCCACGAAAGCCGAGCTCAACGAAGCGTGGCACGTCGTGCGCGTGTGTGGCGTGTGCGGTCTCCATCAGGAGATGGGGATCGATGCCGAGGGCGACATCGTCTACGTGGCGTGACAACATCGTCGCCGACTTCGGCTCGCCCCGACTACCAGGGCCACGCCGGCTTTTCAGAGTACGGTCGCCCGAAAAAGGCACCGAGAATCGGATCCGGATTCGCTTCTCGCGCGATCACGTCGATCCGCGGCCCAACATGTAGGGGGCGATCGAACGTGCGGTAGCGTCGATATCCGCGGCAGAAGCACAACGGCCCGGTACGCGTGATCCGCCCGAGCCAGATGTCGGGTAGCCCCGCCCACGAGGTTACCCAAAACGTGCTCAGTGTGCGCGGCCAGAGCGGAGCTTCATCCATCATGCCTCGCGGCAGTGATCCGTGCTTCCCCCACTGCACGTCGATGAGAACCGTGCCGCGACCACGCCAGTCGGCGTGGAGGATCTTCCCGTGCCAGTAGGTCCACACGTCGGTTGGCGCGTGTGTTGAGTCATAGCCGACCCACACAATCTCCTCGTCGGTCGCCTTCGTAAACGGGATCCACGCGCCGTGAACATCGTCGCGCCAGAGGAGGTAGTAACCGATGATTGGCCTGTTTGGATGGAGAACGGCAACGATGCGCTCGAGTTGGAACCATTCGTCGCGTTGGAGGTACAACACCGGCGCGAGTGCACGCGCCAGGTTCGCGGCCGGATCGCCGTTAGCGATCGCTGACGGAAAGGCGATGGGCCGCTTGGGGATGTGGGCTTTTGGACCGCACGCTGTCAGCAGTGCGGCCGTTGCCAGCACTCGAGTGATGTTCAGTAACCGCAAAACGTACGTCCTGTTGGATTTACGTAGTTAGATGGTTACTTTTCTTGAGTGGGGGAGCTCTCGGACGAGAGCTCTCGGTTACCCATCGGGGAGGGGAGCATGCGAAAGCCACGTCCGAACACGTACAACCCGGCGCAGGCACTTCATCTGATTTCCAGCGATCGAAGTGGCCGCCCGCTTAGTTGCCCCTCCTGCTCCGGTCCGATCGAGCGCGATCCGACGCACACCCCACCACCCCCTCGCTCCCAGGTCACCCTTCGGTGTCGCAACTGCGGGCGCTTCGCACGCTACATCGCAGGCGCCGCCTAACGCACTGTGCTGTAATCCGTTAAGCACGAGCTCGTCTCGGCTTATGGTGCACATTTCTTGCCCTTGAGACCTGTCGATCCGCGTACATCCGTTTATTTTGGTGTACGGTTCTTGATCTGGTGGTCAGGCCATTCTGGGTTGGCCGACAAGAACTGTGTCACAGTTAGCCCCAGTACGGGACGAGGAAAGGTTTCATGGCACGCATCAACGGCGTAGTGAAGTGGTTCAACGACGCGAAGGGCTTCGGCTTCATCTCGCGCGACGGGGGTCCTGACGTGTTCGTCCACTTCAGCGCGATCCAGGGGTCCGGATTCAAGTCGCTGGCTGAAGGCGATCGAGTCGAGTTCGAGATCGTTCAAGGTCAGAAGGGTCCGCAGGCAGCTGACGTCGTAAAGACGGCCTGACCTCGCTCCCGACCGAAGCCAAAACGCCCCAGCGAGTATTCGCCGGGGCGTTTTGATTTCGGATCAGCGAAACGTTTGGTATTCCAACTTCACGCGACAATCAGACGTTTACTGCGCGGCGAAGATCTCCAGCTGTCTCATTGTTGCCGCGTCCTTCTTCGACGCGTCGGACGCAGGATCGCTGCACGCGCCGAGCAGGTGAGCAGTCTGGTGGTAAAGGCGAAGTGTCTGGACCGGCGCGATCACCGCGCGACCACCACGACGCGCGATGAGCATTGCCTCCTCACGAACCTGTCGTGGCAGCGCTCGGGCGAGCGGGTGTCCGAGCAGCTCGGTTATCCGCTGCGTGTCACGCGCCAGCAACGCCGCACAAAGAGTATCCAGAAACGCCAGCACAGGAGCTCCGTCGCTTTTGGTGTTATTTACACATTGTAACTAATACCATCGACGGTCAACCCGGTTCCACGTAACAGGGTGACAACCGGACTAGAGCATAAACAAGACCGCCCGGGCCGTTAATGGCCCGGGCGGTCGCACACTAGCAGGCAGAGTTCGTCAGCCAGCAAGGAGATCGAACCGCACTCCACGACGTTGGCTCCGACGGCGTCGTGGGGCGTACCGGAACAGCTGAGCAGGGCGGCCCCGTCCCTCACTGCGCCATTCATCGGTCGGCTCGACGAGCCAGGCTGCCTGCAACGCTCGTCGAAAGCTCGCCTTGTGTAACCGTCGCCCCAGCAACAGCTCGTACGTCTGCTGGAGATCGCTGAGCGTGAACGTCGGCGGAAGCAGCCGAAATGCGATGGGCGCCTGGTCGAGACGAACGCGAACGGTCTCGAGCGCCGCGTCGAGCACCGTGCGCTGTCGTGGCGAAAGCGCCGGCACATCATTCAGCGCGAACCAGGCGACCACATCGCCGGCAGGCAGCGGCGTGCCCTGCGGCACGACAGCGACGTACCCTACCGAAAGATCCGTCTCCGTCGGATGCCGGCGCCCATCGCCGAACGCTCCGACTTGCTCGAGCCACGCCGGCTCGACATCGACCGTCTCGGTCGCGACACGACGCGCCGCGTCCTCCATCGACTCCTCTTCGTTCGGCTCGACGTAAGGCACAAGCCAACGCTCACGTGCACGTGCATCGTCGGCACGCATGAGCAACACGGCGAGTTGCTTGCCCCGCGGCGTGAGAAGAACGACATCGACGGAGAACGTCGTGCGCCGCGGAACGGTTCGCGCAGCGGTGGCCTGAGGGCGTTCGCGCATCACGCGCGAATTAGTCACGAAAGGATACTAATGTCAAGGCCTCGCGAATTTTGTCACGAGTCGACACCAACACCGCTACAGAATTTTTCGCGCGCGCCTATTGTAGGTGCATCACGAGATACCGTCAACGTTGATTCATCGCGCCACAATCTCTCACGTGCGTTGAAGCGTCTCGCTGAATCTCGCGACGCACTCAGCATCACTGTGTGCCACGTCGCACCGCCGCACGTTGCTCACCGCTGCCGAGTGATGCAAACGGCGGGAGACTGATCGGCAGCGTGCCCGTGATCGCGGAGGATCCCAGCAAGGCACGCGCCGCAGCCTGCTGCGATGCCTGACTTGGTCCCCACGCAATCATGTACGACGAGACCGACGGCGCTTGCTGCAACAGATACGGCGTGCCGAATGACACGAGCACTGCACGACCACGTTGCGATTGCAGCCGCGCGAGGAAATCGAGAAACGCCCTCGGCGCTCCCGCACTCGCCGTGGTCGAACTGATGTTCACGTACGAGCCGACGATCGTCACCTCGGCCGAGTCGGCCATGTTCAGTATACGCTCGAAGTTCGGCGCAGGATCATCGGAGCTCACGAACTCCGTGCGCAACGAATCGAGCTCGCGACGCAGCTCGGTGTTGAAGCCGACACCCGCGCCGAGATCAGTGCGTCGCGCGAACGTGATCGACAGCGCGCGCGTGGCACGATTCGACGACAGCGGAACCGAACGCAACGAGTCCTTCACCAACACGATGCCGCGCTCCGCGACACGTCGTGACAGAGCCACGTGCGCGGTGTCGCCGACGATCGCACGCACGGAGTCGAGATTCACCAACCGCGATCGTTCCAGGCCGAATCGACGCTTGAGCTCGAGCAGCCGTCGCACGGACGCGTTGATCCGAGCCTCGCTGACACGTCCCTCGTTCACTCCCGCAACGACAGCGTTGATGGTGCCCGGCACATCCGTCGGCATGAGCAGAACGTCCGAGCCCGCGGCCACCGCCCGCCGCGACGCTTCCTCCGCACCGAACTGCCGAAGGACACCGATCATATCCATCGCATCGGTGATCACAACGCCGTCATACGACATCGAGTCGCGCAGCAGCCCCGTGAGCACGCGCGGCGACAGCGTCGCTGGCACACCACTGCTGTCGAGCGCTGGCAGGATGCCGTGATACGTCATCACTGCGCCGACTCCGGCTGAGATCGCGGCGCGAAACGGCACGAGCTCCACAGAATCGAGCCGCGCTCGGCTCGCAGTCACCGTTGAAAGCGAGAGATGCGAGTTGGTCTCGGTATCGCCGTGTCCGGGGAAATGCTTCGCCGTCGCCAGCATTCCGTGCTCCTGCACGCCCCGCACGAGCGCGGCACCGAGACGCGCCGTGAGGATCGGGTCTTCACTGAACGAGCGCGCGCCGATAACGGGATTCGCCGGGTTGTTGTTGACGTCGAGCACGGGCCCAAAGCTCACGTGCACGCCGAGTGCACGTCCCTCCAGCGCGGTGATTCGCCCGACGTCGTACGCGAGCGACGTATCACGCGAGGCGCCGAGCGCCATCTGAAGCGGGAACACCGTCGCGCCGCCGAGGTCGATCGCGTTCGGCACGAAGTAACCACCACGCACGCGAAATCCGGCGCCGGTCTCGAAGTCGGCGCTGAACACGAGCGGCACCTTCGACAAGCGCTGCAACGTGTTCACTTTCGTCGCGATGTCGAGTGGCGAGCCGACCGAGACGATGAACCCGCCAACCTCCTCTTCGGTGACCAGACGCTCGAGTTGGCGCCACGCGGCGGTGGTTGTCGGCGTGTAGTCACCGAGCATGAACGGCCAGACCATTTGCGCGACTTTCTGACGGAGCGTCATGCCTGACAGCACGGAGTCCGCCCACGCGCTCGAGGCGGCGCTACGCGCCGCCGGCGTTGCGGTCGAAGGTCCACCACTCGGCGACGCACACCCAAGCGACCACGACGCCAGCGCGGCGGCGCCGACTGCACGCATCACTCGTCGCTGCAGGATGATCACCATTGAATCGTCCCTTTCTTCGTCGTATCGACGTCCTCGCCGACACCGCTCTTGAACAGGAACGCTGTCATGTTATTCGTCAGAAACGCGCGCGCTTGCGGATCCATGACGTTGAGGCCGTAGTGATTGATGAGCATCGTCTGCTGCTTCAACCAGTCGCCCCAGCACTGCTGACAGATTTCCTGGACTACACGCGCACCGATCTTTCCAGGAAATGGTGGTCGTTCAAACCCGGCGCGGGTCTGACCGCAGCGCGAGCAAGTCACGTCAGGCATACTCAACGGGAGTCTGGACCTGGGCCCGCTGACACGCGGCCTCGCAAGTCGTGGTGGTTGGCTCCGAAACGTATCGTGCCGGGCGACTGACACCCAGTGGTGTCGAGGGCCCGGCACGGTTGCCGACCTTGGTGAGCGGCAGGCCTATTCCGCCGCAGATGCCTAGGTGCGCGTCATGCCTCGCGCGTACTGCACCTTGGCCAGGCCGATGAGGGAGAGGAGTCGAATGTAGAACCACCCAACGTCGAACTCGTACCACTTGGCCTTGAACGTCGCCGAGTGCGGGTCGGCGTGGTGATTGTTATGCAGCTCCTCGCCGCCGAGCCAGATCGCGATCGGAGAGATGTTCCGGCTCTCGTCCTTCACCTCGAAGTTACGATAGCCAAGGGCGTGCCCGACGCCGTTGATGATCCCAGCGGCCCAGAACGGTATCCAGACCATCTGCACGCCCCATACGATCGGGCCGACGAAGAATCCGAACAGATAGAGATCGACCAGGAGCATAACGACGATGCCAAGCCAGTTCAGCGGCGTGAGCAGCGCGCGTTCGATCCAGTCGTTCGGGGTGCCCTTGCCGTACTTCTCCAGCACACCCGGCTGGCGGACGGCCTTCCTATAGTAGAACGCGCCCTTCAACACGATGTTGCGAAGCCCTTCGAGTAGCGGGCTGTGCGGGTCGCCCTCGCGGTCAGCGAACGCATGGTGCTTTCGATGACATGCCACCCACTCCTTCGTGACAATCGCTGTCGAGAGCCAGAGCCACAGACGCATTGGCAGCGCTGCCAGGTAGTGGATTTTCACGCTGCGGTGAGTCTGCGCCCGGTGGAGAAAGAGGGTCACGCAGACGTTCGTGAGGTGGCCGGCCACAAGGATGAAAACGAGTGGCTTCCACCACGCAGTTCCCCAACTTCCGAAGTCTGGCATCGCGTCGTTCTCCGTCCTGGTTTTCGATCTCTGCGTCGCTACCAAAGGCACCGACGAAAGCAGCCCGGACGCGCAACGCCGCCGGGCAAGCGAACCCTCAATCTACTCAAGCCGTTCCGGCCGTGCCACCGAGCCGCGTCGAGCGATTTGGCGCTGAGGCGGACCTTGCTCGGGGCAAGCTGGTGGGATAGCGTCACCGCCCATGACGAAACCGGGCACCAGAACGGGCGACGGCGCTCAGCGAGCGACGCCTGCCGGGACTCAGCGGTATCGCGACCGGCACGCTGGTCGGTTCGTCGACGACTACTTCCGCCCGCTCGCCGGCACGCTCACCGCTTCGTCCCTCGGTATCGGCACGTACCTCGGTGAATGCGACGCGGTGGACGACACCAGGTACTCGGCCGCAATCCGATCCGCCCTCGAGCAAGGCATCAACGTCATCGACTCGGCAATCAACTACCGATGCCAGCGCTCGGAGCGTGCGGTAGGCGCGGCCCTGCACGACGCCATCGCCACTTCGACGGTCGCGCGTGACGAAGTGATTGTCTGCACGAAAGGCGGTTACGTCCCTCTGGACGGATCGGCTCCCGCGAGTCGTGAGGCGTACCTCTCGTACCTGCAGGAGACCTACATCGACTCGGGAATCGTCGGTGCGGATGATCTCGTGGGAGGCGGTCATTCGCTCTCTCCCTCGTTCTTGGCGCATCAGATCGAACGCAGCCAGGAGAACCTCGGTGTACGCACGATCGACGTCTACTACCTCCACAATCCGGAGCAACAGCTCGACTCGGTTCAACCGGCGCGATTCCGTACCATCCTTCGTCGCGCGTTCGCCCTGCTCGAGGAACGCGTCGCGAATGGCGATATCGGGTGCTACGGGTGCGCGACCTGGAACGGCTTCCGCACACCACCGGACACGCGCGGCCACCTGGATCTCAACGAGATCGTTGCGATGGCGCGCGACGTCGGCGGTGACGACCATCATTTCCGCGTTGTGCAGTTACCCGTGAACCTCGCGATGTCCGAAGCCGTGCGTGCGCCGACGCAACGACTCGGTGGCCGTCGGGTCGTGCCGTTTCTTCAGGCGGCCGAGGAGTTGGGCGTCTCCGTCGTCGCGAGCGCGACGTTGATGCAGGAGCGATTGACGAGCGGTCTACCTCGCGAGCTGCGCGACGCGTTTCCGTCGCTCGAGACGGATGCACAACGAGCGATCGCTTTCGTGCGATCGCTACCGGCGGTGACATCCGCGCTCGTGGGAATGCGCGACACCAGACATGTGGCCGAGAATTCCGCGGCGGCGAAGCGCTGAGCGCCCACGTGCTGCGCGGCGGAGCGTGAGATCGGCGAGGGAGAGGCCTTTCACCGGACGTCCCCGGATGGCGGTCGCGGTGAGAAGGCCATTCTCCACTCGCCTGAGACACTGCGATCGATCACGCACTGTCCAAGCTAGAGAGAAAGTTGCCGATTGTCTCGAATCTGGCAATACGCAACACGATGATTGCGACGACATCGTCGCGATTCACGGATGCGCTCGATTGGTCGCTGGTCGATCATCGGGAGTGCTCCAGAACCGATTCGGCGTATCGTTCTGATCGCCGGTTGGACGAGCCTGAGCTCGCGCGAGGCGCGATATGCCAGTCGCCGGTCACGTGAATTCCGTCGTTAGGCGCGTCGAGGAGACGGTCGTCGTGACCGACGCATTGCACTCGGCGCATCGCCCGCCCACGTTCTGACAATGATCGGGCTCGCATGTGGCCGGTCCCGAGTTCAAATTTGCCACTCACGCTACCGGTAGGAGGAGCCATGAAGCCCGCTGCCCGGAGTGGTATCGCGATGCTGCTGACGACCATCGTGTCGGCGTCCGCGCCTGGAGTCGCGCTTGCCCAGCTGACGAGCGCGCGACCGGTATCGGTGTCGCTGACGGTCGTTGTCCCGCCACGCCCGGACGTGACCGTGCCGATCGTTGCCGCCCAACGAGTCAACGTTGCGCGTGTGGGGGCGAACGCGGTCGATCTCGAGGCGTCTATCCTCATGGGAAATCGCCTTCCGAGTCGCGTCGAGGTATCGCTGGGGCGCGGTTCGCCGCCCGACGCGACGCGGGTCTGGACGAGGAACGTTCGCGGTGAGCTGGAGCGACTCGCGACCCACGATCGTGTCATCGCCTTCGACCGCGCGGCGGGTGGTGCGGGATTGCCCTCGGTGCGATTCCACGTCGAGTCGGACCAGCCGTTCACCGCACCGGCTTTCGATCTGCCAGTCGAGTATCGCGTTCGCGTCGGCACGGGCGACGCCGTCTCGACCTGGACCTTCGCATCGAGCCTGCGCGTCGATACAGCGCGCTGAGCTGGAGCTGGCGATCGCAGTCGCCGGGAGGCTGCCCCTATTCGTTAGGCGGTACGGGCACACCTGCCCGGTCGCGTGCGGCCTCCTGGAGCCGTTCAGGCGAGAGCCGCCGAAGCACGACGCGGATCGGAGCGATATCACGCTCACGTTTCGGAGTGGCCGTCGGCGGCGCGCTTACCAGCTCGTACTGGCCGTCCGTGATGAACTCGTCGAATGCAACGCGCACCGGGACGGCGCGGCTTCTCGACCCACGGACGAAGAAGCGTCCTCGCGAGTCGGTGAAGACGGTCGTGCCGCCAATGGCGATCGCGGCTCCGTCGACCGGTGCGCCCGACTCATCCACAACGGTGCCCTCGACGATGAATCGCTCGAACCGCAACTCCACGGGTTTCGATGCACCGGACAGCGCGTCGCCAGCATAGAAGAACGTGCTCGCCGACCCCGAATAGTTCACGCGCCCGTCAGCGGCGACGAAGCTCGACGCGTTGACGCGGTAGTTGCCGATCGGCACGCGCACGCTGAGCGCCATCGTCTGCACGAAGGGTTGTGTCGGGCGATACGGGGTGTGTACGACCTGGTAGTCGAGGCCGAGTGTCGTGAGTCCGGACGCGAACGCACCGCCCATCACGACCGACGTGCGCCCGTTCGCGTGCGTGACGACCTGCAGCAGCGACAGTTGCGGTGAAATGAACTCCCGCAGTCGGACGACCGGCGTCGTCGACTTCACCGTTGTGGGCGCCCAGATCTGAAGCACGTACACGTCCGTCTGCAGCCACCGCGTGAGGTCGCGCGTGGCGCTGACGTAGGAGGACAGGTTGCGGGAGCCCGGGGTTCGTGAGTCGAACACGCCGGCTGAGAGATTCGTGCCGACAAGCCGCGCGGAGCCGAACGCGTGGTTCAGGGTGGCCCGGTCGGCAACGCCCGGCAGTGTCGAATCCTGGCGGAAGTTCTGGCGTCCGACACCGAACGAGAATCCGCTGGCGGGTCTGAGTGTGACGAGGAGGTTCTCGCGGTCGGCTTCGCTCTGAACGGTCGACGGCACGCCCGTGCGGCGGAATCGATCACCCATGCCGACGTACGACGCGCGCACGTCCACCGCCTCGCGACTGAACGAAAAGCTCGCCGCGCCGTACGGTTGATTGCCGCCGATGCCGGCGCTCGATCCGAGCGCGATCCCGTTCGGCAGCTTCCACTCGACCCCCTGAAGCACCGTCTGTCGCGTCGAGAACAGCGCGTGCGTGGTGGTTCTCACGGTCGGCGACAGCTGACGCTCTCCCTGTACGACGCCGATGATGCGATCGTGGCGAAGCGCATTGACGAACGGGGCCGGTGTCGCGTTCGCGCTCGCACCGACGAACGCACGGAGCTGTGAACGTTTCGTCGCGCGACGAATCCCTCCGCCCTGAGCGAGTAACGCCTGCGAACCGCCGAATACGTCGGTCGCGAACCGGACCGGAATGGCATCATTTCCGAGTCGCAGCGTGTCTTTCCCGATAAGTCGCTTGAGAAAGACGCTGAATCGGACGCCATCGAGGTATCCGATACCGACGTTGCCTTCGTACCGATCGCCCCAGACATTCAGCGCTCCACCGTAACCCTGGTGTAATGAGGATCCGCCGCCCTGGAGTTCGAACACCTGCGCGCGGAGAGCGGCCGGCCAGCCGACGAAGGCGGCGACGATCAGTATCGGAACGAGTCTCCCCCGTCGCGTTGTCACGCACTGCCAGCCGGCGTTCATATCACTGTGTGACCGCGCGAATGTTGAGCGTGCCGGTATAGTTGCCGGGCGGGAGGACTCGGCCGACGAGATCGAGCTGCAGCTCGAGGTCGATCGTCTTCGTTCCCGTCTTGCTGTAGCCGAGGACGGGGACGCTCATCAGCGTTAGGCTGCCACCGGCAGTGCCGACCCCGCCCACGGTGCCCTGCGTGAACGGGCTGAACGTCGCTGGAGCTCCGGTGATGCCTGTGGTCAGCACTCGTCCCTTGATCCAACTCGACGGGATGCCGACCGGTCCACTCGACATCGCGGCCGCCGGTGTGGCGAAATACCCGATGACCTGGACCTGACCGGTCGACGGATGCAGGTCCCAGGTGAGCGTGATGGTCACCGGGCTCGGGAAGTTGTGCGCGACGTTGTCCGTGACGTTTCCGAGCGACTGGATCGCACCGGCATTCACGGCGATCGAGATGGAGCTCGCCGCCTCGGCGGCGGCTGGCAGCGTCGTCACGGTCGACAGTACGCCTGGCTGCGCGGACACCGCGCTCGTTAGGAGCACGGCGCCAGCAAGCACGAGCAGGCACGACCGCGGAAGCGACATGACGGGAACGCGAAGAGTGCGGATGCAGGCGGACCGCGGCGTCGATGCGGCGGCCGCGCGGTCAGGGCTGCGAATCGACGAGCCGGCGGCGCTCCTCCACCGTGAAGTTCGCGAACCGCAGCACGACCTTCTCCGGAGATTCCTGATCGCCCCACGGGACCTCGAGCGCTCTTCGACTATTCGGGAAGAGCGGGAATGCGCCGCCCGGGATGGGCTTGCCACCGGCGGCGCTCACCTCGCTGCTCAGAACGCGACCGAGCGCCGCTCCGGTATTCTCGAGCTCCACACGAACGCGTTTCGTCGCGGTATCGAACTCGAACGCTCGGACTGCCACCTCCGATTTTCGCAGCGGATGGGATTGGAGCATGTACACGACGTGCGGCAGCTCGATGCGGACATTCAGCCCTGACTGTGTTCTCGCGCCCGTCAGTGTGCTGCTGATGAGAAACCACGACGGGAAGGACTTCGCGGTCGCTTCGTAGAAGACTGTGTAAGTTTCGCGCGGCGGAATCCGGAAGCTCATCGCCGAGATCTTGACCTGCATACGCGTCGTATCGAGCGGCTCCTCGATCAACTCGCCGCTTGGCTCGACGTGAAAACCGCGTGGCTCGAGCACGACGGTCATGGGGAACAGTGTCTCGTTGACCAGTTCGAACTTGCCACGCGCCTGTCCCGGAAACTCGACGACCGCCGGGCGCACGGTCTGTGCACCCAGCGGTCTTGCGAGTCCGAGGACCAGAAGCAGCCTGACGACGCGCGACCGGTCGGGACGTCTCATGCTATTGCGTGACGGCGCGCAGGTTGAGGGTTCCGCTGTACGTGCCCGGGGTCATCGTCTGCCCGGTGAGGTCGAGCTGCAGCTCGAGATCGATCGTTCGGTTCGACTTGTTGTTCACGCCCGTGATGGCCTCGCTGAACAACGTGAGGCTGCCGCCCGCGGTGCCGACGGCGCCGACGGCGTTGCCGGTGAAGGCGGTGAACGATGTCGGCGCGTTAGGTGCTCCGGCGGTGGGCACGCGACCCTTGACCTGCGAGGTGGGGATGTGGAAGGTACCGTTGCTCAGCGCCTGCGCGGCGTTCGAGAAGTAGCCGACCAGGGTCACCGACGCAGCCGACGGGTTGATGTCCCACGCGGTCGTAATGCTGACCGCCGACGGGAAGTTGTTCACGGCGTTGTCGGCGATGCTCGCGATGTTTTGAGTCCCGCCCGAGTTGACGGTGACGGTCAGTGACGTGCTCTTGACCGCGCTCAGCGCAACGCTCTCGGTATTCGATGTAAGACCGGCCTGGGCCGAAGCCGTCGCGGCGAAGATGGTCAGCGCTGCCGCAGAGACGGAAAGAGTGCGAAGTCGAATCATTCAGCCGCTACCTGGGGAGAGTGTGAAAAGACGCCGGGTTCTGGCGTCGGCCTGTATGTGCCGGAGCTCACTAACCGAACTGATCCGTACGCTCCACCCGCGCGGTTGACGAACGATCCGTGCCGCCGTCACCCCGCACGCCGGTGTCGATATCCGCGACACCGGCGAGCTTTCTGTGCTCGATCGAGTCTGAAGTCGGTCTGAACAGGCGGTGAAGGAACGTGTCCGGGGCACTCGTGTGTCGAGGAATCCGACAGCCCCGCCCTGGCAGGGGCTCGACCCGAAAGTTCAAGCATGGCATGCGCTTGAGTTTCGACTCGAGGTGTCGACACGCCCGCAGGTTTCGCTCGCGACGCGTGCTGGCTGGCGGTACCGGAGCGCAGGCGGAGGACGTCGAATGGTCGCGTCGCATACGAAGCTCGATCGCCACCGTCAGCGATGGTCGGCGTGATGCTGCGTGTCCCCGGTGAAACGGGCGATCAAACCCGCGCCGCTGCGGCGTCGACCTTGTTCGAGGTTGCAATCCGCAACGAGCGGGTGATTTTGCGACGCACGCACCTGTGGCCACAGCAATCGCAACAGTCGACGGGCTCGTCGCTGCGCGCGAATCTTGCGCAGAGGTGGGCGTACCTTCCCTCCGAGGAACTGAAGATGGCGACAGGAAAGAAGTCGTCAGGCAGAAAAGCGCGGAAGCCGGCTACGAAGACGCGCGCAGGTTCGCGTGGCAAGGCTGCCGCAAAGACGAAAACCAAACGAGCCGCCACGTCGAAGACTGCGGCGAAGAAGAAGACGGCGCGCGGATCATCGGCGTCGAAGCGCAAGACCACACGCGCGGCGCGGAAGCAATCGCCGGTCACGCGTATCAAGCGCGTCGCGACGACGGTGCTGCAGCAGGGTGCCACCGCCGCGAAACAGGGTGTGCAGGCGGTCGAACGACTCGTCGAAGAAGTAAAGGATCGAGTCACACCGAGCTGACTCGGGACGGGCACCGCGACCGATGCCTGGACGCGGTGCTCGCCGCCGGTTCGCATCCGTTTCGATACAGGACGAGGCAGCGCACGCCCCGTCCCGCCGCGCTCACGACGTCGAAGGCGTCGTCGTGCGTGCGTGTCTTTCGCTCTGTGAAGGCGTCGCGACATCCGTGTGCGCCGCCAGCCACTCGACCACCGACGCGAAGACCGCTTGCCGGCCGTAGTCGACGGTGATGACGTGGCCGTTGCCCTCGGTCCAGATGAGCCGGCGCTCGGGCGCTGTGAAAAGCGCGAAGGCGCGCTCCGCTGCGTCGGGCGGAATGCGATTGTCCTGGCGTGATTGAATGACCAGCGTCGGCGCCGTCACAGTCGGCGCCGCTCGCCTCGCGTGCGCGACGACCTTCGAGAGCTCGTAGACCAGACGCGGCGTGGTGTAGCGATACGCGAGGTTCTGCGCGACTTCGTCGGGATCACGGATTGACCGGTCGCCGCCACCGCCAAGGAAAGGGGCGACGACGCCGACGAGGCGATGGGCGGCCGCGGCCCGGCGCAGTCTCGTGGGCATGCTGAGGTACGGCGCCAGCAGCACGACCGCACGAACGTCCGCAGCCTCCGCCGCCAGGATCGTCGCGAGCGAGCCGCCCATGGAAAGCCCGACCAGCGAAACCGTCGAGTACCGACTACGTAGCTCGTCGAGCTCCTGCCGTGCACACCCCACCCAATCCTCGACGCGGCTCGCCGAAAACTCGTCGAGCGATCGACCGTGTCCCGGAAGCAGCGGGGCACGAACCGCCCAGCCGTGCGTCTGCAGGTACGACGCGAGATACCGCAAGGTCTGCGGCGTGTCGCCGAACCCGTGCAGGAGGAGTGCCGCTCGGCCAGTAGCAGCCGGGAGGTCGATCGGAGCAGCACCGACGATGACTCCGTCGGGACCTAACGAGAGTCGCGCCGCCACAGTCCGCAACGCCCGGGTCCGGGTACGGATTCGGATCGCCGCGACGGCCGCGACGATGATGACGACCGCGGTAATCAGCATCGCGGCCTGACAGCGCGGCGCGAGCGCACGTCGGTCAGTATGTCGGCACGGAGGGATCGACCTCCGCGCTCCACCGTGCGATGCCACCGGTGAGATTCCACACCCGACTGAACCCCTGCGCAAGCAGAATCTGGCCGGCGGTTCGACTCCGATGTCCGTGGTGACAGTACACGACGATGTCCCGCTCGCGCGGGAGATCGGCCGACGCGCTCGGTACGTGCGAGAGTGGAATGAGTCGCGCGCCGTGGATGCGTGCGATCCGCCACTCGTACGGCTCCCGAACGTCGATGACTTCGACGTCGTCGCCGTGGCGAAGCCGGTCGGCGAGCTCGCCCGGCGTCATGTTGTGCAGAACTGGAGGCCGCGCTGCCGCGGCTGGCGCCGTCGCATCCGCCACACGAGCCGGTGCCACCACGGGACGAGTGTGGCAGAACTCATCGTAGTCGATCAGCGATGTGAGCTCGCGCGTGCCGCATGCCGGGCACTCGGGATCGCGACGGACCGTGATCGTGCGAAAGCGCATGCGTAGGGCATCGATCAGCAGGAGTCGCCCCGCGAGGGTATCTCCGGCTCCGACAATGAGCTTGATCGCCTCAGTCGCCTGAATGGTGCCGACGAGTCCGGGCAGTACGCCGAGGACACCGGCTTCGGCGCAAGTCGGTACGAGCCCTGGCGGCGGTGGCTCGCGAAAGAGGCATCGATAGCACGGACCGTCGGGGGTAGCGAACACGGAGGCCTGTCCCTCGAATCGCAGGACGCTTCCGTAGACGTTCGGCCGACCGAGCAGTACGCACGCATCGTTCGTCAGGTAGCGCGTCTTGAAGTTGTCCGTCCCGTCGACGACGACGTCATACTCGCCGATGACGTCGAGCGCATTCCCCGCGGTGAGCTCCTCATCGATCGTATCGACGCGAATGAGCGGGTTCAGCGCCTCGAGGCGCTGACGTGCCGAGTGGGTTTTGCGAGTTCCGACAGCGCTCGTGTCGTGGAGCACCTGGCGCTGCAGATTGGTGACGTCGACCGTGTCGAAGTCGGCGATACCGAGTCGCCCAACGCCCGCCGCGGCGAGGTACAGCGCCGCGGGAGACCCGAGGCCACCTGCGCCGACAATCAGCACGCTCGACTGTTTGAGCCGCGCCTGCCCGCGCTCGCCAATCTCGGCCAAGCCGAGGTGACGGCTGTAGCGCGCGAGCTCGTCGGGACTGAGCTCTTCGGAGCCGGACGAGCTCGGCGAGCCGACGAGTGGGGACATGAAGTTTCCCGTGAGCATATCGGTGGTCGGCCGCGGAAGCGCTGGCCGGAGCCCAATATACTTCCGTCGCACGACCTCGTCTGTGCGTTCGGTCGCTGGGCGCAAGCGCGCCCGGCGACACGTCAGTCGCGCACTTCGATCGTCGCCATCTCGCTGCTGACGGTCAGCGGCATCTCGCCGTCGAGACGGTGGCTATCCAGGCGGTCGGCCAGGGCGCTCACTGGCGCCACGTAGACCGTCGTTCCGCTACGTTCGGCCAGTCCCTCAGCAACGAGCCGCGTGAGGACGAGCGATACCGACTCGCGCGTTGCGCCGACCAGCTCACAGAGAAGGCGGTACTGCGCCGGGCCGAGCGCTATCCGTCCATCATCGGTCGTGAACATTCTCGCCTGTGCGAGCCGCACCAGCGACGAGATGAGCCGCTGTTCGACGCTGAGTGTGGCGAGCTCGCGGAGCTTCTCGAGCAGCGCGGTTCGCTCGTTCACCATCTGAGCGACGAGGGCGAGTGCGTGTTGTGGTTGCTCGCGAAGAAGCTCGCGGAATCGGGCGCCGCTCAGGTACAGCGTTTCGGATTCTTCATCTGCCCGTGCATCGGTCGCGTACCTGGCGTTCGCGCCCAGGCCTTCCCATCCGAACGTCTCTCCCTCGCGCGCGAGCGCCGGGACGAACGCGCGACCGGCCTTTACTCGACTGCGCAGGACGATGCGACCGCGCCGAACGATGAACACACCGTCCGCATGCGCCCCGCGTTGATAGACCACGAACCCCGCCGGCCACGTGGCCTTCGCGGCGTACGCAGCTATGACGTCGGCCACATCGGCCGGTAGCCGCTTCTCTGGTTGATTGGTTCCTGCATCCAGCAACTTCGTATCTCTCGCAGCAGACAATCTGACCGCGTCTGCAAAGTACGTTCCGTCTGGACAGGTCGTGTGTTCGGCGCTTGCTTTGAACAGCAACCGCTCCCCGACAATGTCTGCTCCGACTCCTCCCGCCGAGCGTCCGGTGCCTACCGTGGCGATCGTCGGAAACGACGCCGTGCTTGCAGCCGCGCCGGCCACGCCGGTGCAGCTCGCACACGCGTGTCTGCGTCGGGGGTTCACAGTTGCCGTGCCGGCCAGCTGGGGAGATGAGCTCGTCGCCGCCGAGACCATCCAACGACTCATCGGTCGTGAGCGCGGCCCCGCAGTGATGTGCGTGTGTCCGTTCGTGCGCTCGCGATTGCTCGCCCCGGGCCCTGACCTCGCGCCGTTCCTCGTGTCACTCGTCGCACCGTCAGTCGCCGTCGCGCGGTATGTGCGTGCCGTGTACGGTGACCAGGCCGTTCACATCACGTACATCGGCACCTGTCCCGCCGCGGATGATCCGGCGATCGACGTGAGCCTAACGCCGGACTCGTTCTTCGCCGACATCGCCGAGCACGGCATCGCGCTGTCGGAACAGCCGCTCGTGTTCGACTCGATCGTCCCGCCCGATCGGCGCCGGTGGTGCTCCGTTCCCGGTGGCGTCCCGAGTCCCGAGGTGCTGTGGAACGAAGCCGACGGTCGCACGCTCGTCGAGATCGACCGGGACGATGCTTCCACGGACATCGCGCAGCACCTCATCACGCGCGAACACGTTCTGCTCGACCTGGCACCCGGCCTTGGATGCGCGTGCAGTGGAGCCGTGGCACCGCTCGCGCCCCGCAGTGCCCGCGTCGCCGTCACGGCGCTCGAGCCGCCGCGCGCGTTCGCGCCCGTGATCGATACCGCGACCGTCGTGTCGCTCGACGCTCCGGTGCGTACGCCAGCGCCGCCTGCCGCTACTGTCACCGACCCGGTGCCTAACGCCGAGCCGGTGCCAGGGTCACGAACGCTCGTTGAAGACGTTCTGGACCAGGACATCGGCACGCCGCTTCCCGATGACGTCGCCGCACGTCTGGTGGGCCTCCTCGCCGCGAGCGAGCCGCTCGACGCGGGAGCCGAGCAGCTCGAGCTCCCGACGGTTGTGCCGCCGGTGACCGGCGCGGAGATTCTCGTCGACCCGACCACGCATGCGTGGCGCGAGATCCAGCATGGACGGCCGGCGAGCTCGGGGTCCGAACTGGCAGACACTCTCAATGCCGATTCGGCGACCGACACAGCTCCGGGGACAACGCCTCAGCCGACCCGTCCCGCGGCCCCGGTGCTCGACGCCGAAGTCGCGATGCGGCGCCATCAGGAACCGGCCGTCGTCATCGTGGTCGAGTCGGATATCGAGACGCTCGTCGACTCGGCGGTCGATGCGCTCGATGAGGACGTGCCGGAGCCGGAGCGCGAGCCCGGATCGCTCGAACCGCCGGCCGAGTCGAGTAGCGCGGCCGGTGCTCACGTCGAGCCCGCAGGGCGCGTCCGCCGTCGCGCGCCTGCCTCCGTTTCAGTGCGGTCATCTGCGGCAACTGTCCCGCGAACCGCCGCGTCCGGCGGGCGATCGCTACCGCGCGCTTATGTCGCGAAGCGTCGCGTGCCGCTCAGCGAGCTCACCGCCGAACGGAGCGCGACAACCGAGGCGGCGGTCGAACCTGCCGCGACCCCGGCGACACCCGGTGTCGAAGCTCCAGCGGCGTACCACGTCCCGGAGCCTGGGAGGGGGCGTGCGGAAGCGACACGAGGCGCTGCAAGCGCGGCACCGCTTGCATCGCCGCCGCTATCGACCCCGGGGCCGGATGCTACTGGGATATTGCCGGCACCGACGCCAACCGTCGCCCGACCGAAGACCGCAGACGCGACCAACGCGTCTGCGGCGGCGCCGACGCCTGCCGGCGGCGCCGCGGATCGGCAGCCGCCATCGACCGGCGGCACGACACCACGGTTCGCACCCCCCGGCGATGCGGCGGGCACGCGCCCGCTCGTCATCGTGCTCCTACTCGTGCTCGTCGGCCTGACGGCGTTCGTGATCTGGACGCTCAGCCGCTAGCCGCCTAACGAGAAACCGCCCGGCGAGCGTCCTCCAACGCCGCCGTGGCAGCATCGAAGCGACGCGCCAGGTCTTCGATCTCCCGCTCGGCAAGCGCCGCGTCACCGCCACGGATGGCCTCGTTGACCGATGGAAAGACCATGGTCGAGTATCCGTTGTTCTCGTCCGACGCGTAGACGAGGCCGCGATACCACGGCCGCGAGCGCAGCCCTTCCGGCCGCGTCAACGCGCGCTCGACACGGAGGAGCGCGGCGTTCGTGGCACGGCGAGTCGTCGCAGCGAGCGCGCGCGTGAGGGCCGAGTCGCGCGCGGCAGCGAACGCGATCGCACTGCGCTCCATGCGCTCCACGGCCGCGGTGAGATGGGCGGCTGTAACCGACCACCGGCGCGACGACAGCGCGCTGTCCACGGCCGGAAGGTATCGTCGCATCGTTCGCGCGAACTCGGCGTAGTCGTACGGCAGGACGTCCGCGTTCGCCAGACGCAGCATCATGGCGGCCGCGATCTGTGCGGCGGTCGCGTGATAGCGGTATCCCGGGTCGCCGAACGTCTCGATCCAGTGGCGGCTATCGTAGGTGGAATGGTAGACCCCGCCCGGTCCACCGAAGCCCCAATCGGCGTGTGGGATTCCTAGGTGATTGTAGAACCCGGCGAAATCCGATCCGCCGCCCGGATCACCCATTGTCGGCTCTGCCGACTCGGCGACGCGGGCGGTCCGACGCCATACATCGTAGACGCTTCCGTTGCCGCTCGGGTCGTCCACGGAACGCGCGACGGAACGCAGCGTCGCACGCAGCGACGGTGACCCGCCACCGCCGAAGGTCGGTCCGCCAACGGTGACATCCTGATTCAGGTATGCGACCGCGCCGCGCAGCAGCCGGAGCGAGTCGTCCTCCACGTACTCCGTCGATCCGACAAGCCCCCACTCCTCGGCGTCCCACGTCGCGAACACGACGGTGCGCTTGGGGCGCATGCCACGCCTCGCGAGGTCGGCGAGCGCGCGGGCCGCCTCGAGCACGCTCGTGGTACCGCTCACGTTGTCGGCAGCCCCGGGACCCCATGCGTCACGGTGTCCGCCAATGATCACGAGCTCGTCGGGAAACTCGGAACCGCGGATATGCCCGAACGTGTTCCAGATGGTCTTGAACGCCGCTGTGGCCGTATCCGTCGCGACCGCAACGCGCGCGGTGACCGGACCCGGGCCGACGTGGTACCGGAATGGCAGGCCGCCTTGCCACGCCTGAGGGATGGCAGTGCCGCGAACATCGCGGAGAATCTCTGTGGCGTTCGCGTAGGAAAGCGGTACGACCGGGATGCGCGCTACACCGGAGGTCGCCAGGTCAACCCGACGTGCGCCGCGCACGCTCGGTGTCCCCGGGGTGGTGGGATCGCCGGTGCCGTTGAAGACGCTGCCCCGCTGGATTCCGTGAGCCGGACGCATCGGCCCTATCGGATAGACGTCGCCGCGCACGAATCCGTCATCCTGCGGATCGCTGTACAGGAGCAGCGCGACCGCGCCGTGCCGCTCCGCCTCGCGCGCCTTGATCCCGCGGAACGACCGGCCATAGCGCGCAACCGCGATCTTTCCGCGCACCGAGACGCCTAACGAATCGAGGACGGCGTAATCCTCGATCAGCCCGTAGTTGACGTACACCACCTCCGCGGTCACATCGCCCGTGCCGCCGTACCCGTTGATCGGCGGCACTTGGGGCAGGAACGACGTCGAGTCTCCCCGGACGGGCCCCTCTGCGAGTGGGAGCTCGCGCGGCTCCGGGGAAACGCGCCACACACGAATACTGGTCGGGTGTGGCATCCACACGTCGTACGCGCGGACCTCGGTGTCGAGCCCCCATGCGCGCATGCGGCCGATCACGTAATCGCGGGTTCGCGCTTGCGCCGGTGTCCCGGCGACGTGCGACTCCCGCGTCATCGCGCGCGAGTGCTCAGCAGCGGTCGTCGGGGTCGGACGCGCGATCGCCTCCTGCTCGATCCGCCGCTGCGTCGCTGCATTCGCCGCGCTGTACCCCGGCAGGCCCTGTGCGGGAGCTTCAGTCCACGCAGTGGTCGCAACGATCGCAGCGGCAACGAGCGAGCGCGCTCCGACCCGCGGTTGCCTAACGCATTTCATCGTCGAGCCGATGGAGTGCACGCTCGATCGCGCTCCGAAGCCCCTGTTCTTGCTCGGCGGCCGACAGGCCAGGCGGGAGCGTTGCCGCGAGCTCCGAGCATTGGCGGACCATCTCATCGTGTATGAACTGGGGCGACGGGTCGCGCACGCCGAGGATCTGCAGCGTGCCTGTTGCCAGGAGGCGAAGTTGTTCTCGCGTGGCATCCGAGAGACCATCGAGTGTAGGCGGGGCTGTGGCCGCTGACACGTCGTGACTCGCGACACTGTTGACGCTGCCCGCCGAACGGGCAGCGGCCAGCGGTGCGAGCCGGACAGCGAATGCTCCCGGTGAATGCTCGCTGTGATCGAGCACGACGCCACGCGTTGAGAGCATGTGCAGCAGTCGGCGGACGGCTTCTCTCACGACCGGGACGCGGGCGTAGCTCTGGTTCCCCCGTCCCGTGATCACGAGCACTTCACGCGCTCCTTCGATCTGCTTCGTCCGCAGCCAGCCATCGGTCCGTTTCACCGCGTCGGCAGCCGACGGCAGCGACGACCGAAGGTTGAGCGTCCGGGTCGGTCCGAAGCGGATTTCGTCGAGCGCGTGCTGGAGCGGCCGCCGGGTCACGCGGGTCAGCGGATCGCCGACCGCAGCACGTGCCCATCCAGGGGTTCGAGCGGCGTCACGGAAAGCACCGACGCGAGCGTCGGCGCCATGTCCACCACTCGCGCAAACTCATCGTACTTCCCGGGCTTGAACGGTGGACCGTAGAACAGCACGGGCACGTGCGCGTCGTAGTCGTGCGGCGTGCCGTGTGACGCCGGGCCCTGGCTCCAGTAGTTGTACGGCTTGAGCGTGATGACCACTTCGACCGGCAGACCCGGCGCAAACGTGTGGAGCCACCGGCGAGCAACGTAGTCACGCGTGGTGTCGGCTCGGGCGAGATCTCGGACGAAATCCACCCGCTCCACGCCTGGGACTTTTCTTTCTGCGGCTACGAACGCGTTGATGACGGAGTCAGCCGAGAGACGCTTGCCTCGGAAGGCTGCACGATTCACCAGGAGAAATGGGGTGTCCCAGATGAACGCCGTGGTATCGCCGAGCGCGGCTGCCACCCGCGCTTCTGCGGCCCACGCCGTGTCGAGCGCTGCGCGCACAATGGCCGCACCCTCGTTAGGATCGCGCGACTTCACGCCAGGATACGGCGCGACACCATGATCGGCGGTGAGCGCGAACACGATCCGCGACGAGTCGCGCACCTTGTACAGCGAATCGAAGAATGCGCCGAGGTAGCGGTCGAGTCGCAGGACCTGATCGTGAAGCTCACGCGAGTCGGGCCCGTACGCGTGCCCGATCGCGTCCGTGGTCGAGAGCGAGATCGCGAGTACGTCGGTCTGTGGGCCGGTGCCTAGCTTCATGGCCTGCATCCCCTCGAGCGCGAACTGGAGCGTGAGCTCGTCCATCCACGGGAAGGCCGCGAACACGGCCGCGGCTCGCGCTGAGTCAGGCGGTGCGGTGTGAGGAAAGGTGACGCCGCCGCGGCCGACGTTCTCCTGCGGCACGTCGTCGGGCTCTGGGTACTGCGCTTCGTCGAGCAACAGCGTCCACGACTTCCCTGCCGCTCGCGCCGGGATTCGGCGCGCATTGAACTGGCGGACCCATCCCGGAAGCGTGTCAGCGTAGTACGAGCTGGTCGTGAACGTCCCGTTGGTCGCGTACCAGAACACCGACTGCTTTGCTCGCCCGAGTGGGAGAATCGCTCCACGATCCTTTCTCGAGACCGACAACGCGCGGGAGCGGGGATCCTTCTGCTTGATCCAGTCGAAGAGGACGGTGCCGCGGAACCGATGCGGCGAAGCGCCGGCCACGTTTGACCCGATCAACGGCGCGTTCAGGTCTTCGACACCCCTGGCGTTCTCGAGGATGTTGGTACTCCGCGGAAACCGGCCGGACATCGTGGACGCATGCCCGGGCGCCGTCTCGGTGATCGCGTGGTCGTGAAACGCGTTCGTGTAGAAAGCGCCGTTGCGGTACAGCCGCGCGAGTCCCCCGGTGAGCTGAGATTCGAAGCGCGTGAAATAGTCCGGTCGAAGCTGGTCGACCGTGAAGAACACCACGAGCGTCGGCGTCGATGCCGACGGCGTGTGTGTTTGAACCGCTTGCGCGCATCCGGGCGCGGCAAGCGCGCCGGCCAGAGCAGCAATCAGGAAGGAACGACGCATTCGGGTCCCGGAAAGTTGGCGCGGAGAATCTACTCTGCATGAGCGCCGGTCGTCACCGCATGGACGTTCCGGCGGCGGGAGCGCGCGCATCTCGCCGACACGGCACCGCGCGTGTGAGAGGGTGCAGCTCGTCGAGACGTTTCTTACGAGTGTACCCGTCAGGCCCGCGTGGTGATCCCTGTATGCGGTCGGTCAGCCTGACATCTGTCCCTCGTGCAGGAAGGACTGAATGCGACGTGCTGCAGCAGCGGTAACCGGGTTCTTGCTCGTGGCGGCCAGTTCCGAGGCGACGGCCCAGTTCCGAACGAATCAACCTGGCGGCTCGACCCGCCCGATTTCCTTCGCGTTCGGCGGCGGCGCGAGCGTCCCCATCGGCTCGTACAAGGACGCCCTCAAGGCCGGCTGGAATGGCCAGGGCTCGTTGATCTTCAACCTCGGCGGCCTGCCGCTCGCGCTTCGGGCGGACCTCAACTACAACAAATTCACGTTCAAGGAGGACCTGACGTTCTCGCCGAGTGGCACCGGCGGGACGTTTGCCCCCAGCGACGAGATCACGCAGCAGATTCTTGGCGGGCTCGCGAACATCACGATCCCGCTCGGCATGGGGCCGGTCAGGCCGTACATCACCGCCGGGCTCGCGGGCTTCAACATCAGGACGAAGCTCGCGGATGCCGTGCCCGGGGCGGAAGACGATAGTGAGACGAAGTTCGCCGTGAACGGCGGCGCCGGGATTTCACTCCGGCTGCTCGGCGCGTCCGCGTTCATCGAAGCGAAGCTCAACAACGTCTATACCGACAAGAAGTTCATCAGCAACAAGGAGCTGAAGGCGTTGCAGTTCGTTCCCGTCACCTTCGGCTTCGTGTTCTGACCGCTGGACCAAGTCGGGCTACAGAATCTGCTCCAGGATCGTTAGGCCGCGCTGGAGGTCCTCGCGCGACATGACGAGCGGCGGCAGGAAGCGCAGGGTATGATCCCCTGCCGTGAGAATCAGCAGGCCGGCGTCGCGCGCGCGCGCTACCACGTCGCCCGCCGGTTCGCTGACATCCATCCCCCACATGAAGCCCAGTCCGCGCAGTGCGCGGACGCGTCCGGTGCGGCCCCCGATGGCGCGTAGCTGATCACCAAACCAGCTGCCTGAGGCCTTCACGTGCGACAGAAGCGTCGGGTCAGCGACGCGCTCGAGTACGTGCAGGGCGACGGACGCGACGAATGGACCGCCTCCGAACGTCGTTCCGTGGTCGCCGGCGTTCATGACGCTCGCGATCGGGCCGTTCAGAAGCACGGCGCCCATCGGCAAGCCACCCGCCAGGGGCTTCGCGAGTGTCATCATGTCGGGCTCGACGCCGAGCTGCTCGTAGGCGAACAACGTGCCCGTTCGACCGAGCCCGCACTGAATCTCGTCGAAGATGAGCGCCACCTGGCGCTCCTTCGTGAGCGCGCGAAGCTCGCGAACGAACCCGGCGTCCAGAACCCTAACGCCACCCTCCCCCTGCACCGGCTCCAGAATCACCGCGGCCACCGTTTCCGGATCGAGCACGATCGCGAGATCGTCGATGTCGCGCTCCACGATCGACACACCTCCGGCGAGCGGCCGGAACGGCGCACGGTAACTCGGCCGATCCGTCGCCGCGAGCGACGCGAACAGACGGCCGTGGAACGCACCGCGGAGCGCAATGATGTCGGTCTTCGCGGCGCCCACGGTGTTACGCGCCCACTTACGCGCGAACTTGAATGCCCCCTCGTTCGCTTCGGCACCGGAGTTACAGAAGAACACCTTCTCGGCAAACGAGAGCTCGACGAGACGGGCAGCAAGCTGTTCGCCCGGCGCGGTGCGAAAGAGATTTGAGACGTGCAGGAGACCGTCAGCGGCGGCGTGGATCGCCTCACGAAGCCCCTCGTCACCGTAGCCAAGGGCATTCACCGCGATGCCCGCCGTGAAGTCCAGGTAGGCGCGCCCCTCGGCGTCGAATAGCTCGACGCCCTCTCCGCGCACGAGTTCGATCGGCGCTCGCTTATAGAGACCAAGAAGCGCCTCGGTTGCCATGGGCGCCGCCGTTGTGAGAATGGCCATTGTCAGACCGCGGTTGGAGAAAGTGTGACGATGGTGCCTGCCGTCGCCGAATGAAGTGCGGCGACGTTTCCGATGCGAACACGGGCGACGCCTCGCTCGACTGCGCGCCGAGCTGCCTGCAGCTTCGCCGCCATGCCGTCGCGCGCGGTGCCGTTGTCGATCAGCGCCGACACCTGTTCGATGTCGAGCTCCCGGATCACTGCGCCGTCAGCCATCACGCCGGCCACGTCCGCAATGAGCGCCAGTTCGTCGGCACCTAACGCTACGGCGATCGCCGCCGCTGCGTCGTCCCCATTCACGTTGAGCGTCGCACCGGTCTCCTCGTCGCGCGCCAGGGGCGACACGACGGGAACGAAGCCGGCACTGAGGAGCACGGCGAGCAGACGTCCGTCAACTCGCGTTGGCTCGCCGACCTCGCCTAACGTCTCACGCGCAATGGCGCGGGCGCGCAACAAGCCGTCGTCCTCGCCCGAGAGCCCGACGGCGCGGATGCCGGCGGTCACGAAGGTCGCGGCGAGGCGCTTGTTCACTGTCCCGGAGAGCACCATGCGAACGACATCGAGATCCTCGGGCGTCGTGACTCGGCGTCCTCCCTGAAACTGCGGGGTCATCCCGAGCCGACGCTGGAGCGCTGACACGTCATCGCCGCCACCATGCACGACGACGATACGATCACGCGTGGACGCGTCGAGTACCGCGGCGGCAAGCGCAGGATCACGCTGCGCGCGGCCGCCCACTTTGATCACGCGCGTCATGCCGGCAGCCCCATCGGCTCGTCGAGGCCGAGCACCACGTTCGCGTTCTGCACCGCCTGACCGGCGGCACCTTTGACGAGGTTGTCGATCGCCGAGATGACCACCAGCATCGGCCGGCGCACCGACGCGACTGGACGCGCCGAGATGCGCACGACGTTTCGACGCACGACATCGCGGAGCGTCGGGGGCTCCGCATCGACTTCGACGAACGGTTCCGAGCCGAAATCCTCCTGCCATGGGAGCAGCGGCTCATCGAGCGGCGCGGACAGAGGCACCGTGATCGTTGCGAGAATACCCCGCGCGACCGGCAGCAGATGCGGCGTGAAGATCAGATCGGCGTCGGCACCCTGTCCTGCGAGCACGCTTCGCATTTCGGCGAGGTGGCGGTGCGAGTTGCCAACAGCGTATGCCTTGTAGTCCTCGGCCACTTCCGCGAACAGAAGATCCGGACGCGGCGTGAACCCGGCGCCGGTGACGCCGCTGGAGGCATTGATGGTCACAATTCCGCCGGTCTCGATGAGACCACGGCGCGCGAGCGGCGCGAGACCCATCAGGATCGCCGTGGGATAACAGCCCGGGTTCGCGACGACCGGCGCGTCCCGCAACTGGTCGCGCGTCAGCTCGGTAAGTCCGTAAGGCACTCCGTTCGAGCCGTTGCCGGGACGAAGGTCCGAAGACAGGTCGACCGCGTGGGCTCCTGCCGCACGCACCCGTTCCACCCACGCGGCGGACGCGCCATGCGGGAGCGCCGAAAACACGAGATCCGCCTGTCCAAGTGGGGCGTCGTCGTGCGCAACGAAACGGACGTCGGCGCCGCCGAGGCGCGCGCGCTCTCCCCGGCGCTCGTTCGCCGTCGCAAACGACAGCTCGAGGCCGGGGTGCCGCGCGATGATCGCGCAGAGCTCACGCCCGGCGTAGCCACTTGCCCCGAGGACACCCACAGGAATTCTATGCACAAATAATGCATATTATTGCAGCCGCCCGAAGTCAACCGGGTTGGGGACGGAACGGGATTTCGGAGTCGACGATTGGCCGGGCGCGGGCATGGCGATCCTGCCGCTGAGGACGTCTTGGTGCTATCCTCTGCCCGAACCGTCGGAGGCTCGGAACGTAGTGGACAAGCGTAAGCGGCACGCCGCCATTCTCGAGCTCGTGGACGCGACGCCAGTCGGCAGTCAGGAAGAGCTTCGCGTGCTGTTGCACGATCGCGGGTGGGACGTCACGCAATCCACTCTGTCCCGCGATCTTCGCGAGCTGCGGCTCGCACGCGTCCCGACGCCTGATGGAGTGCGGTATGCCGTGGCCGACGGTGCACTCAGCAGCGCCGCACGCCCGGCGTTGGACGCCCTGCTCCCCCAGCTCCTCACGCGCGTCGATGGCGTTGGTGAGCTGATCGTTCTGCGCACGGTACCTGGCGGGGCGCAGCCGGTCGCGTCCGCCCTCGACGGCGAGTCGTGGCCCGACGTGCTCGGCACCGTCGGCGGGGACGACACGATCCTTGTCGTCTGCCGTTCTTCAGGCGCGCGCGAACGCCTCGAGCGACGTCTGCGTAAGCTGGCCGAAATCTGACCTGAACGTCGGAAGCCAGGGTGTCGGAACTGGTACCGGCGGCGTGCTCACACGCGCCTTCGTGACGCAGGGTGTTGGCTCGCCGCAGCATTGACTGCGGCTGTGCGGCTGGTTAATTATGCAATTCACCT
>Ga0075420_100000360_pt1 | contig 35103 bp, 37 predicted proteins | sample SoiMetdeltSBSDD4_FD_75296 | JGI IMG/M metagenome (GOLD analysis project Ga0075420, IMG submission 75296) | Bulk soil microbial communities from a Populus tree surrounding site in Tennessee, USA - Soil MetaG P. deltoides SBSDD4 | ecosystem: Environmental > Terrestrial > Soil > Tree plantation...
CGCCGTGGTCGCCCGGGGGCCGGGTGCCTAGAGTCTGACCGGGTGCGAAAACGGAAAGGGGCGAGCACGGATGAGACTCGGCGTACATCTGGTGAACTTCACCCTGCCCGGCGGGGCTGCGGCGGTTGGGCCGACCGTCGCCCGGGTCGGGCAGGCGGCCGAGGACGCCGGGGTGGTCAACCTGTCGGTGATGGACCACTACCTGCAGCTGGATATGGTCGGTGGGCCCGAGCAGCCGATGCTGGAGGGTTATACAACCCTCGGCTTCCTGGCCGCCCACACCCGCACGGTCGAGCTACAGCTGCTGGTCACCGGCGTCACCTACCGCCATCCCGGGCTGCTCGGCAAGATCGTGTCCACACTGGACGTGCTCTCCGGCGGGCGAGCCATGCTCGGCATCGGTGCGGCCTGGTACGAACGCGAGCACGCCGCGTACGGGGTGCCGTTCCCGCCGCTGGCGGAGCGGTTCGAGCGGCTGGAGGAGACGCTGCAGATCGTCCGCCAGATGTGGAGCGACGACGATGGTCCCTACCACGGCAAGCACTACCAGCTGGCGGAGACCTGCAACGTGCCACAGCCACTGGCCCGTCCCCGTCCACCGATCATGATCGGCGGTGAGGGAGAGCGCAAGACCCTGCGGCTGCTGGCGAAGTACGGTGACGCCGGCAACCTGTTCGCCAGCCCGGACAGAGGGCCTGAGCAGGTCAAGGCCAAGCTCGACGTGCTGGCGGCACACTGCGCGCGGGAGGGCACCGACTTCGACCGCATCCGCCGGACCATCCTGTGGGCCAGCCCGTTCCAGCCCACCGCCGAAGGCGGTCAGGCGTTCGTCGAGCAGATGCGCGGGTTCGCCGACGTCGGCATCCAGGAGGTCCACGTGATGCCGCTCGGGGACGACCCGGTCGGGTTCGTCGAGGGCTTGGGCAAGCACGTCATCGGCCGCCTCAACACACTTGGCTGACCGTGCGGCGCCGGCCGGCGACGAGGCCGCTCACGCGACGGGAATGCGGGCGGGCTTGTACGTGGCGCGGAAGAAACCGCGGACGGGCCGCTGGCCGATGCCGAGGTTGTGCTCGAACGTCGTCGGTCGGGTCGCATCGCTGGCGTCGAAGCGGATGAAGATGTCGTCGCGGCGACCGCGGTTCGGGTCGTACACCTGGATGGTGACCCTGCCGTCGGCCCTTTCATAGCTGCAGGCCAGCACTTGATGGTTATGTCTCACGTTCCGGGGGTCGACCGAAGCCATGGTGACCACGCCGAGCGGGACTGGGTTCCCTCGGTCGAGGTCCTTGTAGACGCCTTGCCACTGCTGCTCCACCGTGCGCCACGCCAGGCCGCGCCGGTCGCGCACCGAGCGGCCGAGCAGGATGCGGCTCGTGTCGCTGTCGGGCAACCTCATCCACCGGTAGTAACGGACTCCGGCCAGCGGGAACCAGGACCTGACCAGCCGCCGGACGATGAAGCGGTAGAGCGGGTGGCCGGCTTTGGGTTGCTCGGGCGGCAACGGCGTACCGGACTGCCAGTAGTCGAGCGCCGCGTAGACCATGCCGCCGCAGAGCCCCGCAGCGGCGTCCCCCACGGTGACCCTGCCGACCCAGGTCTTGTGCTCCCACGCCGGCTGGCTCGGCCAGGTGTTGACAAAGGCGAAGCCATCCCGGGATGGCAGGAACCTGCGCTGCATCGTCTCTCCCGCAGGGCTTCCAACGCTTGTTACCGATAGTTAAGTGTCGCCAACGCTAGGTTTAACAACAGATACAACGGTCGACATCCCGACGACGTCGGCTTTGCGACCGTCGTGGGCGGGTAGCCCGCCCACATCCATCTCAGGCCGTGGCTGCCGGCTGGTGGGTGGAGGGCAGCCGGTCGGCGGCTCATCATGTCGGTGGTCCATGCGACGATGACGCCGTGACGACGGCGCTTCCACCCCCGCTCAGCCTCGTGCTCGGAGACGAGGAGCTGCTCGTCGCCCGCGCCGTTGCGGATGTGGTGGCGGCCGTCCGGGCCGCTGATCCCGAGACCGATGTCCATGAGTTCGCAGCGGCGGACACGGTGCCAGGTGCGCTTGTCGAGTCGCTGAGCCCGTCGCTTTTCGGCGGCCGGCGGGTGGTCGTCGTCCGCAACGGCCAGGATGCGAAGAAGGACCTGGTTACGGCGGTGCTCAGCTACGCCCGAGACCCGGATCCTGAGGTCAGCATGGTGGTGACGCACGCTGGCGGGGCCAAGGGCAAGGCCTTCGCCGACGGGCTGCGCTCTGCCGGCGCGGTCGTCGTGGCCGCGGCCAAGCTGACCCGCCACCGTGACCGGGTCGACTTCGTCCGTGGCGAGATCCGCCGGCTCGGTGGCCGGTGTCCCGAGGACGCGGCCGAGGCGCTGCTCGCCGCCGTCGGCACGGACCTGCGCGAGCTCGCGTCGGCATGCTCACAGCTGATGGCCGACACCGATGGCCGGGTCACGGCCGAGACGGTGGCCCGCTACTACCGGGGCCGGGCCGAGGTCAGTGGCTTCACGGTCGCCGACGCCGCGATGGTCGGCGACGTGCCCGCCGCACTGGAGGCGCTGCGCTGGGCCTTGCACATCGGTGTGGACCCGGTGCCCATCGCGGACGCGCTCGCCGACGGGGTGCGTACGGTGGCCCGGGTCGCCGCGGCCGGCCGGGGCAACCCGTACCAGCTGGCGAGCGGGCTCGGCATGCCGGCGTGGAAGATCGAGCGGGCGCAGCGGCAGGCGCGGGGCTGGTCGGCGGAGGGGCTGGCCGACGCCATGCAAGCGGCAGCGGTGTGCAACGCCGAGGTCAAGGGCGGGTCGGACGACCGGGCGTACGCACTGGAACGGGCGGTGTTCGCGGTTGCCGCGGCCCGCCGGGGCGCTGGCGCGTCCTGACTCCGGACCTGAGGACCCCCCGGCCGGAGCCCCCGGCGTGGAACTTCCGGCCGGAGCCCCCAGCGCGAGACTTCCCGGCCGGAGCCCTCAGCGTGAAACTCCCGCGGCCGGAGACTCGGCTGAGGGCCCTGCCTGACGCCGCCGGACGTCGGACGTGCCCGCGGCGAAGGGCGGTCACCGGTGGCGTCGGCTGGTCGGTAGCGGCAACCACGCACCCATTACCAGGTACTCGGGTGGCAGGTTGCCGAATGTGAACGGCGCGGTGAGATCGGTGAAACCGAGGCTGCGGTAGAGCCGTTGAGCCACGGCCGAGTCGCTACGCACGGAGAGGATCGCCTTCGGCAGGTTACTGGCGTTGCACACGCACGTGATAAGCGCCCGGCCGATCCCCCGGCCCTGTCGATCCGGGTGCACATGCAGCTCGGTGAGCTCGAAGACGTTGGACAGCCACTCCTCGGTGCCCGCCTGGACAAGGTGCGGCCGGATCTGGCTCTCCCACCAGCTGGACGGCAGCCCGGGAAAACCGTAACAAAAGGCGACGAGCCGGTCCTTGTCGTCGAACGCGCCGAGGCTGATGATGCCAGGGCGCTGGGCGTGCCCGCGAAAGATCTCCTCACGTTGGCTGGCCTCAGCTGGGTCCAGGCCGAACGCCACCGTCATCACGTCGCGCGCCTGGGCGGCCCGTTCGGCCAACGCAAAGGAAGCCACCCGCATATCAGCGACATTCTCCCGAGCGAGCCACCGGGAAACCAGCCCTGCGGCGGCAGCCCCTACAACCGAGGGGCGCTTGCTGAGCGGCCGGGCCAACCGGCGCGACTCAACGATCACACCAGCTATCTGACAGCGGCGACCACTGGCTCAGGCGGGTAACTGGATCGTCGAGGCTGCCGACAGGGCACCCCCGGGAGCACGACGGCCCGCCGAGGCGACCCAGGACCAGAAGGTGGACCCGCAGGGTCAGGAGGCCAGCGTCTGCAGCCGCTTGGCAATGGCCGACTTGCGGTTGGCCGCCTGGTTCTTGTGGATAACGCCCTTGCTGACCGCCTTGTCCAGCTGGCGGGATGCCTCGCGCATCAGCGTTGTCGCGTTCTCGGGGTCACCAGCCTGCGCCGCGACGCCGAACTTGCGGATCGCGGTCTTCAGCGACGACTTGACCGCCTTGTTGCGCAGGCGGCGCTTCTCGTTCTGCCGGTTGCGCTTGATCTGGGACTTGATGTTCGCCACGCGACAGCCTCGTCCTGATAGTTCGGTTCGGGTAGCTAGGAGCTCAGGCGGGCGCACGCAACGCGGACACGCCACCCGGCGCGAAGAGCAAGGTTACCAGGCCAGGCGCGAGCCATCCAAAACGGGCCAGCCTCGGCGCTGCGCGAGCCATGCCAGGCTCACCTCACCGCTCCACCGCTGGTGCCCACGCAGCGCCGGTGAGGCGTCCGAGGGCCCCCAGCCGCTCTGCACCAGCCAGAACCCGGCGAGCCCGGCGAGCAGCGCATCCAGCGCCTCCGGCGGCGCGGTCCGCGCGGTCGGGTGGGCGGCGAAGAGCCCGTCCGCGTCCAGGCCGCTGGCGTACGCGGTCACCAGCAGGGCCGCCGTGTCGACCCAGGCCGGTCCGGTGCAGACCCAGTTCCAGTCGCAGATCCAGGCCCGCCCGCCCGGGTCGACCAGCACGTTGTCGAGGCGCAGGTCGCAGTGGGTCACGCCGGTGGCCCCGGCGGTGTGCCCGGGCAGGGTGGCCTCCAGGGTGGCCAGCTCATCCAGCCGGCCGCGGGCGTACCCGGGCATGCCCGGCAGCGGCGCCCGGTGCGCGGCGACCGGCTGCCAGTGACTGAGGTCACTGGCGGCGATGTCCGCGAAGGCCGGCAGGCCGAGGGCGGGCAGTCCCGGCGGCGGGTGGCGCAGGGCCTCGGCGGCGGCGGCCCATGCGGCGAGCGCCGCGTCCAGCTCTGCCGGGTCCCAGGGCAGCCCCGGCACATGGCCGTCGACCGGGTCCAGGCAGATCGCGTACCAGCCCGCCGCCGTCCCGGTCCAGCGCAGCCGCGCCGCTGGTACGGCCGCCGGCAGCGCGGCCGTGACCTCGGCTTCGCGGGCGTACGCGGCGGCGACCGGCGTGCCGGCCGGGGCGGCCTTGACGAACGCCCGCTCGCCGGTGGTCGTGCGCAGGACCGCCGCGAAGCCGCGGGTGAAGCCCCCGCCGGCGGTGCGCGCCTCGGCCACCGGCGCGCCGAGGCGCTGCTCGATGCCGCTGCGCACGCCGTCCGGGAGCTCGGCCCAGCCAGGGCGCTGGGCGGTCGCGTGGTAGGGCACGGCCGGCAGCGTGGTCCGCATGGGGCTGATCCTGCCCGCGACCGTTGCGTGGGACCATAGGACCACCTGGCGACAGGCGAGAGACCACCGGCAGGCCGACGACGACGGCAGACCGGCCGACCGAGAACCGGCAGAACAGCGACGAGAGACGACCGACCGACGAGAACGGACGACCGTGCCTGACGTTCCCCCGCTCGACCCCGGCGCGACCGACCCCGCACTGATCCGGAACTTCTGCATCATCGCCCACATCGACCACGGCAAGTCAACGTTGGCGGACCGGATGCTCCAGCTGACCGGGGTGGTGGACGCGCGGCAGATGCGCGCCCAGTACCTGGACCGGATGGACATCGAGCGGGAGCGCGGCATCACCATCAAGAGCCAGGCGGTACGGCTGCCGTGGCGGGTGGGCGCTGGCGAGCGGGCTGGCGAGCGCTTCGTCCTCAACATGATCGACACGCCTGGCCACGTGGACTTCACCTACGAGGTATCCCGCAGCCTCGCCGCCGGCGAGGGTGCGGTGCTGCTGGTCGACGCGGCACAGGGGATCGAGGCGCAGACGCTGGCCAACCTCTACCTGGCCCTGGAGAACGACCTGCACGTCATCCCCGTGCTGAACAAGATCGACCTGCCCGCCGCCCAGCCGGACAAGTACGCCGAGGAGCTGGCGAACCTGGTCGGCTGCCTCCCGGAGCAGTGCCTGCGGGTCTCCGGCAAGACCGGGGAGGGCGTGCCGCACCTGCTCGACGAGATCGTGCGGCAGTTCCCGCCGCCGGTGGGGGAGGCGGCGGCCCCGGCCCGGGCCATGATCTTCGACTCGGTGTACGACGTGTACCGCGGCGTCGTCACGTACGTGCGGGTCGTCGACGGCCGGATCGAGGCGCGGGACCGGATCCGGATGATGTCCACCGGGGCAGTGCACGAGCTGCTGGAGCTCGGTGTGATCTCACCCGAGCCGACCAAGGCCCGGGCCCTCGGCGTCGGCGAGGTGGGCTACCTGATGACCGGCGTGAAGGACGTGCGCCAGTCCCGGGTGGGCGACACCGTCACCATCAACAACCGGGGCGCCCGCACGCCGCTCAGCGGCTACAAGGACCCCAAGCCGATGGTCTACTCCGGGCTCTACCCGATGGACGGGTCGGAGTACCCGGACCTGCGGGACGCGCTGGACCGGCTCAAGCTCAACGACGCGGCGCTGTCGTACGAGCCGGAGACCTCGGCCGCGCTCGGCTTCGGCTTCCGCTGCGGCTTCCTCGGCCTGCTGCACCTGGAGATCATCCGGGAGCGGCTGGAGCGCGAGTTCGGCCTCGACCTGATCTCCACCGCGCCCAACGTGGTCTACCGGGTGGGCATGGAGGACGGCACGGAGCATGTGGTCACCAACCCGTCCGAGTTCCCGACGGGCAAGGTCGCCTCGGTGTCCGAGCCGGTGGTGCGCGCCAACCTGCTCACCCCCAACGACTACGTCGGGGCGGTGATGGAGCTGTGCCAGGGCCGGCGCGGGACCCTGCTCGGCATGGACTACCTCTCCGCCGACCGGGTCGACCTGCGCTACACGCTGCCCCTGGCCGAGATCATCTACGACTTCTTCGACCAGCTCAAGAGCCGTACCAAGGGGTACGCCAGCCTGGACTACGAGCCGAGCGGCGAGCAACCGGCAGACCTGGTCAAAGTAGACATTCTGCTCCATGGCGACCCGGTGGACGCGTTCAGCGCGATCGTGCACAAGGACAAGGCCTACGCGTACGGCGTGTCCATCGTGGCCAAGCTGCGCGCGCTCATCCCGCGCCAGCAGTTCGAGGTGCCGATCCAGGCGGCGATCGGCAACCGGGTGATCGCCCGGGAGACGATCCGCGCTATTCGTAAGGACGTACTTGCGAAGTGTTACGGCGGTGACATCACGCGCAAGCGGAAGCTGCTGGAGAAGCAGAAGGAAGGCAAGCGGCGGATGAAGATGGTGGGCCGCGTGGAGGTGCCGCAGGAGGCGTTCATCGCTGCGCTCTCCACCGCCGCCGCGCCCGACGGGAAGGGCGGCGCGAGCGGTAGGAAGTAGCACCTCCTGGTTTGGGATCTGGGGCAGCGGGCATAAGTCCGATCGTCCGTTCCGAAATCCCGAAGGAGGGGCCGTGACCGTCACCGGTATCATCTCGGCGCTCATCATCGGCCTGATCGTCGGCGCTCTGGGGCGGTTGGTCGTACCCGGCCGCCAGAACATCCCGATGTGGCTGACCATGCTGATCGGCGTCGGTGCGGCGCTGCTCGGCAGCGCGATTGCCCGTGCGGCGGGCGTGGTCGAGACCGCAGGCGTCGACTGGATCGAGATCTTCATCCAGGTTGCGCTCGCGGCGCTCGGCGTCGCGCTCACGGTCGGTCTCGCCGGCCGGCGAAGCACCATCTAAGCGCTCAGGCGCGGTCGGAGGAGCCCCCAAATGGGGGCTCCTCACCGTGCGTAGCCATGCGGTTGACTAAGTTGGCTCAGTCAATGTTGAACCAGCTTCATACATCAGTATCCGTCACTTATTTTTGTGGTTCTGCCACGGCTGGGAGGCGTTACCGGTCCGCGTTATCAGGCTCAGGCGCCGGCGGGCACATCGGCTCAGGCGCCGGCGCGGACCTCGGCGAGGACCCGCGGTGTCGACGCCCCTTTCACCCGGGTCCAGATGCCGCTCTTCGCGGTCCACTCGCGGTCCTCGTAGGCGACCCGGATGACGCCGACGTTTGCGGCATGGGAGACCAGCCAGTGCGCGTACTGCCAGCCGGTCTTGGCGCTGGACACGGACAGCGACAGCGTCGGCCCGGCTGCGGAGGCCTCGGTCGCGTCCCCCCAGTCGAGCTGGAGGTGGCTGCCGAGCGCCGCCGCAGCGGCCTCGCCGCGCAGCGCCGGGTCCGGCAGCGAGCAGGCCACCGCCCCGCTCGCATGGCCCAGCAGCGCGGTGGTGAGCACCGCGGACTCGTCCGCCCACCGCTCGTACGCCTGCGGGTAGGCGCTGCGCTGCACCGCCTGTGCCGCGTCGGTCACCCGCATCTTCTGCCAGCCGCGCACCCGCAGCAGCGCGGTGTAGAAGCGACCGGCCGAGTACCGCGGGTCCCGGATCTGCTCCGGCGTGCCCCAGCCCTGGCTCGGGCGCTGCTGGAACAGGCCGACCGAGTCGCGGTCACCGCCGGCCAGGTTGCGCAGCTTCGACTCCTGCAACGCGGTGGCGAGCGCGACCACCACGGCCCGCTCGGGCAGCCCCCGGCGGATGCCCACCGCGGCGATCGTCGCGGAGTTGGCCATCTGCTCCCAGTCGAGGGTCACCGTGCCCTCCGCCTCGACCGTGCAGGCGCGCAACCGCGCGGACGGCAGCTTCACCTCCCCCGTGCGCAGCGCGAGGAAGAGACCGAGCCCGGTCACCAGCGCCAGCACCAGGACGACGCCGAGCAGTGTCCGGATTCGCACTTCCACCTCCTCTTGTCCGATGCCGCAGCTCCACAGTACGCACGCGCCCGCGGGGCCTACGCGCCCGCGGCGGCCACGCGTGCGTGGTGCTCACCGCCCGGGCGCCGAGGCGGGACCGGGCTCGGCTCGGGGCACCCACGCCGCGTCCCGTTTCTCCCAGAACGCGGCGATCCCCTCCCGCCCCTCGCCGGAGCGGAAGTAGCCGGTCGACAGCTCGGTGAGCGCGGCCAGCTCGGCCCGCAGGTCACCGGCTGGCCGCCGGCGCAGCAGCTGCTTGGCTCCGGCGAGCGCGCCGGGCGCCCCTCGCACCAGCGCGGCGCAGTACCGCTCGACCTCGGTGTCCAGCTCCTGCGCCGGCACCGCCGCCGTCACCAGACCGATCTGCGCGGCCCGCGCCCCGTCAAAGGTCTCCCCGGTCAGGAAGAGCTCGGCCGCCGCCCGCGGGGCGAGCCGGGGCAGCACGGTCGCCGAGATCACCGCCGGGATGACGCCCAGCCGTACCTCGGAGAAGCCGAAGGTCGCCTGGTACGCGCACACCGCGATGTCCGCCGCCGCGACGAGCCCGATCCCGCCGGCCCGGGCCGGCCCGGCCACCCGCGCGACCACCGGCTTGGGGCACTCCACGAGGGTGACGAGCACGTCGCCGAGGCGCGCGGCCGGGAGCTGGCCGGAGGCGACCGCCGCCGCGGTCTCCTTCAGGTCGGCGCCGGAGCAGAAGACCGGCCCGGTGTGCGTGAGCACGATGACCCGTACCGCGTCGTCACTGGTCACCGCGGTCAGCGCCGCGAGCAGCTGGGCGAGCAGCGCACCGGAGAGGGCGTTGCGGTTGCGCGGGCTGTCCAGCGTGAGCGTTGCCACGCCGCGGCTGACCCCGGTGCGGACAAGCTGTTCGGTCGGCGCCGTCATGCCGGCAGACTAGACAACCCGGCGGGCACACTGGGTGCCATGCCCGGCCCACTTCCCAAGGGGGCACCCGTACCGGCTGACGGGTCCCTGCCCGAGCACGCGCGCGGCCAGGCCGGCGCCCGGGGCTTCGGCGTGTACGTGCACGTGCCGTTCTGCGCGAGCCGCTGCGGCTACTGCGACTTCAACACGTACACCCCGGCGGAGCTGGGCGGTGGGAGCGGCGGGACCGGCGCCAGCCGGGCGGCGTACCTGGAGGCGGTCCTGGGCGAGCTCGACCTCGCCGCCCGGGTGCTGGACGGAGCCGCGCCAGCGGCCCAGACGGTGTTCTTCGGCGGTGGCACGCCGACCCTGCTCCCGCCCGACGACCTGGCCCGCATCCTGGAAGGGGTGGACAAGGCGTTCGGGCTCGCCGCAGGCGCTGAGGTGACGACCGAGGCGAACCCGGAGTCGGTGGACCTCGCGGCGCTGCGGCGCCTGCGCCAGGCCGGCTTCACCCGGGTGTCGCTGGGCATGCAGTCGGCAGCGCCGCACGTGCTCGCCGTCCTCGACCGGCAGCACACGCCGGGGCGCGCCACCGCAGCTGCGGAGCAGGCGCGCGAGGCCGGGTTCGCCCACGTCAACCTGGATCTCATCTACGGCACGCCAGGGGAGACCGCCGAGGACTTCGCCGCCTCGCTGGCCGCGGCCATCCGGGCGGGTGCGGACCACGTGAGCGCGTACGCCCTGGTCGTGGAGGACGGGACCCGGCTCGCGGCCCGCATGCGCCGCGGCGAGCTGCCGTACCCGTCGGACGACGTCGCCGCCGACCGCTACCTGGCCGCGGACGCCGTGCTGTCGGGCGCCGGCCTGACCTGGTACGAGGTGTCGAACTGGGCCCGCGGCCCGGCCGGGCGCTGCCGGCACAACCTGCTCTACTGGACCGGCGGTGACTGGTGGGGCCTGGGGCCGGGGGCGCACAGCCACGTCGGCGGCGTGCGCTGGTGGAACGTCCGGCACCCGGCGGCGTACGCCCAGCGGCTGGCCGCCGGCGGGTCACCCGGGCAGGCCCGGGAGGTGCTGACCGGGGCGGAGCGGCACACCGAGGACGTGATGCTGCGGCTGCGCCTGGCCGACGGGCTGGCGCTGTCCACTCTGGACGCGGCGGCGCGGGCCGGCGCGGAGCGTGCTCTCGCCGCCGGGCTGCTGGCGGGCGGCCCCTATGCGGCCGGGCGTGCGGTGCTGACCCTGCGGGGGCGCCTGCTCGCCGACGCGGTGGTGCGGGACCTGCTGCCGTGACGCCCGGCGGGCGCAGGTGATGGGGGGAGCGGAACGGGGGCGCGAGCGGGGCTGGCCGGTGCGGGGCCCGACGCATCCGTCAGGCCCCGCAGGCTCGGCTCATTTCACCATGTTGATCGTCATCGGGTAGCGGTAGAGCTGGCCCTCGTTGGCGCGCACGCCGCCGATGACGCCGAAGACCACCGCGATGATCATCACAACGATGCCGGGGATGAAGAGCAGGACGCAGCCGATCGTCCAACCGATGATCGCCGCGATCGTCATGGTGATGTGGAAGTTGAGGGCCGCCACCGAGTGCGCGCGTACGGTCGGCGACTCGTTGCCCTTGGCCAGCAGCGACACGAGCGGGGCCACCCAGCCACCGGCGCCGGCGCCGAGGAACGCCCCGAGCGCGCCGCCGAAGTGGGCGATGAGGGCCCAGGTCCTCTCGTCGTTGTTGGCGTAGCCGGCCACCGGGGCTCCGGCTGGGTAGCCCTTCTCGTAGCCCCCCGGCGGACCGTAGCCCCCGGGCGGGCCGTAGCCGGCCGGTGGGCCGTACCCGCCCGGGCCGGGTGGGGCATACCCGCCTGGCGGCGGAGGATACCCACCCTGGGGTGGCGGGGCGTACCCGCCCGGACCAGGCGGGCCCGAGGACGGCGGCCCTGACGAGGGAGGCCCTGACGAGGGGGGCGGGGGGTATCCGTAGGCGGGCGCATCGCCCGGCGTCGAGTAGGACCCGGGGGGTGTAGGCGGGGAGGTCGGACCGGCCGGCGGCCGGTACGGGTCGTCCCCAAACGGACGAGTTGCTTCGGTCATGCAGGTCACGTTAGGGGTACCGATCAACCCCGCCACGTCAGGGGTACGGACCTCCGGCTCACCCGAGCGGGGCTCGAGCGTCAGTAAGGGCGTACCCGACATAACTGGTGAACCAGCTCGCGGATCATCGCGTTGCTCTGGACGGCCGTCGTAGACTGGCACTCGCTGCCGCAGAGTGCCAGCAGGGTGCCAGGAGGTGAGCCATGCCCCTCGATGACCGCAAGCTGGATGTGCTGCGCGCCATCGTCGAGGACTACGTGGCCACGCAGGAGCCGGTCGGTAGCAAGGCCCTGGTCGAGCGCCACCACCTGGGGGTCTCCCCGGCCACGGTGCGTAACGACATGGCCGTGCTGGAGGACGAAGGCTACATCCGCCAGCCGCACACCAGCGCGGGCCGGGTCCCCACCGACCGCGGCTACCGCCTCTTCGTCGACAAGCTGTCCCGGGTCAAGCCGCTCTCGCCGGCCGAGCGCCGGGCGATCGAGCGGTTCCTCATCGGCGCCGTCGACCTCGACGACGTGGTGCACCGCACGGTCCGCCTGCTCGCCCAGCTGACCCGGCAGGTCGCGATCGTGCAGTACCCGCGCCTGTCCCGCTCCTCAGTGCGCCACCTGGAGCTGGTCCCGCTCTCGACCACCCGGCTGCTGGTCGTGATGATCACCGACACCGGCCGGGTCGAGCAGCGGCTCGTGGAGCTGCCCGGGCCGCTCGGGGCAGAGGCGGTGACCAGCCTGCGCCAGAAGATCAACGAGAGGCTCGGCGGCCACCGGCTGGTCGACACCCCAACGCTCGTCCAGACGATGGTGGAGGAGACCGCCGCGCCGCTGCGCCCGGCCATGACCGCGCTCGCCACCGTGCTCCTGGAGACGCTGGTCGAGCGCTCCGAGGAGCGCATGGCGCTGGCCGGCACCGCGAACCTCGCGCGCGGCGGCATGCTGGACTTCCAGGGCTCGCTGCGCCCGATCCTGGAGGCGCTGGAGGAGGAGGTGATCCTGCTCAAGCTTTTCGGCGAGGTGAGCGGAGGCACACTCAACGTGCGGATCGGGGACGAGAACGAGATCGAGGACCTGCGCTCCACCTCGGTGGTGAGCACCGGCTACGGGCCGGGCACCACGGTTGTCGGGGGGATGGGCGTGCTGGGTCCCACCCGGATGGACTACCCCAGCACAATCGCCAGCGTGCGCGCCGTGGCACGCTACCTTGGCGACCTGCTGGCGCAGAACTGACCTGACTGACGGGCGCGACAAGGACAATGAGGACACGGGACGCAGTGGCCAAGGACTACTACGCGATTCTCGGGGTAAACCGGGACGCCTCCGCGGAGCACATCAAGCGGGCCTACCGCAAGCTTGCCCGCCAGTACCACCCGGACGTGAACCCGGATCCGGCGGCGCAGGAGAAGTTCAAGGACATCAACGCCGCGTACGAGGTCCTGTCCGATCCGGCCAAGCGGGAGATCGTCGACCTCGGCGGCGACCCGCTCGCCCCCTCTGGCGCCGGCCCCGGCCCCGGTGGGCCGTTCGTCGGCTTCCAGGACATCATGGACGCGTTCTTCGGCACCGCCTCGGCGCGCGGGCCGCGGCCCCGCATGCGCCCCGGGGCCGACGCGATCCTCCGCCTCGACCTGGACCTGCAGGAGACCGCGTTCGGCGTGGAGGCGCCGATCACCGTGGACACAGCCGCGCTGTGCACCACGTGCACCGGCGCCGGCACGGCGGCGGGCACCCACCCGACCACCTGCGACATGTGCGGTGGCCGGGGCGAGGTGCAGGCGGTGCAGCGTACGTTCCTCGGCCAGGTCGTCTCCTCCCGCCCGTGCGCGGCCTGCCAGGGCCACGGCACGGTCATCTCGCACGCATGCCCCACCTGCGGCGGCGACGGCCGGGTGCGCACCCGGCGCAACCTCACCGTGAAGATCCCGCCGGGGGTGGAGGACGGCATGCGCATCCGCCTCGCCCAGCAGGGTGAGGTGGGGCCGGGCGGAGGACCGCCCGGCGACCTCTACGTGGAGATCCACGAGCGCCCGCACGACGTCTACTCCCGCAAGGACGACGACCTGCACTGCCGGGTCACCGTGCCGATGACCGCCGCCGCGCTCGGCACCCGGCTGACCATCAAGACCCTCGACGGCGAGGAGCACCTCGACGTACGGGCCGGCACGCAGCCCGGCTCGACGCTGCGCATCCGGGGCAAGGGCGTGCCGCACCTGCGCGGCGTCGGCCGGGGCGACCTCTTCGTGCACCTCGACGTGCGTACGCCCACCAGGCTCGACGCCGACCAGGAGCGGATGCTGCGCGACTTCGCCCGGCTGCGCGGCGAAGAGGTGGCCGAGCTGTCCAAGCAGGGCGGTTTCTTCTCGCGCATGCGGGACGCGTTCAACGGCCAGTGACCGCCCAGCTGTTCCTGGTCGAGTCGCTGCCGCCGGGTGAGCGGTGCGTGCTGGCCGGGCCGGAGGGGCACCACGCGGCAGACGTGCTGCGGCTGCGCGCCGGCGAGGAGCTGCTCCTCGGCGACGGGCAGGGCGGCACCGCGCGGGCCCGGGTCACCGCCGCCGGCCGCGGCAGCCTCGAGCTGTGCCTGCTCTCCCGCTGGTACGCGCAACCGCCCGACCCGCGGCTCGTGGTCGTGCAGGGCATCGCAAAGGGCGAGCGGGGCGAGCTGGCGGTGCAGGCCATGACCGAGGTCGGGGTGGACGCCCTGGTGCCCTGGGCGGCGGCCCGGTCGGTGGCGCAGTGGCGCGGCGAGCGGGGCGACCGGGCGCTTGCGCGCTGGTGCGCAACCGCCCGGGAGGCGGCCAAGCAGGCCCGGCGGCCCTGGCTGCCGCGGGTGTTTCCGGCCGAGTCGACCGCGCAGGTGGCGCAGCGGCTGGGCGCCGCCGCGGCCGGGTTCGTGCTGCACGAGGAGGCTGACGCCCGGCTGGCCGGGGTGGCGCTGCCGGCCGCCGGGGAGGTGGTGCTCGTGGTCGGGCCGGAGGGCGGCGTCGCCCCGGAGGAGCTGGCGTTCTTCACCCAGGCCGGCGCCATCCCCGTGCGCCTGGGGGAGACGGTGCTGCGTACCTCCACCGCTGGCGTCGCAGCCCTGTCGGTGCTCTCCGCCCGCCTCGGCCGCTGGTGAGGTGACCGGCGCGCCCTGCCCAGCTGCGTAGGGCCGCCGCGCAGCTGCGTAGGGCCGCCGCGCAGCTGTGCAGGGCCGATCAGCTGCGCAGGTATGAGGCTCCGTTGAGGTCGAGGATCGCCCCGGAGGCCCACTCGGCCTCAGGGGAGGCGAGCCACAGCACCGCGGCGGCGATCTCCTCCGGCCGGGCCACCCGGCCAAACGGGCTCTGCGCCCGGACCGCGTCCCCGCGCGGCGGCTTGAGATGCTCGTTGGTCATGTCCGTCTCGACGAACCCAGGCGCCACGGTCGCCACCGCGATGCCGTGCGGGGCCAGGGCGAGCGCGAGCGACTGGCCCATCGCGTTGAGCCCGGCCTTGCTGGCGCCGTACGCCGGCTGGCCCGGCTCGCCGCGGAAGGCCCCCCGGGACGAGATGTTGACGATCCGCCCGCCCGGGCGCATGTGCCGTACCGCGCACCAGGTGGCGTTCGCCGCGCCGAGCAGGTTGGTGTCCAGCGTCCGGCGCCACTCGCGCTGCCAGTGCTCGTAGGAGCTGTCCAGGATCGGGTGCGGCGTGTAGATGCCGGCGTTGTTCACCAGCACGTCCAGCCCGCCCAGCGCCTGCGCCGCCGCGTCGACCATGTCCTTGACCGCCGCCGGGTCGGCGAGGTCGGCCCGTACCACTGTGTGCCCTTGCCCGGGCAGCGCGGCCCGCAGCTGCTCGGCGAGGTCCGGCGAGCGGCGGTGGTGGACCGCCACCCGGTCCCCGGCGGCGGCGAACGCCGCCGCCACCGCCCGCCCGATCCCGCGCGAGGCCCCGGTCACCAGCACCGCCCGTCCGGTCTGCTCCATGAGCACATACCATGCCAGGCGTGAGCGAGCGCAGCGAACGAACCGATGGGTTAGGCAGCGAGCGGAGCGAGCTACCTGGCCGGCGGCGCAGCGACTGTCTATTCTGTCGCCTCGCGGCTGGCGAGGTCCTGGCCACCGTGGTCCACCAGACGGCCACCACGCTGGCCTTCCGCGACATCGGGCCGAAGGCGCCGGTGCACGTGCTGGTCATCCCGAAGGCCCACCACGAGGACGTGTCCGCGCTGGCCGAGGCGGACCCCGGCCTCGCTGGCGAGGTGCTGGCCACGGTCGCCGCGGTGGCCAAGGCCGAGGGGCTGGGCACGGACGGCTTCCGCACGATCTTCAACACCGGCTCGTACGCCGGCCAGGAGGTCTTCCACGTCCACGCGCACGTGCTGGGCGGCGCGCCGCTCGGCCCGATGCTGGCCGGGTAGGCGTGGACCCGCACCGGCACTACGAGCGGATGGCGCGGCGCACCCAGGCCGACGCCCGGGTGCCTGCGCTCTCCGTGGCGCTGCACCGGGCTGACCGTCCACTCTGGACATTGCAGGTGGGCGGCGCCGGCCAGGCCACGCAGTTCCGCATCGGCTCGGTGACGAAGACGTTCACCGCGGTCCTGGTCATGCAGTGCCGGGACGAGGGTCTGCTGGAGCTGGACGACCCGGTCGGCGCGCACCTGGACCTGCCGGCCCACGGCGAGCTGCCGGTGCGCCGGCTGATGTCGCACACCTCCGGCCTGCAACGCGAGCCGTACGGCGACGTGTGGGACACCCTCGACGCGCCCGACGCGGCCCGGCTGCTGGCCGAGCTGGACCGGGTCGAGCGGGTGCTGCCACCGGCCCGCCGCTTCCACTACTCCAACCTGGGCGTGGCGCTGCTGGGCCACCTGGTCGGCCGGCTGCGCGGCGGCACGTGGGAGGAGGTGCTGGCCGACCGGGTGCTGGACCCGCTGGGGCTGGCCGGCACCACCGTGGCGCCCACCGAGCGGGCCACCACCGGCTACCTGGTCGACGCGTACTCCGACCACGTGCAGCCGGAGCCGCCCACCGACTTCGGCGCGGTGGCCCCGGCCGGCCAGCTCTGGAGCACCGCGGCGGACATGGCCCGCTGGGCCGCGTTCCTGGCCGACCCGGCCGCCGTGGACCCGGGCGGCAAGGTGCTGGCCGCCGCGACGCTGGACGAGATGCGCTGGCCGCTCACGGTGACCGACGAGGCGCTGTGGAGCGTCGGGTACGGGCTCGGGCTGATCATGGTGCCGCAGCCCGCGCGGGCGGTCCACGTCGGGCACGACGGGGCGATGCCGGGGTTCCTCGCCGGCGTCTACGGCCGCCGCGGCGGCCCCGGCACCCCGGCCGCCTGCGGCGCGGCCGTGCTCGGCTCGTCCGGCACCGCCGAGGCGGTCCTGGAGCTGCCGCACCAGCTGCTGGCCGCGGTGGTCGAGCACGACCCGGCGGAGGTCACCCCGTGGACGCCGGGCCCGCCGGCGCCGCCGGAGCTGCGCTCGGTGCTCGGCCGCTGGTGGGGCGAGGGGTTCGAGTACATCTTCTCGTGGCGCGACGGCGCCTTGCAGGCGCGCGGCGCCAACCACCCGGCCGACCGGCCACCGTCGGTCTTCGCGCAGGTGGAGACGGACCTGCTGCGTACCGTGTCCGGGCGGGAGGCGGGCGAGCTGCTGCGGCTCACCCGGGACCCGCAGACCGGGACCGTGGTGCGCATGCACTGGGCGACGTACCGGTTCACCCGTACCCAGGAGACCTTCTCCGGGGCCTGGGCCAGCGCGCCACCCGAGTGACGCACTGCGGGTCGCGCGTATCGGGTCATTCTCCAGCGGTAGCCGATACCATGGGGGGACCTCATCGGCCACGCGCTGGGCCGCTCGTCCGGCGCGGCACGGAAGCGGAAGCAGGTGGCGGAAGGCCCTGGCGGGCCGCACTATGACCGACAGTCCACGCCCCGGCGCGCCAGCCCGGGTGACCACCAAGATCACAGTCCCGGACCCGCAGCTGATGGTTAACCTCCTCGGTGCCGGAGACGAGCTGTTGAGACTGGTCGAGCGCGCCGTCGCGAGCGACATCCACGTGCGAGGCAATGAGATCACCATTACTGGAGCTCCGGCCGACAACGCGCTGACCGCGCGCATCTTCACCGAGCTGATTGAGCTGATCGAGAAAGGCGAGACACTGACCGCGGACAGCGTGCGGCGCACGGTCGGCATGATCGAGCAGGGCAGCGACGAGCGCCCGGCCGAGGTGCTGACCCTCAACATCCTCTCCCGTCGCGGCCGGACCATCCGGCCCAAGACGCTGGGCCAGAAGCGGTACGTCGACGCGATCGACGGCCACACCATCGTGTTCGGCATCGGGCCGGCCGGCACCGGCAAGACGTACCTGGCGATGGCAAAGGCGGTGCAGTCGCTACAGGCCAAGCAGGTGACCCGGATCATCCTCACCCGGCCGGCGGTGGAGGCCGGGGAGCGGCTGGGCTTCCTGCCCGGCACGCTCTACGAGAAGATCGACCCGTACCTGCGCCCGCTCTACGACGCGCTGCACGACATGATCGACCCCGACTCGATCCCCCGGCTCACCCAGAACGGCACGATCGAGGTCGCCCCGCTGGCGTACATGCGCGGGCGCACCCTCAACGACGCGTTCATCATCCTGGACGAGGCGCAGAACACCACGCTCGAGCAGATGAAGATGTTCCTGACCCGGCTCGGGTTCGGCTCGAAGATCGTGGTGACCGGTGACGTGACCCAGGTTGACCTGCCGGGCGGCACCCGCAGCGGCCTGCGGGTGGTGCGGGAGATCCTGGACGGGGTCGACGACGTCCACTTCTCGATGTTGACCAGCGCGGACGTGGTGCGCCACCGGCTGGTGAGCGACATCGTCGACGCGTACGCCAAGTGGGACGCTGCCCAAGAGCCGGAGTCCGGTCAGGCGGTGCATGCCGTACCGTCCCGCGGCGGGCGCGCCGGCCGGCGCCGCTAGCCGACCTGCGGGGTGCAGATGTCCATCGAGATTGCCAACGAGTCCGGGGTGAGCGTCGACACCGACGCGGTCCTCGGCGTGGCCCGGTACGTCCTCGGCGAGATGGGGGTCAACCCCATGGCCGAGCTGTCGGTGCTGCTCGTCGACGTCGACTACATGACCGAGCTGAACCACCGCTGGATGGGCGGGGACGGCCCGACCGACGTGCTCGCCTTCCCCATGGATGAGAGCAGCGTCGACCACGGGCCCAGCGAGGGTCCGGCCGGGGAGCCGGCGCTGCTCGGCGACATCGTGCTGTGCCCGGAGGTGGCGGCCAAGCAGGCGGCCACGGCCGGCCACTGCGCAGCCGACGAGCTGCACCTGCTGACCGTGCACGGGGTGCTGCACCTGCTCGGCTACGACCATGCCGAGCCGGAGGAGGAGCGGGAGATGTTCGCGCTGCAGGCGCGGCTGCTCGACGGCTGGCGCGCCCGTCGGTGATCACGACGCTCGCCGCACAGACGCCGTCTGGCCTACCCGACGGCACCCTGCTGTGGAACGCCGCTGGCCTGGTCGTGCTCGCCGGCTTCTTCGCCATGACCGACGCCGCGCTCGGCGCGGTCTCCGCGGCCCGGGCCGGTGAGCTTGCCCGCGAGGGCCAGCGCGGGGCCGGGGCGCTGCAGGCGGTCGCCGCCGACGTGGTACGCCACCTCAACCTGCTCCTGCTGCTGCGGCTGCTGTGCGAGCTGACCGCGACGACCCTGGTGGCCCTGGTGGCGGTGGACACCTTCGGCGCCGGCTGGACCTCCGCGCTGCTCACCGCGGGTGCCATGACGCTGGTCAGCTTCGTCGTCGTGGGCGTGGGCCCGCGCACCATCGGGCGCCAGCACGCGTACGTGGTCGGCCGGCTCACCGCGCCGCTGGTGCGCTGGCTCGGGCGGGTGCTGAACCCGCTGACCGCGCTGCTGATCCTCATCGGCAACATGGTCACGCCGGGCCGGGGCTTCCGGGAGGGGCCGTTCGCGACCCAGGTGGAGCTGCGGGAGCTGGTGGACCTCGCGGAGCAGCGGGGCGTGGTGGAGCACGGCGAGCGGCAGATGATCCACTCCGTCTTCCAGCTCGGGGACACGATCGCCCGCGAGGTGATGGTGCCCCGTACCGAGATGGTGTGGATCGAGGCGCACAAGAGCCTGCGGCAGGCGCTGGTGCTCGCGCTGCGCTCCGGCTTCTCCCGGATCCCGGTGGTCGGCGAGAGCGTGGACGACGTGCTCGGCGTGGTCTACCTCAAGGACCTGGTCCGGCGGATGCAGGCCGGCACCGGCGGCGACCTGCCGGTGGCCGAGGCGATGCGCGAGGCGACCTTCGTGCCCGAGTCCAAGCCCGTCGACGACCTGCTCTCGGAGATGCAGGCGGCGCGCACCCACCTCGCCATCGTGGTCGACGAGTACGGCGGCACCGCCGGCCTGGTCACCATCGAGGACATCCTGGAGGAGATCGTCGGGGAGATCACCGACGAGTACGATGTGGAGCGCCCGCCGATCGAGCACCTCGGCGACGGCGCGGTGCGCGTGTCGGCCCGCCTGCCGATCGAGGACCTCGGCGAGCTGTTCGATGTCGAGATCCCCGCTGGTGAGGTGGAGACCGTGTCCGGGCTGCTCGCCCAGGCCCTGGGCCGGGTGCCGATCCCCGGTGCGGCGGCCAACGTGGCCGGCCTTTGGCTGGTCGCCGAGGGCACCACCGGCCGGCGCAACCGCATCGACACCGTGCTGGTGCGGCGGGAGGCGGCCGCGGTCGCCGAAGCCCACGAGGAGAGGCTGCTGTCCGATGCCTGAGCCGGCTACCGAGACGTCCCAGCTGAGCGCCGAGGACGCGAAGCTGGTGACGCTCGCCCGCGCCGCGCGTGCCCGGACCGGGTCGATCGAGGGCGCGGCGGTGCGCGACGGCGACGGGCGAACGTACGCCGCGTCGAGCGTGAGCCTGCCGTCCCTGTCGCTGACCGCGCTCCAGCTCGCGGTCGCCACCGCGGCGGCGGCCGGCGCGGGCCGGCTGGAGGCGGCCGCGGTGGTCACCGAGGCGTCCACACTGGACCGGGCGGGCCACGCGGCAGTCCGGGACCTGGCCGGCGAGGCACCCATCCACGTGGCCGCGCCCGACGGCTCGCTGCTGGGCACCGTCGTCTCGTGACGCAGCAGCCGTACCGCGCCGGTTTCGCCTGCTTCGTGGGGCGCCCCAACGCCGGCAAGTCCACCCTGATGAACGCGATCGTCGGCCAGAAGATCGCGATCACGTCCAGCAAGCCGCAGACCACCCGGCACGTGATCCGGGGCGTGCTGCACCGGCCCGGCTCGCAGCTGGTCCTGGTGGACACCCCGGGCCTGCACCGCCCCCGTACGCTGCTCGGCGAGCGCCTCAACGACCTGGTCCGCCAGGTCTGGAGCGAGGTCGACGTGGTCGGGGTGTGCCTGCCGGCCGACGAGGAGATCGGCCGCGGCGACCGGTTCATCACCGCCGAGGTGGCCGGGCTACGGGCGACCGTGCTCGCGGTGGTCACCAAGATCGACCTGGTGTCCCGGGACCGCCTGCTGGCGCGCCTGGCGGCAGTCGCCGAGCTGGGCGACTTCGCCGAGGTGGTGCCGGTCAGCGCGGTCACCGGCGAGCAGGTGGACCGGCTGGTGGAGGTGATGACGCGTTACCTGCCACCGTCGCCGCAGCTCTACCCGGACGAGATGCTCACCGACGAGCCGGAGCAGGTGCTGGTCGCGGAGCTGATCCGGGAGGCGGCCCTGGAGGGCGTCCGGGACGAGCTGCCCCACTCGATCGCCGTCGTGGTCGAGGAGATGATCCCCGAGGACCGGATCACCAAGATCTATGCCGATGTGTACGTCGAGCGGCCCAGCCAGAAGGCGATCGTCATCGGTGCCCGGGGCAGCCGGCTGCGTGACGTGGGCATCCGGGCCCGGCAGGAGATCGAGGCGCTGCTCGGCACCCGGGTCTACCTGGACCTGCACGTACGGGTCGCCAAGGACTGGCAGCGCGACCCCAGGCAGCTGCGCAAGCTGGGCTTCTAGGGTGGCCGGTCCTCCCACCATCGCAGCGGCAGAGGCTCGTTTCTACGAGCTTGTGCGGCGGGTATGCCAGCAGCACAGCGGGTCACGAGATGATTCCGAAGGGCTGGAGATGACATTGGAGATCCTTGGCGACTCCGGGTCCGTGGAGCGGATCTCCGAGAGCCTCAGCGCGCTGGCCCGGGGCGAACCCGGCACCGATCTCGCTACGGTGCGCGCCGACCTGGCTCGCCGTCGCGCTATTGGTGCATGAGCTATGCAGTAGTGGTGTTGCGGTAGGGGCCCGCTGATACCGTGCAAGGTATGCCGGTCGACGAGTGCAGCCCGGCGGCAACCATCGAGGAGCCACAGCGCGCCAGTACGCGAAGGTGATCGACCGGTGTGGGATGCTCGGCGCAGGCGGAGAAGGGCGGTGGTGGACACGTGATCGACCGTTTCACCGTTCCGCTGCTCACGCCGCTGGAGACAGCTCAGCACCTCCAGATCCCGGAGCGCACGATCCGGCACTGGCTGACCCACGAGACCGCTGGACGACCGCTCGTCCACAGCATCAAGCCCGCCCGACGTGGACACCCGTCGGTGCCCTTCATCGCCCTGATCGAGGCGTACGTCCTGCGGTCGCTGCGCAGCCTCGGCCTGTCACCAGCCAAGATCGCCAGTGCGGCGGCCGGGGTCCGCCGCCAGTTCGGAACCGAGTACGGCCTGGCCAGCCGCCGTATCGCGACTGACGGCATTGATGTGTTCATCCACTACCTCGAGACCGACGAGGTAGTGCGGGCCGGTGACGGTCAGCTGCCGTTCCGGGAGGTCATCAATGACTACCTCCGCTACATCGTATGGGAGGAGGACGATGACTTTCCCACCCGGCTGACCCTTCGGATGTATGACCCCGCGGTGGCCAAGGTCGTCATCGACCCGCGGTCCGCCTGGGGCGCCCCGATAGTCGAACCGGCCAGGGTCCCGGTAACCGCCGTCCTCGGCATGTGGAAAGCCGGAGAGCCCTCTGATGTCGTCGCCGACGAGTACGGCCTAACCGTTGAGCAGGTCCGGGCGCTCGTCCGGGTCGCCGCCTGAGCTCTTTGCCGACCGGTGCCTTGGCAAGGGCGCCCCGCGGCTTCTCATCGACTGGGGATGGGCGGTCCACCTCATCGGAGATCATTTCCCCGACGATGCAGAGAATGTCAGCGATCCCGAGTGGATCGAGTACGGACTTATCCATGGATGGTCGTTGCTGACACAGGACGCTCGGATCGCTACCCAGGATGCGGTGGATACGTTGCTGCGCAAACATCGCGGATCGGTCCACTGTCTGGACAGCGCCGAGCTGCCTGTCCGCACCCGCGCGGAACGGTCCCACTCCCGCCAGAAGGTTATCTACCAGCATGTTCGCGACCGCCGGACCGGCTTCTTCGTGATCGGCGATGCTGGACCGCCACGCCGGAAGCGGTACCGGTAGCACGGCGAGGCGTTCGTCCGAGACTGCTCGGGTCATCGGTCAGGCGCGGCGGACCGTGATCCGGCCGGAGCCGGTAGTCACGTCGACCGCGGAGACGCCGGTGAGGGTTATGTCGCCGGAGCCGGTGCGGCCTGCGACCCGCACCGGGTTCGGGGGCGTGGCGCGGACCCGCGGCATGGTCGGGGGAGAATACAACCGTGCCCGGCCTGCGCCGCCCAGTCTTCCGCGACGACGCGGTGGTGCTGCGCTGCCAGAAGATCGGCGAGTCGGACCGGGTCATCACGCTGCTGACCCGCCGGCACGGCCGGGTCCGCGCGGTCGCCAGAGGGGTACGCCGGACCATGTCCCGCATCGGCGGCCGGCTGGAGCCGTTCGGGCACGTGGACTTGCAGATCACCGAAGGCCGGTCGCTGCACACGATCAGCCAGGTGGAGGGCGTGGAGCTCTACGGCAAGCGGTTCCTGGCCGACTACTCCCGCTACACCGCGGCGAGCGCGGTCGCGGAGACCGCCGAGCGGCTCACCCCGGTCGAGGAGGAGCCGGCGCTGCGGCTGTTCCTGCTGACGCTCGCCGCGGTGCGGGCGCTGGCAGAGACCGGCCGGCCCGCCACGCTGGTGCTCGACGCGTACCTGCTGCGGGCCATGGGGCTCGCCGGCTGGGCGCCGGCGCTGACCGCGTGCGCGGTGTGCGGCGCGCCGGGGCAGCACCGCTCGTTCTCCGTACCCGCTGGGGGTTGTGTCTGCCCGGACTGCCGCCCCCCCGGCGCCGCCCATCCGGCGCCGGCCACCCTGGACCTGATGGCCGCCCTTGCGGGGGGCGACTGGGGGGTCGCTGGCCGGGCCGAGGTGTTCACCCGCCGCGAGTGCTCGGGCCTGGTCGCGGCACACCTGCAGTGGCATCTGGAGCGGGGGCTACGCTCGCTGCCACTGGTTGACCGCGAACCCCGGGAGCCCGCTTGAGGAGACCCTCGACCGGTGGCCGTGCCCTCCGCCAGGTAAAGCCGCCGTCACCACATCCGTCCGGGGCACGCCCGCCGGCCCTGCCCGCCGGGGCGGTCCCGAACCATGTGGCGATCATCATGGACGGCAACGGGCGCTGGGCCAAGCAGCGCGGGCTGCCCCGCACCAAGGGGCACGAGGCGGGGGAGGCGGCCCTCTTCGACGTCATCGAGGGCGCCATCGAGCTGGGCATCCGGAACATCTCCGCGTACGCGTTCTCCACCGAGAACTGGAAGCGGTCCCCGGAGGAGATCCGCTTCCTGATGGGCTTCAACCGCGACGTCATCCGTCGCCGCCGCGACCAGCTGCACGAGCTGGGGGTACGCGTGCGGTGGGCGGGCCGCCGGCCCAGGCTGTGGGCGAGCGTCATCTCCGAGCTGGAGTACGCCGAGGAGCTGTCCCGCCACAACGACGTGCTGACGCTGCAGTTCTGCGTGAACTACGGCGGCCGGGCGGAGATCGCCGATGCGGCGGCCGCCCTCGCCGCTGACGTGGCCGCGGGCCGGGTGCGGCCTGACCGGGTCACCGAAAGGGTGTTCGCGCGCTACCTCTACCGGCCCGAGATCCCGGATGTGGACCTGGTCCTGCGCTCCTCCGGCGAGCAGCGGCTCTCCAACTACCTGATCTGGCAGGCCGCGTACGCCGAGTTCGTCTCGCTCGACACGCTGTGGCCGGACTTCGACCGGCGGCACCTGTGGTACGCGTGCGAGCTGTTCGCCCGGCGCGACCGCCGCTACGGCGGCGCCCTGCCCAATCCGGTGGCACCGCCCGACGGAGATCATTGGACACCTACCGACAAAAATCGCCAGGCGGATTCACGGTAGCCGTCCAATGATCGTGGCCGGTCCAGAGTTCAGAGCTCAGCCGAGCAGGGGGCGGAAGGTGCCCAGGGCGAGGCTGGTGCCGAGTGCCAGCGCGGCGGCCCCGGCTGCGGCGGTGACCAGCGCCCAGTCAGCGGCGCCGAAGCGCTGCGGGCGCGCGATGGTCCGCGGGACGCCGGAGTCGAACCCGCGCGCGTCCATCGCGGCGGCGAGCCGGGTGCCTCGCCGAATCGCACCGACCAGCAGCGCGAACGCGGTTGACCAGAACAGACGCAGGTGGGCGACTGGGTTGCGGCCGGGGTCGACCCCCCGCGCCCGCCGGGCCATGCGCAGCAGCTCCCACTCGGCACCCAGCAGCGGGGCGAGCCGGAACGCGGCGAGTGCCCCGATCGCGAACCGCGCCGGCGCCTTGAGGTGCTGCACCAGCGCGTCGGCGAGGTCGGTCGGGTCGGTGCTGGCGAAGACCAGCACGCCGGGCAGGGCCACCGCGACGACCCGCAGCGCCAGGCCAAGGGCGTTGTTCAGCAGACCGGTCGTGATGACCAGCGGGCCGATGGCGAACAGTGCCTCGCCAGTGCGCTGAGCCGCGAACACTCCGAGCGCGACCACCACCCCGACCGCCGAGAGCAGGATCGGGAAGGCGCGCCGCAGCAGCGTGCCGTACGCCACGCCGAACAGCGGCACCACGGCCAGCTCCAGGGCGAGCGCGAGAGCTGGCGCCACCGGGTCCAGCGTGGCCAGGAGCGCGAGCGTGAGCACACCCGATGCGGCCAGCTTCGCCACCGGGTTGCGCCGGGCGAGCAGGGCGCCCGGGTCGGCCATCGGCGCGGCGAACCTCACCGCGGCTCGGTCCGGTCGCGGGGTGGCGCAGGCGAGTGGGGATGCGGCGGTGCAGTCGGGAAGGGGGGTGGCGCGGGTGGGTCGGGATGCGGCGGATGTGGAGCGTGAGGCGGCGTAGGCGGCTCGGGGAGGGGCACGGCCCGGTCGGCGAGGGCGGCGACGAAGTCGGCGTCGTGGGTGACCGTGACGATGCCGTGGCCCAGGTCGCGAAGGTCGGCGAGGAGCTCGACCAGCGCGATCCAGGTGCGCCGGTCCTGCCCGAACGTGGGCTCGTCGAGCACGAGCAGGCGAGGGCTGTCGAGCGGCCGGGGCCCGGGGATGGCCGCGCCGGCCAGCGCCGTCGCCACGCTGAGCCGCCGCTGCTCCCCACCGGACAGCGTGTACGGGTTGGCGGCGGCGAGCCCGGCCAGCCCCAGCCGGTCCAGCAGCAGGCCCACAATCGACGGAGGCACCCCACCCAGGGCCAGCTCGTCGCGGACCTGCGTGGTGACGAACTGGTGCTCGGGGTTCTGGAACACCGAGCCGATCCGGCTGGTCAGCGCCGCGGCCCGCCACCGGTGCGGCGGCCTGGCCGCGTCCGCCCCGGCCAGGGCGGGCGAGGCCCGCACCGTCCCCGTGGTCGGACCGAGCAGCCCGCCCAGCAGCAGGGCGAGCGTGGACTTGCCGGCCCCGTTCGGCCCCACCACGGCGAGCGCCTCGCAGCCGCGTACCGTGATGTCCACCTCGGACAGCGCCGGGCGGGCGGCGCCGGCGTGCCGGAAGCTGAGCCGGTCGCCGCGCAGCAGCTCCGTGCCGGGCGGGCAGGCGGCGAGCCGCGCGGGCAGCGGGCGCCCCGGCACCCAGACCCCGCGGGCCGCGAGCTCCTCGCCGTGCAGCGCAAAGACCTTCTCTGGTACGCCGTCCGCCTGCACCCCGCCACCGGGCTCCAGCACCACCACCCGGTCGACCAGCGGCAGCGCCTCGGCGACCCGGTGCTCCACGAGCACCGTTGTCACGCCTGAGATGGTGGCCAGCGCGGCCCGTACCAGGGCCGCCCCGGCCGGGTCCAGGTTGGCGGTGGGCTCGTCGAGCAGCAGCAGCCGCGGGCGCAGCGCGAGCACCCCGGCCAGGGCCAGGCGCTGCTGCTCGCCGCCGGAGAGCGCCTCGACCCGCCGGTCCCGCCCGTAGGGGAAGCCGACCGCGGCCAGCGCCGCGTCCACCCGGGGCCAGATCTCGGCTGCCGGCACGCCCCGGTTCTCCAGGCCGAACGCCACGTCGTCGCCGGAGCGGGCCATCACGAGCTGGGTCTGCGGGTCCTGGAAGACGATCCCGGTCAGCTCCCGGGCGGTACGGCTGGGCTGGCCCGCCACCCGGGCCGTACCCTCCTGCTCGCCGGAGTCCTCGGCGAGCAGGCCGGCGAGGGCGGCGAGCAGGGTGCTCTTGCCGGCCCCGGAGGGCCCGAGCAGGAGCACCCGCTCGCCAGCTTCTATCCGCAGGTCGACGCCGCGCAGCGCCCAGGCTCGGCGACCGGCGTGCCGCCAGCCGAAGCCGCGCAGCTCGACCTCTGCCACGGCCGGCTCAGACCAGCGCCCGTTCCCGTCCAGAGGGGAACGGGTCCAGCACGCCGGTCTGGGCGAGGGCGCGGGTCAGCGCCCACGACCCGAAGCCGGCGACCACCATCGAGCTGGCCACGGTGATCAGGATGAACGGGACCCCGAAGGAGACCCAGGAGAGGTCCGGGTACCAGGCGACCTTGTCGTAGACGCCGGCGGCGAGCCCGGCGAAAGCAGCCGCGACCGTGGCCACCGCCAGCCCCCACAGCCGGTACGCGAACAGCGCGAACGCGACCTCGGCGGCGATCCCCTGGATCGGCCCTTGCAGTACGAGCGTCCAGCCCCAGATGGTGCCGAGCGCGACGGAGACGAGCGCGGCAACGGTCTCGGTGTAGAAGGCTGCGCCCGGCTTGCGGATCACCAGGCCACCGAGGACCGCCGGCACCAGCCAGACGCCGTAGATCACCGCTCGGGCGGGCAGCGGGATCGCGTCGGCCGGGCCGTTCCATAACAGGCTCCACGCCCAGAAGATGACGCCGAAGGCGACGCCTAGCACGGACGCGACAACGATGTCGACGGTGCGCCACCGGCTGGCAGTGGGTTGTTTCATGAGTTGCCTCCCAGTCCAAGAGCGAACCAGGAGAAGACGCACGCCGTGCCGGGGGAGAGTGCCCGGCGCGGCGCCGCTGCTGGAGGTCTCGACCGAGCTCCCTGCGCTGGCATTACCCAGATCAGGTTCGAGGGTCTGCTGGACGTCACTGCTAAAGCGGCGCCCAGCACTCTCAGCGCTGTGCGCTCCCCTGTCGGATGTGAAGTTGTTGCGCAGACGCTAACATTTCTGCCCTGTGCCCGACCACGGTAGCCTCTGCGTGTGACCGCCGTTGCCCCGTCGCCGGCCCCACCCGGCCCGGGGGATACGAGCAAGGCCCCGCCACCGCAGCGGGGTCGTCTCTTTGGCGACCGGATCGGCTCGGTCGAGGTCCTCGCCGTCCTGCTGGTGCTGCTGGTGGTCTTCCGCGGGACGATCGCCGGTGCCATCTCCGACCCGCGGCTGGCGACCTGGACCACGGTCTTCGTCTCGATCATGGTGCAGGCAACCCCCTTCCTCGTCTTCGGCGTAGCCCTGTCGGCCGCTATCGCGGTGTTCGTGCCCCGCTCGTTCTGGGCCAGGGCCCTGCCACGCCATCCAGCGCTCGCGGTGCCGGTCGCCGGCTGCGCCGGGGTGGTGCTGCCGGGGTGTGAGTGCGGGGCGGTGCCGATCGCCGGCTCGCTGATGCGCCGCGGCGTGACCCCCGCGGCTGCGCTGGCATTCCTGCTCGCCGCGCCGGCGGTCAACCCGGTCGTGCTGACCGCCACGGCCGTGGCCTTCCCGAACAACCCGGAGATGGTGGTCGCCCGCGGCGGCGCCAGCCTGGTCGTCGCTGTGGTCATGGGCTGGCTTTGGCTGCGGCTGGGCCGCACCGACTGGATCCGCCTGCCGCACCGGCCGGACCTGGACGACGCGTCCCGCGGGCGGGCGTTCTGGTCCGCGGTGCGCCACGATATCGGGCACGCCGGCGGGTTCCTGGTGCTCGGCGCGATGGCGGCGGCGTTCATCAACGTGCTCGTGCCGGAGCGCTGGCTGTCCTCGCTTGCGCAGAGCCCGGTGCTGTCCGTGCTGGCGCTGGCGCTGCTCGCCGTACTGCTGTCGATCTGCTCCGAGGCGGACGCGTTCGTCGCCGCCTCGCTGTCGCAGTTCTCGCTCACGTCGCGGCTGGCCTTCCTGGTGGTCGGCCCGATGGTCGACCTGAAGCTCATCTCGATGCAGACCGGCGTGTTCGGGCGGCGCTTCGCGGCGCGGTTCGCGCCGGCCACGTTCGCCGTCGCCGTGCTGGTGTCGGTGGCCGTCGGAGGGGTGCTGCTGTGAACCGTCAGGGCCAGGCGGTGGTGCTGCTGCTCCTGGGCGGCGCCGTGCTCAAGGCCAGCCTCACCGACCTCTACCTGCGGTACGTGAAGGAGGGGCTGCGGCCGTTCCTCATCGCCGCCGCGCTGATGCTGGTCGCCGCTGCGGTGATGACCCTCTGGTACGACCTGCGCCCGGCCGCTGCCGCCACCCTCGCCCCGGACCAGCCCGAGACAGAGCATCCCCACACCGGACCCGGGCACCCGCGCGCCGAGCCGGGGCCAGGGCACCCGCGCGCCGAGCCGGGGCACTCCCGGCCCGAGCCGGAGCACTCCCATCGTGAGCCGCGGGTGGCGTGGCTGCTGATCCTGCCCGTGCTCGGCCTGCTGCTGGTGGCCCCGCCGGCGCTCGGCTCCTACGCCGCCGGCCAGGCCGGCACCGCCCTCGGCAGCCAGCAGGTCTCCGACTTCCCACCGTTGCCCGGGGGTGACCCCGCGAAGATCAGCGTGCTGGACTACGCGTCCCGCGCCGTCTTCGACAAGGGGCTGTCGATCGGGTCGCGGCGGGTCCAGCTCACCGGATTCGTGCTCACCGGCCCCGAAGGGGAGCCGTACCTGGCCCGGATGATCCTGTCCTGCTGCGCCGCGGACGCCCGGCCCATCAAGATCGGCATGACTGGGAACGTGCCCGCCGGCCTGCCGGCCGACACCTGGGTGGAGGTGGTCGGCACGTACACCGCACGGACGATCTCCGACACGGTCAACGGGGAGACCATCCCGTTCCTCACCGTGGCCGAGTGGCGCGAGGTGCCGCCGCCCAAACGGCAGTACGAGGGCTAGCCATGCCGGACGGGACGCGGCAGGTCGCCGCGCGCGGGCTGACCTTCGACGTACGGGTCGGGGGGCCGCAGGACGGTGCTCCGGTCCTGCTGCTGCACGGCTTCCCGCAGCACTCGGGGCAGTGGCGCGCGGTCGCACCGGCGCTGCACGCCGCCGGCCTGCGCACGGTCGCACCGGACCAGCGCGGCTACTCTCCCGGTGCGCGGCCGGCTGACGTGGACGCGTACCGGATGGATGAGTGCGTGGCGGACGCGCTGGCTCTGCTGTCCACGTTGGACATCGAGACCGCGCACGTGGTCGGCCACGACTGGGGCGCCATCGTCGGCTGGCACCTGGCCGCGAAGCATCCGCACCGGGTCCGTACCCTCACCGCCCTGTCCCTGCCGCACCCGCGCGCCTACGCGCGGGCCATCGCCACCGACCCGCAGCAGCAGGAGCGGGCGGCCTACCTGCAGCTGTTCCGGATCCCCGGCAAGGCGGAGCAGGTGCTGCTGGCTGAGGACGCCCGGCGGCTGCGGGGGATCTTCGTGGGGCTCGACCCGACCCTGGTCGAGGGGTATGTCCGGCCGTTGCTGGAGCCCGGCGCGCTGACCGCGGCGCTGGCCTGGTCCCGGGCGGTATCCCTGGCCGACGCCGAGGGGCTGGGTCCGGTGCCGCTGCCCACCACCTACGTCTGGGGTGATGACGACGCGGCGGTGGCCGAGTCCGCCGCGTACGACTGCGCGGCCCATGTGACCGGTGACTACCTGTTCGTGCCGCTGGCCGGGGCCGGTCACTGGCTGACCGATGTGGCGCCGGACGCGGTGGCCGAGGCGGTGCTCGCCCGGGCCGGCACGGCCTGACGTCTCGCGCGGAGCCGTGCGGGAAAGCGACGTGACGTCTCGCGCGGAGCCGTTGCGGAGAGCGGCCGACGTTTCGGGCGGCGCCGTTGCGGGAAACTCGCGGCGATGGCGGCTGAGACGGCGAAGCGGGCGGGCACCGGAGGACAGGCGGGCGTGGGCCCGAACGGCAACGGCGACAACGGAGACAGCGATGAGACCGAGGCCGAACGGCTGAACCGCAACTTCACCGACCTGCTGCAGGAGCTGCGGGTCGCGCAGACGGGCATCCAGATCCTCTTCGCGTTCCTGCTCACGCTGGCGTTCACCAACCGGTTCCAGGACGTCGACGACTTCGACCGGACCACGTACATGGTGGCGCTGCTGGCCGCCGCCGGCGCAGCCGCCTTGATCATCGCTCCGGTGGCGTACCACCGGATGCTGTTCCGGCAGGGACGCAAGCCCGAGCTGGTGCGCTCGGCGCACCGGATGGCCTCCAGCGGGCTGGCGTTCCTGCTGGTGGCGATGGTCGGCTCGGTGCTGCTCGTGGCGGACGTGGTGGTGGGGCGGACCGGGGGGGTCATCGTCGGCGCGGCCACGGCGGTCTGGTTCGTGCTGCTGTGGTTCGTCCTTCCGCTGGCGCGGCGCACCGATGACGACGGTGACGAGGGCCTCTGACGGCCGGCGGGTAACGCGCGCGAGCGGAAACCTACCGCCGGGTAACAACAGCCGGTAACCTTGCCTCAACCAGCTTCGGCGAGCCGGGCTTCGGTGAGCCGTACCCAGGTCGAGGGGGAGCCGTGACCACCACGCAGAGCAGCCGACCCGCGGTGGAGGACCGCGGCGCGCGAGTCAGCGAGAAGCAGGCCCGGCAGGTCGCCGAGGCGGCCCGGGAGCGCGAGTGGCGCAAGCCCAGCTTCGGCAAGGAGCTGTTCCTGGGGCGGTTCCGGCTCGACCTGATCAACCCCTGGCCGCAGCCGGACCCGGCGCAGACGGCAAAGGCCGACGCCTTCATCAGCAAGCTTCGGGCGTACCTGGAGTCCGAGGTCGACGGCGCGCAGATCGAGCGGGACGCCCGCATCCCCGACGAGGTGTTCCAGGGCCTGGCCGGGCTGGGCGCCTTCGGCATGAAGATCGACGAGCAGTACGGCGGCCTCGGCCTGTCCAACCTCTACTACTGCAAGGCGCTCACGCTGGTCGGCTCGGCCAACCCGGCGGTCAGCGCGCTGCTCTCCGCGCACCAGTCGATCGGCGTGCCGCAGCCGCTGAAGATCTTCGGCACGCCCGAGCAGAAGCAGAAGTTCCTGCCCCGGCTGGCCGCCGGTGAGGTGTCCGCGTTCCTGCTCACCGAGTCAGACGTGGGGTCCGACCCGGCCCGGCTGCGCACCGTCGCCGAGCCGCTGCCGGACGGCAGCGGGTACAAGCTCAACGGCGTCAAGCTGTGGGCCACCAACGGCACGGTCGCCACGCTGCTGGTCGTGATGGCGCAGGTGCCCAGGTCCGAGGGGCACCGCGGGGGGATCACCGCGTTCGTGGTCGAGGGCGACGCGCCCGGGGTGACCATCGAGCGGCGCAACGAGTTCCTCGGCCTGCGCGGCCTGGAGAACAGCGTGACCCGGTTCACCGACGTCATCGTGCCGGCCGAGAACGTGATCGGCGGCGAGGGCCAGGGCCTGAAGATCGCGCTGACCACGCTCAACACCGGCCGGCTGTCGCTGCCCGCGATGTGCATCGGCGCGGGCAAGTGGTGCCTGAACGTGGCCCGCGAGTGGGCCGCGGAGCGGGTGCAGTGGGGCCGGCCGGTGGCCCAGCACGAGGCCGTGGCCAAGAAGGTCGCGCTCATCGCCGCCACCACGTACGGCATGGAGGCGATGCTCGACCTGTGCTGCATGCTCGCGGACGACAACACCAACGACATCCGGATCGAGGCGGCGCTGGTCAAGCTCTACGCCTCGGAGATGGCCTGGACGCTGGCTGACGAGCTGATCCAGATCCGGGGCGGCCGGGGCTTCGAGACCGCCGACTCCCTCGCCGCCCGCGGGGAGCGTGCGGTCCCCGCCGAGCAGATCCTGCGGGACCTGCGGATCAACCGGATCTTCGAAGGCTCCACCGAGATCATGCACCTGTTCATCGCCCGGGAGGCGGTCGACGCCCACCTGTCCGTGGCCGGCGACATCATCGACCCGGACGCCAAGCTCGGCCGCAAGGCCCGGGCCGGGGCCAAGGCCGGCGCGTTCTACGCCCGCTGGCTGCCCACCCTGGTCGCGGGGCGGGGCCAGCTACCCACCGGGTACGGCGACTTCGGCTCGCTCGCCCGACACCTGCGGTACGTCGAGCGGGCCTCCCGCAAGCTCGCCCGGTCCACGTTCTACGGCATGTCCCGCTGGCAGGGGCGGCTGGAGCGCAAGCAGGGGTTCCTGGCCCGGATCGTGGACATCGGCGCGGAGCTGTTCGCCATGAGCGCGGCCTGCGTGCGGGCCCGGGCCGAGCGCGACAGCCGGCCGGAGGGCGTTGAGCTGGCCGACCTGTTCTGCCAGCAGGCGCGGCTGCGCGCCGAGCGGCTGTTCGACGGCTTGTGGGAGAACACCGACTCGGTCGACGTGGCCGCCGCCCGCCGGGTGGTCGACGGCCGGTACCGGTTCCTCGAGGACGGGATCCTGGTGCCGAAGGCCACCGGCGGCTGGGTCGCCCCGTGGCAGCCCGGCCCGGCCACCGTGCCGGACGTACGCCGCCGGATCCCACCCAGCAGCTGACGACCATCCCACCCAGCAGCTGACGACCATCCCGCCAGGGCCTGACGGCCCGCCCAGCACCTGACGACGACCCCGCCCAGCACCTGACGGCCGCCGGTTGTCACCCTCGCCGACCTTCGTCGGCGAGGGTGGTTGGGCCCCCAGGCGCGCCGGTATCGTGCTCGCATCGACGGATCTGCGCCAGCCACCGGTTCCGTACCCCGCCGCCGGGCCGGGCTGGTCGGGCTGGTCGCCGCCGAGGGGATATCGACCATCGGCACCCGTACGGCGTCGGTCGCCATTCCGTGGCTGGTGCTGGTAACCACTGACAGCCCGACCAAGATGGGCGTTGTCGGCGGTTCGTCGGCGCTGGCGTTCGTGGTGGCGAGCATGTTCGGCGCGCCTCTGGTCGACTGGCTCGGCTACCGGCGGGTGTCGATCGCGGCGGACCTGTTCGCGGCAGCCGCCCTGGTCGTGATCGCCCTGGGCCAGGGCGAGTTCTGGCTGCTCGTGGTGATGGTCGCGGTGGTCGGCGCGCTCAACGCGGTCGGCGTGCAGGGCAAGCGGGTGATCCTCCAGCCACTGGCCGAGGCGGCGGGCACGCCGATGCCCCGGGTCACCGCGGTCTACGACGGCATGAGTCGCACCGCCACCCTGGTCGGCGCGTCGGTCGGAGGCATCCTGATCGCCTGGCGCGGCCCGTTGTGGGTCATCTGGCTCAACGCGGTGACGTTCGCGGTGTGCGCGCTGATCGTCGCGGCTGTGGCCAAGGTGCCGGACGAGCCATCGGCGCAGCCAGCGGGAGCGGCCGGTGAGGCGAAGACGGCCGGTAAGGGAACGGCGGCCGGTGAGGGGAAGGTGGCCGGTGGGGGGAAGGTGGCCGGTGGGGCCGCCGGTGGCGCGGAGAAGCGGGCCAAGGAGCCCTACCTGACCGCGCTGCGCGGCGGCTACTCGTACCTGCGGCGGGACCGGCTCATCTTCGGGCTGGTGATGGTGCCGTTCTTCACCAACCTCATCAACCAGGCCGCGGGCTCGGTGCTCATCCCGCTGTGGGCGTTCGAGGTGGCGGGGTCGGCCGTCGCGCTCGGCCTGGTGAACGGCGCCTTCGCGGGTGGGGCGATCCTCGGCAACGTCGCCTTCGCCGCGCTGGCGACCAGGCTGCCCCGGTTCCCGACGCTCGCGGTCGGCTGGCTGGTCGGTGGCGCGCCCCGGTTCCTCGTGCTCCTGCTGAGCCAGGACCTACCGGTCGTCCTCGTGGTCACGTTCCTGGCCGGAACAGCCATCTCCACCGTCAACCCGATCATCGGTGCCCTGCTCTACGAGCGGGTCCCGCGGCCGTTGCAGGCGCGGGTCTTCGGGCTCGCCGGGGCGGTCGCCACCGGGGGCATGCCACTCGGCGGGGTGGGCGGCGGCTGGGCGGTCGACGTCTTCGGCCTGACCGCGGGGCTCGTGGCCGCGGCCGTGGTCTACTTCAGCGCGACCCTGGTCCCGCTGGCGCGGTTCCGCAGCTGGCAGCGGATCGACGGGGAGCCGCCGGCCGAGCCCGCCACCGGGGCGAGCTCGGCGCCCTCGGGCGCCGGGCAGGCCGCCCGGTCACCGTGACCCGTCAGCC